>Ga0209647_1000127_pt1 | contig 65605 bp, 58 predicted proteins | sample GraSoi_2013_60cm_FD_185827 | JGI IMG/M metagenome (GOLD analysis project Ga0209647, IMG submission 185827) | Grasslands soil microbial communities from the Angelo Coastal Reserve, California, USA - Sample 9_17_2013_60cm (SPAdes) (version 2) | ecosystem: Environmental > Terrestrial > Soil >...
AAACGCGTCGCATCGACACGCTCGCGATGTGCCCGCCATGTCCGCTTCACATCCGATAACGACCGAATTGGTGCGTCACAACGAACCGGCGCTTCGTGCCAACAACGGACATTTGCCCGACGATGCCGGGATATTGGCCGGCCTCGATCTGCTTCTTTAGCCCGTCGCCCTTAGGGCCGCCGGCGATGTTGACGAGCGTTGGCAAGGTTTGCTGAAATTTGTCCCGTTTTATTTGACCGGCGCCGGATGCTGCTTAGTTTGAAATCACAAATCCTCGTGGCGAATGCCTCGAATCAAGGAGAACGAGTCGTGGAATTGATCTCACGTCGTAACATGCTGGCAGCGGCGACCGCTGCCGGAGGTCTCTTAACGGCCGCCAGCGTCGCCGCCGAGCAACCTCGCGACTTCGATCCGGTCAATTTTACCGTTGTGCCACCACGAAGGTTTGAGGACCTACGCGTCGGCGACGTTTTCCGGGCCCCAAGCCGCACACTTACAGATGCGCACGCCGCCGCTTTCCAAACGGTTTCGGCTGACAATCATCCTATCCACTACGATGTGGAATATGCACGACGGCACGGGCATATTGCTCCCGTAGTGCATGGCTTACAGGTTTTTGCCTTCACGGCTCCGGGTGCTACGCTCTTTCCACAATACATCGGCGATGTTTTCGTTGCGTTTACCAGCGCGTCATGCAAGTTCCTCAAGGAGGTGCACGCTGGAGATACGCTCTATCCTGCACTGGAAATTATCGCGCTTTCACCGCAGGGAGACACCGGCAGAGTGACAACGCGGGCGACGGTGTACAACCAACGAGGTGAACTCGTTCTCGACGGCGAGCACCAGTACTCGCTGAGAACCTCACCCAGGGCTGGAAAGTAGCGAGTACGTCAGATCGCAGCCTGTCAATCGGCGCAATCTTCACCCCTGATCGGCGCGCATCCTCTCGTTGGTGGTGAGCTTGCGCGCCCCTTATGGACCTTTGCGGGCCCAGAGGGAGGCCGCACCGCGACGTTCTTGGAGCGCGTCGCCATCATGGGCGGGTTCGCAGCCGCGGCGGTATTGGCCAACGGCAGCGGGGCGATAACCACAGTTCCCTCCGTTTTCCGGACTTCGCGGCAACGCACCGGATCGCGGCAGACGCCGGGAATCGCAACGTTAGGACGGAGCTTATGAGTGCGAGCGCAAAAGTGGCCGAGACAGGTCGCGATCCGTCAGCGGTGACCTCGGTCATCCGCCACACCGTCAGAGCGGGACCGGAGTCCGGTTGGGGTCAGTCGCGTCGGATCGACACGCTGCCGACGCGCCCGCAATGTCCGCTTCACCTCCGATAGCGTCCGAACTTTGGCACCGCAGCGAAATGACGCGATGTGCCAATCGCGACCTAACGCGCCGCAGCAAGCAGAGCTCTATTCGATCACCTCGTCGGCGAAAATGTAGAGCTGCGGCGGGATCGCGACGCCGAGCGCGTCGGCCGTCTTGCGGTTGATCACGAGATTGAACCGGGTGGGCTGCTCCATCGGCAGATCGCCGGGCTTGGCGCCTTTGAAAATCTTGTCCACGAAAGAGGCGGCGCGACGGAAAAATTCGGAGAGGTTTTCGCCGTAGCTCATCAGCCCGCCTGCCGCAGCGTATTCGCGCTGCGAGAACATCGACGGCAACCGGCTTTTGAGCGCCAACTCTGCGATTTGCCGCCGTTGTGCGAAGAAAAGCGCATCGCCGGCCGAAATGAACGCCTGCACGCGCTCACTAACAAATGAGGCGAATGCCGCTTCGATCTCCTGCGGATTGCGCGCTTCTACTGACACAAGGGTTAAGCCGACTTTCTGGGCGGCGTTTTCCGCACCCTTGCGGACGTCCGTATAGGTCGGACTGGCGGGATTGCCGAGCAGACCGATGCGGGACACGTTGGGCACGACTGTCGCAACCAGCTCGAGCTGCTTTGGGGCGGTGTCGTCGGACGAGCTCGAAAGTCCGGTGATGTTACCGCCGGGACGCGAAAGGCTCGCGACGAAACCGTTGCCCACCGGATCGGTCGAATAAGCGAGTACGATTGGAATTGTAGTGGTCGCGCGTTGCAGCATGCGAATTGCAGATGTTGCACCGATGAGGATGACATCGACGTTGAGGCGCACCAACTCCGCGGCAAAATCGGGGAAACGCTCGTACTGGCCCTCCGCAAAGCGGTACTCCATGACGAAGTCTCGCCCCTCTACATAGCCGAGTTCTCGCATCCCTTGCAGGAAGCCCTCATAATTGGTGAAGGCTGTTTCACGGGACGCCCCGGAGAGCACTCCGATGCGCCAGACCTTGCCCGCCTGCTGCGCCCGCGCTGCGAGCGGCCACGCGGCCGCTGCGCCGCCGAGCAGCGTGATGAACGCACGCCGCCTCATTCGATCACCTCGTCTGCGCGCAGCAGAATCGACGACGGCAGCGTGATACCGATCAGCTTCGCGGTCTTCAAATTCGCCACCAGTTGGAATCGCGTCGGCCGCTCCGCCGGCAACTCGGCCACTTTCGCGCCTTGCAGAACTTTGCGCGCCATCGCCCCGACCTGACGAAAAAGATCCTGGATGTCCGGCCCATAACCGAGCAGCCCGCCTGCTCTTGCAATCTCGGGGAACAGGGAGATCGTCGGAAGTTTTCTTCGGATCGCGATGTCCGCGATCAATTGCGGATTGCCGGCGATCAGCGGCGACGACAGCAGCAATAGGCCCTGGATGCTCGAGCGGTCGAGCGCATAGAACGCCTCTGCGATATCGGCTGCACGCCGCGCCTCGAAGACCTGCGCGCTGATGCCAAATCCCTTTGCGGCTTCCTGGACAGTCTTGAGCTGTAAAGAGCCCGTGGTCGGGTCCCATAGGACACCGACGCCGGAGAGCGTTGGAACGCACTCGATGAGCAGTTGCAAGCACTTTGCACTGAAATCGGGAAAATCCAGGAACACACCAGTGACGTTACCGCCCGGGCGCGCAAGGCTTCTGACGAAGCCGCTGGCTACCGGATCACTCTCCAGGTCGATCGCGATCACTGGAATGCTCGTCGTTGCGCCGGCTGCCGCCTGGACAGCGGGAGGGGCTGCCGCAATGATGGCGTCGGCTCGATTGTTGACCAAGTCCGTCGCGAGTGCCGGCAAGCGCGAAACGTCCCCATCGGCAAGACGGACGATTATCTCGAGGCTCGAGTCGCGCTGGTTGTCCGGGCCACTCAAGCCCTCGCGGATTGCCGCAACGCGCATATTCACAACCGTAGATTCCCCCGGATGCAGCAGTCCGACCTTGCGACTTTTCGTCGTCTGCTGCGCATGCGCCGCGAGCGGCCAGGCTACCACCGCGCCGCCGAGCAGCCTGATGAAATCGCGCCGCTTCACTGCCCAGTACCTCCCGTGCTTCTGAGCAAGAGGAATACCACACGGGGGACTGCTGCGCTGCGGGATTTCAATTCGCCCTATGTCGGGTTGGGGTTAAACGCGTCGCATCGACACGCTCGCGATGTGCCCACCATGTCCGCTTCACATCCGATAACGACCGAATTGGTGCGTCACAACGAACCGGCGCTTCGTGCCAGGAGCGGACTACCGCGCTGCCGTTCTTGATTTGCCGCCGCGAATGGCGCGATGTGCCAGTAAATCATTCGCGACTCCGCAGAGTTGCTTCATTTCAATCAAGGTTGTTGCCGTTGGGCAACGAACCCGGACAAATGTGGACTGTATCAACACGGAATTTGCTGGATTCCTTACTCTGGTCGGATTTGCCTGGCGAAAAAAGTAAGCTGAAGGTGCGAGCGGGCCGCGCAGGGGGCTCACATCACAAAGCTCGGCATTGTTGGTGCGATGATCCTCGCAGCCGCTGGCGCGGCGGGTGGAGGCGATGTGTGGGCCGCCGACATCTTCCCCATCGAAGCTTTGTCAGCGAGCGCAGCTTCAAATCCCAAGGTGTGCACTGGGCTTTGGGATTTTATGGCCACAAGCTGTGAGCTGAGCTGGCAGGGGATTACCATCTATGGCACGGTTGACGCGGGCGGTGGGTGGCAGAGCCACGGCGCCCCGTTGGATTCACGCAGCGCCCCCGGGGCCTCGTACCTGATAGAAAAAATAAACAGGTCGTCGCAGTGGAGCCTTGCGCCCAACGCGTTGAGCACTTCAACAATTGGAATCAAAGGAACCGAGCCGATCGGCGGGACCTTCTCTGCTGTCTTTGCCGTGGACGCTGGCTTCGACCCGTATTCCTTGCGGCTCTCCAATGGACCGGGATCCCTTGCCGCGAATGCCGGCGTCCCCCTCAACCAGCAAACCGCCGATAGGGATTCGAGCCGGGCGGGCCAGTGGTACAACGGCGAAGGTTATGTCGGCGTCAATTCTTCGACCTATGGTACCCTGACCGTTTTCCGGCAGTATGCGCTCAGCCGGGACGCTGCCTACGACTACGATCCGTTGAGTGGTTCCTACGCTTTCTCACCCATCAAAGGGGAAACCTGCGGCGGCGGGAATACCGAAAACTGCAGACACTCGACGTCGCTGAAATACCGGATCGGCCTCGGCCACTTGCGGGCGGCGGCGCTGTGGCAGTTTGGTGGTTACGCCCAGAACAACGCCTCCAATGGTGCATATCAGTTCCAAATCGGTGCCGACATCCCGACCTCGAGCAAAGGTGCGCTCTCGTTCGACGCAATTTACAGCTATGTCAGAGATGCAGTGTCGCTCGCGCTTGGGCCAGGAAGCAACGATGCCAATGGGGTGCCGATACCGCCGTTCCTGCCGCAGGCGCTCACCGCCACCATCTCAGACAACTACGCGGTGTTGCTGCTGGCCAAATACTCCAGTCAACGGCTCAAGCTTTACGCGGGCTACGAACGAATTACGTACATGGCCCCGAGCGATCGGCAGACCGGTTTTACCGATATCGGTGGCAATTTTCTGTGCGAGGGCTGCGTCGTGTTCAACAACACGGACATCGTCAATACGGCCTTCGGCCGCAACGGTTTCGGCAACAAGATCTTCCAGGTCATGTGGACCGGCGTGAGATACGCCGTTACCGACAAGTTGGACGTAATCACCGCCTATTACCATTACACTCAGAATTCTTATTACGGCACCCCCACCGCGGGGCCGTTGCCCTGCTCCGGCAGCGAGCACTCGCAATGCGCCGGTACGTTCAACGCGATCTCCGGCGTTATCGATTGGCAGTTTGCCCCGAAGGCGGATCTCTACGCCGGGCTGATGTTCTCGAAAGTGAATAGCGGATTGGCTAACGGCTATCTCGAGCGCAACAACATCGATCCCACAGTTGGAGTGCGCTTCCGCTTCTGAAACTGTCTTACTAGACCGGCTCGCGGGTCTCTATCGATGAGCCGCTGGCGCAGGCGGTTGCCGGTGGCTTTTGTTGATCCGGCAGAATGCGATCCGCTCGGCGGTCGAGGAGGCCGCACGGAGCGCAATCGCACAGGAGACCAAAGCCAGCTTGAGGCAGTTGTCACGAGGCTCCAACCCATGCGGTTACCCGCACAAGCCGCTCGTCAGCTACCGGATCAATCGACAGCTCTCCGGGTGGGATTCCTCCTCCACTGATGATTGGCGCCTTTGGGGCGCACTGCCAACACCGGACATAGCCAACGTGCAAACTCGCGAGTAACGGCGGTGCCTACCGTTGGCCGCTCACTTCTGGTTCACTGACCTCCGTCTGGCGCCTGGAGTGTGAAATGGCATAGGAGGACGAGCGGAAGCGCAGAACCGGGTCATCTGTCGGCCCGATACCATCTGCCATCTGCATGGGATCAAAGTTGATCTTATAGGCCCCCGATGCTTGATCTGGTGCATACGAAGTGAGCGTAAGTGTACCGGCCTTGATCTCGCGCCTTCCCGGCGGCCACAGAACCGTCGGATCATTTTCGGAATCGCCCGGTTCTCCAATCGTCACAATCATCTCCCAGCGAACTGGGCCTTGTTTCACGCGGTCTCGGAAGGCCGCTTCAAGAAACTCTCGGGGCGCTTGCGCAAGCTGCGCATCGGTAAGCCATTTTTCTCCGTCCTCCGGCACGAAACGCCAGCGCACATTCGTCGTCTTTCCTGCGTGATCAACGAAGCGAAACGTATGTATTCCGTAGAAGGGGCAATTGGCGTAGCTTGCCGGCGGATTGTTCGTCTCCAGAAAATGAAACTGCGCAGCCTCGTCGGGATGCTGCTTCATAAAGGCGGTGAGCTTGCTCGGATCAGCTTTTCCGGTAGCCGCGTCCTTAGTGAGAGCCAGGAATTTGTCCAGAAACGTGGAAGGCGTTCTCGCGAAGAACATCGGCGTATGTATCATAGTGATGTGATGCAAGGCGCCGTTTTTGAGGCGGAATTCTAGACCCATGCCACGAGGGCTCCGCTCAGAATCGGATGCCGATGGGTCCCCTCCGGCAATCGAGAACCTGCCAACAACCTCGATCCTATCGCCATCGAACAGGGCTGATCGCGAGAGCTGTGCCGCCTCCTTTGTCCCGACAAAATAGCCAGTAGTTCCGAACCCCTTCGTGTGATTTCTTCTTTTTCCTTTGTGTCGGCCGTATGTCCCTTCCAGCGCGTCGTTAACTGCAACAGCAACCAACTCCTCGCCGCCTTCACTCCCAGCGACGGAGGAGGTTTCATTAGCGATTGCCTGACGCGGCTGAACCGCACTTACTGCCGCTCCCAGCGACAGCCCACCAACGCCAGCAAGTAGCCTTCTCCTTGAGGTATCCATTTTCTGACTCCATCTCGTCTGGAGGTTAAGAATATCGCGCACCGCGCAGGCGTCCTTCTCGCACCAGACCTCGACACAGGCCGGCACCACCGCCCACAGCCTTTATGTCGCTAGCTACATAAAATTGCCGCCTGTCCCAGTCCGAGTATGCGCGGTGCCAAGAGCCACTCAGCAAACCGAAGTCGCCCGTGATCACTGTCAGGAAATATAATCGAGATAGCAGGAATCATTTGATTTCTATTGCCACCACTTGCTCGCTTTTGCCTTTAAGGCGATGCGGCGGCGAGCCCTCATGAGCATAAGCCACATCGCGGACGTAGATCACCGTACCGTCCACCGGGAGTTCGTTGAGCCGGTCCACGATGGTCGGGCTGGCATTCAGCGTTACGTTCCACTCGAACTTGCCGATCTTCTCTGTGCCGGCCGGCAGCACGAGGTTCTACGCCGATATGGCATTGACGACGTCGTCGGCAGAGACGTGATGCGACTGCATCGCTTGCTGATCGAGGTCGACCTGCCTCTGAGGACTTTTCCGCCGTATGGCGGCGGCAGGACGGCGCCGTTGACGGTGGCAAGCTGCGGTCGAATGAAATTCTGCCCGAGGTCGCTGCTTCCTGCGCTCGAAGCGCTCGACGCGTAGCGCGCGCGATTACCGCTCTCGAACAACAAATGTGTTCACGGTGATTGCTTTGATTTATTCGGTCTTGCGCTTGTCGAGCGATGCAATGTCGCAGATCGACTTGGAAACGGCGCACGACGCATCAGCTATTTGGCTGAGTGATCCGCGTGGTCGGAGCGGATTGTTTTATCGAATGGACGCGGATCGCGTTCGGAAGGAGTATGTGCGATGCTACTGTCCCCCCTCCCGCCGCTTGAGATAACCTCGCCGCTTGGCATTCCCAATGCGCCGGTCGGGCACACCGGAATTCCCATCGGCGCGACCGAACTCGCGACCCCCGGCGTCAGTCCGACCACATTCGGCGCCTCGCCCTTGATCGGCGCAACATGCGCCGGCGCTTCACCGGCGCCCGCGTCCGCCTTCACGTCAAGTCCGATGACGGGCGCATCTGCCGGGATGGGAGCTTCTAGCAGCGGGCTCTTTGACGGCGGCGGCATGACAGCCACCGCGCCGGGGACGTGCGCGGCGTCCGCGACGGCATCTGCGCCGCTCGCTTCGTCGATGGGTCCCGGCTCGTCCATTGGCCCGGTTGGCATTCCGCTGGGCTCGACCGAGATCGCAGGGGGAGGCCTCAGCCCTCCATCCGTTGCGTTGAACCCCAATCCGTCGGCGCCCGTCGTGAGCTTGCTGGGCGGCATGACCCCGCCCTCGACGCCGTCGGTATCGACGGCGCCGAGCACGACCCCGTGCCCGGTGACCACTCAGAGCGGTGTCCCTACGATCGAGGGCAGGCCGACGACGTTCGGAGCGCCTTTGACGGGGCGGATGCTGGGCATGGTCACAGGAGCTTGCCGCTGACCAATCTCGAACAGCGCGACGCGCAAATTGCCGCCATCGGCGGCTCCGAGCGGGCCGCAGCCATATGATGACCTCGGTGATCGCGCTCAATGCACTTAATTTCTTCATGGCCGACGTGCGTGACGGCTTCGGGCCTTTCCTCGTGCAGGGCAAAAGCTGGTCGCCGGAGGAGATCGGCCTTGTGATGACCATCGGAGGCTACGCCGGCGTCATCGCGATTCGCGGGGACGAGTATTTGGGAGCAAAGCTGAGGCGCGTTGTGCATCACAACAAACTCGGGCGGCCAATGTCTCAGATGGGTCATTTTGGAACGGGACAAGCCCAGCAGTGGGTCCCGCCATGTCGGCTATGCCCCGAAAGCGGGCGCAAAAACAGAGCATTAGCATCTACCTCAATGGGTCTTTGCGGGCGGCGCGTGCCGTGAAAGGGTAAGTCGCCGAGGGTCACGCTTGCTCGGCGCAACAACGGCGACCGCGCGCGTGGTCATATCTCACCATCTCACGGTCGGCCCGTGCGCGGACCGTGCCGCATGCTGCGCCTCGCCGCCGGCCGCATGAGGACGAGCGTCGCCCAGCCCTCGAGCCCGATGCGGCGCACGAGCGCGAGGCCGCGCGCGCGATAGCTGGCGAGCGCAGCATCGGCGTCTGCGGTGAGCAGGCCGGACAACACGACCTGACCGTTGGGCGCGACGAGCCGCGCAATCGGTGTCGCAAGACCTTTGAGCGGCGCCAGCAGGATGTTGGCTAAGATCAGCCGGTAAGGGCCGCGCCCCCGGAAAGCGGCGGCGCGCAGGCCTGCGGTATGGATCACCTCAACCGTGCCGCCGACGCGGTTGATGCGCGCGTTGTCGCGCGCGATCGCCACCGCGCGACGGTCGACATCGCTGGCAAGAACGCCTTGGCGCAGCGCCTTGGCCGCGGCGATGGCAAGCACGCCCGTGCCCGTGCCGACGTCGAGCGCGACGGTTCGCCTGCCGGGCTTGCGATGCAAGGGCGCCATGCCGGTCGGTCTGCAGCGTCGTTCCTTGACGATCCGATCGAGCGCGAGCAGGCAACCGCGCGTGCTGCCATGATGGCCGGTGCCAAAGGCGAGCGAGGCATCGATCTCGATGGCGATACCATTGATCCGCGCGCGCTCGCGGGCATGCGCGCCATGCACGACGAAACGCCCGGCCGCGACCGGCGCGAGGCCTTGGCGGCTCTTGTCCACCCAATCGGTGGGCGCGAGCGTCTCGAACGTCAGCGCCCGCGCGGCCTCGGTGCCCGCCGCGGACGCAATCAGCGCGCGCACGGAGGTCTCATCGGGGCGCCGGCGGAAGTGCACGGCCAGTGACCAGCGCCCGGAAGCGTCTTCGAAGGCCGCGACGGCGATCTCCTCGGCGAGCGGGCTCCCGGCGAGCGCATCAGCGATTTTCTGCACGGTCGCGGCGTCGCTCGAGAGCCGCGCGACCACGGTCGCATCGCGCATGCGCGAAGGCTCGGGCATGTCGCCCTCTCCTGTAATCCCCGTAACTCACCGCGGAATATCCACAGGCGGCGCCGGCCAGTCCACAAAATGCTCGACAGCTTATCCGCCCATTGTCCACAGCGCTTATTGCGCCCTACGCCGCTGGACCAATCCTTTGCCCGCGCCGTGCCGTCCGTTCGTCATTCCGGCCGAGGCGCGACAGCGACGAGGGCCGGAATCCATAATCACAGGCTGTGGTTATGGATTCCGGGCCCGCGGGCTTCGCCCGCGCCCCGGAATGACGCCGGGCCAACTCGGGGAATCATGACTGGCGCAATGCGCTTCGCTTATTGCGCCCTACGACGGCTCGGCTTTCGTTTTGCACAAGGCTGCCCCCAACGGTGCGGCCTCGCGGCATGGCCGAGAAGACAGTAAATTCGCCTCACGAAGAACAAGGCACGACCGAAGAATGCATCAACGAATAGGCGTGCCCTCCGTCGAAACGCCCGCGTCCTGGATCGTTGCGACTGCGGTGCTGGTGATCCTGGCGCTGTCCTTCGGCGCGCCGTGGATCACCATTATTGCGCTCAAGATGATTGCCGCCGAGATGGGCGGCTTGCGCTCGGTTCCGGCCTTGGCGACGGCGCTCGCCTGGATCGGCTTCGGCACCGGCGGCATCGCCATGGGCTACGTCGCCGAACGCGTGGGCGTGCGCGCGACGGTGATCACCGGCGCCGTGATGATCTCCATCGGACTTGCACTGTCGACCGGCGGTGCGACCTGGCAGCTCTATGTCGGGCAAGGGCTGTTCGTCGGGTTTCTCGGCGTCGGCGGCATGAACGCGCCGTTCTACGTCTATGTCAGCCGGTGGTTCGATCGCCGCCGCGGCTCCGCGCTCGCGCTGATCTCGAGCGGCAGCTATGTCGCCGGGGCGATCTGGCCCCCGATCTTCGAGCGCGCCGTGGCCTACGCGGGCTGGCGGCAGACGATGCTTTATTACGGTTTGATCGAGGTCGCCGTGATCGTTCCGCTGGCGGCGATGTTTCTGCGGCCGCCGCCGGAGCTGCCGCTGCCGATCGGCGCGTTCGGCGCGATTTCGGCGCCCGACACCGTGATGGGCTGGCCGCCCAATCTCGTCTTCGCGGTGATGGCGGCCGCCGGCATCTTCTGCTGTGTTCCCATGGCCATGCCGCAGGCGCATTTGCCCGCGTTCTGCAGCGATCTCGGCATCGTCGCTGCGCACGGCGCGGCGATGCTGTCGGTGCTCTTGGGGACGGCCTTCATCAGCCGACAGTTCTGGGGCTGGATCTCCGATCGCATGGGCGGCCTCAACACCGTGCTTGTAGGCTCGACATGCCAAATCGCCGCCATGGCGGCGTTCCTGTTCACGCAGGATGAAATCGGCCTGTTCACGGTCTCCGCCGCGTTCGGCTTGGGCTTCGCCGGCATCATCCCGGCTTATATCCTGGCCATCCGCGAGTTATTTCCGGCCTCGCAGGCGTATTGGCGCATTCCGACATTTCTCTTCGGCAGCGGCAGCGGCATGGCCATCGGAGGATGGCTCGCGGGTGCGCTTTACGATCACTTCGGCACCTATGCGCCGGCCTTTGCCGCCGGGATTGCCGCCAACGCCATCAATCTGGCGATGATCGGCACACTGGTGCTCCGGCAGGGATCCCGTTCCGCGCGGTTTGCTTGACCGCATCGGACGGGAGCTTCAATCTGGCGGGCAGAGATGAGGTAAGCAGGAGCAGCCGCCATGACCTTCCGCATTGCAGTGGTGCAACCGATCTGCCATGCGCCGCCCGGCGACGCCGCCAACATCGCCGACGCCGAGCGCGCCATCGCACGCGCGGCCGGCGAAGGCGCGCAATTCGTCTGCTTCCCGGAAACCTATCCGGGGCCGTGGCGCATGCCGGCGACGTTCGATCCGACCGCGGCCATGGTCGAAGCGGCGGCGAAGCACCGCACGCACGTCGTGTTCGGCACCATTGCGCCGATCGATGCGAAAGCTGCGACCGCCTACAATCTCATCTGCATGGCCTATCCCGACGGCCGCGCACCCGCACGCTATCGCCGCACGCATCCGAACGGACCCTGGATTTATACCGGCGGGCCGGCGTGGGAATTCCAGTGGGTGCCGGGCGACGAATTCCCGGTGTTCGATACCGTGCACGGCAAAGTGGGGCTCGCCATGTGCAGCGAGGTCTACATGCCCGAGGTCGCGCGCGCGCTCGCCTTACGCGGCGCCGAGTTGATCTTCATGCCGGCGGGCAAGGACAAACGCAAGCTGTGGGCCACCTGGCGCACGCTCATTTGGGCGCGCGCCATCGAGAACCTCGCGATCGTGGTGACGACACAGAACCTGTTCGACCATTCCGAGCGCGGGCTCGCCATGGTCGCCTCGCCGGAGGAGATCTTGTTCGAGAGCACCATCGCCGGCACCGCGGTGGTGGATGTGAACCTGGAGCGAGTGCGCTACCTGCGCGCAACGCGCGACCAGGTGGGCTCGTCGGAGACGTGCGCTACCAAGCAGGGCGTGCTCGGCCCGCAATGGCAGCGGCCCGAGCTCTACGACCGCATTTACCCGCGGCCGCTGCGCGAAGCAGCGGAGTAGGGCGCCGCGACGCGGTTTTTCGCTGGCCTAAACAATCGCGTCGGTTCGTCATTCCGGCCGAGCCGCGCTAGCGGCGAGGGCCGGAATCCATAACCGCCGGCCAGTGGTTATGGATTCCGGGCTCGCGGGCTTGCGCCCGCGCCCCGGAATGACAGCTTAGAGTGCCCGACATGGACGGCCCTACGCTCACGCCACTACAATTCGGCAAAAGCTTTGGCAGCGCTAGCCGCCGCGATCCCGGCGGTACGGGCGGTGCGCTCGGTCCTCATTTTGAGGAGGCGGCGAAGCCGCCGTCTCGAAGCATGGCCAAAGGCAGGTGTGTGCGGCCGTCCTTCGAGACGCAGCGCCGATGCGCTGCTCCTCAGGACGAGGGCCGGAGCAAACAGATGCGGAGGGGCACGGAGGCAAGCGAATGAGAGCGAGGAGGGCACCTCGCATCGCGAGCCGCCGCGGCGTGCTTGCGGTCCTGGCGATCGCATCCTGCCTTGCTTGCACGTTCGCGCAGGCGGCCTATCCCGAACGTCTGATCACGCTGATCGTGCCGTTTCCCGCCGGCGGACCGAGCGACATCATTGCGCGCATCGTCTCCGTCGGCCTGCAGCGATCGCTCGGCCAATCGGTGATCGTGGACAACCGCGGCGGCGGCGGCGGCAATCCCGGCATGGGGATTGCAGCCCGCGCGGCGGCGGACGGTTACACGCTGCTGCTCACATCAACTGCCATCGCGGTCAATCCCGCGCTTTATAAGAGCCTGCCATACGATCCATTGACCGACTTCGCGCCGATCTGCGAATTGGTCAACGCGCCGAACGTGCTGTTCGTGCGCGCCGATTCCGGCATCAGGTCGATCGCCGATCTCATCGCGCGCGCCAAGGCCGCCCCCGGCGCGCTCAACTATTCGAGCCCGGGCGCGGGCACGAAATCGCATCTCACCGCCGAGCAGCTCAAGCTGCGCGCTGGCATCGACCTGGTGCACATCCCGTACCGGGGCGGCGGTCCCGCGACGATGGCAGTGCTGGAAGGGACCGTTGATCTTGGATCGGTCGCGCTCGCGCCGGTCGAGCCGCTGATCAAGGACGGCAAGTTCACGGCGCTCGCGGTCACCGGAGCCGAGCGCTGGTTTTCGCTGCCGGACGTGCCGACCATGATCGAATCCGGCTTCCCCGGCTTCGTCTCCGACACGTTCAACGCCCTGTTTGCACCCGCCGGAACTCCGCCTGAGATCATTGCGCTCCTCTCGAGCGCCGTCCGGGCGGCGCTGAAGACGCCCGAGGCGCGCGAGCAGGCGCACCGCGCCGGGTATCAGATCGTCGGCGGGACGCCGGAAGAACTCGCCGCGCGCCTTGCGTCGGAAATTCCGGCGGTCAAGGAATTGGTCGCCCGATTGGGAATAAAGCCGGAGGAGAAATGAGCATGTACCGCTTTGCATCGGCGGCGTTGATCTGCGCGGCCGTCCTCGCGCCGTCGGCGCTGCGGGCTCAGACCTATCCCAGCAAACCGATCCACTTCATCCTGCCTTACATTCCCGGCGGAATCATCGACACCGCCGGGCGACACCTCGCGCTGCGGCTGAGCGAAAGCCTTGGACAATCGGTCGTGCCGGAGAACCGTCCGGGCGCGGGCGGGATGGTCGGCGCCGACGTGGTCGCGCGCTCGACGCCGGACGGCTACACGATCCTGCTGACGGATCCCGCGCTCGTCTCCAATCCGACGCTGCAATCGGACGTCCCCTACGATCTGTTCAACGGACTGCAGGCGGTCTCGGTCGTCGGCTCCTCGCCGGCGGTGATCGTCGCGTCGCTGAAGCTGCCGGTCACGACGTTCCCCGAAATGATCGCTTATGCGAAGGACAATCCCGGCAAGCTCAACTTCGCGTCCGCCGGCATCGGCACCGCGCCGCATCTGGCGGGCGAAATGATCAAGCTGCGCGCGGGCATCGACATGATGCACGTGCCCTATCGCGGGATCGGCGCGGCCTATCCGGATGTCATGAGCGGCAAGGTGCAGCTCGCGTTCTCGAGCATCGCCGGCGCCGTGTCCTTCACCAGCGACAACCGCGTGCGGCCGCTCGCAACGACGGGACTAGTGCGCAGCCCGGTCTATCCCGACGTGCCCACGGTCGCGGAGAGCCTGCCCGGCTTCGATGTCGACCTGTGGATCGGCATCTACGCGCCGGCCGGGCTGCCGCCGCCGGTGCTGGCCAAGCTCAATGGCGAAATCAACAAGGTGCTGCAGCATCCGGAACTCAAGGCGGCGTTCGCCAAGATCGGCATCGAACCGCGCGGCACCAGCCCCGAGCAAGCCGCGGCCTTCACCCGCTCCGAATTCGAGAAATGGAAGCAGGTGATCGTCGCGGGCAAGATCAAGCCGGACTAGCGCAGCGCACGACCGGTCTCATGCCGCCCGGTTGTGGTGCGGCGCCGCACCAGTGCCGAATTCTCCCGTCATTCCGGGGCGCGGGCGCAAGCCCGCGAGCCCGGAATCCATAACCACAGCGCGGTGGTTATGGATTCCGGCCCTCGCCGCTATCGCGGCTCGGCCGGAATGACGAGTGAAGCGGCGAGTCGCGGGCGTCCGCGCGTCCGACTGCGACGCTTCGCCGCTCAGCCCATTCCCGATGCGGATGCCGGCTCGATCTCGCACAGGAGGCGCACTTCGCCCGGCTGCGCGTGCGGGTATTTGTCCTGCCCGAGATATTTCTTGCTGAGCGAATCGATATGCTGAGCCGCGCCCTCTTCGGTCACGCGCCGGACCCGCCCGCGGATCTGGATGTAACGATACGGATTGTCCGGATCGACGATCGCCAGGGCCACGGCGGCGCCTTGTTTCAGGTTGCGCGCTTTGACCCGGCCCTTCGCGGTGTTCACGCGAACGAGACCGTTGGTGTAATCGAACCAGACCGGGGTCGCTTGCGGCGATCCGTCCGGCATGAGGGTGGCGATAATCGCAAACGCTTTCTTGCGCTGCAGCAGGTCGAGATATTTGTCGGGAATGTTTGCCATGGCACGAGCCTCCGCGCGCAGCATAGCGCGTAGGGCGCAATAAGCGAAGCGCATTGCGCCTTGCGGCGCGGGCATAGCGGCGGGAATTTTCCGGAAGATTGCGCGGCCGGAATTCGATACTGTCAGTGGAATTGGCCGGGCACGAATGGCGCAAATGCGCTTCGCTTATTGCGCCCTACGCGCTGAGTCTTGCGGGGAGCCCATGAAGAAGCTCATTGCTATCGCGCTTGCCTTTGTCACGACAAGCGTTGCCGGCGCGCAGACCTATCCGGCGCGGCCGGTCACGGTCGTCGTGCCATATCCGGCGGGCGGGCCCACGGATACGCTGGCGCGCATCTTGGCCGATCACATGCGGACTTCGCTCGGCCAATCCATCATCGTTGAAAATGTGACCGGCGGCGGCGGCAGCATCGGCGTGGGGCGCGTCGCGCGCGCGGCTGCCGACGGCTACACCGTCAGCATCGGCCATTGGAACACGCATGTCGTGCACGGCGCGACGCTCAATCTCTCGTTCCATGTCTTGAACGATTTCGAGCCGGTCGCGCTCTTGGCCGATACTCCGATCTGGCTGGTGGCGAGAAAGACGCTGCCGCCCAATGACCTCAAGGAATTGATTGCGTGGCTGCGGCAAAATCCGGGACAGGCCACGGCCGGAACCGTGGGAGTAGGCGGGGCCTCCGACGTCACCGGCGTCTATTTCCAGAACGTCACCGACACCAAGTTTCAGTTCGTGCCGTACCGCGGCAGCGCCCCGCTCAACCAGGATTTGACGGCAGGTCACATCGATCTGAACTTGGGAATGGCGGCGGCCAGCTATCCGCTCGTGCGCAGCGGACAGATCAAGGCCTACGCCATGATGGCGAAAAGACGCTGGTGGGCAGCATCCGATGTTCCAACCATGGAAGAGGCAGGCGTGCCGGGACTCTACGCTTCGTTTTGGCACGGGCTGTGGCTGCCGAAAGGGACACCTGCGCAAGTGATCGCAACGCTCAGTTCGGCGGCACGGGCGGCGTTGGCCGACCCGACGGTGCAACAACGGTTCGCCGACCAAGGTCAGGAAATTCCGCCGCCGGCGCAGCAGACGCCGCAGGCGCTGGGCGCGCACCAGAAGGCCGAGATCGAAAAATGGTGGCCGATCATCAAGGCGGCCGGCATCAAGGCCGACGGAAGCTGAAGGGTTCGAGGGCTACGGCCACGCCGGCGCGTGCGTGCCGAGCGGAACGGTTGGCCGCGCCCAATGCGGCGGCGTTTGCGTCATGACGGCGGCGTGACGAACAGCAGTGAGCCGGCCGAAACCGGAGACCGTCTCCTCCAACCGGTCACGCACGTCGTCGAAGCCCGGATCGGGACAAGCGAGGCCATCGAGGCGGCCGAGCTGGCGCAGCCACAAGCCGGTCTGCGCGAGCGAGACGCGAACGTGCCAGCTGCCTCCGCGCTGCGCACGTCGCGCGAGCGCCGAGATCGCGGCAAACGCCATCAGGTAGCCGGTGGCGTGGTCGAGCACTTGCGCCGGCAAGGGCCGCGGCTCGCTCGCGCCAAAAACCTCGGCTTCGGCAGCGTTGAAGCCGCTCGCCGTCTGCACCAGCGAATCGAAGCCGCGCCGGCTCGCCCATGGGCCTTCGTGGCCGTAGGCGCAGAGCGACACGTAGACGATCCCGGGCCGCATGCGCGCGACATCGTCCGGGCCGAAGCCGAACGCGGCGATGGCGCCTGGACGGTAGCCCTGCACAAAGACGTCCGCATCGCGCAGCAGCGCGGGCAAAACTTCGCGGCCGCTGGCTTGGCGCAAATCGATCGACGCCGACAATTTCCCCCGCCCGGTGTCGATGACGAGCGGCTGCATCGACGGCAGGTGCGATGCTGTGATCAGCAACACATCGGCGCCGTGCGCAGCGAGCGTGCGACCGCATACCGGCCCGGCGATGATGCGGGTCAGGTCGAGGACTTTCACCCCAGCAAGCGGGCGCTCGGCCGCGGGCAGGGGCTCAGCCGGGGCGTCGCCGATCTGATCGATGCTGAAGAGGGGCAGGCGAGCGATCGCGCGGCCCTGCGGGTGGGCGTCCCATTCGGCGAATGACCGGCACGCGGTGACGACGAGGCCGGCCTCGGCAGCCGCAGTCTCGAACTTCTCCGCCTGCCATCCATCGAGCGCGCGCTGAACCGCGGTGCGCTCATGCGGGCAGCCGAGCAGCGCGAGCACGCCGTCGCGGTGATGCGGCAAATTGGTGTGGAGGCGCAGCCAACGGCCGTCGCCGCAGCGATAAAGCCCTGCGATCGGGTCGTGATACTCGGACGGAGGCTTCCCATCGACGCGCAGGTACCGTTCGCTGCGGAATTCGATGGCGGCGCTGCGCATGTCGACGCTGACACGCTGGGAGCGACCCGTGCGCAGCCGCCACAGTTCACTCGCTGCCAACGCGGCGGCGGCAATGGTCGTCTGTGCAGCGGTGCCGACGCGAAACGAGGACGGCAGCGCCGGCTCGCTGCCGGTGAGATCGACGGTTTCGAGCGCCGCCTCCGGATGCCCGGCAGCGCGCCAGATGTCGCTAAGAACGTGTTTTGCGGTGGACGCGGTCATTCCTGGCAAGCGAAAGCCGCTGCGCTGGCGCGCCTCTCTTCGGTGCAATGGAATGAACCGGGGCGGCGAACTCGGTCTGCCCCCTCCCCCGCGTGCGGGGGAGGGTTGGGGAGAGGGTGAGCTAGTTCTTGTTGCATGCCCCCTCCCTAGCCCTCCCCCGCAAGCGGGGGAGGGAATACACCGAGTGGGCCGCCGTGCGTTCAATCAATCTTCAGGCCCATCGCTGTCACGATTGGCGTCCAGCGCGCCAACTCGTTTTCCACGTAACGGCGGTAAGCGTCCGGATTCAAGCCGCCATGCGGCTCGAATGTCCCGGAGACCAGCAGTTGCCGGTAATCCTCATCGGCGAGCAGCGCGAGATTCGCTGTCGCGATCTGGTCGATGATCGGCTTGGGCGTCCCCGCGGGCGCGAACACGCCGACGAAGTTCGGCGCGACGAGGTCAGTGAAGCCCTGCTCGACCGCGGTCGGAAGCTCGGGCGCAGCAGCGAGCCGCGTGCCATGGGTCACCGCCAGGACCCTGAGCTTGCCGGCGCGGTGCAGCTCGAGCACCGGGTTGGTCATGGCCGGCACGATCATGGGAATCTGTCCGGCGAGAATATCGGCGATCGCCGGCCCCGCGCCGCGGTATGGCACGTGGATGAGATCGGGCAAGCCCACACGCAGCTTGAAGGCTTCGGCGGTGAGGTGATTCAAGGAGCCGGTACCGGCGGAGCCGTAGGACAGCTTGCCCGGATTGGCCTTCGCATAGGCGATCAGCTCGTTGAGGTCGTTCACCGGCACGGCGGGATGCACCGCCAGCGCAAAGGCGGTGATCGCGATGCCGGAGATCGGCTCGAAGTCTTTGAGCGAGTCGAACTGCGGCCGGTTCTTGAGCAGCGCCTCGGTGATATGCGTCGTCGCGCCGCCAAGCAGCAGCGTGTAGCCGTCGGGCCGCGCGCGCGAGGCCTGCGCCGCGCCGAGGGAGCCGCCACCACCCCCGATATTCTCGATCACCAGCGTGCCGAGCCGAGTTTTCATCTGCTCCGCCCACGGGCGGCCGATCGTGTCGTATGCTCCGCCCGGAGGAAACGGGACCACGAGCCGTATCGGTCGCGTCGGATAGTTTTGCGCGCTGGCGGTCGCGGAGAGGGCCGGCAGAGCGGAAACGCTCGCGACCAGATGCAGAAAACGGCGGCGTGGAAGTTTCATCGGGCTCCCCTCCGAAGCTGCGGCGCCCCTCACCCCAACCCTCTCCCCGCCATGGCGCGTCCTTAAGGGCGTTCACGCCCGTCTTCGACGGGCTATGGACGCGCGTAAACGCGCTTATGGCGGGGCGAGAGAGCACACCGAGCTTGCCGCACGTTCACTCGCAACGCATTCACAAGATGTGATGCAGTAGCTTATTCGCTTTTGTCGGCCGCCGCCTTGATGATCGGGCTCCAGCGCGCGATCTCGTCCTTGACCAGCGCGGCAAGCGGCTGCTGGCCGCGCCGGCCTTTGTCCGGAATTTCGCTGCCGAGCTCGAGCAGGCGCTTTTGCGTGGCTGCGTCGTCGAGCGCCTTGTCCAGCGCGGCGCTCAGCGAATCGAGGATCGGCTTGGGCGTTCCTTTGGGCGCAAACAGCGCGTTCCAGGCCGACGCCTGAAATTGCGCAAGCCCGGCCTCTTTCGACGTCGGCACCTCCGGCACCGCCGCGTTGCGCGTGCCGCTGCCGATTGCATAGGCCTTGAACGCCCCGGCGCGAACGTGCTGGACGACGTCGGGGGTGACATTGCACATGTAATCGACTTGGCCGGCGATCAACGCGGTGATGGCGGGCGCGGCGCCGTTGAAGGGCACCAGCGTCGGCTTTGCGCCGAGGATCGAGTTGAGCAGCAGGCACGTGAAATGCGTGATCGAGCCGACGCCGGCATGCGCCATGTTCAAATTCTCGGCGTTCGCTTGCACGTAGCTTGCGAATTCCTTCAGGTCGTTCGGCGGAAGCTGCTTTTTTCCCACGATCACGACGGGAAGACCGGCGACCATGCCGATCGGCGCGAAATCAATTTCCGGGTTGTAGGCGAGGCTGGGATAGAGCGCGACGGAAGCCGCGTGCGTTCCCATATTGCCCAATTCAACGGTGTAGCCATCGGGGTTCGCGCGCATGGCCCGGGTCGAGCCGGTGGTGCCGCCTGCACCGACGACATTCTCGACAATAAGCTGCTGCCCGAGCGTGCGCGACATGTGCTCGCTGAGGATGCGGGCAATAACATCGGTCGTCCCGCCGGCGGAGAACGGCACGATGATCGTGATGGGCCGCGACGGATAGCTCTGCGCCGTTGACTCATGCGCGCCGGTCATTGCTAAGGCAAGCGCCGCGATGGCGAGAGCGAGCACACGTCTTGTCGGCATGGATGTCCTCCCTCCGTCCCGCGGCCGTTCGCGCGATCGGCGGCCGAGGCGATGGGGCGCGCAGGCGCGTGGACAGCCGGGCGATGATAAGACCGCATCGCGCAGACGGAGGCAACAATTGCAGGGGCGGAGTCGCTGGCCGGAGGGCAGTTCGGGTCGGTTACGGTGGCGTATTCAGTTTGGAACGATCCGAATCGTTGCAGCTCTTTCAGTTCGTCATTCCGGCCGAGCCGCGATAGCGGCGAGGGCCGGAATCCATACCCACCGGCGGTGGTTATGGATTCCGGGCTCGCGGGCTTCGCCCGCGCCCCGGAATGACGCGTCAGGATTTGTGCGGGTTCCTATCATTGAAGCCCGGCCTCCAAGCGCTCGCGCGCGGGCCGTGCAAAGACGAAGCGGCGCGCGCGCGGCACCATGGACTCGGAGCGCCCGTCGGCGCCGATGAGCGCGAGACCGGCCCCGAAGTTCGCCAGGGTCAAGATCGTGGGCTCGCCGGCGTAGGTCGCTACCGGCTCCATCGCGATATCGAGCGCTTCACCGAGCGGCTGATTGCGGTACTCGAGCCGCAACTGCGGTCCGATCTCGGCAGGGCACAGCTCGAAACCCATCTGCTTCGCGCGCCGATAGACGTCCGCATGGGATGCAGCATCCGCTTCTACGCCAAGCTCCGCAGCCGATAGAACAACGAGCTCCAGCTGCGTTTGTGTGCGCGCGTAGGCAAACGCCGGTCGGCCAAGAATTTCGTCGGCGGAATCGCCGATCTTGATTCCTTCGGCGGCCAGCGCGTCGCGATATGCATCCACGCCCTTGCTGGTGCCGAGGATCATCGTTCTCCAAATTGGAAGCTCGATTGCAGCGCTGGCATGGGGTGCGGGCGACCGCGCGAGGAGATGCTCTTGAGCGACGGCGTTGGCCGCAGCGAGGGTTACTCCCACCAAGACCGGCGCGAGCAGGCGAGCGCAGCGCCATTCCCCCAACCGCTTCATTTCGGCCCTCCCGCAGGAGCCGCCTGGCCGCCACCCGAGTCATTCGGGCAGCGGCCGCCTGCACCGCACGGGAAGGACGCTAGCGCAGCGCGTCTCGAGGCGTGTATGAGGCGCCTCACACTTGGCCGTATTCAAATCTGGCCGTATTAAATGAAGAAGGGCTGCTCTTTCGGGCAGCCCTTCCATTGTCGAGCCGTGATCCGGCTGATCCCGTAACGCATCGCGTGGGCGACGCGTCAGATCGCGTGGACCCCCATTGCGGGAAGGATCCAGCTCACGGGTGCCGCCAATCGCGGCGATAGACAATGAGACACTGGATCACCTCCTTTCCGTTGTTGACGATTCGCGCAATTTAGCGGGCATTCGCCCATTGTCAAAGCCGGGCGGCGAGGGCGATCGGACGCATGCAGACATACGATTCGTGATGTACTCGTCGTCCCCGCGCATAGCGTGTCCTTAAGGGCATTCACGCCGGTCTTCGACGGGCTATGGACGCGCGTAAACGCGCTTATGCCGGGGACCCATCGTCCAGAGGCGGTGGTTATGGGTCCCTGCTCTCGCCGACAGCATATGAAATGACGGGTCGGACTCGGTATCACCCGGCTCGCCTACTTACGCGCGCAGTCACATCGGAGCGATCAGGCCTTGCAGACGTCGGCGGCCTTGAGCGCGGTTCGCGCCTCTTTCTTCGTCTTAAAACCGGTATCGCCCACCAGCGTCATCTTGTCCGATGTCGGCTTCTTGCTCACGACGCTGCACTTCTTGCTGTTGGCGCCGTGGACGATGTAGTACTCGGCCGCGAATGCCGGCGTGGCGATGAGCAGTGCAAGCGCCGCGGCAGCCAGTTTTAATCTCATGATTCCTCTCCTTCGATGTCGAGCCGCACCATCCAATCGGGTTGGACTGGGCGGCCGTCGCGCCCTTGCCGCGATCATCGGTGAGGGGCGATGAATGGGCGCTGAACAGCCGATCAAGGCTTCGTGAGGGCGTGCGTGCGGCACCCAATGGAGCGGCGGACCAGAAGACTGTCCAGCAATGAACCGCCTCGTTCAAAGTCATGGGAGGAGATTGATATGCGGGTTCCGATGCGGTCGAAGATAGCCCTCGCGCTCGTTGCGCTGTCTTGCCTCGCGGTTGCGCAGCCCCGCGCGCAGGACTTTCCCTCCCGCATCGTGCGCGTGGTCGTCGCGTTTCCCGCCGGCGGACCGACCGATTTCGTCGCACGTCTTCTTGCCGACAAGCTCAAGCCGCTCATCGGGCAGAACGTGATCGTCGAGAACAGGCCCGGGGCCAACGGCGCGATCGGCGCCGATTACGTCGCAAAAGGGGAGGCGGACGGGCACCTCCTCTTTCTCACCACCGTCGGCGCGGTCGCGATCACGCCGCATCTGAGCAAGCCCCCCTACGACACGCTGCGCGATTTCGCGCCCGTCACCCTGGTGGTGCGTCCCACCACGATCCTGGTGGTCAAGCCGGAGACGGCGGTCAATTCGGCCAAGGAGCTGGCCGCTCTCGCCGCGGCGAAGCCCGGGGCGATCCCGTTCGCCTCGACCGGCTCGGGCAGCACGACGCATCTCGCGCTCGAGCTCTATCAGTCGGCCGCGAACGTGAAATTTTTGCACGTGCCCTATCGCGGCGCCGCGCCGGCCTTGACCGATCTCCTCGGCGGCCAGGTCACCGCGCTGTTCGCCGATACGCCGGTGCTGCTGCCGCACATCCGCGCCGGCAAGCTCAAGCCGATCGGCGCCGCCGCCGCCAGCCGCAATCCGTTGTTGCCCGAGGTGGCCACGCTCGCCGAGCAGGGTTTTCCCGATACCGTCGCTGACAACTGGTACGGCCTGTTGGCGCCGGCGAAGACGCCGCCGGCGGTCGTGGCGAAACTGCACGACGCGGTGGTTGCCGTGCTCGAAGCCCCAGACGTGCGCGAGACGCTGTTGCAGTCCGGCGCCGTACCTGCGCCGACCTCGAGCGCCGAATTCGGCCAAATATTGAGCGATGAGCTCGCGCGCTGGGGCCGCATCGTGCGCGAGAAGAATATCAAGGAGGATTGAATGGCGGCAGCGCACCGCGTCGCCGTCTTTTTCGCCGCTGCCGTCGCGGCCTCCGCCGCGCTTGCCGCGGAATGGCCGAGCAAGCCGGTACGCCTGGTGGTGCCGTTCGCCGCCGGCGGCGCGGCCGACACGATCGGGCGCCTCTATGCCGAGGCGCTCGGCGCCGCCTTCGGCAAGCCGTTCTACGTCGAGAACCGGGTCGGCGGTGGCGGACTTCTCGGCACCGAGGCGGTGGCGCGGGCGGAGCCTGACGGGCTTACGCTCATGGTGTCGGGCATCCCCACCCATGTGCTCGGACCGGCAATGAACAAGAACGTCGGTTTCGATCCCATGCGCGACTTCACCCATATCGCGTATTTCGGCGGCACGCCCAACGTGCTCCTTGCGCATCCCTCGCTCGGCGTGACGACCTACCAGGATTTTCTCGCGCTGGCGCGCGAGGCCAAAGGCATCGAATACGTGTCGGCGGGGTTCGGCACCATGGGCAATTGGATCGCCGAGTTCTTGGCGGCAAAGGAAAAGATCAAGCTGGTGCGCGTCGCCTACAAGGGCGGCGCACAGGCGGTGCTCGATCTCGTCGCCGGTCACGTGAAAGTCGGCATGCTCACGTGGTCGATCGCGGCCGAGCACGTGCGCGCGGGCCGGCTGCTGGCACTCGCCACCACCTCGGGACAGCGGCTCGCGTACCGTGCGGAGGTGCCGACGTTGCGCGAGCTCGGGCACGGCGATTTCGTGGCGACGACCTGGTATTCGCTTTCGGGACCCGCGGGCCTTGCGCCGGATATTGTCGAGAGCGCCAACCGCGAAGTCGTCAGTGCCTTGGAGCGGCCGCAGCTGAAACGCCAGATCGAGCAAGACGCGATCGAAACCAAAGCGATGAGCCCGGCCGAGGTCACCCGTTTCATCCAGGGCGAGATTGGGCGCGAACTAGGGCCAACCGCAACATCCTCTCCCCGCACTTGCGGGGAGAGGATGGCGAGCGCCGAAAGGCGCGAGCCGGGTGAGGGGCAGGCCGTACTCTAATGCATTTGCGCGCTGCCCCTCACCCGGCCCTCGCTGCGCTCGGGCCACCCTCTCCCCGCTTCGCGGGGCGAGGGAAATCCGCGGCGCGTACGTGCATCCAATCGCTAATGTTTGCGCACCTGCACGAGGTACGCGGCGATCGTCTTCTCGCCCAGCTGCTTGCACGCTTCCAGGCGATGCAGCCCTTCCACGAGCACGAAGCGTTCGCCGTCCTGCCGCACCAGGATTGGGCTTTGCAGTCCAACCTGCAGGATGCTCTCGGCGATCTGCTCCGCCTTCTTCGGATCGAGCGTCGCGCGCCGCTTTACCGGCACGTAGATGTTGGCGATGGCGAATGTCTCGCGCTTCATCATGGTCATGGGGGGCGACCCGGCGCGTTGCCGTCAGCGATTCACTGCAGCTGATCTTTCACTTTGTCCATGCCCGCCATGACGCACTGCTCGTCGACACCGGGCGAGCCGGAGAGACCGACGCCCCCGACCACATCGTTGCCAACCTTGATCGGCACGCCGCCGTCGATGGCGATCACGTTCGGCAGGGTCGTCTGCTCGCGCCGCACCGGCCGCGTCGCCATCTCCTTGATGAAGTCCGCCGTGGTCATCTTGAAGGTCATCGCCGTATAAGCCTTGCGGCGCGCATTTTCCATGGTGTGTGCGCCGGCGTTGTCGCCGCGCAGCGCGACCACGGTATTGCCGCCGCGGTCGACCACGACCACGGCGGTGGCATAGCCGCGCCCCTTGCAGTCGTCCAGCGCCGCCTGCGCGATCGTCAGCGCGATGGGATAGCTCAAGTCCTTGCGCTGAATGAGCTGTGCGCTCGCGGGCATCGTGGCGGCGCAGGCAAGCGCGATAAGGGCGAGGCGGGTTGCGATCATGGCGATCCTCCTGGTTCGAATGGACTCTTGCTTTGTCGGTAACAGCGCCGGGGGACGCCTATTCCCGCCCGGCGCCGAGGCTGCAGCGCCGGGCAGAGTTGCGGTCTCGCTCAGTGTGCGAGCGGATCGGGCCGCACCTGAATGTGCACCGCGCGCGGCTTGCTTCCCTTGCCGCCTTCCTTCAGCCAGGGCGTGCGGTCACCGTTGGTGCTCCATAGCCCGCGGCCCTTCCAGCCCGCGTTGGGATCATCGATGCGCCCGTCCAGGCCTTTGGCGTAGAAGCTCATCGGATAGGGGATGCGCAGCATGACCATCTGGCCGTCCTTGAGCGCCACAAAGCCGTCGTTGAGGTTGGCGGTGGACACCGGAACGTTCTCGCCCAGCCCCAACGTGTTGTGCTGGTCGACCCAGGTGTAATAGCTGGCCTCGGCGCTGGTCGCTTCGCCGTCGAAGCCCGGACCGGGGTAACGGTAGAACGTGAAGCCTTCCGGACAATGATTGCCGGTCGCATTCGGTCCATTGAGCGGACCTTTGCACTTGCGGCGATCGAAGCTGACCAGACTGCCGTTCGACGCCGAGCCCCAGACCACGCCGTTCTTGTCGATATCGCCGCCGCGGATGCCATATCCGGACTTCGGAAGGTTGTAGAGCTCCGAAAGTCCGGTCGCGGGATCGAAGCGCAAAAATCCTGGCTCGCCGCCAAACACGCCGACCGTGTACCAAATCGAGCCGTCGGTCGGGTTCGGCATGACGGCGTAGGGCCCGGAGCCCGGCACGATGCGCTTGTCTTTCCCTGCATCGATGGCTTGGTCGGGCTCGACGTAGTCGTCGCGCTTGCCGTTGGCGTTGGTGTCGAGGACGAATGGCGACCAGCCCTGCGATTTCACCGCGTCGCCGGTCTCGTCGAACATCTTGGTGTTGAGCCAGCCCGCCACGGGGCCGGTGCCGCTGAACCACAGCGTGTCGTTGGCGTCGTAGCCGAATTGCGGGTGGTGGGTGCCGAAGCAGGTATCGATGACGGTGTACTTCATCGTTTTGGGATCGAGCATTGCCGCCTGACGTCCCGCCCGCTCGATCGGGAACACCTTGGCCGACGCATGATCCGACCCCTTCTTGCAGAACGCCGGGTTATCGGGGCCGCGCACGTTCGCCGCGATCCAAACGCGGCCGCGCTTGTCGAACATGGCGTTATGGTTGTTGGCGCGCGTGTCCCAAATCTTCTCGTCGTCCCAGTACGCCGACGGCGCGAGTGGCTTGGGCATGGCGCTCGCATGGAAGGGAGGCCCGAGCGACTCCGCCATGTTCGGATCCTGAACCGGCATCTTGAAAAACGTCACCTTGCTCGTCTTCGGATCGAGGATCGGCATGGTGTCGGTCGAGTATTCCGGCGAGCCGAAGAGCGGCCCATAGGCGTTGACGGTCGGATTGCGCCGATCCGATGAGATCAGGTCGTGCAGATAGGTCTTCGGGTCGCCCCATTCCCAGGACGTGACGACGACGTTGCGCTCGACGCCTTGCGGGCGCGGCGGCTTGCTCTTGGGCAACTCGCCTTTGGCGACGCGGTCGGTCCACTCGCCGAAATACTTGAATGGAACGCCGCCGAACTGCCCGGCAAGCCGGTTGGTCATGGCCTCGCCGGTCTGGCCGGACTGGACGCGGCGCTGCCATGCTTCTTGTCCCGACTTGAACTCGCCGAGCGCCGCCGGAATCGTCCGGGTCGATTCCTGCCCGAGCTGATGGCAGCCGATGCAGTCGACGTTGTTCATCTGCCGGAGCCAATTCTCCCGGGTGATGTTCTTCGGAATGTCGGTTGAGCCGCCGAACTCGCTCGCGGGTGGAATCTGCAGCATCGCGAACCAGTAGATCGCCGGGTAATAGTGCGCCGCGGCCGCTTCGTTGGGCGCAGGCACCGCGCGCAGATTGAGCTGCTGGCCGGGCTCGCCGTCGACCTTGGGTGAATCGACGAGGCCATAGCCGCGCACCCACACCTGGTATTTGGCTTTGGGGAGATCGGGCACGACGTAGCGGCCCTGATCGTCGGTGACCGCCATCTTGGCGAACTTGGTGGGAAGATCGGTCGTCTCCGCGATCACCCAGACGCCGGCCTCCGGACCATTTGTGCCCGTTACAACGCCCCCGATGTCGTCGTTGTCGATGGCGACGGCGGTCTGTGCGCGCAACGGCGCAGCCGATAGAAACGAGGCGATGCCGATCGCGGCCACGGTCACATACAGACTGGCTTTGAGTGTCATGGGTGCGCTCCTCGTGCGAATTTTTGCTTTCGCGCGCGCGGCTCTGCGCACGCGCAGACGAGGATTGTGCACACAGTCCATGCCGCCTCGCAATAAGCCTCATCGCAGGTCGCATATTCAGCCTGTTCCCGCGTGCGTGAAGGGAACGCGAAGCCGTGCGTTCGCGTTGGCGGCAGGCGAGGCGAGGGCACTGCGGCCGAGATCCGCAGTGGAACGCGAACCGAAGGAGCCCGCTTTCATGATGAGCAAAGCTTTCTCGATTGCCGCAGCCGCGGGTCTGCTGATCGCGACCACCGCGGTCGGCCATGCCGAAAGCGCGACCCAGCGGTACGCGCCCGGCCAGCGCATGCAGGAGCATGGCTCGGTGCCGGGCCAGCCCGGAGCCTCCGGCTACTCGCCCGGCCATCAGATGCAGCGCAAGGGCAGCAAAGCCGGCGAGCCCGGCGCCTCCGGCTACGCGCCCGGCCATCAGCCGCCCAGCACGACCGGTCGCGGCACTACGGGTATCCGTTGACGCGCTCGCGGTTGCGCCAAAGGAGCGCTGATGGAAGGCCGTCATTCCGGGGCCCGAGCGCAGCGAGGGCGCCCGGAATCCATAACCACCGGCTTGTGATCATGGATTCCGGGCTCGCCGCTGCCCACCCAAGTCGGCTTTAGCCGACTTGGGACATCACTAAATACCGATCTCGGGTAAACCCGAGATCGGTGGCCCCGGAATGACGATTGAAGGAACGGCGCGTGGCTATATAAACGTTGCCATCCGCGGAGGCTGAATTGTCCAGGCCACTGATCGTTTCCATTCCCCACCATCTCGGCCGCGAGGAGGCGAGTCGCCGCATCAAGTCCGGCCTTGCCGTCGCGCGCACGAACTATTCTGCGTTTCTCACCATCCGCGAGGAAACCTGGAGCGGCGATCGGCTCGCCTTCAATCTGAGCGCGCTCGGCCAGAGCGCCGTCGGCTTCATCGACGTCGCCGACGACCACGTGCGCCTCGAGGTCACGCTGCCATGGCTCTTGGCCGTGCTTGCGGAGAAATTCACGCCCGCGATCCGCAAGGAAGGCACGTTGCTGCTGGAGAAGAAGTGAGCGGCGCCCGCTGATGACCCGGTTGCTGTCCCGTCATGCCCGCGCTTGTCGCGGGCATCCACGTCTTCAGTTGGCCTTCACATAAGACGTGGATGGCCGGGACAGGCCCGGCCATGACACCTCAAAATGGTTTAGTGGACCTCCATCAAATCTGGTAATCTCACACTGGGATCGGGGAGTTGCTCGCGGCCGAGGAGGCACCATGCGCACGATCCCGTTTGTTTTAATCACATTTGCCGCTTTATCTTTCTCCGCGACCGCGGCGCGCGCGGACGGAAGCTGGTGCGCGAATTTCGGCACCGGCCATAGCGGCATCAATTGCAGCTTCAACTCGATGCAGCAATGCCAAGCAACGCTCTCGGGGCTCAGTGGATTTTGCCAGCCAAATCCGTTCCCCGGCACGGGTTACGGCAGAGGCGGGACCTGGACCTCTCCGCCGGCCGCGCGAGGTCGCTCTAACCGCGCCGAGCGCTGATTCCGGCGCGTTGAGAGCGCGCGCCGGGAGACGTAAAGCGGCGGACGAGCCTTTCCGCGTCAGCCTGACGCGCTCCGGCCACCGCGCACGCCCATTGTGACGGAGCTCTCCGCCCCGCAGGCCGGCAGCCGGCTGGCGCAGATCGGCCCGGCGCTGCTCGGGGCCTCCTCGTTCGCCTGCGCGGACGTGCTGAGCAAGGTCGCGCTCAATGCCGGCGCCGATGCGCTCACCATCTCGGTCGTGCGCGCCGTACTCGGGCTGGCCATGCTGTTTGCGTGGCTGCGCCTCGTTCCGCCGGCCGGCGCCTTTGCTCCGCGCGCCAAATGGATCTCGCTCGGCCTCGGCGTGCTTTTTGCCGGCAACGTGTTTCTCTTGTTCAAGGCGTTCGAGACGGTCGAGGTGCCGATCGCGATCTTGACCTATTTCGTCTATCCGTTGCTCACCGGGCTCGCGGCCGCGGCGAGCGGGCTCGAGATAATCACCTGGCGCGGCGCCGCGGCCGCGATCGCCGCTTTTGTCGGCCTCGCGCTGATGATCGGCGCGCATCCGACCACGCTCGCGGTCGGGGGGATCCTCGCCGCGCTTGGCGCCGCGCTCTGCCGCGTCGTCGTGCTGCTCGCGACGCGCGCGCTGCTTGCCGGCGCCGACGCGCTGCGCATCACCTGGTACGCGCTGCTCTCCTCGACGGTCGTGTTCATCATCGCCGCGCTCGCGGCGGCAAACTGGCAACCGCCCGCGACCCCGACTGGCTGGCTCGCGCTCGTGGCCTTGAGCCTCGCAGTCACCACCGGGCTCATCGGCGTCTTCGCCTCGACCGCGCGCATCGGGCCGTTCCGCACCGCGCTGTTCATGAATCTCGAGCCGTTGCTCACCGCGATCGGCAGCGCGCTCTTCCTCGGCGAGGTGCTCACGCCGCTGCAGGCGCTCGGCGGCGGGGTCATGCTCGCGGCGTTGGTGATGTTTCAGCTGCGCAGGTGAGAATCGGGCGAAGCGCCAGGCTCACACCCGCTCCACAAAACTATCCACCACCCGCTTCTCGCCGGCCTTGTCGAATTGGATGGTGAGCTTGTTGCCGTCGACGGCGGTGACGTTGCCGTTGCCGAATTTCTGGTGAAACACGCGGTCGCCGATCGCGAATTCCGAGACGGTGCCGGTCGACTTGGCGACCAGCTCGCCCTCGATGGTGAGCGGAAGGCGGCGCCGCGGCTTGCTGCGCATGCCCCCTCTGTGTCCCTGCCCCGTGGCGCCTTCCATCCCATAGTCGGCGGCTGAGTAAGCCGCAGCATCCTCACCGAAGCCGTCGTCGCCGAAGCGGCCACGGCCGCGCGCCTGCGCGCGCTGCCAGCCGGGTGTGCCGTAGCTCGAGCCGAAATGCGTCATCTCGTCGAAGCGCGAGGCGCCTGTGTTGCCATAAGCGGCAAAGCCGCCCCTCGCTTCCCTCACCTCCACGTCCGCCTCCGGCAACTCGTCGATGAAGCGCGAGGGAATGTTCGACGACCACAGCCCGTGCATGCGCCGGTTGGCGGCGAAGTAGATGTTGACCCGCCGGCGCGCGCGGGTGATCCCCACATGGGCCAGGCGCCGCTCCTCCTCGAGCCCGGCGCGGCCCTGGTCGTCGAGCGTGCGCTGGTGCGGAAACAGGCCTTCCTCCCAGCCCGGCAGAAATACGGTGTCGAATTCGAGCCCCTTGGCGGAATGCAACGTCATGATCGACACCGCCTCGCCCTCGCTCTTCTCGGTGTCCATCACCAGCGCAATGTGCTCGAGGAAGCCGGCAAGATTCTCGAACTCCTCCATGGAGCGGACGAGCTCTTTCAAGTTCTCGAGCCGCCCGGCGGCATCGGCGGAGCGGTCGCGCTGCCACATCTCGGTGTAGCCGGATTCGTCGAGCACGATCTCCGCGAGCCGCATGTGCGCAAGCTCGTCCTTCTGCGCGCGCCAGCGCTCGAACGCGGCGAGCAGGTCGCGCAACGCCGCGCGCGGCTTGGGCTTGAGCTCGTCGGTCTCGATCACCGCCCGCGCGGCCGCGGTGAGCGGCACGCGGCGGCGGCGCGCGTGGTCGTGCAGGAGCTGCACGGTGGCGTCGCCGAGCCCGCGCTTGGGCACGTTGATGATGCGCTCGAAGGCGAGATCGTCCGCCACAGAATGGATCACGCGCAGATAAGCCAGCGCGTCGCGGATTTCCTGGCGCTCGTAGAAGCGCGGGCCACCGATCACGCGATAAGGCAGGCCGAGCGTGATGAAACGGTCCTCGAACTCGCGCATCTGAAACGAGGCGCGCACCAGGATCGCGATCTCGTCGAGCGGGTGCGGCGTGCCGTGCCCGTCGTCGCGCTGCAGCTGCTCGATCTCCTCGCCGATGGCGCGCGCTTCTTCCTCGGAATCCCAGCACGAGGTGACCTTGACCTTCTCGCCCGGCTCGTCCTCGGTGCGCAGCGTCTTGCCGAGCCGGCCCTGGTTGTGGGCGATGAGATGCGAGGCGGCGGCGAGGATGTGGCCGGTCGAGCGATAATTGCGCTCGAGGCGAATGATATTGGCGCCGGGGAAATCGTGCTCGAAGCGCAGGATATTGTCGACTTCGGCGCCGCGCCAGCCGTAGATCGACTGGTCGTCGTCACCGACGCAGCAGATGTTTTTGAGCACAGCTCTTGCCGCCGGCGCGGTGTGCTCCCTCTCCCTGCTTGCGGGCAGAGGATTGGGGGGGCTCTCGGCGCTTGGCGAATCCCCCTCACCCGACGCGCTGCGCGCCGTGCTCTGCCCCAGCAGGCGCAGCCAGAGATACTGCGCCACATTGGTGTCCTGGTACTCGTCGACCAGCATGTAGCGGAAGCGCGCCTGATACTGGCGCAGCACCTCGGTTTGCTCGCGAAAGAGGCGGATGCACTCGAGCAAGAGGTCGCCGAAGTCGGCGGCGTTGAGCACCTTGAGCCGCTCCTGGTAGGCGGTATAGAGCTTCTTGCCGCGGCCGCTGGCGAAGCTCGCGGCCTCTCCGGAGGGGACCTGCTCAGGCGTGAGCCCGCGGTTCTTCCAGCTGTCGAGGAGGCCTGCGAGCACGCGCGCCGGCCAGCGCTTCTCGTCGATATTCTCCGCTCCCAGGAGTTGCTTGAGGAGGCGGATCTGATCGTCCGTGTCGAGAATGGTGAAGTCGGGCTTCAAGCCCACCAGCTCGGCGTGGCGGCGAAGGATCTTTACGCCGATCGAATGGAAGGTGCCGAGCCACGGCATGCCTTCGACGATCTGCCCGACCATGGCGCCGACGCGCGCTTTCATTTCGCGCGCGGCCTTGTTGGTGAAGGTGACCGCAAGGATCTCGCTCGGGCGCGCGCGTCCGGTCGCGAGGATGTGGGCGACGCGCGTGGTCAGCACGCGCGTCTTGCCGGTGCCGGCGCCCGCGAGCACCAGCACTGGCCCGTCCAGCGTCTCGACCGCGAGCCGCTGCTCCGGATTGAGATCGGCAAGATAGGGCGCCCCCGCCGCCGCCCGCGCGCGCTCCGCGATCCCGCCCGGCCGCGGTCCCGGCGGCACAGGCGGTTCCTCGCGCGGCACTTTGCCCGGTTCAGCCATTCTCGTTCCGTAATGGATGCCGGCCCCTCGTGCCGGCGCGCGGCATTGCCGCGGCGAATCTCAAGCTAAAGATGGCACTCGTCCTGCCGAATAGGGAGGGGTGAACCTCGCCATGCCCGGCCTTGGGCCGGGCATCCACGTCTTTGCGTGCGTCAAACAAGACGTGGATGGCCGGAACAAGTCCGGCCATGACGTGCCATGCCCCAGTCTGGTCCTCAACTCGTCCCCGGCATGGCGATGCGCCGCCCGGCGGCTTCCGGGCGCGGCAGGTTGGCATGCGCGGCCTTCATGCGGGCAAGCCCGCGCGCGACGTCGTCCGGAAAGGGCGCGGTCTTGCGCGCCGCCATGTCGACGTGCAGCGACATGTTCTCGGAGGTCGCGGAAACCCAGCCGTCGCTTGCGTGGAACAGCTGCTCGAAATAGTGCATGCGCTTGGCATCGTAGTCGAGCAGCTGAAATGTCACCCGCACCGGGTCGCCCGCATGGAGCTCGCGCAAATAACGCACATGCACCTCGGCGGTGTAGCAGGAATGCCTGCGCGTCTTGACGTAATCGAGGCCGCAGCCGATGAGCTCGAAAGCCTCGTCCACGGCGCGGTCGAACAGTATGTTGTAATAGGCCATATTGAGGTGACCGTTGTAGTCGATCCAGCCAGCTTCGACCCGCATCAGCGAGGAGACAAAGGGGGCGAAGAATACAGGTTCGAGATCGCAACGCTCGAGCATGTGCGGACCTTACGATGCGCCGCGCGGCATCGTCCATGCAGGAGTGGACTTGCGAAACTACGATCTTCAAGCGCACCTGCTGTCGCCAGGATGACGGCGGGAGAAACTCCGGTATGCCGCCCATGATCAATTTCAGTTGGCTGCCGCCGATCTTCGCGCAGGCCTCCGAGCGGCTCAGCCTTGGCCAGCTTGCCGGGAGCGCGACGGTCTGCCTCGCGGTGACGGGCTTGAGCCGCTCCGGCAAGACCGTGTTCGCGACGAGCCTGATCCACAATCTCTTGAGCTGCGCGCACAATCCCAACCGCATGCCGCTGCTCGGCGTCGTCGGCGAGCGGCGGCTGATCGCGGCGACCATCGCGGGCGCGAGCGCCCACCGACTGCCGTCGTTTCCCTATCGCGACAATATCGAGAAGATGGCGCTCCCGGACTGGCCGGCGCCGACCGAGGGTATGAGCGAGATCGGCGTCGAAGTGCGCTTTGCGCCAGCAAGCGCGCTGGGAAGGCTCGTGAGTGAGATCACGGGAAGCCCTGCGAACCTCACCATCCGGATCGTCGACTATCCGGGCGAGTGGCTGCTCGACCTGCCGCTCATGGCGGTGAGTTATGCCGAGTGGTCGCGCGCCACGATACGCTTGCTGCGCAAGGGGGTGCGCGCCGAGATCGCGCGCGACTTTCTCGCGTTGCTCGCGCAGCACCGGCCCGAGGAGGTTGCGCGCGAGGACCTCGCCAAACAGCTGCACGATCGCTATTGCGCCTATCTCCTCGCCGCGCGGGACCGGCATGGCTTGAGCTTTCTCCAGCCCGGGCGCTTTCTCTGCCGGGGAACGCTCGGCGACGTGGCGTTTCTGTGGTTCGGGCCGCTCGCCGTTGGCGACGGCATCGATGCGTTTGCGCCCGGCACGCTCGGCGCGCTGATGGCGGAGCGCTTCGATGTGTACAAGCGGGAGGTGGTGGCGCGCTTCTACGAGGACCACTTCCGGAACTATACCCGGCAGATCGTGCTCGTCGACGTGCTGCGCGCGCTGTTGGCGGGTCGCGATGCCTTCGACGACACGCGGCTCGCGCTCGATGGCATTCTGGAGAGCTTCCGCTACGGCCACGGCGGCATTCTTTCGCGGCTTTTGCTCGGTCCCCGCATCGACAAGGTCTTGTTCGCCGCGACGAAGGCGGATCATGTTCCCGACATCCAGCGCGACCACCTTGCCGCGTTGTTGCGCAACATGGCGGCGTTTCCCGCGCTCGAGGTCAGAAGCAGCAGCGCGCAACTCGACGTGACGGCGCTCGCCTCGGTGATCTCGACCGCGGAGGAGAGCCAGGAAATCGACGGGCAGCGCGTGCAGGTGGTGGTCGGTCGCCCGGTGGGCAGCAATAAGCAGTCGAAATTTTTCGTCGGCAACGTTCCAATCCGGCCGCCGCGCGCCGATGCCTGGGGGTCACCCTTTCTCAACGTGCCGGTGTTCGAGCCGCCCGCCATCGACCCCGCGCCGGTCGACGGCATTGCCCATATCAACCTCGACCTGGCGCTCGAATTTCTACTCGGGGACCGCTTGCGATGAGCGATCAAAGCGAACACGGCGCGGCGCTCAGTGCCCGCGTGATCGAAGTCGAGGCGGCCGACGCCGCCGCGCCGCCACGCCCGCTCGCGCCACAAATCATCCCGACCCAGCGCACCGAGCCCATTACACCGAGCGAGCCGGCGCTCCCCGCGCTCGCGGGCGCGGCGCCGCGCCGACGTGATCGGGTCATGAGCTTCGGCGTTGCGGGCGTGGCCTTGCTCTTGTTGGGTTGGCTGTCGGTCGACGCTGTCGGCTGGATCGTCGCCGCATTCGAACAGAGCGCGGCACTGGGCGTGCTCGCCGCAACGGCGGTCGCGGCGGGCGTGGCGGGCGGCGGCGCGATCATCGCGCGCGAATTGGGAAGCCTCCTGCGGCTCAGAAACGTCGAGGCGATCCACCGCCGGCTCGCGGATGGCCGCTTGTTGCCGATGGAAGGCCGAAAGGCGATCGCCGACGTGCTTGCCGTCGTCCCGCGCGAACGCGAGATCGAAGCCGCGATCGAAACCTTCCAGCGGCAGGCCAAGCTTCATCACGCCACCGCGCAGCAGATCGAGATTCTCTCGCGCACGGTCATGAAGCCGCTCGATCGCCGCGCCGAGGCGCATGTGCGCACCGCCGTGCTGCGCGCCTTCGGCATCACGGCAATCAGTCCCACCGGCTTGACCGACGCGGTTTTCTTTCTTGCCTGCGGCATACGCATGGTGCGCGCCATTGCCGCCTCGTATGGACACCGGCCGACCGCCGCCACAACCGTCCATCTCTTGCGGCGGCTGGTGATCGAGGCCGGCAAGCTAGGCGCCGTCGACATCGCCAGCTCCTCGCTCGTGCAGCATCTCGGCGGCGCGCTGACCGAGCGGTTGGCGACCAGCGCCGCCGACGCGCTCTACGCCGCCTACCGCATGGCGCGGCTCGGTATCATTGTGATGGATCTGTGCCGTCCGATCCCGTTCCGGGATGACGAGGCGCCCAGCGTGACGACGCTCGTCGCCAATGTGCTGCGGCGCCGCTCGGACGCTCGGCCGGAGTAAGCCTCCGCCGCGCTTCGTGTGTCCTGCTTTAACTGTTGCGGCGAAAACACGTCGCCTTCACGGCTCTTTGATCGAACGCAGGCCTTGCAACTTTTTGTCTGCAACCGAGTTAGTAGGGTGGGACGTGATGACAGGGGATCACCCATGACGATCGCTCTCACCCACGCAAAATCCACCGCCGCAGCGTCTGCGCGGACGGCGGCGCGCGATGGTTCCTTCGACGGTGCAGCATCGGATGAAGCGTTGATCAGGCGGATCGCTGCCGGAGATCAGCTCGCGATGCGCACGCTGTTTGCACGCCATCGCATACCATTATACCGCTGGCTGTTGCGCATCGTGCGCGACGAGACGACGGCAGAAGACCTCTTGAGCGACGTGTTTCTCGACGTCTGGCGTCAGGCGGCCTCGTTCAAGGGCCGCGCTTCGGTTTCCACCTGGCTGCTTGCGATCGCCCGCTACAAGGCGTTGTCGGCCCGGCGGGCTCGCAGCGATGCGGAACTGGATGCCCGCATCGCCGCAACCGTCGCCGATCCCGCGGACGATCCGGAAGCTGCGCTGGCGAAGAAGAACCGCAGCCAAGTGCTGCGCGACTCTTTGGCCGGCCTCTCGCCGGAGCATGGCGAGGTGATCGACCTCGTCTACTATCACGGCAAGTCGGTCAAGGAGGTCGCCGACATCGTCGGCGTCGGCGAGGCCACGGTGAAAACGCGCATGTTCTACGCGCGGCGCAAGCTCGCGAGCTTGGTGGCCGCGGCGTAGGGGCTTAGCCCTACCGCGTCACAGCCACGAGTGCGCTGACGGCGCTCATGCCCTCTGCCCGCAGGGGAGAGGGCCACTCTCTCTGTTGCAACATGCACGAGCGGGTGAGGGGCGGATTCAGCAGCATTGCCGGTCACCCCTCAGCCCTCCCCCAATGGGGCCCAATGGGGGGGCCCACCGACTTGGCCGCACGTTCATGCATGATCCGGGCCGCTGCTTTCACGGAACGCACGGGTGCAATGCATCCGCGCCGGTAAGTGCGTTGGCGGCGCCGTTGCGGTAACATCGTGACGCGAGTTGGTACGTGAGTTGGCGATGGCACTGGCGCAACAAAAGCCCGATCCGATGGCGCGCCGCGATCCCGCGGCGGTCAAGGCGGTCATCGCCGCGCTCGCGGCAAAATTCGGCAACCGCCTCGTCACCTCTCAGGCGGTGCGCGAGCAGCACGCCAACACCACGACTTGGATCGCGAACGAGCCGCCCGACGCGGTGGTTTTTCCGCGAGCGACGTCCGACGTGCAGGACATCGTGCGCATCTGCGCCGAGCGTCGCGTGCCGGTCATTCCTTTCGGAACCGGCACCTCGCTCGAGGGCCACGTCAATGCGCCCTACGGTGGCGTCTCGATCGATTTCCGCGACATGAATCGCGTGCTGGCGGTGAACTCGCAGGACCTCGACTGCGTGGTCGAGCCGGGGATCACGCGCAAGCAGCTCAACGAGCACCTGCGCGACCAAGGCCTGTTCTTTCCGATCGATCCCGGCGCCGATGCTTCCCTCGGCGGTATGGCAGCCACGCGCTGCTCCGGCACCAATGCCGTGCGTTACGGCACGATGAAGGACAACGTGCTCGCGCTCAAAGTCGTGCTGGCAAACGGCGAGGTGATGACCACCGCGCGGCGCGCCAAGAAGTCGTCGGCCGGCTACGATCTCACGCGGCTGATCATCGGCGCGGAAGGCACGCTCGGCGTCATCACCGAGCTCACGCTAAAACTATCCGGCATTCCCGAGGCGATTTCGGCCGGCGTGTGTCCGTTCCCCTCGCTCGAGGCGGCATGCAATGCCGCGATTGCGACGATCCAGTTCGGCGTGCCGGTGGCGCGCATCGAGCTGCTCGATGAGTTGCAGGTGAAGGCAACCAACCTCTATTCGAAGCTCACATTGCCGGAAGTGCCGATGCTGTTCGTCGAGTTTCATGGCTCGCCAGCGGGCGTCGCCGAGCAGGCCGAGCGTTTCGGCGAGATCGCGCGCGATCTCGGCGGCGGCCCGTTCGAATGGGCGACCAAGCCCGAGGACCGCTCGCGCCTGTGGCAGGCGCGCCACGATGCCTACTGGGCGGCCCGCGCCTTGCGCCCCGGCACGCAGGCGCTCGCGACCGATGTGTGCGTCCCGATCTCGCGGCTGGCGGAGTGTGTCACCGCAACGCAACGCGACATCGCCGAACTCGGCCTCGTCGCACCCATTCTCGGCCATGTCGGCGACGGAAATTTCCACCTCAGCTTGCTGGTCGACATGGCCGACGAGGCGGAAGTCACGCGGGCCAAAGCCTTGTGCGAGCGGCTGGTCGAGCGCGCGCTCGCCATGGACGGCACTTGTACCGGCGAGCATGGGGTTGGGCAGGGCAAGATGAAATATCTCGCGGGCGAACTGGGCGCCCCGGCACTCGCGGCCATGGCGGCCATCAAGCGCGCGCTCGATCCCGACGACATCATGAATCCGGGAAAGATCGTGGCGCTGACGTGAGCCGCTCGGCGTGCTTGGTCCTTAACGCGGCCCGCCCCCAGCCGGCGCAGCTCGCAAACTTTCCCCTAAGCCATTGGCGGCCGACATAGATTTGCCGTCAACGCGCCCGATATTACCGCCTCCCCGCTGGGGGCGCAGCGGAGCAGGGAATGGGGACCGTCGTCGCCGGCGCATGGCCGGCAACATAAATCGCGCTCAACGCATTGCTGATCGGGCGTTAAGGCCCGCGCACACCGCCCGGTGCGAGGGTCGAGACCCGGGGTGGAGACGGCGTGCAGACGACGCTGCTCGGTGTCGCGATTGCCATCATTCTGGCGCTGGTGACGGCGCTGGTTGGCCCGCTTTTCATCGATTGGAACAGCTACCGCGGCGAGTTCGAGGCGAGAGCCAGCCGCCTGACCGGGCTCGACTTCCACGTCACCGGCGCGATCGATGCTCGCCTCCTGCCGACCCCCACTGTCACCTTGCAAGGGGTCGAGTTCGGCCGTCCGGACGAAGGCAGCACGGTACGCGCGCGGCTGTTGCGCATCGAGTTCGCGCTGGGTGCGTTTGCGCGTGGCGAATGGCGCATTGCCGATGCCCGGCTCGAAGGCGCCGAATTCTCGGCCGGGCTCGATGAGGCCGGCCGCCTCGCCTGGCCTCTTCCCAAGCTCGGCTTCGACCTCGAAGCGGTGTCGATCGCGCGGCTACAGATTAAGGACGCGCGCGCGAACCTCGCCGATGCTGCAAGCGACAGTCGGCTCGTGCTGGAGAAGCTCGACTTTAGCGGCGAATTGCGTTCGCTCGCGGGGCCGGTCAAAGGCGAGGGTTCTTTCGTCATCGCCGGGCAACGCTACCCTTATCGCATCGCGAGCAGCCGCATTGGCGACGACGCCGGCACCAAGCTGCACCTCGCGATCGCTCCGACCGATCAGCCGCTCGCTGCCGAAGCCGATCTCTCGATTTCGATCGAGCGCGGCGTGCCGCGGTTCGACGGCAATGTTCAGTTCGTTCGCGCGGTCGGCCGCGCGCCGGCCGGCGCTGGCTCGCTCATCCTCGAGCCGTGGCGCGTGACCAGCCGCGTCAAGGGAGATAGCGCCGCGGCGGTTTTCGAGCAGATCGAATTCCAATACGGCCCGGACGACCGGGCGATCAGGCTCAAGGGCGGCGCTGATCTGCGTCTGGGGCGACAGCCCGAGTTCAATGGCACGCTGTCGTCACCGCAGATCGATCTCGACCGCGTCCTGGCGCTGCCCGAGACCCGGCGTCCGCTCGATGCTGTCAGAGCGCTCGCCGAATCCCTGCTTGCGGCCTCGCGGTTTCCCATTCCCGCGGCGTTGAACCTGAGCGCCGAGAGCGTGACGCTTGGCGGCGCAACGCTGGTGCGTCTCGCTGCCGATGTCAAAGCCGACGCCCATGGCGTCGAGATCAAGGGGCTGGAGTTGCGCGCGCCAGGCATGAGCCAGCTGCGGCTGAGCGGCCATCTCGGTGCGGCGGGGAGCGGCGTACAATTCGCGGGATCGGCCAAGCTCGAGGCCAACGATCCGCGCGCGTTCGCCGCTTGGTTGGGCGAACGCAGCGATGAGCAATCCGCACCCGCCGCTCCGCTGCGCTTCGCCGGCGACCTAGCGGTCAGCGCCGAAGCCATCACGATCGAGCAACTGAAGCTCGACGTCGACCGCATGACGGTTGCCGGCCGCCTGGCCTATACCTGGGCGCGTGATGACGGGCCGGCGCGGCTCGAGGCCGCGCTGACCGCGCCTGAAATCGATTTCGACCGCGTCCAGGCCGTTGCCAAGGCGGTGCTCGGGGATACCGCGTTCGACTGGCCGCGTGAGGGCGCGCTTTCGCTGAAAATTGCGCGCGCGGTCGTCGCCGGCGTCGAGGCGAAACAGGCTGAGGTCGAGGTGCGCGGCGACGCGAGTGGCTTCGAGATCGCGCGCCTCGCCGTCTCTGACTTCGGCGGCGCAAAGCTGGCGGTCAAAGGGCGGATCGATGCCGCGGCGCGCTCGTCACGCGGCGCGCTCACGCTCGACGTCGACGCGCGGGCGCTGGACGGCGTGGTAGCGCTGGTGGAGAAAATCGCTCCGGCGGCGGGCGAACAGCTGCGCCGCTCGGCGGCGCGTCTGACGCCGCTCACGCTGCGCGCCGCGCTTGGTGTCGACCCGGCCGCGGCGGGCAACACCGCCGCGAAAGTCAAGGTCGATGGCCGTGCCGGCACATTGCGCCTGCAAGCCGAGGCGAGCGCGGTAGGTGATACCGTCACGCGCGGCATCCTCGCGGCGCTCGCAGCCGCCAAATTGGATCTCAGCGCCCGGTTGGATGGCGACGACGGCGCAGCGCTGATCGAACTCGCCGGGCTCGATCGTTTCCTCACGGCCGACAAGCGGCCGGCGCGGCTTACGGTTGCGGCGAAAGGACCGCTCGACGGCGATCTGGCTGTTGAAGCCCAATTCGCGGCCGGCGCAACCAATATAGCAGGCAACGGCACCGTCCGCGTTGGCGACCGTGCAAGCGCGGCCGCCGAACTCAATCTCAAGCTCACCAACGCAAACCTCCGCGTGCCGCGATCGGCGCCGGCGAGCCGTCCTGCCGAGCAGTTGCCGGCGTCGCTCACCGTGCGGCTCGCTTTGCGCGAAGGAATGCTGCAGCTCACCGACGTGACGGGAACGGTTGCCGGCGCAAGCGTGCGCGGGCGCCTTGCGCTCGGCCTGCAACAACAACCGATCACGATCGACGGCGAGCTCGAGGTGGGCGCGCTCGATCTGCCGGCCGCGATCGGCGCGGCGATCGGGATGCCGGCGCAGGGCGAAAGCACGGTCGCGAGCGGTGCCAGTAATGCATCGGCGCTTTGGCCGGCCGAGCCGTTCGAGCAGCCACTGCCGTCCCTTAGCGGCCAAGTCGCCGTCAAAGCGGCGCGTGTCGCGCTCACGCCCAAGCTTTCCGCGCGTGATGTGCGCGGCGCGGTCCATTTCGGTCAAGCGCAGCTGGCGTTGCAGGATATCGACGGCAGCATTGCCGGGGGGCGGGTGAGCGCCGAGCTGACACTTCTGCGCCGCGCCGATGGGCTTAGCGCACGTGCGCGCATGCGCCTCGTCGGCGCCGATGCCGCCGAACTGCTTCCCGGCGATGGATCGCTGTCGGGCCGCCTGACCCTCGATGTCACCGCCGAGGGAGCGGGGATGAGTCCGATCGCACTCATGGGCTCGCTTGCCGGGAGCGGCAGTTTCACCCTCGAAAAGGCGGGCCTGCTGCGGCTCGACCCGGCGGCGTTCGACAACGTCGTCCGTGCGGTCGATCAAGGCTTGCCCATCGAGGCAATCAGGATACGAGACCGCGTCGATGCGGCGCTCGCGCGCGGGAGCCTCGGCATTGCCTCCGCCGAGGGTGCGATCACCATCAGTGACGGCCAGGCGCGGTTGAGCAATGCGACGGTGCGCGCGCAACGCGCCGATCTTGCCGCGAACGGGAGCGTCAATCTGACCGACGGCGCGCTGGACGCGCGGCTCACTTTGTTCGGAGCCGGCGGTGCGGCGGGTGCAGCCGATACCCGGCCGGAAATTGGCATCGTGCTGAGGGGGCCGATCGATACCCCCAAGCGCACGATCGACGTTGCCGCGCTCGCGAGCTGGCTCGCGCTGCGCGCAGTCGAGCAGCAGTCTAAGAAATTGGACGTGCTCGAGGGGCGCGCGCCCATGCCGCCGGCGCAACCTGCGGCCACTACGCCGAGCGTGGGCGATCCGGCTGCGGCAAAGGCGCCAAGCGCTGCCAAGCCGAAACCTGCGACCCCGCCGCCGGCGGCCGAACGGCTTTCGCCGCTGCCGCCGCCGATCGACGTCCATCCAGCGCCGACGCCGCGCGCGCCGCGCGCGCAGTCCGGAGCGGCGGCGCCGGCGCCGAGCCAAGCGCAGAACCCGCCGCCCGCGCCCGCGCGGCCGCGCACGCTGTTCGATATGTTGTTCGGAAATTAGCGCGGCGGAGCGCGCACGCTCCTACGCGCTCGAAGCGGCACGGACCGCCATCACCTCACGCGGTGTGTCACGCCCGGCTTTGTGGTCCGACAGCTGGTTGCGATAAAAGTCGAGCACGAACAGGCGAATGGCGGACGACAGATTGCCGTGTTGCCGCTCCGAGTCGATCGCGGCGACCAAGTCCGACAAGGTCATGTCGCGTCCGTTGGCAATCTCTTTTAGCCCCTTCCAGAACGCATCCTCGAGGCTGACGCTGGTCTTGTGGCCGGCAATGACGATGGAGCGTTTGACGACCGGAGATTTCATCGCTCGTCTCCCGTTTCGATCCGGTGGCCATCGAGGTCGCGGCGGGCTTTGACGTCGCGGTCGGCTTCGAGTTCGCGCTCGGCTTTGCTGCGTCCGTACCGCAGTCGATTGGCAGATGCTGTTTTTTCAGCGAGCCGCCGCTCGGCCTTTTTGCGCGCCCTGCGAAAGCTAACAATCTCGCCCATCCCGCACCCGATGAGCCGCTCCGGGGTGATCCCCTCGCCCGTGGCTTCGGCGGCAAATGCGCCCATAGCGTGGCGGCGGGCCGGCGTGTGAGTTCCCGCCCGACCGAGCCGGACAGTAAAAATCTCGAGGTATGGACGCTTCGACAGGCACCTTTTAGAGCAAACGCAGAAGTTCGCAAGTAGTCACCGAGGCACTCCAAATATCCATCATTTACGGTCGCATCTATATTCGGGATCGCGGCGATTTTCTCCGGTTTTTACAAGTAATCAGGAACGAAATTGCAAAAATTCGTTATGAAATATTTGGAATCCGCGATTGGCAAGGCGGAGAAAGTCGTACGGCTAGATTGGCGCGATGAACGGCCACGCTCCTCACAAAAGATTTACCGGCGGCGACGGCCGGGCGCCGCTTCGCGCGCCTTGGGAGCGCTTTCTCGTCAGAATGGGCGCGCCCTATTTTTTGCGGAAGCGGTCGAGCTGTACGACCTCGCCAGTGGCGGGCTTCTCAGCCTCTGGATGTGACGTCGTCTTCGCAGGCTCGGTATTGGCGGCAACCGGCACCGGCGCGATCGTCGGCGCGATGGCCTTGTGCTCGGAGGGCGCTCGTATCGACTCGCTCGCTGCAGCCGTATTCTCCTCCGGTTGTGGGGCCTCCTCGGCGCCACTGTCCTCTTGGAATTGCAAGCCGAACTGGACCGACGGATCGAAGAAGCCTTTGATGGCGGCAAAAGGCACGGACACTCGTTCGGGTATGCCGCCGAAGGACACGCCGACCTCGAAGCCGGTCTCGGTCACCTTGAGATCCCAGAACTGGTGCTGCAGGACGACCGTCATCTCCTCGGGATATTGCGCACGCATGCGCGGCGACAAGCGCACGCCCTCGGCGCGGGTGTCGAAGGAAATATAGAAGTGATGTTCCCCAGGAAGACCGTTCTCGGCGGTGTCCATGAGCAGCCGGCGCACGACGCCGCGCAAGGCATCTTGCGCCAAAATATCGTAGCGGATGTGATCGACGGCCATGGGCGAACCGACTGTTTTGAGGGCGGCGCGATCCGCGCAGTCTCAACGCACGGTGGACTCACCGCTTAGATCGTAGCGCGCACGTGCATGCGCGCGCCAGCGTTTCCGTTCGAACTCGAACATATGGAAGGTGGAGGCTTCTGTTGCCAGGTGCCTCCGAACCCCGCCTGAAGCTGCTAAGACCTCAGGACTTCAGTTCGGTATTCCAAACCGCATTACGCGGCCTGGGCAACCGGAGCATAGTTGTCATTGGCAACTATGAATGCGGCCCGATAACGGTGGAACCATGCCGAGCAAAAGCACGCCCTTTACGCCCTCGTCGATCCTATTTCGCCCCCGTCTCAGGAACCAATAATCAGTGGTCGCTTGCGCGGATCACTGACCTCTGATCACTGTCCCCTGATGGTGGAGGCGCCGGGTACTGCCCCCGGGTCCGATAGGTTTATTGCGACGGCCATTTATCGCCATAGCCGGCTCGCGCCGGCACCTTTCAATATAGGGGCAGAAGGTTGCTGAAAAAAGAGCATGGAATGGCGGGCTGGCACACACCCGCGCGCGACCTTTACGGCGGCTGCCCGCCGGGCCGTGATATGCGCGTCTGCTAGAATCTGTGTGGCTTTTGCCCAAGCCGGGTTGCGCAGGCGCCGGTCTGCTTTGGCCTAAATTTGCCGCCGGTTGCTTCCCGTCACCCACCGGAATGTGCTAGCCATCAGGTCGTGCCAACCGAATGGGAGGTTCGGGGGGTACAGAGTGCGGGACGGTCCAGGAGGGAACATGTCAGAGGGCCTTTCACCGTCCCCCCAGGGGACGCGTCCGAGCTTTTCGGTCAATACGCACAATTTGATTGGCGGGCTGATCGTTGCGGTGCTCGCTGTTCTGTTCCTCGGCTACGCATTTTATGTACCCAACGCGGTAATCCCGCGATTTTTGTCGGCCGCCCTCATCGTGATCGGGATCGCGACGGCGGTCGGCTTTCTGCCCGTCCATGGTCCGCGTGATCTCTATGGCGGCCTCGCGCTGATCATGCTGGCGACGCTTGCTTTGATCGCTTCCGCCGAGTTGCCAGGGCAGCGCGGTTTCGCTTTCGGACCCGGCACGGCGCCCAGGCTATTCTCGTTCCTGCTCGCGGCTCTCGGTGCCGCCGTTGCGGTCGGTGGCGTCTTTGCCGAAGGGCCGCCGATCGAAAAATATAAGATCCGCGGCCCCTCGCTCGTGATCATCGCCATTCTCGCCTTCGCCGCCATGATCCGTCCGCTTGGTCTGGTGCCCGCGACATTTCTGGCCTTCATGGTCTCGATCCTCGGATCGACCGAGATGCGGTGGATCGAAAGCTTGATCGCGGCGGTGTCGATGACGTTGTTCTGCGTTTTGCTGTTCGTGTACCTGCTCAATCTGCCGTTCCAGCTTTGGCCGCGTTTCTGACCGGGTAGGCACGTCATGTCGGAACTTCTGTCGAACCTGTGGATGGGATTCCAAGTCGCCGGCAACCCGTACAATGTCCTGTTCTGCCTGCTCGGCGCCCTGGTCGGAACCCTCGTCGGCGTTCTGCCGGGGATCGGTACGGTGGCGACCATCGCGATGCTCTTGCCGATCACGTTCGGCTTGCCGCCAGTCGGCGCGCTGATCATGCTCGCGGGCATCTATTATGGCGCGCAGTACGGCGGCTCGACCACCTCGATACTGGTGAATATCCCGGGTGAGGCCACCTCCGTCATCACCTGCCTCGACGGCCATCAGATGGCGCGGCAGGGCCGCGCTGGGCCCGCGCTGTCCATCGCCGCCATCGGCTCGTTCTTCGCCGGTTGCGTGGCGACCGTGCTGGTTGCGGCGCTCGGCGCGCCGCTGACCGGCCTCGCGCTGCTGTTCGGGCCAGCCGAGTATTTCTCGTTGATGGTGCTTGGCCTCATCTTCGCGGTAGTGCTCGCGAAAGGCTCGGTGCTCAAGGCCGTCGCCATGGTGGTCACGGGCCTGCTCTTGTCGATGGTCGGGTCGGATCTGGAGACCGGCGCCGGGCGCATGACGTTCGACATTGCCGAACTGGCAGATGGCATTGGCTTCGCCAACGTGGCGATGGGCGTGTTCGGCTTTGCGGAAATCGTGCGCAATCTCGAGCTGCCGGCGGAAAGCCGCGATATCGTGCAGTCCAAGATCACCGGCCTCATGCCGACGCGTCAGGACCTGATCGATTCGTCGGGCGCGATCGCGCGCGGCACGGTGCTCGGGTCGCTTGTCGGTATCCTGCCGGGCGGGGGCGCCGTCATCGCGTCATTTGCCGCCTACACCTTTGAAAAGAAGATCGCCAAGGATCCCTCGCGCTTCGGCCGCGGCGCCATTCAAGGCGTGGCGGCGCCGGAAAGCGCCAACAACGCGGCCGCGCAGACCTCGTTCATTCCGCTGCTCACGCTCGGCATCCCGCCCAACGCGGTAATGGCGCTGATGGTCGGCGCCATGACTATCCACGGCATCGTGCCCGGTCCGCAGGTCATGACCAAGCAGCCCGAGCTGTTCTGGGGCATGATTGCCTCGATGTGGCTGGGCAATCTGATGCTGATCGTCATCAACCTGCCGCTGGTAGGCCTCTGGGTCAGCCTGCTGCGCGTGCCGTATCGACTGCTCTACCCGTCCATCATCGTGTTCTGCTGCATCGGCATCTATTCGATCAACAACTCGCCCACCGACGTGGTGATCGCGGCGATCTTCGGGGTGATCGGGTATTGGTTCGTCAAGCACGATTTCGAGCCGGCCCCTATGCTGCTCGGCTTCGTGCTGGGACCGCTGATGGAGGAGAATCTGCGCCGCGCCATGCTGATTGCCCGCGGCGACGCGACGGTGTTCTTCACGCGTCCGATCTCAGGCGTGCTGCTGAGCACGGCCATCATCCTGCTGATCATCGCCGGGTTGCCGAAAATCCGCCGCCGGCGCGACGAGGTCTTCGTCGAATAGATCACGCACCGCACCGGCTGCGACAAGTTACCCTAGCGCGCAGACGTCGAACGTCTGCCGCCCGGTGGTAACATTGCGGCGTCGATCGACCAATCGAAGAAGAGTCGATCAGGGAAGGAAACGACCATGGCCCACGTCCTGCCTCGCGCCATTGCCCTTCTTGCTGCGCTCGGCTTTGCCGCGGCCCCCGCGGCGGCGCAAGACGATTATCCGCGCCGCCCGATCACGTTGATCGTGCCCTTTGCCGCCGGCGGGCCGACCGACGTCATTTCCCGCATCGCCAGCGATCACATGTCGCGCACGCTCGGCCAGCTGATCATCATTGAGAACGTCGTTGGCGCCGGAGGCACCACCGCCTCGACCCGCGCGGCGCGCGCTAACCCGGACGGCTACAGCATCGAGATGGGTCACATGGGAACCCACGCCGCCTCGGTCGCGCTCTATCCCAACCTCGCCTATAAGCCTGATGTGGACTTTGCCCCGATCGGGCTGGTGGCGGGCACGCCGGTCCTGATCCTGGCGAGAAAGGACTTTCCTCCCGCGAACCTCAAAGAGTTCGTCACCTATGTGAAGGCCAACGTGGACAAGCTCAACATGGCCCACGCCGGCGTCGGCTCGGTCTCGTTCACGACCTGCTTGTTGCTCAACTCGATGCTCGGCGTGAAGCCGACCTCGATCCCGTTCAACGGAACTGGTCCGGCGCTCACCGCGCTGATCTCCGGACAGGTCGACTTCATGTGTGATCAGATCGTCAATGTGGTCCAGCAGGTGCTGGCCGGCCAGATCAAGGCCTATGCGATCGGCACGCCGGAGCGCAGTCCGGCGCTGCCCAACGTGCCGACCAGCAAGGAAGCCGGGCTGCCGGAATTTCAGGCGCAGGCCTGGAACGCGCTCTTCGCTCCGAAAGACACGCCCAAGCCGATTCTCGACAAGCTCACCGACGCGCTCGACAAGGCGCTCGACGACGAGCACACCCGCCAACGACTGCTGGAACTCGGGAGCGTGCTGCCGGGCAAGGCCGAGCGCGGCCAGCGGCCGCTCGCGGCCTTGGTCAAGAGCGAGATCGAGCGCTGGACGCCGATCATCAAGGCGGCCGGCCCAACGAACTGACGCTTCTATTATTCACAAGTCGTTCTGCGCGTTTCCCCCGCGGGCGGGAGGGCGGTAGACTCGCTCCGACTCGGCTCTTCGCTGCCCGAGGATTGGAGCCATGCGCCAATATCACGACTTGATGGAGCGGATTCTCGCCGACGGGGCGGAAAAGCATGATCGCACGGGCACCGGCACGCTCTCCGTGTTCGGTCATCAGATGCGCTTCGATCTCGCGCGCGGGTTCCCTCTCACCACTACCAAAAAGCTGCACCTCAAATCGATCGTCCACGAGCTGCTCTGGTTTCTCGCCGGCGACACCAACGTCAAATATCTCAATGAGCATGGCGTGACGATCTGGGACGAGTGGGCGGACGAGTCGGGCGAGCTTGGCCCCGTCTATGGCCGCCAATGGCGCTCGTGGCCGACCCCCGACGGCGGCGTCATCGACCAGATCGCGGGCGTTGTCTCCGCCATCCGCCGCAATCCGGACTCGCGCCGCCTCATCGTCACGGCCTGGAACCCGGCCGATGTGGACAAGATGGCGCTGCCGCCGTGTCACTGTCTGTTTCAGTTCTACGTCGCCAAGGGGCGGCTCTCCTGCCAGCTTTATCAGCGCTCGGCCGACGTCTTTCTCGGCGTGCCGTTCAACATCGCATCCTATGCCTTGCTGACGCTGATGGTGGCGCAGGTGACCGGGCTTGAAGCCGGCGACTTCGTGCACACGCTCGGCGACGCGCACCTTTATCTCAATCACCTCGAGCAGGCGCGGCTGCAGATCTCGCGCGGGCCGCGGCCGCTGCCGAGGATACGCCTCAATCCGGCGGTGCGCGATCTCTTCGCCTTCCGCTACGAAGACTTCGCGCTCGAAGGCTATGACCCATACCCGCACATCAAGGCCAAGGTGGCGGTGTGAGTGAGCCGCGCGCCCGATCGCGCATCGAGATTGTCCTCCTCGCCGCGGTTGCCGACAACGGCGTGATCGGTCGCGGCGGCACGCTGCCGTGGCGGCTCAAGTCCGATATGCGGCATTTTCGCGCCATCACCTGGGGCAAGCCGGTCGTGGCAGGGCGAGCGACATTTCTCTCCTTCACCAGCAAGCCACTTCCCGGCCGCACCAATATCGTGCTCAGCCGCGACCACAGCTTCGCCGCGCCCGGCGCGGTGGTGGCGTCGTCGCTCGACGCCGCGCTGCAAACGGCGCGCGGCGATGCATTGCGTCGTGCGGTCGGTGCGATCATGGTGGTGGGCGGGGCAGATATCTACGCGCAAACGATCGCTATTGCCGATCGGTTGCTCATTACCCGCGTGCACCTGCAGCCGCAGGGCGATGTAAAGTTTCCTGCGATCGATCCCGACGCTTGGCGCGAGACCGAACGCAGCGAGCATCGCCCCGGGTCCGATGACGAGGCAAGCTTCACCACGCTGGTGTACGAGCGGCGCACGGCAAGCGTTGCATCGGCGCAGGGGACGCGGTGAGGGAAATTCAAGCCCGTGCGCCGAGGCGCCGCATGCGGTTCACCCGCGTTGTAACGCGGTGACGCCTCCCCTATAACCCCATCAAATCGAAACGAGGCGCGCCGGCCCTTGGGCCGATGCGGCGAGGAGGCAACCGATGCCGTGGAGCAGTCAAGGCGGCGGGCCGTGGGGATCGGGAGGCGGAGGCAAGGGTCCCTGGGGCTCGGGGCAACCACCCTCGGGACCGACGCCGCCCGATCTCGAGGAGTTTCTGCGCCGCAGCCAGGACAAGCTGCGCACGGTGCTGCCGGGCGGCAGCCTCGGCGGGAAGGGACTCGGCCTGATCGTGCTGGCCGGGGTCGTCATCTGGTTTTTCTCCGGCTTCTTCCGCGTGGAGCCCGATGAGCTCGGCGTGGTGCTGCGTTTCGGCAAATACGTGCGCGACGTGCAACCGGGACTGAATTATCACTTGCCGTATCCCATCGAGACCGCGCTGACGCCGAAGGCCTTGCGCGTCAACAAGATCGACATCGGCATGCGGGTGGTGGAGGACCTGCGCCGCGGCACAACGATGCGCGATGTGCCGGAGGAGAGCCTGATGCTCACCGGCGACGAAAACATCGTCGATGTCGATTTCTCGGTGCTGTGGAAGATCAAGCCGAGCAAGGACGGGGTGGGCGATTATCTGTTCAACATCCAGCAGCCCGAAGGCACCGTGAAGGCCGTGGCCGAGAGCGCCATGCGCGAGGTGATCGGCCGCTCGACCCTGCAGCCGATCCTGACCGGAGCACGGCAGAACATCGAGACCGGTGTGCACGAGCTGATGCAAAAAGTCCTCGATGATTACGGAGCGGGGGTCCAGATCACGCAGGTCCAGCTGCAGAAGGTGGACCCGCCCTCGCAAGTGATCGATGCCTTCCGCGACGTGCAGGCTGCCCGCGCCGACGGCGAGCGGGCGCAGAACGAGGCGCAGAGCTACGCCAACAAGGTGGTGCCGGAAGCGCGCGGACGCGCGGCGCAGATCACCCAGGGCGCCGAAGCCTATCGCGAGCAGACGGTGGCCGAGGCCAAGGGTGCGACGTCGCGCTTCCTCCAGGTCTACGACGAATACAAGAAGGCGCCCGAGGTCACTCGCCAACGCATGTATTTGGAAACTATGGAACGATTGTTCGGCGGCACCGACAAGATCATCCTGGATCAGGGAGGAGGCGGGGTCGTTCCCTATCTGCCGCTCGACCAGCTCACGCGGCGGCCGCAGACGCCGCCGCAGACGCCGCCGCAGACGGGAGGCAGCCGATGAGACTCAATCTTGTCGGCGGGCTCGTCGCCGCCCTCATAATCGTGGCGCTGATCGTCGCCTACGGCGCGCTGTTCACGGTCTATCAGACCCGCCAAGCGCTGGTGGTGCGGCTCGGGGAACCCATACGCCCGGTCACCGAGCCCGGACTGCATTACAAGATCCCGCTGATCGACAGCGTCATCAATATCGACAAGCGCATCCTCGATCTCGAAAACCCCGCGCAGGAGGTGATAGCCTCCGACCAGAAGCGACTGGTGGTCGACGCGTTTGCGCGTTACCGCGTCAAGGACGTGCTGAAATTTTATCAGACCGTCGGGACCGTCGAGGGCGCGAACTTGCAGCTCTCTATCTTGCTCAACTCGGCGCTGCGCCGCGTCCTAGGCGAGGCCACGCTGACGCAGGTCGTGCGTGACCAGCGCGAGCATCTGATGGCGCGCGTGCGTGAGCAGCTTAACACCGAGGCGCAGGCCTTCGGTATCTCCGTCGTCGATGTGCGTATTCGCCGCGCCGACCTGCCGGAGCAGAACAGCCAGGCGGTCTACCAGCGCATGCAGACCGAGCGCCAGCAGGAGGCCGCGCAATACCGTGCTGAGGGCGCCCAAAAGGCGCAGGAGCTTCGCGCCAAGGCGGATCGCGATGTGACCGTGCTGCTCGCGGAGGCGCAGTCGAAGGGCGAGCGCACCCGCGGCGAGGGCGACGCCGAGCGCAACCGCATTTTCGCCGAGGCTTACGGCCGCGATCCGGACTTCTTCTCGTTCTATCGCTCGATGCAGGCGTACGAGAACGGGTTGCGGGCCAACGATACGCGTATGCTGCTCAAGCCCGATACCGAGTTCTTCCGGTTCTTCGTCGATCCATCGGGCAAGCCTCGCGAGGGCAATTCTACATCGGGCGCCACGCCGCCTGCGCGATAACAGCGAAAGCTTGGCCGTCAGGGGCGCCGGTTAGGCAAGATGGCCCAGTTCATCGCGGCGATCGGCCTCGTGCTCGTCATCGAAGGGCTGCTGTTCGCCGCTTTTCCGCGCGCGGCAAAACGGCTGGCGGCAAGCGCGCTGGAGAGCCCGGAAAACTCGTTGCGGGTCGCGGGGATCGTATCGGCTGTGCTTGGTATCGTACTGATTTGGTTGGTGCGCGGGTAAACTTGGCGCGCGCTGCTTGCGCCGCGTCGCAAGCATATGTCGGTCCCGATTTCCGCCCTAATCGCAAGCCTAATTCGCTGCAGCGAGATCGCCCTTGCGTCCAGGTACGGACGGGGGCACTGTCCCGCCCTCACGACTCCAGGAGCTCAGACGTCCATGCTCGGCACGTTTTTTCAATTCGTCCGGCAGATCCGCCAGCCAGCTTTGGCGATGCTGACTGCAACAGCGGTGGCCCTGCCGGCGCTGTCGACCTCGTCAGCCGCGCGTGGGCCTGACACCATCTCCGACGTCGCCGAGAAGGTGATCGACGCGGTCGTCAATATCTCCACTTCGCAGAAGGTCGAGACACGCAACTCGCCGCTGCCGCAGCTGCCCAATGATCCGCAGCTGGACGAGCTGTTCAGGGACTTCTTCAATCGGCGTGGCCAGGGCGACCCGCAGAATCGCGAGCGCGGTCCGCGCCGTGTCAATTCACTCGGTTCCGGCTTCATCATCGATCCGTCCGGTATCGTCGTCACCAACAATCACGTCATCTCCGAGGCCGACGAGATCACCGTGATCCTCAATGACGGCGCGCGACTGAAGGCCGAGATCATCGGCAGAGATCAGAAGACCGATATGGCGCTGCTCCGGGTCAAGCCCGACAAGCCGCTCAAGGCGGTGAAATTCGGGGATTCGGAAAAACTGCGGCTGGGCGAGTGGGTCATCGCCATTGGCAACCCGTTCAGCCTCGGCGGCTCGGTCACCGCCGGGATCGTCTCGGCGCGCAACCGCGACATCAATTCCGGCCCCTACGACAACTACATTCAGACCGACGCCGCCATCAATCGCGGCAACTCGGGCGGGCCTTTGTTCAACCTCGACGGCGAGGTGGTCGGTGTCAACACCGCGATCATTTCTCCCTCCGGCGGTTCGATCGGCATCGGCTTTGCGGTGCCCTCGAAAACCGCCATGCCGGTAATCGATCAGCTCAAGCAGTTCGGCGAGACCCGGCGCGGCTGGCTCGGCGTGCGCATCCAGCAGGTGACCGACGAGATCGCGGAAAGCCTGAAGGTCGCTCCGCCGCGTGGTGCGCTGGTCGCCGGCGTCGACGACAAGGGGCCGGCCAAGCCTGCCGGTATCGAACCGGGCGACGTCATCGTCAAGTTCGACGGCAAGGACATCAAGGAAATGCGCGACTTGCCGCGCGTCGTCGCCGACACGCCGGTCGGCAAACAGGTGCCGGTGGTCGTCATCCGCAAGGGCAAGGAAGATACCAAGACGGTCACGCTCGGGCGGCTCGAGGACGGCGAGAAAGTCGCCGCGGCGGATCCGAAAGACAACGGCACAGGCGAGAAGCCCGTGGTGAAGAAGACGCTCGGGCTCGAGCTTGCCAACATATCCGATGATCTGCGCCGCCGTTACAAGATCAAGGACACAGTCAAGGGGGTCGTCATCACCGGAGTCGACGCGAACTCGGCCGCGGCCGATAAACGGCTCTCCCCCGGCGATGTCATCGTGGAGATCGCGCAGGAGGCGGTGGCGAGCACAGGCGACCTGCAGGCCAAGATCGACAAGCTCAAGAAGGACGGGCGCAAGTCGGCGCTGCTGCTTGTCGCCGGCGCCGACGGAGAACTGCGTTTCGTGGCGCTGAGCCTGCAGTGAAGCGCGCGAGGCCTTAGGTTCTCATCCCGCCAAAGCGGGGGTCCACATGTGTGCCCCTGGAGGCGCGCTTGCGCGAGCATGCGCCACGCCGGGTTCGGTCTATCCGGCCTGCGGCGCGTCCTCCGTCACGAACTCCTCTCGCCGATAGCCCTGGGCGTAGAGAAGCGCGGTAAGGTCGCCGTAATCGACACGCGCGGCTGCGGCCTTCGCCACGTTCGGCTTGGCGTGATAGGCGACGCCGAGCCCCGCCGCCTCGATCATGGCGATGTCGTTTGCGCCGTCCCCGGTCACGAGGGTCGCCAGTGGCGCGATGCCGAGCCGCCCCCGCAACTCGATCAGCGTGGCGAGCTTGGCCTCGCGCCCGAAGATCGGCTCCATGACCTCTCCAGTCAGCCGCCCGCCGGCATCGACCACGAGCGTGTTGGCGCGGTTCTCGTGAAAGCCGATCATGGGGGCGACGCGTTGCGTGAACAGCGTAAAGCCGCCGGTCACGAGGCAGGTATAGACTCCATTGCTGCGCATTGTGGCGACGAGCGTGCGTGCGCCCGGCGTGAGGCTGATCCGTTCGGCGATGACCTTGTCGGCGACCGATGCGGGCAAGCCTTTGAGCAGCGCCACCCGCTGGCGCAGCGCCGGCGCGAATTCGATCTCGCCGCGCATCGCGCGCTCGGTAATGGCAGCCACTTCGCGCTTGACCCCGACGTAATCCGCAAGCTCATCGATGCATTCCTGCCCTATCATGGTCGAGTCCATGTCGGCCAGAAAAAGCCGCTTGCGCCGGCCACTCGCGTCTTGCAGCAGCACGTCGATCGGCGCGCCGGCGAGGGCTCTGCGCACGCATTCGGTCAGCGCGCGCTTGTCGTTTGCTTGGGTATTCTCCGCGCCGCCGGTAAAGGGAATATCGACTGCAATGCCGGGATTGAGCCAGATCGGCGTCTGCGCTGATGGCAGCGTGCGGCGGGCGCGCTCGACCGCATCGGCATCGAGCGAGCGCGCCGCGGGGTTCGAGATCAGCGTCGCAACACAGGCCATGCAATGACAGAGCGGGTACCCAAGCGGGCCGTGCTTATCGCAGGAGCGACCGCGAGCGGCAAGTCGGCGCTGGCGCTGGAATTGGCCGAGGGGCTCGGCGGCATGATCATCAATGCCGATGCGATGCAAGTCTATCGCGACCTGCGCATCGTCACCGCCCGTCCGACGCCGGCCGAGGAGGCGCGCGCACCCCATCTCCTCTACGGCCACGTGGACGCCGCCGAGAACTACTCGGTCGGGCGCTGGTGCGTCGATGCGAGCGGCGCGCTCGCAGCGGTCGAGCGGGCAGGGCGCTTGCCCATCTTCGTCGGGGGTACTGGTCTCTATTTCAAGGCCCTGACCCGCGGGCTTGCCGCCGTCCCGCCGATCCCGTCCCAGATCCGCTCGGCGGTGAGGGAGCGGCTCAAGCGCGAGGGCATCGCCGCGCTTTACGCCGAACTCAGTGCCCGCGACGGCACGACCGCGCGCCGCGTCATGGCGGCAGACCGTGCCCGCGTCACCCGCGCGCTCGAGGTTGTTCTAGCGACCGGCCGTTCGCTCACGGATTGGCACACGCAGGGCATGAAGCCCGCCCTCGATCCGCAGCTCGCGGTCAAGGTCTTCCTCGATCTCGATCGGGCGGAACTGTACCGCCGGATCGATCGCCGTTTCGACGCGATGTTGGCCTCCGGCGTGCTCGAGGAGGTGCGCGCGCTCGCAGAGCGTGGTCTAGACACCGCGCTCCCCGCCATGAAAGCGCATGGGGTGCCCTGGCTGATCCGGCACCTCAAGGGTGAGATCGATTTGGCGGCGGCGGTGGACGCGGCAAAGCGCGACACTCGCCGTTACACCAAGCGGCAGGCGACCTGGTTTCGCCATCAATTGCCGGATTGGACCTGGATCGCGCCTGAGACGGCGCTCGGCGAGATCCGGCGCGCGCTCGGCCGCTGACGCGGACGCTTTTGTCGCCACAAGCCGATGCCGGCCACGACGAGTCCGGCGGCGAGCACCCACCACGCCGGTCGCACTTCCATGTCGAGGTCGAAATGCGCGAGCAGGAGGCGCCGCGCATCGACGCCGCTCGTGAGCAGGTAGAGCATTGCTTCACCGACCGCCGTCACCACCGCTGTGCCAGCGGCAAGAAACACGAGATGAACGGGACTCACCTCGCGATTGCGCCGGTAGAGCGCGCGGTACGCAAGCAGCCAGATCACGAAACCCGCCATTAGCACCGGCTCGTAGGTGTTGAGCTTCGACTGCATGAAAAAATGCACCGAAGCGAGCACCGCGATGGCGTAAACGAAGCGGTGAAGCGTGTGCCAACGCCCGGAGCCCAATCGGCTGATCGCTGCGTCCGTGGAGGTTGAGGCAAGCGCGATCAGGCCGGCCAACCCGATCGCGCTGATCGTGAGATAGATGCGCACCACGATCTCGCTGGCCACTTTGAGAATGTCGAAATGTTGATCGAGGACATAGAGGGAAAAGTGCAGGACGGCGTAGCTTGCCGAAGCAACTCCGAGCGTGCGCCTGGCGAGAATAAGGCGTGGATAGCTGAAGATGCGCTGCGCGGGCGTGACCGCGAGCGTGATCAGCAGGAACCGCAGCGCCCAATCGCCGGCTTGGTGGATGGCCTCGGTGACTGGCCGGGCGCCGAGCTCGTCGTCGGCCGCCTGATAGGCGAGCCACAGCGCCGGCAGGATGGCCGCCACGAAGGCGACGATCTTCACCGGCGACCAGCGCCCGGATTGCTCGCGAAGGAATGGCATCAGGCCCGCTCCAGCATCGACGCAAGACTATAAAGCTATGCAGAATAACGTCCGATCACATCGGACGCGCGCGGCCTTCACCCGCCATCACAATTTGAAGAGACCTGCGCATTGCGAGAGCTCCAGCCCTAGGAGGGCAGAAGCGATCAACGGCAAGTGCATCGGCCATTAACCATCCATCCCGCTTCCCAGTCGGCAGGTTTTGGCTTACTTGACTGATTTCGCGACACCCCATATAACGCGCGCAACGAAATGGCGAGCTAGCCCTGCAATGCGCAACTTTATTGCTCAGGTCCTGGTAGTCGTGGCGAGGCGCACCGCCGCGGATGGCTAACCCATCCGCAAGTATGGCGGTGCGCAAAGGGCCCTCGCGGCCCTTTTGATTTTCGTGAGTGGAGTCGACGATGAACAAAGAAATGACCGGGGCAGAGATGGTGATCGAGGCTTTGGCCGATCAAGGCGTCGAGCACCTGTTCGGTTATCCGGGTGGAGCGGTGCTGCCGATCTATGACGCGCTGTTCCATCAGCAGAAGCTCCAGCACATCCTGGTGCGGCACGAGCAGGGCGCGGTGCACGCCGCCGAGGGCTACGCGCGTTCCACCGGCAAGGTCGGCTGCGTGCTGGTGACCTCGGGTCCCGGCGCCACCAACGCCGTCACCGGCCTCACCGATGCGCTGATGGATTCCACCCCGCTCGTGTGCCTCACCGGGCAGGTGCCGACCCACCTCATCGGCAATGACGCGTTCCAGGAATGCGACACAGTCGGTATCACGCGCCCTTGCACCAAGCACAATTACCTCGTGAAGAACGTCGGCGATCTTCCGCGCGTGCTGCACGAGGCCTTCCACATCGCCAAGAGCGGCAGGCCCGGCCCGGTGGTGGTCGACATTCCCAAGGACATTCAGTTCGCCCGCGGCCCCTACTCACGGCCCAAGGACTTCCAGCACAAGGGCTACCGACCGAAGGTCAAGGGCGACCTCGAACGCATCAAGGCCGCCATCGAGCTGATGCGGCACGCCAAGCGTCCGCTCTTCTATACCGGCGGCGGCGTCGTCAATTCCGGCCCGGAGGCGAGCCAGCTGCTGCGCGAACTGGTCAAGCTCACCAGGTTTCCGATCACCTCGACGCTGATGGGGCTCGGCGCCTACGCCGCCTCCGACCCGCAATGGCTGGGCATGCTGGGCATGCACGGCACCTACGAGGCGAACATGTCGATGCACGACTGCGACCTCATGATCTGCATCGGCGCGCGTTTCGACGACCGCATCACCGGCCGGCTCGATGCCTTCTCGCCCGGGTCGAAGAAGATCCACGTCGACATCGATCCGTCGTCCATCAACAAGAATGTCAAGGTCGACATTCCCATCATCGGCGATTGCGCCCACGTGCTCGAAGACATGGTGCGGCTGTGGCGCGCCACGGCCATGCAGGCCGACAAGGCGGCGCTCGAGGCCTGGTGGAAGCAGATCGACAAGTGGCGCGCGCGAAAATCGCTCGCGTTCAAGAATTCGAACGAGGTGATCAAGCCGCAATACGCCATCTCCCGACTTTACGAGCTGACCAAGGACCGCGACACCTACATCACGACCGAGGTGGGGCAGCACCAGATGTGGGCGGCGCAGTTCTACCGGTTCGAGCAGCCGAACCGCTGGATAACGTCCGGCGGCCTTGGCACCATGGGTTATGGGCTCCCCGCGGCGGTCGGCGTGCAGCTCGCCCATCCGAATTCCCTGGTCATCGATATCGCGGGTGAGGCCTCGGTGCTGATGACCATGCAGGAAATGTCGACGGCGGTGCAGTACGAGCTGCCGATCAAGATTTTCATCATCAACAACCAGTACATGGGGATGGTGCGCCAGTGGCAGGAGCTGCTGCACGGCGGCCGCTACTCCCATTCTTATACCGAGGCATTACCGGACTTCGTGAAGCTCGCCGAGGCCTATCACGCCGTCGGTATTCGCTGCGAGCGACCGGGCGATGTCGATGGCGCCATCCGCGAGATGATCGCGGTGAAGAGGCCGGTGATTTTCGATTGCGTGGTCGACCCCAACGAGAATTGTTTCCCGATGATCCCCTCCGGCCGCGCCCACAACGAGATGCTGCTCGGCGACGCGACGGTGAGCGTCGAGGAGGCCATCACCGAGGAAGGCAAGGTGATGGTGTGAGATTACAGCGCGAGCAAGTTGCGTGAACACCACCCACTATCCCGCCGCGACGGTCACCGAGCAGATCGAGACCCACACCTTGTCGGTGCTGGTGGACAACGAGCCGGGCGTGCTGGCGCGGGTGATCGGCTTGTTCTCCGGCCGCGGCTACAACATCGACTCGCTCACGGTCTCGGAGACCGAGCACGAGAAGCATCTCTCCCGCATCACCATCGTCACCCGCGGCACGCCCATGGTGATCGAGCAGATCAAGAATCAGCTTGATCGCCTCGTGCCGGTGCACCGCGTGGTCGACATGACGGTGGCCGGGCCACACATCGAGCGCGAGCTTGCCATGGTCAAAGTGCGCGGCAAAGGCGAGCAGCGCATGGAGGCGCTGCGGCTCGCCGATGCGTTCCGCGCCCGCGTGATCGACGCCTCGACCGAAAGTTTCGTCTTTGAGATCACCGGCGCGAGCGAGAAGATCGAAAGCTTCGTCGCGCTCATGATCCCGCTCGGCCTGGTCGAGGTCTCGCGTACGGGCATCGTCGCGATCGGTCGTGGGTCGGAGGGGATGTGAGACGTCGGGCTTGTCGCGCCCGTCCGTTGAACCTAGAAGCAGCACGGCAGAGGCAGCGGCCAGAACTTGGCCCGAGCACGGGTGAGGAAACATGCGCGTTTATTACGATCGCGATGCCGATATCAATCTGATCAAGGGCAAGAAGGTCGCCATCATCGGCTACGGTAGCCAAGGCCACGCCCACGCGCTCAACCTGCGCGATTCGGGCGTCAAGAACGTGGCGGTTGCGCTGCGCAAAGGCTCGCAGGGCGTCAAAAAGGCGCAAGGCGAGAAGCTCAAGGTGATGGAGGTCGCCGCCGCTGCCAAATGGGCCGACGTGATGATGATGCTCACGCCCGACGAGCTCCAGGCCGACATCTATCGCGAGCACCTCGCCCGCAACATGAAGCAGGGCGCGGCGCTGATGTTCGCGCACGGCCTCAATATCCATTTCAATCTGATCGAGCCGCGCGGCGATCTCGACGTGATGATGATCGCGCCCAAGGGGCCCGGCCATACCGTGCGCGCCGAGTACCAGCGCGGCGCCGGCGTCCCCGTGCTGATGGCGGTGCATAGGGACGTCTCCGGCAACGCGCACGATCTCACGCTCTCCTATGGCGCCGCCATCGGCGGCGGGCGCGCCGGCATCATCGAGACGACCTTCCGCGAGGAATGCGAGACCGATCTATTCGGCGAGCAATCGGTGCTCTGCGGCGGACTGGTCGAGTTGATGAAGGCGGGCTACGAGACGCTGGTCGAGGCCGGTTACGCGCCGGAAATGGCCTATTTCGAGTGCGTGCACGAGGTGAAGCTGATCGTCGACCTGATCTACGAAGGCGGCATCGCCACCATGAACTACTCGGTCTCGAATACGGCGGAGTACGGCGAATATGTCTCCGGCCCGCGCGTGGTCAACGACGCAACACGCGCCGAGATGAAGCGCATCCTGGGCGACATCCAGTCCGGCAAGTTCGTCAAGGACTGGATGCTGGAAAACCGGGTCAACCAGACATCGTTTAAAGCCATGCGCGCCAAGATGGCCGCGCATCCGATCGAGGAGATCGGCGCCAAGCTGCGCGCCATGATGCCATGGATCAAGCAACGCGCGCTGGTCGACCGCAGCAGAAACTGATCGACGTGGCGACCGGCCGGCCATGCCGCCCGCGGTTGCGCTGTCGCAAGTGAGCGTGAGTTTCCGGCTCGCCGCTGGCGGCGCTTATCCGGCGGTCGAGCGCGCCTCGCTTTCGGTCGCCGACGGCGAGTTCGTGGCCATCGTCGGCCCGACCGGCTGCGGCAAGTCGACGTTGCTCAACGTCGCCGCCGGCCTTGTTTCCCCTTCATCGGGCCGCATCGACATCTTCGGCGCCCCGCTTGCCGGACTCAACCGGCAGGCCGGCTACCTCTTCCAGGCGGACGCGCTATTTCCATGGAAAACCGCGCTCGAAAACGTGGCGATCGGGCTCGAGACCGCCGGCGTGGCGCGGGCGCTGGCGCGCGAGCGGGCACGAAGCTGGCTCCGTCGCGTCGGGCTTGCGGAGTTCGGCGCGCGCTATCCGCACATGCTCTCGGGCGGGCAGAGGAAGCGCGTCGGTCTGGTGCAGGTGCTCATTCGCGATCCAAAAATCTTGCTCATGGACGAGCCGTTCGGTCCGCTCGATGCGCAGACGCGGCAGATCATGGGCAATCTGCTGCTCGAGTTATGGAACGCTGACCGCAAAGCCGTGCTGTTCGTCACCCACGATCTCGAGGAGGCGATCGCGTTGTCCGACCGCGTGGTGATCATGTCGGCAGGCCCGGCGGCGCGCATCATCGGCGACTGGAAGGTTAAGCTGCCGCGCCCGCGCGACATCGCAGAGGTCAAGATCGAGCCCGCCTTCCATGAGCTCCACCGCGAGATCTGGGCCACGCTGAAGGCCGAGGTGCTCCGCGGCTACGCGCAGACCGGCGGCGGATGAGCCGTGCAACAGCGCAGTTCCCACTCCCCGCTTCGCGGGGCGAGGGTCCCGCTGTGCCGCATGCGCCGCTATCGGCGCTTTCGCCCTGAAGAGCGGCAGTAGAGAGCGGTGATGTTTCACTTTAAACTGAGACGGTATGAAACACTTCGATGAGTTGCCATGTCCCGATTTACGCTCCTGATGCTCCAGCTTCTGGTCGCGATTATTGCGGTGCTGCTGTGGCAGCTCTTCACCACCGTGCCGATTGCCGGCGTGAAGGTTCTGCCACCGTTCTTCTTCTCGACCCCGATCGACGTTGCTACGCGCATCGCCAAATGGTTCGTTGAGGGCACGATCTGGAAGCATCTGTGGATCACGCTCATCGAATCCGTGCTCGCCTTCGTCATCGGTTCGCTGGCCGGAATCCTGACCGGCTTTTGGTTCGCGCAACAGCCGTTGGTGGCGGCGGTGCTCGATCCTTACGTGAAAATGATCAACGCGCTGCCGCGCCTCGTGCTGGCGCCGATTTTTGCGCTCTGGCTCGGGCTCGGCATCTGGTCGAAGGTCGCGCTCGGCGTCACGCTCGTTTTCTTCATCGTGTTCTTCAACGTTTATCAAGGCGTCAAGGAGGTGAGCCCGACTGTGCTCGCCAATGCGCGCATGCTGGGCATGAGCGAGCGCGCGCTCATGCGCCATGTCTATTGGCCCTCGGCGCTGTCCTGGATGTTCTCGTCGCTGCACACCGCGGTCGGCTTTGCCGTGGTGGGTGCCGTGGTCGGCGAGTATCTCGGCTCGGCCGCCGGCCTCGGCTACGTCATCCAGCAGGCCGAAAGTGTGTTCGACGTCGCCGGCGTGTTCGCCGGCATGCTCGTGCTCGCCGCGTTCGTGATCGGCATTGACTTTATCGTCACGCGGGTCGAGCGGCGGCTCCTGGTCTGGCGGCCGGCGGCGGCCGAAACGCGCACATAGGTACCAGCCAGGCGCCTTCCCGCGGGTTTCCCCCCGTCTTATAAGGCGATGAATAAGGTGGCTCGCATGCCGCCGCCGGGAGGACGCGATGAAACAAGCCCAAGCCGCGCTCGCCATTTTCGCACTCACAATTTCGCTCACGGGAGCCGCACACGGCCAAGCCGTCGAGAAGAAGCAGGTCATGCTCGCCGTCGGCGGCAAGACGGCGCTCTATTATCTGCCGCTGACGATCTGCGAGCGCCTCGGCTATTTCAAGGAGCAGGGCCTCGACGTCACCATCAACGATTTCCGCGGCGGCGCCCAGTCACTGCAAGCCCTGGTCGGCGGATCCGTCGACGTCGTCACCGGCGCCTACGAGCACACCATCCGCATGCAGGCCAAGGGTCAGGACATCAGGGCCGTGATCGAGCTCGGACGTTTTCCCGGTATCGTCGTCGGAGTGCGTAAGGACAAGGCGGCGGGCTACAAATCCGCGGCCGACCTCAAGGGCATGAAGATCGGCGTAAGCGCGCCCGGCTCCTCCACCAATTTCTTCGTCATGTACCTGATGTCGAAGGCGGGGCTGAAGCCGACCGACGCGTCTTATATCGGGGTCGGTATCGGCCCCTCCGCAGTCGCGGCGATAAAGAAAGGCGACATCGATGCGCTCGCCAATCTCGACCCCATGATCACCAAGCTCGAGCAGGATGGCGACATCACGGTCGTCGCCGACAGCCGATCGGAGGAGGGCACGCGGGCGATTTTCGGCGGCTCGAATCCCGCGGCGGTGCTCTATGTCAAGCAGGACTTCATCGACAAACATCCGGCAACCGTGCAGGCGCTGGTCAACGCTTTCTATAAGACGCTGCAGTGGCTCGACAAGGCGACGCCCGAGGAGATCGCCGCAACCGTGCCGGAGGACTATTACCTCGGCGACAAGGCGCTCTACATCGCCGCGGTGCGCGCAAACAAGCCGGTCTATTCGCGCACCGGCGTCATTCCCGCCGCCGGAATGCAGTCGGCCGCCGACATGCTTGTCGCCTTCGACGACGAGCTCAAGGGCGCCAAGATCGACCTGGCAAAAACCTTCGACGGTCGCTTCGTCGCGAAAGCCGCGGCGGCGAAATAACCCCTGACCTGCCGTACGAGCGTGAGCTTGAGGCGTGTCCCGGGCGCAGCGCAGCACGGAGTGATGCGCTGCAGACCCGGGACCGTCACGGACTGCGGCGGTCCCGGATCAGCGGTGCACCGCTCCACTGCGTTTCGCGCTGCACCGCATCCGGGACACGAGGGTGCCTACGGCGATCCCGGACATGCTCCCCTCGACGGTGCGTTGGCCTGCCCTGAGGGGAACGTACTTGCCATGACGAATTTGTTACAGAAATATGACAAGCGCCAGCCTCGGTGAGGGAGAACGCGGCCGCAGCCTCGAGTCATGCCGACCGCCGCCACCTACCTGAAAAATCGCCTCGCCGCCGATCGCCGGCGTGCTGCGAGTCTTGCGCTCCTTGCCGCCCTCCATCTCATAGCCTTCGGCATCTTGCTTTGGTCGGAGGACGAGCCGGCGGCGCGTGCGGCCTTCCTTCTCACCTGGGGCGTGCTCAATCTTTTTTGGCTCGTATTGGTGCGGCGCCCACTGACCTCGGCGGCGCTCTCGCTTGTAGTTATCGTCATCCTCATCGTGTTGTCGCAGTTCAAGCACAGCACGCTGATGATGACGGCGACCTTCGTCGACGTGATGCTCATCGACTTCGCCACGTTCCTCTTCTTCATCAAGGTCAATTTCGGCCTGGTATGGAAGCTGGCGTTCGCCCTTGCGCTGACAATCCCGCTATGGCTCGTTCTCTGGCGCATCGATAGGTTCCGCTTGCGCCGCAGCCGGGCCGTGCTCGGCTTGCTGGTCTGCCTCGCCGCGCTCGCCGCCCTGTCCCTGGCAGTACCGACCGAGCGAGAGGACGAGTTCTTCCCGCACCAATACGTCTCCAAATTCGTGCGCTCGGCCGCCGTGGCGGGCGTCGACCTGAGCTCCGGAGGCGTGTTGGAGGCTGATGCGGTGAGCACGGACCACTTGAACCTCGTGGGCGGCGCAAGCTGTGAGGTGACACGCAAGCTGCCGCACATCGTCATGGTGTTCGACGAGTCGAGCTTCGACGCCACGATGATGCCTGGCGTCAGGGTACCGCCGAACTATCGTGAGCGCTTTCGCTCCTCGGACGGCAACATTCGCGCATTCGTCGTGGAGGGCGCCGGCGGTCCGAGCTGGTACACCGAGTACAACGTGCTTACGGGGCTATCGGCGCGCTCTTACGGCCGGTTTGCCGAGTCAGTCACCCGCCTCGCCGCTGGCCGCGTGAAGCGCGGCTTGCCAGAAGCGCTGCGCAAGTGCGGGTATAGCACCTATAGCCTCTATTCCTGGTTCGGCGCCTTCGTCGGCGCGCGGGGCTTCCACACGTCCACCGGCATCGAGCACTTTCTCGACGCCAAGCAGATGCACACGGGCCCCGCCGACACCGACAGCTTTTTTTACGACTACGCGGCGCGCGTGATCGCGCAAGATCACAATCATGGCCCGGTATTTGTCTTCATCAACCTCGCGATGAATCATTTTCCATGGAATTTCCGCTACCGTCCCGATCTCCTGCCCGGGTGGGTCAATCCTGGAAATCCGTTCGAGATCGACGAGTATCTGCGCCGCCAGGAGATGAGCGCGCACGACTACGCGCAATTCAAGGCGCGTCTCGAGCGCGAATTTCCCGACCAGCCGTTCCTCATCGTGCGGTTCGGCGATCATCAGCCGCTGTTTGCCAGACGCTACGTCGAGCCGACGCTGGACCAAGCCCAGGTGGCGGGGCGCATCCTGCGGCGCGATCCGCGTTATTTCACCACCTATTACGCTATCGAAGGCATCAACTTTCAGCTCGCCGATTTATCTTCGGCGCTCGATACGCTCGACGCGCCCTATCTTCCCCTCGTCGTGATGGAAGCGGCGGGGGTGCCGCTCGATCCCACCTTCGTCGAGCAAAAGAAGATCCTCACCCGTTGCCGGGGGCTGTTCTATCTCTGCGCCGACGGCGCCGAGGCGCGGCGCTTCAACCGGCTGTTGATGGACGCCGGCTTGATCCAGGGCTTCTGAGAACTCCGCCGTCATTCCGGGCTCCCTCGCTGCGCTCGGGCCCCGGAATGACCAGCGAGGAGCACAAGGTATCTCCCTGCATAGGTCCGTATGGACGCATGCCACACACGGGTGGCGCCGTTTGACCTTGAAATGACAAATTTAATGCCGTTTTATGACAGCGGTCCGTGTGCCGGACGCGAACGTTTGTCATTGCCGGGCACGGGCCGCCCGCCATGCCCCCCTCCGTCGCATGTCTGACCAACCGTTGGGCCGCAGGCGAGCCCCTGCGCGGCAGGCTCGCCATTGCGCTGACCGCAGCGCTTCACGTGTCCGCCCTCGGCCTCCTCCTGTGGAGCGAAATCGGGTTCGTGCCGAAGCTCGCGTTCTGCTTCACCTGGGGCCTGCTCAATTTCTTCTGGGTGGCCATCCTGCGCCGACCGGCCCCGTCGGCGGCGCTGTCGCTGGCGCTGATCGTCATCCTCATCCTGCTCTCGCGGCTCAAATACGAAATGATTTGGATGACCGCCAATTTCCTCGACGTGATGATCATCAACCCCGACACGGTGAGCTTTCTGCTGGCCGTGAAGCCCGAGCTCTATCACAAGGTCCTCATCGCGCTTTCGCTTGTGCTTCCGGCGCTGGCGCTCATCTGGTGGGTCGATCCGTTACGCGTGCGGCGGCGGACGGCGGCGGCGGGATTTATCACCTGCATCGCCGCGCTGCTGGGCATCTCGCTCGCATTCCCGCAGGAGGACTGGGACACGT
>Ga0209647_1000129_pt1 | contig 65102 bp, 65 predicted proteins | sample GraSoi_2013_60cm_FD_185827 | JGI IMG/M metagenome (GOLD analysis project Ga0209647, IMG submission 185827) | Grasslands soil microbial communities from the Angelo Coastal Reserve, California, USA - Sample 9_17_2013_60cm (SPAdes) (version 2) | ecosystem: Environmental > Terrestrial > Soil >...
ACCGCCGCTCCCGCGGGCAAGAAGTCATGAGCAGGATTCTTCTGGTCGCGCTGGTTCTCGGTCTCGCCGGCTGCGGCGAATCCGAACAGGTCGTGGTCTACAAGCAGGGCAAGTACCAGGGCAAGCCGGATGGCCGCTCCTGGGACAACGAGCCGCTGGCGCAGGAATTCCGCGGCGGCAGCTGGAAGAAAGGTGACCGCGCGAGCTGGGAAGAACAGATCAAGAACCGCCAGCTCGCCCAGCACGAGCACAAGCGGATCTACCAGTAGGAGGAGGCCCGATGCGCAATCTCTCCAGGTTTGGCCTGGCGCTGGCTGTTTCCCTGTTCGCGGCCGGCGCGTGGGCGCAGGCGAGCAACGCCCAGGAGCAGCAGAAGCGCAGCGTCGAGCAGCCCTACAACAACGCGCCGACCTGGCGCGAGGTGCGCAAGGAAGGCAGCCAGGAGAACTACACCAGCATCAAGGGGCGCGAGACCAACGTCCTGGTGCAGTCGGCCGGCAACACCTGGCGCCAGATCCGCAACGGGCCGGTGACGTTCTACGGCGGCTGGCTGGTGGTGATCGTCTGCCTGATCATCGCCGCGCTGTATTTCGGCAAGGGCCCGATCAAGCTGCACGACAAGCCGACCGGCCGCATGATCCAGCGCTTCACCACCGCCGAGCAGATGGTGCACTGGTGCACCGCCATCAGCTTCGCGGTGCTCGGACTCTCGGGCCTGACCATGCTGTTCGGCAAGCACGTGCTGCTGCCGGTGATCGGCTACACGCTGTTCGCCTGGCTCACCGCGCTCGCCAAGAACCTGCACAATTTCGTCGGTCCGTTCTTCATCGTCTCGGTGGCGGCGACGATCCTGATGTTCATCCGCGACAACCTGCCGCGCGCCTACGACTTCATGTGGTTCGGCCGGGCCTGGGGCTTCTTCATGCGCGGCGAGCACATTCCCTCGGGCCGCTTCAATGCCGGCGAGAAGGGCTGGTTCTGGGTCGGCGTGGTCGCGCTCAGCGTGGCGGTCAGCTACACCGGCCTGATCCTGCTGTTCCCGAATTTCGACCAGACGCGCGCCGTCATGCAGCAGGCCTGGATCTGGCACGCCTCAGCGGCGCTGCTCTACATCGCTATCTCGCTCGGCCATATCTACATGGGCACCATCGGCGTCGAGGGTTCCTACCAGGCGATGCGCTCGGGCGCAGTCGACGAGACTTGGGCGCGCGAGCATCATCAGCTCTGGCTGGATGAAATCCGCTCCGGGAAATCCACCGCCGCCGGCGCAGTGCCCGCCGGCGCTCCCCATATGAAGGAGAAATCATGAAACGCATCCTCCTGGCACTCGCGACGGGTCTGCTCGTGGGAGTGATCGCCGCCTCGCATGCGAAGCTGCCGGCGCCCGCGCCGAAGAGCGACGCCGAGAAGACAGCCGAGGCCGACAAGGCCGCCGCCACCAAGGCGAAGGAGGCCGATGAGCTCGGCAAGGCGCAGGATCGCGCCGTCGCCAACTACAAGAAGAACAAGGGCATCTCGATGGCGCCGGCGCCCAAGGCGAAAGCGGCGAAGAAATGAGGCGGTGCCTGGCTGTGGTCGCGCTGTCCGCCCTTGCGGCGTGCCAGAGCATTCCGAGCGAGGCGCCGCGTGCCACCGCCAACCTGGAGCCGACCAGGAACGGCAAAGCGAGCGGCACGGCCGACTTCTACCAGGTCGGGGACAAGGTGCGGGTGATCGCGAAAATTTCCGGCCTGACCCCGGGGCGACAGCACGGCTTTCACATTCACGAGGCGGGCGACTGCAGCTCGGGCGACGGCATGAGCGCCAAGGGCCACTACAACCCGCTCGCCAAGGCGCACGCCCACTTCTCGACGCCCGAGCGCCACGCCGGCGACATGCCGGCGCTTGCGGCCGACGGCTACGGCAACGCGTCGCTCGACGCCGAGCTCGATGTCATCAGCGTAACCGCCGGCCCGACCAGCATCGTCGGGCGCGGCCTGATCGTGCATGCCGACCCGGACGACTACCAGACGCAGCCCACCGGCAACGCCGGCGCACGCATCGCCTGCGCGGTGATCGAGCGCCGCTAGAGAATCAGAGGGGAGTGAGGGGGCCGGAAGGGCGCCGCGAGGCGCCCTTTCGTTTTTGTGAATCGGAAAGCGACTTCGTCGCTTTTCTAGCCGCCGTCGACGACCAGCAGCCTGCCGCGCGCGGCCTTCTGGCGCAGCTGGATGAGCGGCGCGTACTCGGGCGAGCGATACCACTGCAGCGCCTGCTCCATCGACGGGAACTCGAGCGCCACCAGCCGCTTCGGCGTCCAGCCGCCTTCGAGGGGCTCGACCTTGCCGCCGCGCACGATGAACTTGCCGCCGTATTTCGTCACGGTCGCCAGCACCTGCTTGCGGTAGTCGTCGTAGACGGCGGGGTCCGTGACTTCGATATCCCCGATGACGTAAGCTGCCATGAGTCTCGCCCTCCTCGAATCAGCGCAGCAGCGTAACGGCGAGCCCCACCAGCGCGCAAGCGCCGATCACCGGCATGACGCCGGCCTTGAAGCGGAACAAAGCGACGAAGGCGGCCACGCCAATGAGCGCCGAGATCCACTCGAACGCTGCGCCAGCCCCTGCGGGCCACAGCACGTGCCAGCCGAAGAAGACCGCCAGGTTGAGGATCACGCCGACCACGGCTGCCGTGATTCCGGTGAGCGGCGCGCTGAACTTGAGGTTGCCATGGGTCGTCTCGACGAACGGCGCGCCGGCGAAAATAAAAACGAATGAGGGCAGGAAAGTGAAGAAGGTCGCCACCAGCGCGCCCGCCGTGCCGGCGCCCAAGTAACCGACGAAGGCCACCACCATGATCAGCGGGCCGGGCGTGGTCTCGCCCAAGGCGAGGCCATCGATCATCTGCGGGCCGGTGAGCCAGCCGTAGTGTTCCACCGCGCCCTGGTAGACGTAGGGCAGCACCGCGTAAGCGCCGCCGAAAGTGAGCAACGCGGCCTGGCTGAAGAACAGCCCCATTTGCGCGAGCGTGCCGTCCCGGCCGCTGGTCGCCGCCAGGCTGCCGATGACCAGCAGCCAAAGCGCGAGCCCGACACCGACATAGGCCGCGAGCTTCGCCCACGAGAACAGCGCGTGCGCTGGCGTCGGAGTGTCGTCGTCGATCAGCGCGGGGCCGTAGCTCCCCTCGCTTTTGTGACCGCCACCGGAAGAGAAAATCCCGGGATAGAGCCGGCCGCCGGCATAACCGATGATCCCGGCGGCGAGAACGATGGCGGGAAACGGGACGTCGAACGCGAAAATCGCGACGAAGGCCGCGGCCGCGACGCCCCAGAGCGCAGGATGCTTGAGCGCGCGCTGGCTGATGCGCCAGGCGGCGGCGAGGACGATCGCCACGACGGCAGGCTTGATGCCGTAGAAGATTCCGGCGACCAGCGGCACGTTGCCGTAGCTCACGTAGATCCACGACAGCGCGATCAGGATGAACACGGAGGGCAGCACGAACAGCCCGCCGGCGACGATGCCGCCCCAGGTGCGGTGCATCAGCCAGCCGATATAAGTGGCGAGCTGCTGGGCCTCGGGTCCGGGCAGGACCATGCAGTAGTTGAGGGCGTGCAGGAAACGCCCCTCGGAAATCCAGCGCCGGCGCTCGACCAGCTCCTGATGCATGATCGCAATCTGGCCGGTCGGCCCGCCGAAGCTGATGAAGCCGAGCTTCAGCCAGAAGCGGACGGCCTCACCCAAAGAGACAGAGCGCGTCTCCATGTCAGCGTGCGGCGGCATGCCGCCGCGTGCGCTGCAGCCACGACAGGGCGGCCTCGACTGATTCGTGCTCGCCGGCGCGGGAAGCATCGTAGCCGGGCAGGCGCGAGACCCTGGCGAGGAACTCCTTGCCGCGCATGATCTTCAGCATTTGCTGGCAGGCGTTTCCCTTGAGCGTGCGGCGCGCAGTGGCCAGAAAGTAGCGCTCGGTGGCGAGGTGAACAAAGTCTAGCCGCATTCTTGCGGCGGCGGCCCGCAATCCGAATCCGGCGTCGGCCCGCCCGGCAGCGACTTCCTCCGCGACCAGCAGGTCGGCATTGGCGGCGTCGCGACCCGCTTGCGGCGGGCGGCCGGCGAAGCGCACGCCGGGCCGGGCGAGGTCGTTGACGCCGCGGATGCGGGCGCCGGGACGCACGATCAGGCCTTGCTCACGCGCCACGAAGTGAATCAGCTGGTGCTTGCGCGGATCCAGCCACTGGCCGAGGGACGCGGCCGCTGCCGCGGCGCGCGGCAGCGCGTCGGCGACGTGGAATCCCGCCAGTTCGCACTCGCCACGGGCCAGCGCGGCGAGGCTGTCCTCGGCGCCCTGGAAATCGATGTCCAGGCCGACCTGCGGCGCGCAGGCGCGCGCGAGCTCCGTGAGCGCGAGGTCGTGGCTTGCGCGCAGCGACAGCCGGGTCGCGCGGTCCGGCGCCGTGCCTCGCAGCAGGCCGTGCATTTCGTCGCGCAGGCGTTCGAAAGCAACCTGGAGCTCGCCGCGGAAATGCGCGTCGGCCTGCACCACGCGCCGCCCAGGCGCGGTGAGGCGCGCGCCGCGGCCGCGGCCCATGTCGACCAGCGGCTCGCCGAGCGCGGCAGCACCTTCACGCAGCAGTCCCCAGGCGTGGCGGTAGGACAGCCCGCAGACGCGTGCCGCCTCGCGCAATGAGCTGGAGCGCTGCAGCGCGTCGAGCAGCCGGATGAGATCTCGCCCGTGCTCGGGCGGCAGGCCCGTGCCCGCCAGCCAGCCGGCGTCGAACGCCACGGGCGGGGTTATATGCAATGACATGCCTATTCAAATAGGAGCAATAGAGCGGATATAGTGCCACTGAAAAGGACGATATGCACATAGAAGCATAATGGGGTCCCTGCTCGAAGCCCTGCGCGGCGCTGTCGCGCTCATTTTTTCGGGCGACGCGACGCTGGCCGGCATCATCCTGCTCAGCCTGGGCGTCAGCCTGTCCGCCGTGCTGTTCGCGACGGCGCTCGGCCTGCCGCTGGGCGCGGCGATCGCCGTCGGCCGGTTTCCGGGGCGCAGGGCGGTCGTCGTGCTACTGAATGCGCTGATGGGATTGCCGCCGGTGGTGGTCGGGCTGGTCGTCTACCTGCTGCTGTCTCGCGCCGGCCCGCTGGGGAGCCTTGGACTGTTGTTCACGCCGCCGGCCATGATCATCGCGCAGACCATTCTCATCCTGCCGATCATCGCGGCGCTTTGCCGCCAGGCCGTCGAGGACGCCTGGCAGGAGTACGAAGAGCAACTGCGCTCGCTGGGGGCGGGGGGACTGCAGGCGGCGCTGACGCTGGTCTGGGACATCCGCTATTCGCTCCTCACCGCGGTTCTGGCCGGCCTCGGGCGCGCTTCGGCCGAAGTCGGCGCGGTCATGATCGTCGGCGGCAACATCGACGGCGTGACCCGCGTGATGACCACCACGATCGCACTGGAAACGTCCAAGGGCGACCTCCCCCTCGCGCTGTCGCTCGGCATCGTGCTGATCGCCCTCGTGATCCTGATCAACGCCAGCGCCTACTGGGTCAAGGACGCGGCGCAACGGAGGTACGGGTGATCCTGCCGCTCGAGCTGCAGGACATCAGCTTTGTCGCCGGCGGGCGCATCATCATCGAGCGGCTTTCTCTTTCCATCGAGGCGGGGCCGAGCACCATCATCCTGGGGGCCAACGGCGCGGGCAAAAGCGTGCTGATGCGCCTGATGCACGGGCTCATCGCGCCTTCCTCCGGCACCATCCGCTGGAGCGACCCGGCATCCGCCAGCCTGCGCCGCCGGCAGGCGATGGTGTTCCAGCGGCCGGTGCTGCTGCGCCGCTCGGCGCTCGCCAATATCACCTACGCGCTGGAGGTGGCGCGCGTGCCGCGCGCCGAGCGCGAATCGCTCGCCTTCGAGGCCCTCGAGAGTGTCGGGCTGCCGCACCTCGCCCACCGCCCGGCGCGCGTGCTCTCGGGCGGCGAGCAGCAGCGCCTCGCGCTGGCGCGCGCCTGGGCGCTGCACCCGGAGGTGCTGTTCCTGGACGAGCCGACCGCGAGCCTCGACCCGGGCGCCGCGCGCGAGATCGAAAACGTGATCAAGGCCTTCGATGCCGCCGGCACCAAGATCGTGATGGCAACGCACAATCTCGGCCAGGCGCGGCGGCTGGGCGACGAGGTGATCTACCTGCACCAGGGCCGCGTGCTGGAGCGCGCGCCGATGGATCGATTCTTCCCGCAACCGTCCTCGCCCGAGGCGGCTGCATTCGTGAAGGGAGAGCTACCATGGGCGTAACGCTGGCCGCAGCATTGGCGGGTTTCATTACCGTGGCCTCGACCACGTCGACGGAGCAATCCGGATTGTTCAAGCATTTGCTGCCCGTGTTCGAGAAGAAAACTGGCATCCAGGTGCGCGTGGTGGCGCTCGGCACCGGGCAGGCGCTCGACATGGGCCGGCGCGGCGATGCCGACGTGGTGTTCGTGCACGCCAGGCCGCTCGAGGAGAAATTTGTCGCCGAAGGCCACGGGGTGAAGCGATTCGAGGTGATGTACAACGACTTCGTGCTGGTCGGTCCCCGAGGCGACCCGGCGAAGGTCGCGGGCGGCAAGGACGCCGTCGAAGCGTTTCGCAGGATCAAGGAGGCGCAAGCGGCCTTCGTTTCGCGCGGCGACAGGAGCGGGACCCATTTCGCCGAACTGGAAATCTGGAAGGCGGCGGGAATCGACATCGCGAAGGAGAAGGGCCGCTGGTATCGCGACACCGGCCAAGGCATGGGCCCTGCGCTGAACAGCGCCGCGGGCATGGATGCCTACATCCTGGCCGACCGCGGCACCTGGCTCTCCTTCAAGAACCGCGCCGAGCTCGGCATCGTGGTCGAGGGCGACACGAGGCTCTTCAACCAGTACGGCATCATCCTCGTCAATCCCGAGAAACACCCCGGCACCAAGAAGGAACTCGGCCAGGCATTCATCGACTGGATCATTGCCGCCGAAGGCCAGCAGGCGATCGCGGATTACCGAATCGGCGGCGAACAGTTATTCTTTCCCAATGCCGGAAAGTGACTGAGGGGAAATGGACGACATCGTCATCGCGCTGCTGGTTGCGGGAATGTTGGTTGCGGCTTTTGGCTACGCCGCCGTCGGGCACGGCGGCGCCTCGGCCTACATCGCCGCCATGGCGCTTGCGGGTATTGCGCCGCCGGAAATGCGGCCGATCGCGCTGCTGCTCAATATTCTGGTGTCGTCGGTAGCGACCTGGAAGTTCCAGCGCGCCGGGCACTTCCATTGGCGGCTATTCTGGCCGTTCGCCGCCGTGTCCATTCCGTTTGCCTACTTCGGCGGCGCAATCACGCTGCCTGGGAATGCCTACAAGATCCTGGTCGGCGTGGTGCTGCTTTACGCGGCCTGGCAATTGTGGCGCAGCGGCCGTGCGGGGGACGAGATGCGCGAAGTGCGCAACCCGCCGATCGCGGCCGCCATGCTGATCGGCGCGTTCATGGGACTGCTTTCCGGGCTGACGGGCGTTGGCGGAGGAATTTTTCTCAGCCCGCTTCTCCTGATGCTGGGCTGGGCGGGCACCAAGCAGACCTCGGCGGTGGCGGCGCCCTTCATCCTGGTGAATTCCCTTGCCGGTCTGGCGGCGGTATTCGTTGCCGGAACGGTTTCTTTCCCGGGCTATGTTTGGTTCCTCGCCGCCGCCGTACTGGTCGGCGGCTGGCTCGGCGCCGAGTATGGCAGCCGGCGATTCGGCAATCCCATGGTGCGCCGGGTGCTCGCCGTGGTGCTTGCGCTGGCCGGCGCCAAAATGGTGCTGGCGTAGATTCAGCGGCATGAAGACCTTCGCCTGCCAATGAAAACCTTTGGTTTTGCCGGCTGGTCGGGCAGCGGCAAGACCACGCTGATCGAGAAGCTGATTCCGCGCTTTGCGGCGCGCGGGCTGCGCATCTCGCTCATCAAGCACGCCCACCACACGTTCGACGTCGATCACCCTGGCAAGGATTCCTACCGACATCGGCAGGCGGGCGCGGCCGAGATCCTGGTCACCTCGTCGCGCCGCTGGGTGCTGATGCACGAGCTGCGCGGCGCCGCCGAACCGTCCTTCGACGAGCAGATCAAGCACTTTTCGCCCTGCGACCTGCTATTGGTAGAAGGCTTCAAGCACGCGCCGATCCCCAAGCTCGAAGTGTGGCGCGCAACGACCGGCGAGGCGATGCTGCACTCCAATGATCCGCACATCGTCGCCGTGGCGAGCGACCAGAAGGTGGAGACGAAATTGCCGCTGCTCGATCTCAACGACGATGGCGCGGTCGCGCGCTTCATCCTCGCGCACCTGAAGCTCGGATGAACCAGGGCCTGCTCTCGGTCGACGCGGCGCTCGAGCAGCTGCTCTCGAGCGCCCGTCCGATGCACGAGATCGAAGAGGTGCCGACTCTCGAGGCCACCGGCCGCGTTCTCGCGCTGCCGCAGCGCTCGACCATGGATGTGCCGCCGTTGGACAACAGCGCGATGGATGGCTATGCCGTACGCAGTTCCGACGGGTTGAAACTGAAAATCGGCCAGAAAATCATGGCCGGTTCCGTCGGCAAACCGCTCGATCCCGGTACGGCGGCCCGGATTTTCACGGGCGCGCCGATTCCGCCGGGCGCGGATGCGGTCGTGATGCAGGAGCATTGCGCCGTCGAGGGCAACCAGGTCGTCTTGAAGAAAAAGCCCAAGCCGGGCGATTGGATCCGGCTTGCCGCGAGCGACATTCGCAAGGGCGGCGAGATCCTGACCGCCGGCAAGCGTCTGCTGCCGCAGGACACCGGGCTGGCGGCGTCGGTGGGCATCCGCACGGTGCCGGTGTACCGCCGGGTGCGGCTCGGCCTGTTCTTTACCGGCGATGAGCTGGTGATGCCGGGCGAGCTCCTGGCGCCAGGGCGCATCTACAACTCCAACCGCTTTACCTTGCGCGGCCTGGCGGAGACCTTCGGCTGCGAGCTGCACGACTACGGCATCGTGCCCGACAGCCTGGCGGCAACGCGTGAAGTCCTGCGCCGCGCGGCGGACGCATGCGATGTGGTGGTGACCTCGGGTGGCGTTTCGGTGGGCGAGGCGGACTACGTCAAGCCCGCGGTCGAGGCCGAAGGAAAGCTCCTCATGTGGCGCATCGCAATGAAGCCGGGGAGGCCACTTGCCTTTGGTTCCATTGGAAATTCTTTTTTTATTGGCTTGCCCGGGAATCCCGTCTCAAGCTTTGTGACGTTCCTGATCTTCGTACGGCCCTTCCTGCTGCGAACGCAGGGCGTGACCCTGGTCGAACCCAGGGCGATTCAGGCGCGCGCCGATTTCGACTGGGCAGAGCCCGACGCGCGGCGCGAATTCCTGCGCGTAAAATGGAACGCGCAGGGCGGGCTCGACCTCTATCCGACGCAGGACTCCGCGGTGCTCACCTCCACCGCGTGGGCCGACGGGCTGCTCGACAATCCCGCCGGCCACGCGATCAGGAAGGGCGACAGCGTGCGATTCCTGCCCTATACGGAGCTCTATCGGTGAAAGTGAAGGTTCTTTTTTTTGCTTCGCTGCGCGAGCAGCTCGGCATTGCGCGCGAGGAACTCGAAGTTCCCAAGGAAATTAATTCCTTGGAAAAGCTGAAAGCCCATCTGCGCTCGCGCGGCGGCGCCTTTGAAAAAGCGTTCAGCGGCAAGGCGCTGGTGCGCGGAGCGGTGAACCAGGAAATGGTGCAGCCCGGCGCGCCGATCAAGGCCGGCGACGAAGTGGCATTCTTTCCGCCGGTGACGGGCGGCTGAGATGAAAGTCGCCGTGCAGCGGGAAGATTTTGATGTTGGACTTGAAATAAAAAAAATCTCGGGAAACGGCAAGATCGGAGCCCTGGCCAGCTTCATCGGGATTGTGCGCGAGGTGCCGATGACCCTCGAGCATTACCCGGGCATGACGCAGAAAGCGCTCGAGAAAATTACCCGCGAGGCCGTGGCTCGCTGGCAGGTGATCGACTGCAGCGTGATTCACCGCCATGGCGAGCTGAAGGTCGGCGACCAGATCGTGCTGGTGGCGGTGGCGAGCCCGCATCGCGGCGACGCCTTCGCCGCCTGCGAGTTCATCATGGATTACCTCAAGACGCGCGCGCCGTTCTGGAAAAAAGAGGCGGCGGGCTGGGTCGAGGCGCGTGCTACGGACGACGCGGCGGCGCAGCGCTGGAAGAAAACAGCCAGAAGTGCTCGCGGTCATCGTCGCCGGGCCGTGCGCCGTTCCACCGCAAAGTCCAGCTAGGCTCGACCCCAGGCGGCCTGGCGCTGCTGGTGTGAATCAGCAATAGCGGGCAGGACTCGCTCGCCGGTGATTTGATCACTCCAGCGTAGTAGTGGAACGCCGCGCGCTGCGGCTCCGTCAGCTCGCGCGCCGCGATGCAGCCGCCGCCGGGCGGCAGGCTGCGCTGCATGGCGGCGATCACGCCGCGGTAGGTCTTGCCGTAGTCGATCGGCGGCAGCCAGAGCGTCATGGCGAGCCCCCAGAGGAGCGTGACCCCCGCCGCCCAGCGCAGCGCCAGATCCTCTTTCCTGGCGAAATAGAACCAGCCGGCGCTCAGTGCAACGGCGATCGCCAGCAACAGCACGTTCGCCGTCGGGGCAAATCCCCAGAACCTCGAGACCAGGCGCGCCGCAACGCTGGCGGGCCATCCGGCAAGATAGGAAAGCCACAGCAGCCACGCCGCCAGCCCGAGAAGCGCCGCGCCCCACAGCGCGGCGGCGTCCAACGGCTTGCGCAGCCATGCCGGCAGCGTCTCGAGGCTGCCGGCCGCCAGCAGGCAGAGCGGCAGCAGCATCGGCAGCGCGTAGAGCTGGCGCGCGAGCGCCGAGGCGCTCAGCACGGCGAACATCACGAGAAACGCGGTCAGCGGTAATTGAATTTCTCTTTTCTCGGTGATGTGGTTTCTTTCCGTGAAAAGCGCCCATGCCGCGAGCGGCCAAGCCGGCAACGCGAACCAGGGCAAGGCCTTGACGTAATGCCAATGGTCGGGCGTGCCGCCGATCTCGTGCTCGCCGCTGAAGCGCCCCAGGTTCTGCACCCAGAGCCACTCCTCGAATAGCGCCGGCGAGCGCTGCCAGAGGAGCCACGGCCAGATCAGCACCCACGGCGCGAGCGCCAGCGCCGCCCAGCCCCAGCTCTTGAAGAAATCCCGGTTTCTCCAGTTGGAGAATGAAAGCAGGGCAAGGGCGGTCAGTCCCAGCAGGCCGGGGCCCAGCAGTCCTTTGGACATGAACGCGATGCCCGCGCCCGTGCCCAAAAGAATGCCTCCGATTTTTGATTTCTCCAGAGCAAGTGAAAAACCAAGAATTCCGATTGCAATGCCCGCTACCAGGGCGTTGTCGGTAATCAGCAGGTGCGCGTGCTGGACGTACCCAAAGCAGGCGATGAGCAATAGCGCCGCATTGATCGAGCGGGCGGTTTTCGCCACGCAGTACAGGGTGAGGCCAACATAGAAGGCGGAGGCGAGGCGCGCCGCGTCGTGCAAGGGCATAGCCCCGCCAAAGAGCTTGGCGAACAGGGCCGCCGTGGCGAAGAACAGCGGCGGCTTTTCCATGAAGGGCTCGCCCGCGAGGGTGGGCACCACCCAGTCGCCGGTCTGGAGGATGTGATAGACGAGCCCGAAGGTATAGGCCTCGTCGGGCTTCCAGGGACCATGGCCAAAAAGTCCGAGGGCGACCCAGGCGGCGATCAGGGCGAGAATGGCTTTATTGCTTGAATACGCGGGGAAAGGCCCCATCTTCTTCCCAGGAATTAACGGCTAAACCCTTACGGATCAGCCCTATGCGTTTTGAAAAGTTTACGACCAAGCTGCAGGAGGCGCTCGCCGAGGCGCAGAGCGCCGCGCTCGGCCAGGACCACCAGTACATCGAGCCCCAGCACCTGCTCGCCGCGCTCCTCGACCAGGAGGGGGGCGGCGTCGCCGGCTTGGTGAGCAAGGCGGGGGGCAACCTGCCGCTCCTCCGGAAGAGCCTCTCCCAGGCGATCCAGAACCTGCCCAAGGTAGAGGGAACCCCCGGCGAAGTCCACCTTTCGCGCGAACTCACCCAGCTGCTCAATGTCGCCGACAAGGAGGCGCAAAAGCGCGGCGACCAGTACATCGCTTCGGAGATGTTCCTGCTCGCGGCGGCGAACCTTTTGAAAGAGTTCGGTGTTAGCAAAAAGAATCTAGAGAAAGCCATCGACGAGATCCGGGGAGGAGAGAGTGTGAGCGGACAAGCGGATGAGTCGCAACGGCAGGCCCTCGCGAAATACACGCTGGATTTGACGGAAAGGGCAACGCAGGGAAAGCTCGACCCGGTCATCGGCCGCGACGACGAGATTCGCCGCTGCATCCAGATCCTGCAGCGGCGCACCAAGAACAACCCGGTGCTGATCGGCGAGCCCGGCGTCGGCAAGACCGCGATCGTTGAGGGCCTGGCGCAGCGCATCATCAACGGCGAAGTCCCCGAAAGCCTGAAAGGCAAGCGCCTGCTGGTGCTCGACATGGCTTCGCTGCTCGCCGGCGCCAAGTACCGCGGCGAATTCGAGGAGCGGCTGAAGAGCGTGCTGAAGGAACTGGCGCGCGACGAGGGCAGCACCATCATCTTCATCGACGAGCTGCACACCATGGTCGGCGCCGGCAAGGCCGAAGGCGCGATCGACGCCGGCAACATGCTCAAGCCCGCGCTGGCGCGCGGCGAGCTGCATTGCATCGGCGCCACCACGCTCAACGAGTACCGCAAGTACGTCGAGAAGGATGCGGCGCTCGAGCGGCGTTTCCAGAAAGTGCTGGTGGGCGAGCCGAGCGTGGAGGCCACCATCGCCATCCTGCGCGGCCTGCAGGAGCGCTACGAAGTGCACCACGGCGTCGAGATCACCGACCCGGCGATCGTCGCCGCGGCCGAGCTTTCGCACCGCTACATCACCGACCGCTTCCTGCCCGACAAGGCGATCGACCTGATCGACGAAGCGGCCTCGCGCATCAAGATGGAGATCGATTCCAAGCCGGAGTCGATGGATCGCCTCGATCGCCGCCTGATACAGCTGAGAATTGAAAGAGAAGCGGTCCGGAAAGAGAAAGATGAAGCTTCAAAAAAAAGATTTTTACTCATTGAAGGCGAAATAAAAAAACTCGAAAAGGAATACTCCGACCTCGAGGAGATCTGGAAGGCGGAAAAGGCGCAGGTCGCCGGCAGCCAGCACATCAAGGAAGCGATCGAGAAGCTGCGCACGCAGATGGCCGATCTGCAACGGAAAGGGCAGTACGACAAGCTCGCCGAATTGCAGTACGGACGGCTGCCGCAGCTCGAATCACAACTGAAGGTGTCTGAAAAACCCTTTAAGGCCAAACTGGTGCGCACCCAGGTCGGCGCCGAGGAAATCGCCGAGGTGGTGTCGCGCATGACCGGCATCCCGGTCGCCAAGATGATGCAAGGCGAGCGCGACAAGCTGGTGCGCATGGAAGACAAGCTGCACGAGCGCGTGGTCGGCCAGGATGAAGCCGTGCGCCTGGTGTCGGATGCCATCCGGCGCTCCCGCTCAGGCCTGTCGGATCCGAACCGTCCCTATGGGTCGTTCCTGTTCCTGGGGCCGACGGGCGTCGGCAAGACCGAGCTGTGCAAGGCGCTCGCCGCCTTCCTGTTCGATTCCGAGGATCACCTGATCCGCATCGACATGTCCGAGTACATGGAAAAGCACTCGGTGTCGCGCCTGATCGGCGCGCCGCCGGGCTACGTCGGCTATGACGAAGGCGGCCAGCTGACGGAAGCCGTGCGCCGCAAGCCCTACGCCGTGATCCTCTTCGACGAGATCGAGAAGGCACACGCCGACGTGTTCAACACCCTGCTGCAGGTGCTCGACGACGGCCGTTTGACCGACGGCCAGGGCCGCACCGTGGATTTCAAGAACACGGTGATCGTGATGACCTCGAACCTGCGCTCGAAGGACGAGGTCAAGGCGAGCTTCCGGCCGGAGTTCGTCAACCGGCTGGACGAAATCGTGGTGTTCCATGGCCTGGGCGAGGAGCAGATCAAGTCGATCGCGCGGATTCAATTGGGAATTCTTCAACAGAGACTTTCCAGGATGGAATACGGCCTGGAAGTCTCCGACGCCGCGCTGGCGGAGCTCGCCAAGGCCGGCTTCGACCCGGTCTACGGCGCGCGGCCGCTCAAGCGCGCCATCCAGTCGGAGCTGGAGAACCCGCTGGCGAAGAACATGCTGGAGGGGCGCTTCGCGCCCAAGGACACGATCCGCGTCGACTACCGCGGCGGCCGGATGACGTTCGAGAAGTCGCCGGCGAGGAAAGCAGCGGCGTAAGGCGCCGGGGCCGCGGGAGGCGTCGCATCCGTGCGTATGCGCCGGCTCGCCTGCTGCAGCTCGTCCCACAGGCTGTCGGTGTCCTTGCGGAAGATCATCTCCAGGTCAACGCCGGCGACTGCCCAAAGGCCGCGGTCGATCTCACCCTTCAGCTCGCCCGGCCGCCAGCCGACATAACCGACGAAATAGCGCGCGTCGTTGGGCGTCGTCTCGATCACGTGGTCGATGGTGTTGGCGCGGAAGGTCAGGTACAGATTCTTCATCAGCAGCACCGAGCCTTCGCCGGGTGTCTGGTCGGCCTTGACCAGCGCCACCAGCGCGCCGCGCGAGAACGGGCCGCCGTAGTAAACCGGATCGACCACCTTCTTGGAGGGTTCGTGCTCGGGAAACAGGCTGCCGAGCGAGCGGCGCGTCGGCCGGTTGAGGATCACGCCGACGTGCCCGCCGGTGGGCGCCGGGGCGGCAAGCAGCACGGTCTGGCGGTACTCGAGGTCGCGGAAGGCGGGATGCGCAACCAGGATCAGCGCGTCGTCGTCGGCGAGCGCGCCGAAACTAGCTGAAAGCAAGCTGCAAGCAAGCAAGCCGCGGAGTAGGCGCGTCATGACCAAAAGTATACCTGCCCGAATCCTGGAGCACATGCGGCCTTTTTCTCGCCTGCGCGCGCTCCAGCAGCTCGCGCCACAGGCCGTCGGTATTGCGACGGAAGATCAGCTCCTCGCTCGCCGGCAGCACGTGCCAGTCGTCGCGCTCCATCTCGCTTTCCAGCTGGCGCGGCGCCCAGCCGGAGAAGCCGGCATAGAGCCGGTAGTTGCCCCGGGGACCGGCGAGCAGCGGCTCGAGGATCACGGGGTGCATGCTGAGATAAATGCCCTTCAGCACCGGGAATGCGGGTCCCTGGGGCACGCTTTCGGTGCGAAACAGCGCCACCTTTGCCTGGATCATCACCGGGCCGCCGAAGAAAATCGGCTCCCCGCTTTTTTCATCCTTGGCCCTGGTCGGCCGGTTGAGGATCACGCCGACCGTACTGCCGTCCTCGGATTGGGTCACCAGCACCACGGCCTGGCGAAAATTCGGATCGCGCAATTCCGGCTTGGCGATCAGCAGGACGGCGTTCGGCCGATCGCCCTGCTGCCCCGCCGCCGGCAGTGCCAGCAGCAGGACGGCGATGGCGGCGGCCCGCAGCACAGTGCCCCTAATTGAAGGCCTGAATACCGGTGATGGCGCGCCCCAGGATCAGCGCGTGGATGTCGTGCGTGCCTTCGTAGGTATTGACGACCTCGAGGTTGACGAGGTGGCGGATGACGCCGAACTCGTCGGAGATGCCGTTGCCGCCGAGCATGTCGCGCGCCACGCGCGCGATGTCGAGCGCCTTGCCGCAGGAATTTCGCTTCATGATCGAGGTGATTTCCACCGAAGCGGTGCCGTCGTCCTTCATGCGGCCCAGGCGCAGGCAGCCCTGCAGGCCGAGGGTGATCTCGGTCTGCATGTCGGCGAGCTTCTTCTGCACGAGCTGGTTGGCGGCGAGAGGTCGCCCGAATTGCTTGCGGTCGAGCACATACTGCCGTGCCCGGTGCCAGCAGTCCTCGGCAGCGCCTAGCGCTCCCCAGGCAATGCCGTAGCGCGCGGAGTTGAGGCAGGTGAACGGGCCCTTGAGGCCGCGCACCTCCGGGAAGGCGTTTTCCTCCGGGCAGAAGACGTTGTCCATCACGATCTCGCCGGTGATCGAAGTGCGCAGGCCGACTTTGCCGTGGATGGCCGGAGCGGAAAGATTCTTAAAGGATTTCTCCAGAACAAAACCCCGGATGGCGCCTTCATCGTCCTTCGCCCAGACCACGAAGACGTCGGCGATCGGGGAGTTGGAAATCCACGTCTTGGTTCCGCTGAGGCTGTAGCCGCCCTTGGTTTTCTTCGCGCGTGTCACCATCGAGCCGGGGTCCGAGCCGTGGTTGGGCTCGGTGAGGCCGAAGCAGCCGATCCATTCGCCGCTGGCGAGCCTGGGCAGGTATTTCTTCTTCGTCGCCTCGTTGCCGAATTCCCAGATCGGCACCATCACGAGCGAGGACTGCACGCTCATCATCGAGCGGTAGCCGGAGTCGATGCGCTCGATCTCGCGCGCGATCAGGCCGTAGGAAACGTAGTTGAGGCCGGGGCCGCCGTATTGCTCCGGGATGGTCGGCCCGAGCAGGCCCAGCGCGCCCATCTCGCGAAATATGGAAGTATCTGTGGATTCAGACCGAAATGCCTTTAGTACTCGCGGCGCGAGCTTTTTCTGGCAGTAGTTCCGTGCCGCGTCGCGCACCATGCGCTCGTCCTCCGACAGCTGCTGGTCGAGAAGGAGCGGATCCTCCCACGAGAACTTCGCTTTGATCTTTTCCCGCTTCATTGCACCCTTTCGAGGATGACCGCGAGGCCCTGGCCGACGCCGATGCACAGCGACACCGCGGCGTATTTTCCGCCCGCTTGCTGCAGCTCGCGCGCCACGGTGAGCGCGAGGCGCGCGCCCGAGGCGCCCAGCGGGTGGCCGATGGCGATGGCGCCGCCGTTGGGATTGACGCGCGGGTCCTTGAAGTCCAGGTTCATCAGCTTCAGGCAGCCCAGCACCTGGCTGGCAAACGCTTCGTTGATTTCGATGATGTCGAGGTCGCTCAATTTGAGATTGGCTCGAAGCAGGGCTAGCGGAATCGCATAGGCCGGCCCCACGCCCATGATGCGCGGCTCGACCGCGGCGCTGGCGGCCGAGAGGATCCTGGCGATCGGCTTTTTGCCGCGTTTCTCGCCCCATTTCCTTGAAGCGATCACCAGTGCAGCCGCGCCGTCGTTGATGCCGGAGGCGTTGCCCGCTGTCACGACGCCGCCTTCAAACAGGGGTTTTAATTTGGCAAGAGAATCGAGAGAAGCATCGCGGCGGGGATGCTCGTCCGTGCTCACGGTGATGGATTCCTTCCTGGAAGGAATCGTGACCGGCAGGATTTCGCCTTGGTAGAAGCCTTCCTTTTCCGCCGTCGCGTATTTCTGCTGCGAAGCGAGGGCGAACTCGTCGGCCTGCTCGCGCGTGATGCCGAAGTCCCGGGCGACGTTGTCGCCGGTCTCGGGCATGGTGTGGTTGCCGAACTGCTTCACCACCTTCGGATTGGGAAAGCGCGAGCCGATCGTCGTGTCGAACATTTTCACGTCGCGGCTGTAGGGCGAGTCGGATTTGCTCATGACGTAGGGCGCGCGGCTCATGCTTTCCACGCCGCCCGCGAGATAGAGATCGCCCTCGCCGACGCTCACGGCGCGCGCGGCGTCGACGACCGCCTGCAACCCGCTCGCGCACAGGCGATTGACCGTAACGCCCGGTGTCGTCGGCGGCAGGCCGGAGAGCAGGGCGGCGAAGCGCGCCACATTGCGCGAGTCCTCGCCCGCCTGGTTGACGCAGCCGAGGACGACGTCGCTGATCTCGGCGGGGTCGACCTTGTTGCGGGACACCACCTCGCGGATGACTTCCGCGGCGAGGTCGTCGGGGCGCAGGGGCGCGAGCTTGCCGGCATGCCTGCCGATCGGGGTGCGCAGGCCGTCGTAGATGTAAGCGTCGAGCATTCTCAGTTTCCTTCCGACTCCGGTGTCAGCAATGAGATTCCGAGATCGGCGCGCCGGCGCAGCCAAGGGCTGGGACGGTAACGCGGCTCCCGGTACAGATCGTACATTCCTTGCAGCACGGCGAGGATCTTCTTGGGTCCCAGCGCGTCGCCCATCGCGAGCGGCCCCTTGGGGTAGCCCAGGCCGAGCACCACCGCCTGGTCGAGGTCGGCGGGCGAGGCGATGCGCATCTGCACGATATCGCAGGCGACGTTGACGATGTGCGCCACGACCCGCTGCGCGACGAAGCCCGGCGAATCGTTGATCACCGACACCGGCACGCCGTCCGCCGCGAGCAGCGCATGCGCCGCATCGCGCGCCTCCGGCTGGGTGGCCGGACTGGTCATCAGCGTGCGGCGCTTGGCGAAGCCGAACAGCGGATCGACGCCCACGGTGCGGGCCGGGTCGAGTCCCAGCTCGAGTGCCGTGCTGGCGACGTCCTTACCCAAAGGCGCGACGAAACATATGGAATCAGGTGTGGGGTTTTGTTTTCCATTAATTATTTTTTTTAATTCCGGAACAGCCCACGCCGACCCCGGTTTTTCCCCCGCAAAGCTCTTTTCCGGCACCGGCGCGGCGGCGCCGTCCTTGCCGTAGGTGTACCAGCCGCGTCCGGTTTTCCGCCCGAGCAGGCCGGCGGCGACCCGCGGCTCGGCGAGAAAGGAGGGGCGGTATTTGTCTTCCTCGAAATACTGGTGGTACATCGACTTCATCACCGCGTGCGAGACGTCGAGGCCCACCAGGTCCATCAAGCCGAAGGGCCCGAGCCGAAAACCGGCTGCGTCCACCAGGATGCGGTCGATGGTGGCGAAATCCGCCACGCCTTCCTGCAGGATGCGCAGCGCCTCGGGCACGTAGGCGCGGCCGGCGTGATTGACGACGAAGCCGGGCGTGTCCTTGCAGCGCACCGGCGCATGGCCGAAGCGCCGGGCGAGCGCCGCCAGCGCCTCGCCGACCCAGGGCTCGGTCAGCACGCCGTCCACCACCTCGACGATCTTCATCACCGGCACCGGATTGAAGAAGTGGTAGCCGGCAACGCGCCCCGGCCGCTTGCAGGCGGCCGCCATGGCGGTTACCGAAAGCGACGAAGTGTTGGAAGCCAGTATGGAATTCTCAGGAAGAAACTTTTCAAGGGACGCGAAGAGATCTTTTTTCGCCTGCAAGTCTTCGACGATGGCTTCCACCACCACGTGGCAGGACTTGAGCGCCTCGGGCGACGGCACGACTTCGATGCGGCCGAGCGTCGCCTGCACCTCGGCGGCGCTTTGCCGGCCCTTTTCGACCAGCTTGCCGAGCGATTGCGCGATCGCGTCCTTCGCTTTCTGCGCCGCGCCGGGCTGGGCGTCGTAGATTTGCGTGCGTGCGCCGCATTGGGCGAGCACCTGGGCGATGCCGCGGCCCATGGTGCCGGCGCCGACGACGCCGGCGACGAGGTCGCTGCGCTGGGGATCGAGCATGGAGGGAAAGTGCTTATTCTAGCGGCGCGGCGGTGGCTATAATCGGCGCACCTATAGGGAGGAGTTGGATGAAGAGGCTTATAGGGTTCTGGATGCTGCTGGCCGCCACGGGCGCGCTCGCGCAGGCCTTTCCATCCAAGCCCATCACGCTGATCTGCCCCTGGCCCGCCGGCGGCGGCACCGACCTCCATCTGCGCAAGATGGCGCAGATCACCTCGGGCATCCTTGGCCAGACCGTGCTGGTCGAAAATCGCCCCGGCGGCAGCGGCATGAATGGCCCGGCGACGATGGCGAAAACCGCGAAGCCCGACGGCTACACCATCTCGCAGCTCTCGATCACCGCGTTCCGCATTCCACACATGCAGAAGGTGGATTGGGATCCAGTTGCCGATTTCACTTACATCATCGGCGTCTCCGGCTATACCTTCGGCATCGTGGTCAAGGCCGATTCGCCGTTGAAGTCCTTCAACGACCTGATCGAGTACGCGAAGGCCAATCCCGGAAAGCTCTCGTACGGCACCCCCGGCACCGGCACGTCGCTGCACCTGGCGATGGAAGAGATCGGCGCGAAAACCGGCGCCAAGTTCCTGCATGTGCCGTTCAAGGGCCAGGCCGATTCGGCGGCGGCGCTTTTGGGCGGACACATCATGGTGCAGGTCGACTCGACCGGCTGGGGCCGGCAGGTCGACGCCGGGGCCTTCCGCCTGCTCGCGACGCTCGGCGACCGGCGCACGCGGTGGAACGCGCCCACGGTGAAGGAACTGGGCGTCGACACGGTATCGAATTCTCCCTATGGCATCATCGGGCCGAAGGGCATGCCACCCCAGGTCGTCAAGACTCTGCACGACGCCTTCAAGACGGCGATGGACGATCCTGAGAACCTGAAGACGCTGCAACAGCTCGACCAGTTGTACTGGTACAAGTCGAGCGAGGACTATGCGCGATGGGCCGCGGAAACGCTGAAGGCAGAGCGAGGCACCATCGAGCGGGTAGGATTGCTCCTGCAATGAACCGGGACCAAGGAGGACTACGATGAAATACCGCAAGATCCTTCTCGCTTACAACGGCTCGCAGGATGGCAAGCTCGCGCTGCTCGAAAGCGCCGACCTGGCGAGCTTTCTCGGCGCCGAGGCGCACGTGCTTGCCGTCGCGAGCATGCCGCCGAGCCTGTTCCTCACCGAGGGCTTCGTCCCGGAAGAACTGCTGGAAGAAGAAAAGAAACGCACGCAGGCGGTGCTCGACGAGGGCATCCGCACGCTGCGCGACCGCGGCTTCAATGCCACCGGCCACCTGGCGGTGGGCGAGCCGGTCGAGGAGATCTGCCGCCTGGCGAAAAGCCTGGGCGTCGACCTCATCGTCATCGGGCATAATCAGAGCACGTCGTTCGCGGCCCGCTGGTGGAAGGGCTCGGTCGGCGCCTCGATCCTCGACTACGCGCCCTGCAGCCTGCTGATCGCCCTCTCCAAAAGCTGATGCTCAAAGGCAGGCTGGAAGACGACCGCATGTTGACCGGTCGGGGGCGCTATGTCTCCGACTGGAACCTGCCCGGCCAGGCCTACGGCCATTTCCTGCGCTCGGACCGGGCGCATGCCGACATTGTCTCGATTCAAATTGAAGATGCCTTGAAAAGTCGAGGCGTCATCGCGGTCATTACTGGTGATGATCTGAAAGATCTCAAGTCCCTGCCGGCGGCGCTGCCCTACAAGGGACGCGGCGGCATGGAGCTCATCAATCCCGGCCGTCCGGCGCTGGCGCAGGGGCGCGTGCGCTTCGCCGGCGAAGCCGTGGCGCTGATCGTGGCGGAGTCCGCGGTCGCCGCGCAGGATGCTTCCGAGCTGGTGCAGGTCGAGTACCGCGAGCGGCCGGCGGTGATCCACGCGCCGGATGCGCTGGCGCCGGGCGCGCCGCTGGTGCATGAGGCGGTCCCCGGCAACATGGTGCTCGACTACGAGTCGGGCGACGAGGCGAAGACGCGCGCCGCCTTCGCCGGCGCCGCGCGCGTCATCGCGCTCGATCTCGAAATCTCGCGCGTGGTCGGCAACCCGATGGAGCCGCGCGCCTGCCTCGCCGCCTACGACAAGGCGGGCGAGATGTACCACCTGTACACCTGCACCCAGGGCGTGGCCATCATGCGCAACCAGCTCTCGGCGGTGCTCGGCGTGCCGCCGGAGAAGATCCGCGTGCTGGCCGAGGAGGTCGGTGGCGGCTTTGGCGTGCGCTTCAATCTCTATCCCGAATACTGCGCGGCGCTGGCGGCAGCCAGGCGGCTCGGCCGGCCCGTGAAGTGGACCGGGACGCGCTCGGAAGTGTTCCTGGCCGACGAGCAGGCGCGCGACGTGCGCTCGCACGGCGAGCTCGCGCTCGACGCCGCCAACCGCATCGTCGGCATGCGCTTCGAGATGAACTCCAACCTCGGCGCCTACCTCGCGCCCACCGGGCCGTTCATCAACACCATGGGCATCGTCAATTGCCTGTCGGGCGTCTACGACGTGCCGGCGGCCTACGCCCGCATTCGCCTTGCCGTCACTAACACCGCGCCGATGGCCGCCTACCGCGGCGCCGGCCGTCCGATCATGTCCTACGCCATCGAGCGGCTGGTCGATCACGCCGCGAGCGAGCTCAAGCTGGACCCGGCGCAATTCCGGCGCAACAGCATGGTGACGACTTTCCCGTACAAGATCGCGGCCGGATTCGAGTACGACTGCGGCGATTTCCAGGGCGTGCTGGACAAGGCATTGGAAGCTTCACAGTGGAATTCCTATGAGAAGCGGAAAAGCGCATCCGTCGCGAAAGGAAAGCTGCGTGGCCGCGGCATCGCCACCTATATCGAGGCGACCGGCGCCGGCTTCGCGCCGCAGGACCAGATCGAGCTGCGCTGGGACCAGGAGAGCGGCCTGACCGTCTACGCCCCGACTCACAATCACGGCCAGGGCCATGAGACGGCCTACGCTCAGATCATTTCAAAAGAAATCGGAATTCCGATGGAGAAAATCGGACTGCGAACGGCCGGCGCCGATTTTTACCTTCTCGGCAATGCCACCGGCGGCTCGCGCTCGCTGGCCGCAGTCGGCAGCGTGATCCTGCTCGGCGCGCAGGAGATGGTGAAGAAAGGCCTGGGGCTGGCGGCGGAGAAGCTCGAGGCGGCGCCGGCGGACGTGGAATTCGTCAAGGGCGACTACCGTATCAAGGGCACGGATCGGCGCATTTCGATTCAAAAGCTTGGCGCCGAGGGCAATCTAGACCTTCAGTACCAGAACAAGTTCGGCGCCTGCTTCCCCAACGGCTGCCACATCGCCGAGATCGAGATCGAACCCGAGACCGGCGAGACCGAGGTGCTGTCCTACGTCGCCTGCGACGATGCCGGCAACATCATCAACCACCAGATTGTCGAAGGGCAGATGCAGGGCGGCCTGACGCAGGGAGCGGGCCAGGTGTTCAACGAGCTCGCCGTCTACGACCGGGAGAGCGGGCAGCTCCTGACGGGCAGCTTCATGGACTACGCGATGCCGCGGGCGGGGCTGGTGAACGGCATCACGCTGATCGAGCATCCGGTGCCGACCAAGCTCAACCCGCTCGGCGCGAAGGGCGTGGGCGAGGCGGGTTTTACCGGCTCGCTACCGGCGCTGATGAACGCGGTGCTCGACGCATTGCGCTCCGCCGGCGTGCGCGAATTCGAAATGCCGGCATCGCCGCACCGCGTGTGGCAGGCGCTGCAGTCGGCGCGCGACTAGCCAACCGCCTGGCCGGCATGGGAATCGCGCTCGCCGGTCTCGCCACGCTCGCCGTGGCCATGGGCATCGGCCGCTTCGCCTTCACGCCGCTGCTGCCGATGATGCAGGCCGATGCCGGCCTGACGCTGGCGCAGGGCGGCTGGCTGGCATCGGCAAACTATGCCGGCTACCTCGCCGGCGCGCTGTCCGCATCGCGTGCGCCGCTCGGCATCCGTTCGAGCCTGGCGGCGATCGCCGTGACCACCTTCGCCATGGCGCTGTGGCCGCGGCTCGAATTCTGGATCGCGCTGCGTTTTCTCGCCGGCGTGGCGAGCGCCTGGGTGCTGGTGCAGGTTTCCGCCTGGTCGCTCGGGCGGCTGGCCGAGCTCGGGCGGCCGCAGCTCGCCGGCGTTGTGTTCGCCGGCGTTGGCGCCGGCATCGCGATCGCCGGGCTGCTGTGCCTTGCCCTGATGTCGCTCCACGCGACTTCCGGCCACGCCTGGATGGCGCTCGGCGCGGCGTCGTTGATCGCGACGGTCCTGCTGTGGCCGGCTTTCTCTCCTGCCGGAAGCGCGCGCGCGCCGGCCGGTCAGGGGGGCTGGAATCCGCAATGGGGGTGGCTGGTGGCGGCCTACGGCGCCTACGGATTCGGCTACATCATTCCGGCCACCTTCCTGCCGGCGATGGCGCGCGATCTGGTCGCCGATCCCGCCTTATTCGGCTGGGCCTGGCCGGTGTTCGGACTGGCCGCTGCGGCGTCCACCACAGTGCTGGTACGTCTGCCCATCGGCGCGCGGACGCTCTGGCTAGCGGCGCACCTGACGCTGGCGGCGGGTGTAGCGATGCCGGTCGCGGTCGCCGGGCTTTCCGGCATCCTGCTGTCGGCATTGCTGGTCGGCGGTACCTTCACGGTGATCACGCTGGCCGCGATGCGCGACGCGCAGACCATTGCCGGCGCCCAAGCGACGCGCCTGATGGCGGCGCTGACTGCCGCGTTTGCCGCGGGTCAGATCGCTGGCCCGGTGTTCATCAGCCTGCTGGCGCAGGCGAACTGGTCTTTCGACCGGGGCTTGCTGATTGCCAGCGCGGTTCTCGCGCTGAGTGCCGGTGCGCTGACCATCGGGAGTCCGAAAACATGAAACGCAGCACCGACCGCATCCTCACCACTCACGTCGGTAGTTTGATCCGCCCTGCGGATCTGCAGCTGTTCATCCGCGCGCGCCAGTCCGGCGAGCCCTATGACCAGGAGAAATATGCAATCTGCCTGGCGTCCTCGGTAAAAGCCGTTGTTCGACAACAAACCGCGGCGGGCATCGACGTGCCGAGCGACGGCGAATTCGGCAAGGCCATCAGCTGGTCGCAATATGCCCTCGAGCGCCTGAGCGGCTTCGAGCGCCGCACGGTGAAGCCCGAGGCGAATCCGTTCAAGCGCGGCGCCGACCGCGCGCGCTTCGCCGAGTTCTACGCCGAGCTCGACGCTGCCGACGGCCCGCCGGGAAGCGCCGGCGCCAGCACGCCGCTAGCGGTGTGCACCGGCCCGATCCGCTACACCGGGCTGGCGGAGATCCAGCGCGACATCGACAACTTCAAGGCGGCGCTCGCCGCGGCCGGCGTCGCCGAGGGCTTCCTGCCGGTAGCCGCGCCCTCGAGCGTCATCCCCGACCGCAAGAACGAGCACTACAAGACCGACGAGGAATGCCTGCGCGCCATCTCACAAGCCATGCGCACCGAGTACCGGGCGATTGTCGATGCAGGCCTCCTGTTGCAATTGGACGACGCGCGCTTCGCCGTGACCTACGATCGCATGGTGCCGCCGGCGACGCTGCAGGACTACCGCCGCTGGCTCGAGCTGCAGGTCGAGATCACCAACGCTGCGTTGGAGGGGATACCCGAGGAAAAAATCCGCTACCACGTCTGCTGGGGCAGCTGGCCCGGCCCGCATACCACCGACGTGCCGCTGAAGGAGGTTGTCGACCTGATCCTGAAAATCCGTGCCGGTGCCTACCTGATCGAGGGCGCCAACCCGCGCCACGAGCACGAATGGCGCGTGTGGGAAAAAGTGAAGCTGCCGGCGGGGAAGGTGCTGGTGCCGGGCGTGATCAGCCACGCCACCAACGTCGTCGAGCATCCCGAGCTGGTCGCCGAGCGCATCGTGCGCTTCGCCAGGCTGCTCGGGCGCGAGAATGTGATGGCAGGCACCGATTGCGGTTTCGCCCAGGGCCCGTTTCACCGCCGGGTGCATCCCTCCATCATGTGGGCAAAGCTCGAAACGCTGGCGGCCGGCGCGAACCTCGCCAGCCGCCAGCTGTGGCGCTAAATCAGAAGCGGGTGGTGAATCCCATGCCGAAGATGGTGCCGTTGGTGATGTACGGGGTGCTGGAGACCTGGAACAAGTGCATGCCGACATCGAACGAGGTCGCCTCGGTCACGAAGTAGGCGCCGCCGAAGCCGAACTGCCAGCGCCGGTCGTGCTGGGACGGCGCCTTCTGGATGCCGATATTGCCGTCGACGAAAGGCACGAAGCTGCTGCGCCGGCCGACGCCGAAGTAATACTTGGCGCCCAGGCCGAGATCCGTGTAGCCGAAGGAGTTCGAGCTGACGCGGGTGATATTGAGCGTGCCGACCAGCTGTGGCGAGAAGTAGTAGCCGTAACCCACGTCCAGCATGCTGAAGCTGGTGCTCTGATCCGACTGGTGCATGCGGGTGTAGTTGCCGAAGGCCGACAGCTCGCTGCGATAGCCCTGCGCCATCACCTGGCTGGCCGCCATCGCGAGCGCCACGCCGGCCAGCAGTGCAAGCTTCTTGATCACGTTCATCTCCTTGGTCTGATTATTTAGCCGGGGTTCAGTCGGTCCTGATATTGGCCTCTTTGACCACGCGCCCCCACTTCACGTAATCGGCCTTGATCCTGTCGATGGTCTGCGCGGGCGGAAGGATCTCCGCGTCGCAGCCCGTGGCGCTGATCTGGTCCATCACCGCCTTGTCGGCGCCGGCCTTGGCGAGCGCCTGCGTCCAGCGCGCGATGACCTCCTGCGGCAGCCCGGCCGGGCCGACCACGCCGTACCACGCGGTCGAATCGAAGCCCTTCAGCCCGACCTCGTCCATCGTCGGCACGTCTGGAAACGCGGGCGAACGCAGCGGCGAGGTCACCGCCAGCGCGCGGATCTTGCCGCTCTTCACCGCGCCGACCGCCGGGCCGAGCGAGGAGAACAGCATCGGGATCTGCCCGCCGAGCAGGTCGGTCATCGCCGGACCGCCGCCCTTGTAGGGCACGTGCAGCAGGTTCGCGCCGGTGACGCTCTTGAAATACTCGCCCGACAGATGATGCGGGCCGCCGACGCCCGAAGTGCCGTAACTCCATTTATCCGGTTCTTTTTTAGACGAATTTATTACATCGTCAACGCTGTGGAAAGGCGTTGCGGAATGCACGACGAGCAGGCTGCCGCTGCCGCAGACGTGGCCGAGATGCGTGAACGACTTGAGGTTGTCGTAGCCGACCTTCGCCAGGTGCGGCGCCACCGTGAGCGGCCCGCTGTCGAAGTAATAAAGCGTGTAGCCATCGGCGGGTGCCTTGGCGATCACCTCCATCGCCACGCCGCCCGCGTTGCCCGGCCGATATTCGAAAACGAGCGGCTGGCCGAGCAGGGGCTCAAGCGCCCGCGCCAGGGGCCGGGCTCCCGCTTCCGCGGAGCCGCCTGCCGTGTAGCCGATCATCAGCCGGATCGGCTTGCTGGGATAGCCCTGCGCCAGCACGGCCATCGAAACGATGAGCAGCGCAGCAAACAAGACAAATCGCCTGGACACGGCTTCCTCCTCTAGGGACCGTTTCGCAATTCTAGAAGATTGGTGGATTGAATCCGGAAATGGTTGAGACTAGGATGCGACGCATCACTCCCTCTGAGAGGAGGAGGCGATGCGAGTCGTCGCAGTGGTCCTGCTTGCCGCAGCATCGTTCCCGTCGGCCGCCCAGCAGTCCGGGCCGGCCCTCAATGTGCAACAGCTCGAGGGCCTGAGGCATTTCAACCAGGCCTGCCGCGTGTGCCACACCAAGCCGCAGATGACCAGCCCGCAGTACGCGCCACTGCTCAACGGCGCGTCGCTCGGCGGCAGCCCTGACGCGATGCGCGCCTACATTGCCAACGGCACCGAGCGCATGCCGGGATTTCGCTACCACTTCAAGCCCGCCGAGATCGACGCCCTCGTTACGTACCTCAAATCGGTCCCGCCTCGAGTCGACTAGTCGAAGGAAAATGACATGAAAAACTTTTTCTTCCTGATCACCACTCTCATCGCCGTGCCGGTGTTTGCGGCCGATGCAATTCTCAGCGGCACGGTCACTTCCGCGGCGGGGCAGAAGATGGGCGGCGTCACGGTTTCGGCGAAGGCCGACGGCGGCACCATCAAGACCAGCGTCTACACCGACAAGGCGGGTCACTACTACTTCAGCCCGATGCCCGCGGGCAAATATCGCGTATGGGTGCAGGCGGTGGGCTTCGAGACCGCCAAGGGCGAGCTCGACCTCTCGGCAAACCGCAGGCACGACGTCAAGCTGGCAGCGCTCAAGGATCCCGAGCTCGTGTTCCGGCAGCTGCCCGGCTACCTCGCGCTTGCCGCGCTGCCGGAGGCAACGAACCACGACAAGCTGATGAAGCAGATCCTGCGCAACAACTGCACCGCCTGCCATACGGCGAGCTACCCGCTGCAGTTCCGCTTCGACCAGGCGGGCTGGAACGCGGTGATCGAGCTGATGAAGAACGCCAACGTGTACGGCAGCTTCGTCGGCAAGGAGCGCGGGGTATCCGACATCCTGCAGCACCACCAGCTGGAGCTCTCGGCGTGGCTGGCGCAGGCGCGCGGCCCGGGCAAGAGCACGATGACGGTGAAGACGGAGCCGCGCCCCTCGGGCGAGGCGGCGCGGGTGGAAGTACGCGAGTACGACATGCCGCTCGACCCGGACGCCGGCCTGCCGAGCTATTTCGTGCAGAACGACGGCACCGACTGGATGCTGGCCACGCCGTCGGTGATGATCCCCGGCTGGGGCGTGCACGACGCCTGGCTCGACGGCGACGGCAACGCCTGGTTCACCTGCAACATCCCCAACCGCCAGACCTCGATCGGCCGGGTCAACGGCAAAACCGGCGAGGTAAAGCTGTTCAATATCCCGGCGAAAAGCGGGCTCGCTTCGCAGAGCCACGGCATGACGCGGACGCCGGACGGCATGATCTGGTTCAACATCAATCCGGGCAAGGGCGGTCTCGGCCGCCTCGATCCCAGGACCGAGAAAATCGATGTCTTCATCCCGCCCGAGGGCATGTCCGGCACCGGCGGGGCGACCACGGTCGACTATGACGGCAAGGGCAAGATCTGGGTGTCCGCGCCCGACGGCGTGCTGCGCTTCGATCCGCAGACCTCGAGCTGGACCGACTACAAGACGCAGACCTACAAGACGGCGGGTGGCACCGGCATCACTTATGGCGCCGCCGGCGATCGCAATGGCAACGGCTACTGGGCCGTGATGATCCACGACATCATCGGCGTGGCCGACGGCACAACCGGCAAGGCTTCCGAAATCAAGCTCGCGCCGGTCAAGGCGACCTGGGATCGACTGAGCGCCGAGCAGAAGGCGTTCTACCAGAAGTTCGTGCAGCCGGACTTCAACAACCCGCCGCCTTACGCCCAGGGGCCGCGCCGCATGGGCACCGACAAGAAGGCCGATGTGCTGTGGGTCGGAAATTCGTGGGGCGCCAGCCTCGCGCGCATCAATACGATCACGCACGAAACCACGTATGTGCCGCTGCCCAATCGCATGCAGCCCTATCACGTGCATGTCGACAGCGAGCATCGCGCCTGGACCAACCTGTGGGGCGCCGACCGCGTGATGCGCTACGACCCGAAGAATTCGCGCTGGACGGCGTTCGACCTGCCGACGCGCGGCTCGGAGCCGCGCTATATCTCGGTGCACGAGGCGGCAGGCCAGCCGATGCAGGTCGTGCTGCCGTACTTCCGCGCGCGCAAGATTGCCGTCATGACGCTGCGCGGCGAAGGCGACCTGAAAACGCTCGCCGCGCAGGTGCAATAGACGCTACTCGGCCTTGATCGCGGCGGCTTTGCCGATCCGGGTGAACTTGGCGATTTCGCTCTTGATATGAGCGGCGAACTGCTCGGGCGTGCCGGGCGTGACTTCGAGGCCCTGCGCGCCGAGCGTGTCGCGCACATCTGCTCTGGCTAGCACCTTGTTGGTCTCCGCGTTCAGCCGCGTGACGATAGGCGCCGGTGTTGCCGCGGGCGCGAGCAGGCCGAACCACGAGGTGATCTCGAAACCCGGCAGGCCTGCTTCGGACAGCGTCGGCAGCTCCGGCAGCGAGGCTGCGCGCCTGGGCGTGGTGACGGCGAGCGGCTTGACCTTGCCGCCCTTGATCTGCGCGCCGATGTCGGTGAGGTTGGCGAACATCAGCGAGACCTCTCCGCCGAGAAGGCCGGCGATCGCGGGCGGCGAGCCCTTGTAGGGGATGTGCAGCATGTCGATGCCCGACATCGACTTGAGCAGCTCGCCGCAGAAGTGGTGCGTGCTGCCGTTACCTGCCGAAGCGTAGTTGATCTTCCCGGGCCTTGATTTCGCCAGCGCAATCAGCTCGCCGACCGAATTGACCGGTAACGATGGATCGACCACCAGCACGTAGGGGACCGAGGCGACAAATGCGATGGGCGCAAAGTCGTTGATGGCGTCGTAGGGCAGCTTTGCGTATACGGCAGGATTCGAGCCGTGGGTGGAATTGTTCCCCATGAACAGCGTGTAGCCGTCGGGCGCTGAACGCGCCGCTGCTTCCGTGCCGACCATGCCGCCGGCGCCCGGCCTCGCTTCGACGACGATCGGCTGCCCTAGCGCTTCCGAGAGCCGGTTGCCGACCACACGGCTGATGACGTCGGTCGCGCTGCCAGGCGCTTGCGCGATAATGATGCGAACCGGCTTGTTGGGGTACGTTTGGGCCTGGGCGACGCCCAGCACCGCGAGCAGCGCGAATCCTGCGATTGCCATCCTCATCTTTTCCTCCGGAAACGGCAGAATGGCATCCTACATGACCGAAACGACACGCAAATCCCAGATCGACGCCGTGCTCCTCAAGCTTCCCGGCGTCGTCGCCAAGAAGATCAACAATCTCGACGCCTACTTCGTCAGCGACCGCATGTTCGCCTGCATCAGCGGCAACGGCGTCGGACTTCGTCTGCCGGCCAGCACCGCGACCGAACTGCAATTCTCAAGGGATAACGTCGTCCCGTTTCAACCCGGTGGGATGGGAACCTCCAAGGAATGGATCCAGATCGACCGTCCCGATGCAAGCGACTACGCGAAGGATCTCGAGCTGTTCCGGGCGGCGCTGGAATTCGTGAAAGGCGGCCGCGGCCGCTAGCAAAATAGTGGTGGAGGCGGCGGGAATCGAACCCGCGTCCGTAAGCCCTCCACAGTCAGGACTACATGCTTAGCCTGGTCTTTTAATGACTTCGCTCTGCGCCCGCCAACCGGCAGGCTGACGCTCGGCTAGCCGCTTCGACGGATCCCCTGGGCCAAGCGGCCAAGCCCGGGAGAGAGGCTGATGTGAATGACGCTGCACTCCTTTTAGGGAGCCTGGCCCATCAGCAGACCAGTGCAGCGTCTAGCCGGTATTAGGCGGCTAGAGCGAAACGCTCGTCGTTGGCGTTTATAGTGTTTCCAGAATGGATTTACGAGGTGATCTGGTCCTCGGCATGCCCTGCGCTGCTTCGATGCCCACGTCGAAACCAGGTCGCCCCCGGTTCAGATCGGCATTTTACGCCTACTGCCATCCCTTTAGAACCAGCTTGCCGATGGTGGTTCCCGATTCGAGCTGCGCGTGCACCTTGCGCAGGTTGGCCGCGTTGATGGGCGAGAGCGTCTCGCGCAAGGTTCCCTTGATCTGGCCGGCGTCGAGCTGGCCGGCCACCTGGTTGAGCAGCTTGTGCTGCTCGATCATGTCCGGCGTCTGGAAGCGCGAGCGCGTGAACATCAGTTCCCAGTGCAGAGAAGCGCTCTTGGCGCGCACCGCGTCCATCGCCAGCGGCTTCAGGTTGCCGACGATGGACACGATGCCGCCCTGCGGTGCGATCAGCTCGCCGATCGCCGCCCAGTGGCTGTCGATGTCGTTGTAGACGGCGATGTAGTCGACGGGTTTGCGGATCTCCGCCTTGAAATCGCGTCCCACCACCTGGTCGGCGCCCATTTCCTTGACCCAGGCGACGGAATCGGGACGCGAAGCGGTGGCGATCACCTTGAGCCCGGCGCCTTTCGCCAGCTGGATGCCGATCGATCCCACGCCGCCCGCCCCGCCGATGATCAGCAGGGTTTTTCCGGATTGCACGTTCAGGCGGTCGAAATAGGCTTCCCAGGCGGTAATGGCGGTGAGCGGAATCGCGGCGGCCTGCGCGAAGTCGAGCGACTTCGGCTTGCGCCCGACGATGCGCTCGTCGACCAGATGGAATTCGCTGTTGCAGCCCGGCCGCGTGACGTCGCCGGCGTAGTAGACCGCATCTCCCTCGGAAAAAAGGCCAACCTTGTCGCCGACCGCTGCCACCGTGCCGGCGGCGTCCCAGCCCAGCACGCGCGGCTCTGCTTTTTCATTTGGAGCAATTCTTCTTTTTGTATCTACAGGATTGACGGACACGGCCTCGACCTTTACCAGCAGGTCGCGCCCTGTGGGTGTTGGCTTGGGCAGCTCGATGTCGACGAGGGAATCGAGGTCCTTGGTGGTGTGGGCGACGGCTTTCATAGGTGTCGGAGCAGCTCCTCGGGATGGGAAATGACGATGTCGGCGTTCCAGGTGCGCGGGCCGCCGTTGTCGACGCCGTGATAGCCGTACTCTACCGCCGCCGAGCGCATGCCGGCGGCGCGCGCCGCCTGGACATCGCGCAGGTCGTCGCCGACGTAGATGATCCGTTCGCAGGAAAGATTCAACTGGCTTGCCGCGAGGAGCAGCGAGGCGGGATGCGGCTTGAGATGGGGCGTCGAGTCGCCACAGACGACGCAGGCGGGATCGATCTTCAGCGCCTTGACCAGCGCGCCGGTGAAGCGCGTCGCCTTGTTGGTGACGATGCCCCAGGGCACGCGCAGCTTCGCCAGCAACTCCGGCATGCCGGGAAACAGGCGCGTACGCACGCAGACGTTCTTTTCGTAGCGGGCGAGAAACGCTTCGCGCAGCACCGGAAATTCCGCGTCCTCCGGGTTAAGGCCGAAGCCGACGAGCAGCAGGCCGCGCGCGCCCATCGAGGCGTAAGGACGGACTTCGCTTACCGCAAGTTCATTCAGATTCTTCTGCAGGCGAAGGAAATTCAATGCCGCGGCGAGATCGGGCGCGGTATCGGCGAGCGTGCCGTCGAGATCGAACAGGACAGCCCGTTCAGCGGTCACGGACGCAATGAAGGAGGTAGTTCACGCTGCAGTCGGCCGCGAGCCGGTAGCGGCGCGTGAGCGGGTTGTAGGTCATGCCGGTGAATTGCGCCGGCGCCAGCCCGCTCTCGCGGCTCCAGCGCGCGAGTTCTGAAGGTCGGATGAAGCGCTGGTAGTCGTGCGTTCCCTTGGGCAGCAGCCCGAGGACGTACTCCGCGCCGATCACCGCGAAGAGATAGGACTTCGGATTGCGGTTGATGGTGGAGAAGAACACCTGGCCGCCGGGACGAACCAGGCGCGCGCAGGCAGCGACCATGCTCGCCGGCTCCGGCAGGTGCTCGAGCAGCTCGAGACAGGTGACGACATCGAATCCGCCAGGCTCTCGCTCGGCAAGATCTTCAATGCCGACCAATTGATAATTTATTTTCAAATGACTTTCATGCAGGTGCAGCTCGGCGACTTTCAGGGCCTTTTCGGACAGATCGATGCCGGTGACCTGTGCGCCGAGGCGCGCCATCGCTTCGGCGAGGATGCCGCCGCCGCAGCCGACGTCGAGCACCGTGCGCCCGGCGAGCGGTGCGCGCGCTGCGATCCAATCCAGGCGCAGCGGGTTGATGTCGTGCAGCGGCTTGAACTCGCCGCCTGGGTCCCACCAGCGGTGCGCCAGCCGGCTGAATTTCTCGAGCTCGGCGGGATCGGCGTTTATCGACATAGACAAAAAACCCCGCCGCAGCGGGGTTTCGTGCATCGTGGCCGAGGCCCGGTTATTTGCGTGTACCGATGACCTCGATCTCGGCGCGCCGATTCTTGGCGCGGCCTTCCTTCGACTTGTTGCTGGCGACGGGCTGCTTCTCGCCCTTGCCTTCGGTGTAAATCCGGTTTCCTTCCGTTGCCTTCGATACCAGGTAGGCCTTGACCGCCTCGGCGCGACGCACCGACAGCTTCTGGTTGTAGGCGTCAGGTCCGATGGAGTCGGTGTGGCCGATCGCGATTACCACCTCGAGGTTGATGCCGCGCATTTTTCCGGCGAGGTCGTCGAGCTTCGATTTTCCTTCCGGCGTGATGACGGCCTTGTCGAAGTCGAAGAACACGTCGGCGGCAAACGTGACTTTCTCGGCGACGGGCTTGGGCTTCGCGGCCTCGGGCGCGGGCGCCGGTGCCGGCGCAGGAGCCGGCACGGCCTGGGGCTCTGCGGCGGGCGCGGCCTGGCCCGGAATTCCCGAGGACGAAGTGTCATAAGTCGCGCAGCCGGCCGCGAAAACCGTCGCCACCAGAAGCCACATCACGTATCGGAACATTCTGCCCCTCCTGTCGGATTCTCTTTGTGTTTCAGGCGTCTGCGTGTTTTGCGGCCGAAAATTGCTGCAGGGAATTCTGCCATAACCGTACTTGGGTGTCCAAGGAATGGGGCAGCGCTTTCACCAGTTCGCCGTCGTCGACCCGCAGATTTCCGTCTACCCAGACGTGCGTCACGTGCTCGCGGCCTGCGGCATAGACGAGGTGCGAAACCGGGTCGTAGCACGGCGCGAGCTCGGGCGAGCCCAGTCGCACCGCAGTCAGGTCGGCCGCCTTGCCGGGAATGATCGATCCGATGCGCGCCTCGATGCCGAGCGCGCGCGCGCCGCCGAGCGTCGCCGCGCGCAGCGCCGCATGCGCCGGGAACGCCTTGGCATCGCGCGCCACGGCTTTGGCGAGCAGCGCCGCGGTGCGCATCTCCTGGAACAAGTCGAGGCGGTTGTTGCTCGCCGCGCCGTCGGTGCCTAGCGCGACGTTCACCCCGGCCTCCATCAGTCGTGCGATCGGCGCGAAGCCGCTCGCCAGCTTCAGATTCGACGACGGGCAATGCGCTACCGAGCAGCCTTGCCGCGCCAATAACTCGATCTCCTCGGGCAGCAGGTGCACCGCGTGCACGGCGATCAGGCTCGGGCCGATCAGGCCGAGGCGGCGTAGCCGCTCGATCGGCCGCACGCCATGCTCGGCGAGGGAGCGCTCGATCTCCTCCTGCGTCTCGTGCAGATGGATATGAATCGGCACGTCCAGCTCGGCAGCCAAAGTTGAGATTTTTTTGAATGATCCATCGGCAACCGTGTAGGGCGCATGTGGCGCGAGGCAAAAGGAAGTGCGCGCGTCGTCGCGGTAGCGATCGCGCAGCGCCAGGCCCTTGCGCAGGTAGTCGTCGGCGTCCGAGCCGTAGGCCGACGGGAATTCGAACACGATCATACCGTGCGCCGAGCGCAGGCCGCAGGCGAGCGCGGCCTCGAGCGCCGCTTCGGGAAAGAAATACATGTCGTTGAAGCAGGTGATGCCGCCGCGCAGCATCTCGGCGCAGGCGAGCAGCGTGCCGTCGCGCACGTAGTCCGGCGACACCTGCTGCGCCTCAGCCGGCCAGATGTGATTTTCCAGCCAGGTCATGAGCGGCAGGTCGTCGGCCAGGCCGCGCATCAGCGACATCGCGGCGTGGGTATGGGCGTTGACCAGCCCCGGAATCAGGACATGTTGGTCCAGCACGCGTTGTTCATAGCCGGGGAAACGTGCCGCCGCCTGCGCTGCGGGCAGGACAGCCTCGATCTTGCCGTCGCGCACGGCGACGGCATGGTCTTCGAGTACCGCGCCCGCCGGCTCGACCGGGACGATCCAGCGCGCGCGGAGGAGAAGGGTCGCTGCCGCTATCTTGGCGTGCCCTGGATCTCGACCACCACCCGGCGATTGGGTGCCAGGCACTCGATCAGCGCGCTGCGGTCCTTCTGGTCGGGACAGGACTTGCTCGGCAGGGTCTTGCCGAAGCCGAAGGTCTCGATGCTGTCGGGACTCGCGCCTTTCGATACCAGGTAGGCCCTCACCGCGTCGGCACGCCGCTCGGAAAGCTTCTGGTTGTAAGCCGCGCTTCCCAGCCGGTCGGCGTGGCCGTTGACATTGACGTAGCGGATGCTCCCCAGCTCCTTGAGCTTGCCGATGATTTCCTGGTCGAGCAGGTCCCTGGCCTGCGCCGTCAGCGTCGCCTTGTTGAACTCGAACAGCTCGGTCGACGCGATGTTGACGATGGCCGGCTTCTTCGGGGCCGCGGCGGGCGCCTGGACCGGCGCGGCCTGCTGTACGGGCGGCAGCGTCTCGCCCGAGGTGCTGGTGGTCGGTGCGACCTGGCCCGGAATTCCCGAATCCCCCGTGTCATAGGACGCGCAGCCGGCGAGCAGGAGCGCGATTGTTGCGGTCACCAACGCGAAAAATTTCATTTTTGCCTCCCCCGCCCGTTCGAATTTTCTCCGCCGCAATTTAAGCACGGCAGCCCCGCGCGGACAAGCCGTATATGAAGGAAAACCTGCGGTTTTTGCGAGGGAATTCGAGGGCCTGCATGATAAAATTTTCACCTCTGCAACATGGAATCCTTCGCTAAAGAAACCCTCCCGATCAGCCTCGAGGAGGAGATGCGGCGTTCCTACCTCGACTACGCCATGAGCGTGATCGTGGGGCGGGCGCTGCCCGACGTGCGCGACGGCCTGAAGCCGGTGCACCGCCGGGTGCTGTTCGCCATGCACGAGTCGAATAACGTCTGGAACCGCCCCTACGTCAAGTGCGCGCGGATCGTCGGCGAGGTGCTCGGTAAATACCACCCGCACGGCGACACCGCCACCTACGAGGCGCTGGTGCGCATGGCGCAGGACTTCTCCATGCGCTACACGCTGGTCGATGGCCAGGGCAATTTCGGCTCGGTCGACGGCGACGCCGCCGCCGCCTACCGCTACACCGAGTGCCGCCTCGACAAAATCGCGGGCGCGCTGCTGGCGGACATCGAGAGCGAGACCGTCGATTTCGTGCCGAACTACGACGGCAAGGAGCAGGAGCCCGTGGTGCTGCCGAGCCGCGTGCCGAACCTGCTGGTCAACGGCTCCTCGGGCATCGCGGTAGGCATGGCCACCAATATTCCGCCTCACAACCTCGCCGAGACGGTCGACGCCTGCCTGCATCTCCTCGCCACGCCGCACTGCTCGGTCGAGGATCTGATCAAGCTGGTGCCGGCGCCCGACTTCCCGACCGCCGGCATCATCTACGGGCTGGCGGGCGTGCACGAGGGCTACCGCAGCGGGCGCGGGCGGGTGGTGATCCGCGCACGCACCCACTTCGAGGAGACCGGCAAGGGCGACCGGCAGGCGGTGATCGTCGACGAGCTACCCTACCAGGTGAACAAGAAGGCGCTGCTCGAGCGCATCGCCGAGCTGGTGAACGAGAAGAAGCTCGAGGGCGTCTCCGACATCCGCGACGAGTCCGACAAGTCGGGCATGCGCGTGGTGATCGAGCTCAAGCGCGGCGAACTGCCCGAGGTGGTGCTCAACAACCTCTACAAGCAGACGCAACTGCAGGACAGCTTCGGCATGAACATGGTCGCGCTGGTCGACGGCCAGCCGCGCGTGCTGACGCTGAAGGACCTGATCGAGGCGTTCATCTCCCACCGGCGCGAAGTCGTGACGCGCCGCACGGTGTTCGAGCTGCGCCAGGCGCGCGCCCGCGGCCACCTGCTCGAAGGCCTGGCGGTGGCGCTCTCGAACGTCGATGCGGTGATCGCGCTGATCAAGCAGGCGCCGACGCCGGCGGAGGCGAAGCAGGGCCTGATGTCGCGCGCCTGGGGCTCCGACCTGGTGCGGGCGCTGGTCGGAAAAAATTCCGCCGCGCAGTTCCGGCCGGACGGGCTCGCCGAGGGCTACGGCCTGAAGGACGACGGCTATTACCTCTCCGACGAGCAGGCGCAGGCCATCCTCGAGCTGCGCCTGCAGCGGCTCACCGGCCTGGAGCAGGACAAGATCCGCGACGAATACCGCGAGGTGATGGCGAAGATCGCCGACCTGCTCGACATTCTCGCCAAGCCGCCGCGCATCACTGCCATCATCGGCAACGAGCTGCGCGCCATCAAGGCCGAGTTCGGCGACGCGCGCAAGAGCGAAATCGTCACCATGGCCGAGGACCTCACCACCGAGGATCTGATCGTGCCGCAGGACATGGTGGTCACGTTCTCCCATGGCGGCTACGTCAAGTCCCAGCCGCTCACCGATTACCGGGCGCAGCGGCGCGGCGGCCGCGGCAAGACCGCGACCGCCATGAAGGAGGACGACTTCATTGAGCGACTGTTCGTCGCCCACTCGCACGACTACCTGCTGTGCTTCTCCAACCGCGGCCGGCTGTACTGGCTCAAGGTCTACGAGGTACCCGCCGGCAGCCGTTCGAGCCGCGGCAAGCCGATCGTCAACATGTTCCCGCTCGAGGAAGGCGAGAAGATCACTGCCGTGGTGCCGGTGAAGGAGTTCGACCAGAACCACTTCGTGTTCATGGCGACGGCGCAGGGCACGGTCAAGAAGACGCCGCTCGATGAATTTTCGCGGCCGCGACCGAGCGGCATCATCGCGGTCGGCCTGGACGAGGGCGACTACCTCGTCGGCGTGGCGCTGACCGACGGCAAATACGACGTGATGCTGTTCTCCTCCGAGGGCAAGGCGGTGCGCTTCGAGGAAGGCGACGTGCGGCCGATGGGGCGCCAGGCGACGGGCGTGCGCGGCATGAAGCTCGGCAAGGGCCAGCGCGTGGTGTGCATGCTGGCGGCCAAGGATGAGTCGCGCTCGGTGCTGACGGGGACCGAAAACGGTTTCGGCAAGCGCACGCCGATCGCGGAGTACACGCGCCACGGGCGCGGCGGCCAGGGGCTGATCGCCATCCAGACCTCGGAGCGCAACGGCAGCGTGGTGGGCGCGGTGCTGGTCGATGACCATGACGAGGTGATGCTGATCTCGACCGGCGGGGTGCTGATCCGCACCAAGGTGGCGCAGATTCGCGAGCAGGGACGCTCGACCCAGGGCGTGACGCTGATTTCGCTCGACGACGGCGAGAAGCTCGCCGGCCTCGAGCGCATCGAGGAGCGCGAGATCGAAGGCAACGGCAACGGCAATGGCGGTGGCAACGGCGGGGACGCAGAGCCCGCGCCGGAGGAACCCGACGCGCCGCCCGGGCCTACGGTCCATTGATGACGCGCGTCGTCAACTTCAGCGCCGGGCCGGCCATGCTGCCGGCCGAAGTGCTGGCGCGCGCGGGCGACGAGATGCTCGACTGGCACGGCAGCGGCACCTCGGTGATGGAGATGAGCCATCGCGGCAAGGAATTCATGGGAATCGCAGCGGAGGCCGAGCAGGATTTGCGTATGCTGCTCGGCGTGCCGAAAAACTACAAAGTGCTGTTCCTGCAAGGCGGCGCCACGCTGCAATTCGCGCAAGTGCCGATGAACCTGCTCGCCGGAAAAAGCAAGGCGGATTATGTCGTCACCGGCGAGTGGTCGAAGAAGGCGGTCAAGGAAGCAAAGGCCTTCTGCGACGTCGCCATCGCCGCCACCTCGGAGGACCGGAATTTCACCTACGCGCCGAAGCAGTGGACGCTGCGGAAGGATTCGGCCTACGTTCACTACTGCTCGAACGAGACCATTCATGGTGTTGAATATCATGCAACACCTTCGGCCGATATCCCTTTGGTCGCGGATGCGTCATCCCATTTTCTTTCACGTCCGCTGGATGTCTCCCAGTACGGGCTGATTTACGCCGGCGCGCAGAAGAACGCCGGTCCGGCGGGGCTGACCTTCGTCATCGTGCGCGACGACCTCATCGGCAAAGCTGCCAAGGGCACGCCGAGCGTGATGGACTACAAGCTGCAGGCCGACGCCGACTCGATGCTCAACACGCCGTCCACCTATGCGATTTACGTTGCCGGGCTGGTTTTCAAGTGGTTGAAGCAACTGGGCGGACTGCCGGAGATTGAAAAACGCAATATCGAAAAGGCGAAGGTGCTGTATGACGTCCTGGATTCGAGTGTGTTTTTCCGCAATCCGGTGGCGAAAGAGGACCGGTCGCGGATGAATGTTCCGTTTACCTTGAAAAATGTTTCTCTGGATGAAGCTTTTCTCAAAGGTGCAGCCGAGCGCGGCCTGTTGCAGCTGAAGGGGCACCGCGCGGTCGGCGGCATGCGCGCCTCCATCTACAACGCCATGCCGCTCGAGGGCGTGCAGCGCCTCGCCGCGTACATGAAGGAATTCGAGGCGCAGCATGGCTAAAGGGAGGAAGTGCGAGATCCTGGTGATCAACAACATTGCCGCGGTGGGCCTGAAGCGCTTCCCCGCCGAGCGCTACGCCGTGGTCAAGGAAGCGAAGGACCCGCAGGCCATCCTGGTGCGCTCGCAGGACCTGCACCAGTACGACTTCGGGCCGTCGCTGCGCGCGGTGGGACGCGCCGGCGCGGGCGTCAACAACATCCCAGTGCCGGCGCTGTCGAAACGAGGCATCCCGGTATTCAACGCGCCGGGGGCCAACGCCAACGCGGTGAAGGAGCTGGTGCTGGCCGGCATGCTGATCGCGGCGCGCAATCTCGCGCCGGCTTTGGATTTTGTTCGTACTCAAAAATCTTCTTCTGATTTGGAGAAGAAAATCGAAGAGGGCAAAAAACAATTCGCGGGATTCGAGCTGCCGGGGCACACGCTCGGCGTCATCGGCCTGGGCAAGATCGGCAGCCTGGTCGCCGACGCCGCCATCCGCCTCGGCATGAACGTCCTCGGCTACGATCCGCATATCACGGTGGACGCGGCCTGGAGCCTGCCCTCGCAGGTGAAGCGCGCGAATTCGGTGGACGAGATCCTGAAGTCGAGCCATTTCGTCACGCTGCACGTGCCGCTGGTCGAAAAGACCCGGCATCTCGTCAACGCGAAGAACATCGACCTGTTCCGCGCGGGGGCCGTGCTGCTCAATTTCTCGCGCGAGGGCGTGGTGGCGGAGGAGGAGGTCGCGAAAGGCCTCGCCAGCGGCCGCCTCCAGTGGTACGTGACCGACTTTCCGAGCGCGACGCTGCTCGGCAACGCGCGGGTCATCGCGCTGCCGCACTTGGGCGCCTCGACCGGCGAGGCGGAGGACAATTCGGCGGTGATGGTGGCCGACGAGGTGCGCGACTACCTCGAGAACGGCAACCTGCAGAACGCCGTCAATTTTCCCGATGCGGCGATGGCGCGGGAGGCGCCCTATCGCCTTGCCATCGCCAATGCCAACGTGCCCGACATGCTGGGGCGCATCTCGCACGCCCTGGGGCGGCGCAAGATCAACATCCACAACATGCTGAACAAGTCGCGCGGCGATATGGCCTACACCCTGGTGGATGCCGATACCCCGGTGTCGGCGGAGGCCATCGCCGAGCTCGCGGGGCTGCACGGCGTGCTCGCGGTGCGCTACCTTCCGGTCGATGGCTGACGACATCGACAAGCTGCGGCGACAGATCGACGCGCTCGACGACGAGCTCGCGGCGGCGCTAGAGCGCCGCGCCGCGCTGGCGCAGCGCATCGGCGCGCTGAAGAAGGGCGCGCCCGCCTACCGCCCCGAGCGCGAGAGCGAAATCCTGAGAAGGGTTTCAGCCCAAGCGGCCGTTCTTTCGTCGGAACGGATGCTTTCTGTTTTCAAGGAAATTATTTCCGCCTGCCGCGGCCTGGAGGAGGAAATCCGCGTCGCCTACCTCGGGCCGCAGGGCACCTTCAGCGAGCAGGCGGTGCGCAAGCACTTCGGCCGCGCGGTGGCCGCGCTGCCCGAAGACTCGGTGGACGAGGCCTTCCGCCGCGCCGAGTCCGGCGCCGCCCAGTTCACCGTGGTGCCGGTGGAAAACTCCACCGAGGGCGCCGTCGGGCGCACGCTCGACCTGCTGCTGCAGACGCCGCTGCGCATCTGCGGCGAAGTGGAATTGCGCGTGCAACAAAATCTGCTTGCATCGACAAAGAAAATTACCGGAATCAAGAAGATCTATTCGCACTCCCAGTCGCTCGCCCAGTGCAACGGCTGGCTCAACCAGCACTTGCCCGGCGTGCCGCGCATCGCGGTGGCCTCGAACGCCGAAGCGGCGCGGCGCGCGGCGAAGGAGAAGGGCGCGGCGGCGATCGCCGGCGAGGCGGCGGGCGAGCGCTACGGCCTGCGCGCACTGGCGCGCTCGATCGAGGACGCGCCCGACAACACCACGCGCTTCCTGGTGCTCGGCGCGCTCGAGCCGGCGCCCACCGGGCATGACCGCACCTCGCTCGTCATGTCGGCGGAGAACAAGCCCGGCGCGGTGCATGCGCTGCTCACGCCGCTGGCGGAGAACGGCGTCAGCATGACGCGCATCGAGTCGCGGCCGTCGCGCGCGCGCTCGTCGCTGTGGGAATACGTGTTCTACATTGACGTCGAGGGGCACCAAAAGGATCCCGGACTCCGAAAAGCGCTTGAAATTCTCAAGACTAAAGCACCTTTCTTGAAAATACTGGGCTCTTATCCCGCGGCGGTGCGCTAAGCCATGGTCATCGATCCCTGCGAGCTGTCGCCGTCCTACGTCCGCTCGATTGCGCCCTACCAGCCGGGCAAGCCGATCTCGGAGCTGGCGCGCGAGCTGGGGCTGCAGGAGGCGAGCATCGTCAAGCTCGCTTCGAACGAGAATCCGCGCGGCATCGGCCCGCGCACGCGTGCCGCCATCGAGGCGGCGATCCCGGAGATCGCGCGCTATCCCGACGGCAACGGCTTCGAGCTGAAGACCGCGCTGGCGCGGCGCTACGGCGTCGACATGGCTTCGATCGTGCTCGGCAACGGCTCGAACGACGTGCTCGAGCTTGCGGCGCTCGCCTTCCTCGGGCCGGGGCGCGCGGCGGTCTATGCACAGCACGCTTTCGCCGTCTACCCGCTCGCCACGCAGGCGCGCGGCGCGCGCGGTATCGAAGTGCCGGCCAACGGCTACGCCCACGACCTCGATGCCATGGCCAGGGCGATCGACGACGAGACTTTCGTCGCCTGGATTGCCAATCCGAACAACCCGACCGGGACCCACGCAAAAAGCGAAGAGGTGGAAGCCTTCCTGCGGCGCGTGCCCGAGCGCGTGCTGGTGGTGCTCGACGAGGCCTATAACGAATACCTGCCGCCGGAGCGGCGCGCCGACTCGGTGAAGTGGCTCAAGCGCCACCCGAATCTGGTGATCACGCGCACCTTCTCCAAGGCCTACGGGCTGGCCGGCTTGCGCGTCGGCTACGCGCTTGCGCACCCCTCGGTGGCCGACGTCATGAATCGCGTGCGCCAGCCCTTCAATGTCAACAGCGTGGCGCTCGCCGCGGCTACCGCCGCGCTCGAAGACATGGAATTCGTGGCGCGCAGCTACGCCGAGAATCTGCAGGGCATGCGCCAGCTCGAGGAGGGCGCACGCCGGCTGGGTCTCGCCCATATCCCGTCATTCGGCAACTTCATCACTCTCCGCGTCGGCAAGGCGGCCGAGGTTTTCAAACGCCTGCTGCGGCGCGGCGTCATCGTGCGCCCGGTCGGCAACTACGGCCTGCCGGAGCATTTGCGCGTCACGGTCGGCACGGTGCAGGAGAACGAGAAGTTTCTCGCCGCGCTCGCGGCGAGCCTGAAGGACTAGATGCGGTTCAGCAGAGTCGCCGTGATCGGCGTCGGACTCATCGGCGGCTCCTTCGCGCTCGCGCTCAAGCGCGCGAAAGCCTGCGGCCAGGTTGTCGGCGCGGGCCGCAGCCGCGCCAACCTGCGCCGCGCGCGGCGCCTCGGCATCATCGACTCGATCGCCCCGAACGCTGCCGCGGCGGCCAAGGGCGCGGATTTGATCTTGGTGGCGGCTCCCGTTGCGCAGTTTGAGAAAATATTTTCCGCATTGAAAAACAGCATTTCCGGGAAAGCCCTGATTACGGATGCCGGCAGCACCAAGCGTGACGTGATCGCGGCGGCGCGCAAGGGCCTGGGCAGAAAATCGGCGCAGTTCGTTCCCGCGCATCCGATTGCGGGCGCGGAAAAAAGCGGCGCCGGTGCGGCGCAGGCCGACCTGTTCCAGAACCGGCGGGTTGTTCTGACGCCTTTGCCCGAGAATTCGAGAAAAAATATTCTGCGCATAAAAAAAATATGGGAAAGCTGCGGCGCGCAAGTGAGCGCGATGGACGCGCGTCGCCACGACGACGTGCTTGCCGCGGTGAGTCACCTGCCGCATCTGCTGGCTTACACGCTGGTGCACAACATCACCAGGCGCCCGAATTCGAGGCAGCTGTTCTCTTTTGCGGCGGGCGGCTTCCGCGATTTCACGCGCATCGCCTCCAGCCACCCGGAAATGTGGCGCGATATCTGCATGGCGAACCGGGACCGCTTGCTGGCCGAGGTTTCGGCTTTTACCCGTGAACTGCTGCGGATGAAAAAGTTGCTCGAGAAAAAAAATGCGACAGGCCTCGAGCAAGCGTTTGCCAGGGCGCGCAAGGCGCGCGACCAGTGGATACGCTCGAGCTAAAGCCGGCGAGCCGCGCGTCGGGCTGCGTGCGCCTGCCCGGCTCGAAGAGCATTTCCAACCGCGTCTTGCTGCTCGCCGCCCTGGCGAAGGGCACGACCGAGATCAGCGGCCTGCTCGACGCCGACGACACCAAGGTGATGCGCGAGGCGCTTTCCCGCCTTGGAATTGCTTTCCAGCAGGAAAAAATCACTGGAGCAGGCGGCGCGTTCCCGGTGAAGAAGGCCGACCTGTTTCTCGGCAACGCCGGCACGGCGTTTCGCCCGCTGACCGCGGCGCTCGCCTGCTGCGGCGGCGAATACCGCCTCTCCGGCGTGCCGCGCATGCACCAGCGGCCGATTGGCGACCTGGTGAACGCATTGCGCGGGATCGGCGCGCGAATCGACTACGCCGGCGTGGAGGGCTTTCCTCCCCTGCACCTCCTCCCTGGAAAAATTTCCCTGCCGAACGCCGTGAAAATCAGGGGGGACGTTTCGTCGCAATTCCTTTCGTCCCTGTTGATGGCCCTGCCGCTGTCGGGGCGCGCCGCGATGATCGAAGTGCAGGGCGAGCTGATTTCGAAGCCCTATGTCGAAATCACCCTGAACGTCATGCGCCGCTTCGGCGTCGAGGTAAAACGGCAGGGGTGGAATGCCTTTCGCCTCTCCGGTGAATTTTATGTTTCTCCGCGCAGCGTTTACGTCGAAGGCGACGCCTCGTCGGCCTCGTACCTTCTCGCCGCCGGCGCCATCGGCGGCGGCCCGGTGCGCGTCGAGGGCGTGGGGCGCGACAGCATCCAGGGCGATGTGCGTTTCACTGAAGTACTGGAGCGGATGGGGGCGACTGTTTCTCTTCACGCGAATGCCATCGAAGTGAAAAACGAGCGGAAAACCCTGCGCGCCATCGATATGGACCTGAACCACATCCCGGATGCGGCGATGACGGCGGCGGTGATGGCGCTGTTTGCCGACGGTCCCAGCACGATCCGCAACATCGCCAGCTGGCGCTTGAAGGAGACCGACCGCATCGCGGCGATGGCGGCCGAGCTTAGAAAACTGGGCGCAAAGGTGGATGAGGGGTCCGACTACCTGCAGATCGATCCTCCATCCACGTTGAAAAGAAATGCTTCAATAGATACCTATGATGACCATCGCATCGCCATGAGCTTTTCGCTGGTGTCGCTTGGCGGCGTGCCGGTGACGATCAACGATCCGGGCTGCGTCGCCAAGACCTTCCCGGACTACTTCGCCGCCTTTCGCTCCATCGCGCGCTAGGCGCGCGAGATGCCGCTGTCGCAGATCGCGGTCCAGGTGCCGTCGACTTCCTCGATCTCGCCGACCAGGTGATCGCCGTAGGCCACCAGCTCCGCCACGCGGTCGGCGACCGCTTGCCGTGTCGGCCCTGTGACCACGCGATGCAGGCCGACGACCTCGACCTTGCACTCGGCGCGGCTTTTGGCCGGGTGCGTGCAGGCGGCGAACCATCTGCCGCCCATCTGTCCCGTCGGCGTAACGACGCTCGCGCCTTGCGCGAGAAACCGGCGCAGCGCCGCATCTACGCTCTCGCGCGACGACGCGGAGATCATCAGGTGGGCGCCGGCGTCATGTACCTTCGCGGGCTCGGCGCTTGCCGCCGGCGCGGCCGCAGCCCCGGCCGCCGCCGTCGGCTCGGTAAGCGACTCCTGGATGCGGACCGCATCGTCCACCAAATAGACTTCGTGCTCGCGCGCGTGCTTGTCCTGGCGCTTGCTCATCGGCTTGAACAGCCGACCGTAATGCTGGGAGACGCGCGCCACGACCTGCTGGTAGCTCGCCGACACCAGCAGCTGCCCGGACTCGGCGAAGCTCATCACGCGTTGCGCCACGTTGATGCCGTCGCCGATGACGTTGGTCTGGTCGTTGAGGTCGGTCATCAGGCGCACCGGACCGAGGTTGATGCCGAGGCGCATCGGGATGTGCATGGCGCTCTCGCGCATCGCCAGGCCGACGATCATCGCGTCCTCGGGGTCGCCGAGGAACACCACCGCCGCGCCGTCGCCGGTGTCGACGATCACCCGGTCCTTGCGCTTGAGCAGATCGAGCGCCTCGGCGAGCGCGCCGTTGAACTGGTGCTTGATCTCATGCTGCTCGGTGACCGCTTTCTTGGAGTAGCCGATGAGGTCCAGAAAAAGCACGCTGCAGACCAGGGTGCGGCCGGATTCGTCCGCCATGCGCCGAGCGTACCTTATGATCGGATTTCCCTTGAGCAACTCTTCGCTCCCTCCGGTCATCGCCATCGACGGACCCTCCGCATCAGGCAAGGGCACCATTGCGCAGCGCGTCGCTCAAGCGCTCGGATTTCATTACCTGGAGAGTGGCGCGCTCTATCGGCTGGTGGCGCTGGTGGGCGGGGGGCCGGAGCGGACGGCGGCACGCCTGCATGCGGATTTTCAAGATGGTAAAATAATCCTTTCCTCGGATGTCGCAAAAATTCCAGCGGTGCGCCAGGCGCTGCTGAACCGCCAGCGGTCTTTCCGAAGGCCCCCCGGCCTGGTGGCAGACGGGCGCGATATGGGCACCATCGTCTTCCCGGATGCGGCCCTCAAAGTGTTCTTGACAGCAAGCCCCGAAGTGAGGGCCGAACGCCGGCATAAGCAGTTGAAAGACAAAGGAATCAATGCTAATCTGCGCGCCCTTTCCCGCGATCTACAGGAGCGGGACGCGCGCGACGCAAACCGCGCCGTGGCGCCCCTGGTTCCGGCGCCCGATTCGCAAGTGCTCGATTCTTCGGCACTTTCGATCGACGCGGTGGTGAAGCGGATTTTGACGGCGTACAAGGAGAAGGTTTCGGGTGGGCGTGGCTGAGGCCTCGCCCGGTGTCCAACTTGACCCGCAGGCGCTAGCCTGCGGATAGAAAAGGTTTTTTCTTACATGGCCAGTATTTCCCCCGCTTCATCCCAACCGTCCGGCGAGTCCTTCGCGGCGCTGTTCGAGGAGAGCCTCAATCGCAAGGAAATGCGCATCGGCGAGGTGATCACCGCCGAAGTGGTGAGCGTCGATGACAACTTCGTGGTGGTCAACGCCGGGCTGAAGTCCGAAAGCATCATCGCGATCGAGGAGTTCCGCAACGACGCCGGCGGCGTCGACGTCAAGCCGGGCGATTTCGTCAGCGTCTCGATCGAGGCGCTGGAAGACGGCTACGGCGCGACGCGCCTGTCGCGCGACAAGGCGAAGCGCATGGCCGCCTGGCTCGAGCTGGAGAAGGCGCTCGAGACCGGCGAGAAGGTCAAGGGCACCATCACCGGCAAGGTGAAGGGCGGTCTCACGGTGATGGCCAAGGGCATCCGCGCCTTCCTGCCCGGGTCGCTGGTCGACCTGCGACCGGTCAAGGACACCACGCCCTTCGAGGGCAAGGAGATGGAGTTCAAGGTCATCAAGCTCGACCGCAAAAGGAACAACGTGGTCGTGTCGCGCCGCGCGGTGCTCGAGGATTCCGCCGGCGCCGAGCGCCAGAACCTGCTCGCCTCGCTGCAGGAAGGCGCCACCGTCAAGGGCATCGTCAAGAACATCACCGATTACGGCGCTTTCGTCGACCTCGGCGGCATCGACGGCCTGCTGCATATCACCGATCTCGCCTGGCGGCGCGTCAAGCATCCGTCGGAGGTGCTCAACGTCGGCGACGAGGTCACCGCCAAGGTGCTCAAGTTCGACGCCGAGAAGAACCGCGTCTCGCTCGGCCTGAAGCAGTTGGGCGAAGATCCGTGGGTGGGAATCGGCAGGCGCTATCCCCAGGGAACCAGATTGTTTGGAAAGGTAACGAACCTGACCGACTACGGCGCGTTCGTCGAAGTGGAGTCGGGCATCGAGGGCCTGGTGCACGTCTCGGAGATGGACTGGACCAACAAGAACGTGCACCCGACCAAGGTGGTGCAGGTGGGCGACGAAGTGGAGGTAATGATCCTCGAGATCGACGAGGAGCGCCGCCGCATCTCGCTCGGCATGAAGCAGTGCAAGCCCAATCCCTGGGAGGATTTCGCCCGCGAGTACAAGAAGGGCGACAAGGTCAAGGGCCAGATCAAATCGATCACCGATTTCGGCGTGTTCGTCGGCCTGCCCGGCGGCATCGACGGCCTGGTGCACCTGTCGGACCTGTCCTGGTCCGCCGCCGGCGAGGAAGCGGTCAAGAACTTCAAGAAAAGCGAGGAAGTCGAGGCGGTGGTGCTGTCGATCGACGTCGAGCGCGAGCGCATCTCGCTCGGCATCAAGCAGCTCGAGGGCGACCCGTTCACCGCCTTCATCGCCGGCCACGAGAAGAACAGCGTGGTCACCGGCACGGTGAAGTCGGTCGACGCCAAGGGTGCGGTGGTGGACATCGCCGGCGTCGAAGGCTACCTGCGCGCCTCCGAGTTCTCGCGCGACCGCGTCGAGGACCTCTCCAAGGTGCTGAAGGAGGGCGACATGGTGAACGCAATGATCATCAACGTCGACCGCAAGAACCGCTCGATCAACCTGTCGATCAAGGCGAAAGACCTGTCGGAGGAGACCGACGCGATGAAGCAGCTGCGCACCGAGAACGCGGCAGCCAGCGCCGGCGCGACCAACCTGGGCGCGCTGCTGCGCGCCAAGCTGGACAAGGGCAGCACGCCAGAGAAATGACCAAATCCGAGCTCATCGCGCGCCTGGCGCAGCGCTACCCGCAGCTGGTGGCGAAGGATGCCGAGTACGCCGTCAAGATGATTCTCGACGCCATGACCCACGCGCTGCTCGCCGGCAACCGCATCGAGATCCGCGGCTTCGGCAGCTTCGGCCTGAACTACCGCCCGCCGCGCACCGGCCGCAATCCCAAGTCCGGCGAGAAGGTGCAGGTACCGGAAAAGTACGTGCCGCATTTCAAGGCGGGCAAGGAGCTGCGCGAGCGGGTCGACTCGGCGCTTGAGGCCAAGGCCGCGCCGCAGGAGCGCGCTTCGCAGCCGGCGCGCTAGGGCGCCGCGGCGCCGGCGGCGCGATGCGCTTACTCGCCTGGGCGGTCCGTCTCACCGTGTTCTTTCTTCTGCTGGCGTTCGCTGCCAAGAACGTGGAGCCGGTGACGCTGCGCTTCTACTTCGACCTGGCGCTGCAGACGCCGCTGGTGCTCGCCCTGTTCGCTTTTTTCGCCGCCGGCGCCGTGTTCGGCATGCTGGCGCTGCTGGGGCCGCTGCTGCGCCAGCGCCGGCGCATCTCCAAGCTGAAGAAGCTGGCCGGGGCGCCGGGCGCGCCGCCGCTGCCGCCGCTCTGAGCCATGGAGTTCGAGTACTGGTGGCTGGTCGGCTTCCCGCTCTTCTTCGGCTTGGGCTGGGTGGCGGCGCGCATCGACATCCGGCAGATCGTCACCGAGTCGCGCGCGCTGCCGAGCTCCTACTTCAAGGGCCTCAATTTCCTGCTGAATGAGCAGCCCGACAAGGCGATCGAGTCGTTCATCGAGGTGGCGCGGGTCAACCCCGAGACGATCGAGCTGCACTTCGCGCTCGGCAGCCTGTTCCGGCGGCGCGGCGAATTCGACCGCGCCATCCGCATGCATCAGAACCTGCTGGAACGCGCCGACCTCGGCAACGAGCAGAAGCTCCTCGCGCTCGCCGAGCTGGGGCAGGACTACCTGAAGGCAGGCATCCTCGACCGCGCCGAGGAAGTGTTCGGCCGCCTGGAGCAAGGGCCGCAGGCGCCGCTCGCGCGCCGCCACCTGCTCGACATCTACGAGCAGGAGAAGGACTGGCCGCGCGCCATCGCAATGACGAAGAAGGTGGGCAGCGACGCCTACGTGATGGCGCAGTACCAGTGCGAGCTCGCCGCCTCCGAGGCGGCGCAGTCGCGCCCGGCGGTGGCGCGCCGCTACCTCGAGCAGGCGCTGGAGGACAACCGCAAGTGCGTGCGCGCCAGCCTGCTGCTGGGCGACCTGCACAAGGACGAGGGCGATTTCGAGAAAGCCATCGAGCACTGGAAACGCATCGAATCGCAGAACCCGGCCTATCTGGCCCTTGCTGCGCCGCGCCTGTCGGAGGCGCACCGCGCGGCCGGGCGCGCCGAGGAGGGCCTGCGCCTGCTCGCCGGCTACCTCGAGCGCTACCCGTCGCTCGACCTGCTCGACACCGTGTTCCAGCAGACGCTCGACGCCAAGGGGCCGGAGGAGGCCTACCGGCTGGTGCGCGACGAGTTGCGGCGCAATCCGACGCTGCTCGGTCTCGACCGGCTGCTCGAGGCGCAGATCATCGGCGCCGCCTCGCCGGAGCGGCGCACCGACCTCGAGCTGATCCGCAACCTAGTGCACGGCCACACGCGGCGCCTGGCGCGCTACCGTTGCGAGACCTGCGGCTTCAAGGCGCGACAGTTCCACTGGCGCTGCCCGGCCTGCGGCGGCTGGGAGACCTACCCGCCGCGCCGCACCGAAGAATTCGACCTCGTACCGTGAAACCCGCGTGAACGTCACTGTCGTCGGCACTGGATATGTCGGGTTGGTGAGCGGCGCCTGCCTCGCGGATGCGGGCAACGCCGTCTATTGCCTGGATTTGGATGGAGAAAAAATTTCCCGGCTGAATGCCGGTGAAATTCCCATCTTCGAGCCGGGGCTGGAGCCCATCGTGCGGCGCAACCGGGCGGCCGGGCGGCTGCGCTTCTCCACCGACGTCGAGGCGAGCGTGGCGCACGGCGAGCTGCAGATCATCGCCGTTGGCACGCCGCCGGGCGAGGACGGCTCGGCCGACCTGCAACACGTGCTCGCCGCCGCCGCCGCCATCGGCCGCCACATGCAGCACTGGAAGGTGATCGCCACCAAGTCCACCGTGCCGGTCGGCACCGCCGACAGGGTCAAGAGCGCGATCATCGACGAGATGAAGAAGCGCGGCGACGGCGTCGACTTCTCGGTGGTCTCCAACCCCGAATTCCTCAAGGAGGGCGCGGCGGTCGAGGACTTCATGCGGCCCGACCGCATCGTCATCGGCAGCGAGGACCCGCGCGCCATCGCGCTCCTGCGCCAGCTGTACGCGCCGTTCCAGCGCAACCGCGAGCGCATCATGGTGATGGGCGTGCGCTCGGCCGAGCTGACCAAGTACGCCGCCAACGCCATGTTGGCGACGCGCATCTCGTTCATGAACGAGGTCGCCAACCTTGCCGAGGCGCTCGGCGCCGACATCGAGGAAGTGCGCCGCGGCATCGGTTCGGACCCGAGGATCGGCTACCACTTCCTGTATGCCGGTGTCGGCTACGGCGGCTCCTGCTTCCCCAAGGACGTCAAGGCGCTGCAGCGCAGCGCCGCCGAGGCCGGGCGCGCGCTACGCGTGCTGGGCGCCGTGGACGCCGTCAACGAAGCCCAGAAGCACGTCCTTGCCGAAAAGATCCAGAAGAGATTCGGTACTCTGAAAAACAAATGCATTGCCGTGTGGGGCCTGGCGTTCAAGGCCAATACCGACGACATGCGCGAGGCGCCGAGCCGCGTTTTGATCGACGACCTGCTTGCGGCAGGAGCAGCCGTGAAAGCCTATGATCCGGCGGCAGGGGAGGAAGCAAGAAAGTTCTTCAAAACGTCGAAAGGCGTCGAAATCGTGTCTTCCCCGCTCGCCGCGGTGGACGGCGCCGATGCGCTCGCCATCGTCACCGAGTGGCAGGAGTTCCGCAGTCCGGACTTCGCCGCGCTCAAGGCGCGCCTGAGGACGCCGGCCATCTTCGACGGCCGGAATCTGTACGATCCGGGCATGGTGAAGGCGCAGGGCTTGGAGTATTACCCCATCGGGAGGCGCACATAAATCCCTCCAAGGCGCGCGTGCTGGTGGTGGGCGACGTGATGCTGGATCGCTACTGGTTCGGCGAGGTGTCGCGCATCTCGCCCGAGGCGCCGGTGCCGGTGTTCCTGTGGCAGAAGGAGCAGGAGCTGCCGGGCGGGGCGGCCAACGTCGCGCGCAATTGCGTCGCACTCGGCGCCAGCACACGCCTGCTATCGGTCGTCGGCCGCGACGACGCGGGCCGGCGGCTCGCCCGCCTGCTGGCGCGCGAAGGCGTCGACGCCCGGCTGCACCGCGATCGCTCGATCCGCACCATCCAGAAGCTGCGCGTCATCGGCCAGCGCCGCCACCAGCTGCTGCGCATCGATTTCGAGACGCCGCCTTCGGCGGAAGTGCTGGGCTCCAAGCTCGCCGATTTCCGCCGCGCGCTGCCGGAGTGCGACGTGGTGCTGCTGTCGGACTACGGCAAAGGGGGCCTCGCCCACATCGCGACCATGATTCGCGAGGGCCGCAAGGCCGGCAAGCGCGTGCTGGTGGATCCCAAGGGCGACGACTACTCGCGCTACCGTGGCGCGAGCGTGGTGACGCCCAATCTCGCCGAGCTGCGCGAGGTGGTAGGGAGCTGGAAAGACGAGAAGGACCTGACGGCGCGGGTCAACGCGCTGCGCGCGAAGCTTGATCTTGAGGCGGTGCTCCTCACTCGCGGCGAGGACGGCATGACATTATATAAAAATAAAAAACGAATCCAATTCAACGCGGAAAAGCGCGAGGTGTCCGACGTCACCGGCGCCGGCGACACCGTGATCGCGGCGCTTGCGGTGACGCTCGCCGCCGGCCAGAGCCTGGAGGCGGCGGCGCGCATCGCCAACCGCGCCGGCGGCATCAAGGTCACCAAGTTCGGCGCCGCGGTGGTGACACGGGCCGAGCTGCTGGGGACGCGCTGATGCTCGTCGTCGTCACCGGCGCTGCGGGGTTCATCGGCTCGCGCCTGGTCGCCGCGCTCAACCGCCGCGGCATGAAGGAGATCCTGGCGGTCGACGATCTGTCGCGCGGCGACAACGCGCGCAACCTCTATGCGCTGGAGATCGAGGACTACATGGACAAGGGCGAGTTCCTGGCGCGCCTGTCCTCGGGCAACCTCGACGGCGCGGTGGAGGCGGTGCTGCACCAGGGCGCCTGCACCGACACCATGGAGACGAACGGGCACACCATGCTCGAGACGAATTATGCGTATTCCAAGGCGCTGCTCGAATGGTGCCAGGACGAGGAGCTGCCGCTGATCTACGCCTCGTCCGCTTCGGTCTACGGCGCGGGACGCAAGTTCGCCGAAGTGCGCGAAAACGAAGCGCCGCTCAACGTCTACGCCTATTCCAAATTCCTGTTCGACCAGGTGGTGCGGCGCCGTCTCGGCGAGCGCAGCGCGCAGATCGCCGGGCTGCGCTACTTCAACGTCTACGGGCCGAACGAGGCGCACAAGAAGCGCACGCGCATGCACTCGATTGCCTTGCAGGCGTATGAGCAGTTCAAGGCGAGCGGCGCGGTGCAGCTGTTCGTCGGCTCGGACGGCTTCGGCGACGGCGAGCAGCGCCGCGACTTCGTCCACGTCGACGATGCGGTGGCGGTGAACCTGTGGTTGCTCGACCGGCGCGACGTGTCCGGAATCTTCAATTGCGGCAGCGGCCGGGCGCAGACCTTCAACGAGGTGGCGGCGGCAGTGATCAATACGGTGAACGGCACGCAGCTGCCGGTGGGCGCGCTGGCGGACAAGGGTCTGATCCGCTATGTGCCGTTCCCGCCGCAGCTTGTCGGCAAGTACCAGAGCTACACGCAGGCCGACCTCACCCGGCTGCGCTCCACCGGTTGCGACACGGCCTTCCGCGCGGTCGACGAAGGCGTAGCCGCCTACGTCAAGGAGCTGCTGCGGGCGTGAAAGCGACGATCGAAGATTTCATCGGCAATACGCCGCTGGTCCGGGTGCAGCGCTTGGATTCCGATTTTCAAAAAAACCAGAATCTCATTCTGGCGAAACTGGAAGGCAACAATCCCGCCGGCTCGGTCAAGGACCGGCCGGCGATCTCGATGATCCGGCACGCCGAGAAGCGCGGCCGCATCAAGCCGGGCGACACCCTGATCGAGCCGACCTCCGGCAACACCGGCATCGCGCTCGCCATGGGGGCGGCGATCCGCGGCTACCGCATGGTGCTGATCATGCCCGAGCATCTCTCGGCCGAGCGGCGCCAGACCATGCGCGCCTTCGGCGCCGAAATCATCCTCACGCCGCAGAAGGGCGGCATGGAGGCGGCGCGCGACCTGGCCGAAAAGATGGTGAAGGACGGTAAGGGCACCATGCTCGACCAGTTCGCCAATCCCGACAACCCGGTGATCCACTACGAGACCACCGCACCGGAGATCTGGCGCGACACCGGCGGCAAGCTCACGCACTTCGTCTCCAGCATGGGCACCACCGGCACCATCATGGGCTGCTCGCGCTTTTTCAAGGAAAAGAATCCGAAGATCCAGATCATCGGCTGCCAGCCCGCGGAGGGCTCGCAGATCCCGGGCATTCGCAAGTGGCCCGAGGCCTACCTGCCGAAGATCTACGACCGCAAGCGCGTCGACCGCATCGAGTCGGTGAGCCAGGCCGAGGCCGAGGAGATGACGCGGCGCCTGGCGCGCGAAGAGGGCATCTTCGCCGGCATCTCCTCCGGCGGCGCCATGCACGTCGCGCTGCGCCTTTCCAGGGAACTCAAGAATTCCATCATCGTGACCATCGTCTGCGATCGGGGCGATCGCTACCTCACGACCGGCGTGTTTCCCGATTGATGGCGCCGGTTCTCGCCTTCGACATCGAGACCATCCCCGACGTGGCTGGCATCCGGCTGCTGCACGCGCTGCCGGCTGACCTGCCCGATGCCGAGGTGGCCGAGGTCGCCTTCCAGAAGCGTCGCGCGCAGACCGGCAGCGACTTTCTCGGGCCGCAGCTGCACAAGGTGGTGGTGATCGGCTGCGTGCTGCGCGAAGGCGACACGATCAAGGTGTTCTCGCTCGCCGAGGCGAGCGAGAAGGAGACCCTGCAGCGCTTCTACGACGGCATCGAGAAGCTGGTGCCGCAGCTCGTCTCCTGGAACGGCGGCGGCTTCGACCTGCCGGTGCTTAACTACCGCGCGCTCGCCAACGGCGTCGTCGCGCCCAAGTTCTGGGACCAGGGCGAGGACGACAAGGATTTCCGCTGGAACAGCTACCTCGGCCGCTACCACGCGCGCCATCTCGACCTGATGGATGTGCTGGCGATGTACCAGCCGCGCAACAACGCGCCGCTCGACGAGGTGGCGCGGCTCGCCGGCTTCCCCGGCAAGGTCGGCGTCGGCGGCGCGCAGGTGTGGAGCGCCTGGCAGGCGGGCAAGCTGGCGGAGATCCGCGCCTACTGCGAGGCGGACACCGCCAACACCTACTTGCTGTATCTGCGCTTCCAGCAGCTGCGCGGCGCGCTTACCGCCGAGCAGTACCGCAAGGAATGCGCCCTGCTGCGCGGCACGCTGGAGAAGCGCTCCGAGCCGCACTGGCGCGAATTCCTCTCGCTCTGGAAAGCCTGATCCTCGACATCGAGTCGCTCGACGCCGAAGGGCGTGGAGTGGCGCGCTACCCCGACGGCAAGGTCGCCTTCGTGGAAGGGGCTCTGCCCTTTGAACGCGTGGAAGGCGAGGTCGTTTCGAGAAGGAAAAGCTTTGATTTCCTGAGAAGCAAAACCATCCTGCAGGCTTCGCCCGGCCGCGTCACCCCGCACTGCCCGCACTTCGGCGTGTGCGGCGGCTGCGCCACGCAGCATGCCGACGACCGCACGCAAATGGCGGCCAAGCAGCGCTGGCTGGAGGAGAACCTGGCGCGCATCGGCAAGCTCGCGCCCGAATCGATGCTGCCGATCGTCTACGGCCAGTCCTGGGGCTATCGCTGCCGCGCGCGCCTCTCGGTACGGCGCGTGGACAAGAAGGGCGGCGTGCTGGTGGGTTTTCGCGAGCGGCGCTCGACCTGGGTGACCGACATGCGGCAATGCCCGGTGCTGCCGCTTGCGATCGCCGCGCTGATCGGTCCGCTGCGGGAGCTGATCGAGACGCTGTCGGTGCGCTCGCGCCTGCCGCAGGTCGAGGTGGCGGCCGGCGACAATGCGACGGCACTGGTGTTTCGCCACCTACTGCCGCTCACCGCGGAAGACCTTTCGCTGTTACGAGCGTTTGCGGACAGGCACGGCGTGCATGTCTGGCTGCAGCCGGGCGGGCCGGAGAGCGTGCAACCGCTCCACCCGGCATCGAGCGAGCTCTTCTACGAGCTGCCCGAGTTCGGCATCCGCCTGCGCTTTCGCCCGACGGATTTCACGCAGGTCAATTTCGGCGTCAATCGCATCCTGGTGTCGCGTGCGGTACGCCTGCTCGACCCGCAGCCGGGCGAGCGTATCGCCGACCTGTTCTGCGGCCTGGGCAACTTCTCGCTGCCCCTCGCACGCCGCGGCGCGCAGGTGATCGGCTTCGAGGGCAGCGGCGAGCTGATCGCGCGGGCGCGGGAAAATGCCGCCAGCAACGGCCTGGTGGCGCAATTCGAAAAGGCGGATCTCTTCCGCAGCGACCTTTCCCCGTGGGGCGAGTTCGCAAAGATCCTGCTCGACCCGCCGCGCGAAGGGGCGATCGAAATCGTCAAGTCGCTGCCGGTGGACGGCCCGCGCCGCATCGTCTACGTGTCCTGCGACCCGGCGACGCTGGCGCGCGACGCGGCTGTCTTGGTGCACGCCAAAGGCTACCGCTTGACGGCGGCGGGCGTGGTGAATATGTTTCCGCATACGGCGCATGTCGAAAGCATCGCGTCGTTTGAACGATGAGAGCCTTGATCCTGACTGCCTGCCTCGTCGCGCCGGCCGCGTTGGCCGCGCCGCGCATCGAGAGCGTTACGGTCAAGCCCAACCCGGCGGCCTTCGCCAGCGGCAAGGCGCCGCAGGTCGAGATCGCCGTCTCGGTGGCCCGGTCGAAAATCGGCAGCAACAACTGCGACGCCAGCATTGACCTGGGCGATGGCGGCCGGCCAAAGCCGCTCGACTTCGGCGTCGCCACCACGCGCACGCTGCGGCATGTCTACGAAAAGGACGGCACCTACAAGATTGCGGTCAAAGGCTCGGGAGCAACCCCTTGCGAGGGCACCGGGGCGGCCTCGGTAACGGTGACTGGCGCGCCGGCCAAGAAAGCCGAACCCAAGAAGAAGATCGAAGCGAAGAAAAAAGCCGAGCCGAAGAAGGCCGAGCCCAAGAAAAAGGGCGCCGAAGCGCCCTCTTCCAAGGATCCTGCCAAGCCCTAATCGCGATCGCCCGCCAGGGAGAGCAGGATCTGCAGCAGGTTGGCGAAGATGTTGAACAGGCTGAGGTACACACCGGTCGTCGCCATCAGGTAGTTGGTCTCGCCGCCGCGAATGATGCGGTTCAGGTCGTACATCAGGAACAGCGAGAACACCACGATCACCAGCGTCGAGAGCGCCAGCGCCAGCGCCGGGATCTGCAGGAACATGTTGGCGATCATGGCGATCGCCAGCGCCCACATGCCGACGAATAGGAACTTGCCCAGGCCGCCCAGGTCGCGCTTGACGGTGGCGGCGAGCGAGCCCATGGCGAAGAAGATCACCCCGGTGCCGACCGCGGCGTAGCCGACCAGCTGCATGCCGTTCTTGAGCGCCAGCGCGTAGTTGAGGATCGGGCCCAGCCACCAGCCGAGCGCGCCGGTCATCATCAGCAGCAGGGCGATGCCAATGGGGCTGTTGCGGTACGCGGCGATGCCGAATTGCAGGCCGATCACCCCGCCAAACATCAGCAGCGAACTGAGGATCGGGCTCGCCATGATGATGCCGGCGGTCTGAATGCCGATCAACGCGCCGATCACCGTGGGGATCATGGTGACCGCAAGCAGCAGATAGGTATTGCGCAGGACCTTCTGGCCTTCGTCCGGTCGGACGACGGTCTCTTCGGCCGCCTGGTAATTGCCGCGGAATTCCTGGCCGTCGGTGCGTACGGGTTTGAGTTCCATAGTTATATTTGTAGCCTCCTGTGGGTAAGACTACCAAAGCCCCCCAAAGTTTCAACACCTTAGCCGGGAGGGTGAAGGCTAAAATGGGGCCAAGTAGGCGGATATTCAAGGAGAGTTGGCAGAGCGGTCGAATGCGGCGGTCTTGAAAACCGCTAGCCCGCAAGGGCTCGGGGGTTCGAATCCCTCACTCTCCGCCACGTTCATCTCTGTGGGCGCTCCGCTGCAGACGGCCTACCCACACGCCTACCCCTGTGACAGCCGTTCGATAGAGGCGGCGGGATTCCCGAGCGTATATCTGTTCCGCCCCGCCTATATCTACCCGGTAGAGCCGCGCCGGGAACCGAACTTGGGCTACCGGCTGTTGCGTGCGATCTATCCTGTGTTTCGGACGCTATTCCCGAATCAGGTCATTCGTGCCGACGACCTGGCTCGCGCAATGGTGGATGTTGTGGCGCGACCAGCACAGCAGCGCGGAGGCGCGATCTTCGAGAATCGGGATATCCTAGCCGTGGTTAGGTCACGACCCTCAGGATGACGAAAATGGACACCATCAAACCGCTGTTTACCGCCACGGCCACCGCAACCGGCGGCCGCAATGGAAGAACCGAAGCGAGCGACGGCTCGGTCGGCGTCAACCTCTCCGTGCCGAAGGAAATGGGCGGGCCTGGCAAGCCCGGTACGGCCACTCCCGAGCACCTGTTCGCCGCCGGTTACGCGGCCTGCTTCGGCGGTGCGCTCGACTTCGTCGCCAAGCGACACAAGAAGGACGGCAGCAAGGCAAGGATCACCTGTGCCGTGTCTATCGGACCGCGCGAGAAAGGCGGCTTCGGCATCGCGGTGAAGCTGCGTGTGGAGGACAGCACGCTGTCGCAGGCCGATCTCACGACGCTCGCCACCGAGGCGCACGAGCAGATCTGCCCGTACTCGCACGCCACGCGCAACAACGTGCCGGTCGAGCTCGAGATCAAGGGCGCGTAGCGATCGCGATGAAGTCGTTCGGCAGCACGCCGCAGGGCGCGCGGCTGGAGCGGATCAAGGCTTCGCCGCGCTGGGCGGGCGAGCGTTTCCGCAACGTTCACCCGATCCTTCCGGGATTGCGCGACCCGAGCGTGCCGATGCCGACGATCAGCGAGTTTCTCTGCGGCGGCGAGCGCCGCGTGCCGCTGCGGCCGCTGCCGTCGGTCAATCCGGTGGAAACCTGGCGCCGGCCCGCGGCGAGCGGGCTGCGCGCCACGTGGCTGGGCCACTCGACCGTGCTGATCGAGATCGACGGCGTGCGCGTCATCACCGACCCGGTGTGGGGCAAGCGCGCTTCGCCCTCGAGCCTCGCCGGGCCGAAGCGCTTCCAGCCGGTGCCGGTCCCGCTGCGCGCGGTGCCGCCGGTCGACCTCGTCGCCATCTCGCACGACCACTATGACCACCTCGATTACCCGACCATCCGCGAGCTGGCGAGAACGGAAGTGCCGTTCGTCACCTCGCTTGGCGTCGGCGCGCACCTGGAATACTGGGGCGTGCAGCCCGGGCGCATCACCGAGCTCGACTGGTGGGACAGCTATCGCCTGCCGAACGCCGACGTGGTCGTGACGGCCGCACCGTCGCAGCATTTTTCGGGGCGGGGGTTCAACAATCGCAATTCGACGCTGTGGTCCTCGCTCGTGATCCGCTCGCAACGGCGCGCCGTGTTCTTCAGCGGCGATACCGGCCTCACCACGGAATATCAGGTCATCCGCGAGCGCCTGGGGCCGTTCGACCTCGTGATGCTCGAAGTCGGCGGCCTGCATCCTTCGTGGGGAGACATGCATCTCGGGCCGGAGAACGCGCTGAAGGCGCTCGCCTTGCTGGGCGGGGGACCGTTCCTACCCATCCACTGGGGCACCTTCAGCCTGGCGATGCACGCGTGGGACCAGCCAGCCGAAGTGCTGTTCGAGCTTGCGCCGCGCACTGGCGCGCAGCTCGTCATGCCGAGGCTCGGCGAGGCGGTGGAGCCGGCGCATGCCGCGAAGGTCGAACCCTGGTGGCGCAGCGTCGAGACGTCCGGTGCGCCACAAGAGACCGCGCTGCCGAAATCGATCCCCTGGCCGATGGACTAGCTCGGGAGCAGGCGGACTGTCTCTGAGAGCGAGTCGAGGAGCGCGCGCACCGCGGGAACCATTCCGCGCCGCGACGGGAAAACGGCGTGCACGATTCCGACGTGACCCTTGAGCGATGGCAGCAGTCGGACGAGCGCGCCGCTCCTCAAATCGTCCGAAACGAGGAGACGCGGGACCAGGACTGCGCCAATCCCTTGCAGCGCCGCGCGCCGCAGCGTGAATAGATCGTCCGTGCGGAGGCGAGGCGAGTGTGTCAGTTCGACGGGCTGACCGTCTGCGCCGACGAAGCGCCAGGTCGAGCGCTCGTCGGCGCTTGACATCGAAACCGTCGGCATTCGTGACATATCTTCAAGCGTATGAGGTTCTCCATGCGCGGCAATCAATTCAGGACTAGCGACGAGGATTACCTCGTCTGGCCCAAACACGCGCATGGCGAGATCGGAATCCTCGAGAGGCGGCTTGCGAACCCGCATAGCGATGTCGAGGCCTTCGTCGACGACGTCCACGCGGCGATTGGTAGCGTCGAGCGCAATGCGCACTCGCGGATGCTTGGCGAGGAAGCGTACGAGCAAGTCGGCGACGCCGGCTTGCAAAAGACCCGTTGGACAAGAAAGGCGCACGACCCCCTGTGGCGAGGCAAGGATCTGACTCATGGCGTCCTTCGCCGCTTGCGCTTCATCGAGGAGCGCCAGGCAATGGCGGTGAAACGTCTTCCCTGCTTCGGTGAGCGAGAGACGCCGCGTCGTGCGGTTTATAAGGCGTACACCAAGCTCGCTTTCCAGCGCGGCGATCCGGCGGCTTAGCTTCGAGGTCTGCAAACCTAAGGCCTTGGCCGCCGCTGTGTAGGAGCCAAAGTCGACCACTTTGGCGAAGAAAAAGAGGTTGTTGAGGTCTTGAACGGGATTCATCCGGCACCCCTGATTATTCTATTCAGGACAACTATGTGTTCCATTTCTTCATCTTCCACCGAGATCATTGCACGGATATTCTCGCATGAACGTCTTCGTTACTCGTAGAGGAACCTGAATATGTCGAACCAACGTCGCCAAATTCTCGGACTCACCGCTGGCGCAATCGCAGTCGCTGCGACCGCCGGCGAGGCGCTTGCACAGGCTGGTCAGTTGCGCGGAAGGGATGCGCCGACGCCAGCACAATCAGGCCGCTCAACTCGTTCGGAGTTCACTGGGCTCTCGGCCCTGCTGAATCCGGAAGACTGCGTCGTCGTGCTGATCGATCATCAACCGTTCCAGTTCGCGAACCTTCATAGTCACGAGCCGACGATGATCGTGAACAACGTGATCGGACTCGCCAAGTTCGCCAAAGCCTTCAAAGTTCCGGTCATTCTGACCACGGTGCTCGAAGCTCGCGGCGGAAAGCTCATCAAGGGCCTTCAAGACGTATTCCCAGATCAGAAGCCTGTTGATCGGACCTACATCAACACCTGGCAGGACAAACGGGTTGTGGAGCTCGTGAAAGGAACCGGCCGCAGGAAGCTGATCCTGGCCGCGCTTTGGACCGAGATGTGCCTGGCGATGCCCGCTATCCACGCCCTCGGCGAAGGCTACGACGTGTATGTCGTCACCGACGCGTCAGGGGGTGTATCTGTGGAAGCTCATGACATGGCGGTTCGGCGAATGGTCCAGGCAGGGGCCGTTCCCATCACGTGGCTCGCTCTGAGCGGCGAATGGCAACGCGATTGGGCGCGCGAGTCCACGCTTGCAGACGCCGCGAAGATCCTCACCGAGCACGGCGGTGCAAGCGGGGTCGCATTCGCCTGGGAAATGCAACTTCTGGGAACTTCCAGCCGGTAACACCCCATGAGCGCGAAACTCGAGGGCAAGATCGCGACGCCTGGCGCCGTCCCTATGCGACGCACCGTACTGAAGGCTGCGGCGAGCCTCAGCGCGCTGGGCGGCCTAGGTGCGATCCTGACAGATCCGCTTGAGGCGCGCGCCGCGCCGGCGGGCTTTATATTGCCGCCTGCTTCCGAAGCACTGACACCATTCAAAGCTAGCTTTCCTCAGGATGCGCCCCGCGACTTGAAGCGCAGGCTGAGCATGACTCGCTGGCCGGAGCGCGAGACGGTCGGCGACTGGTCGCAGGGTGTTCCGCTCGAAAAGGCCCAGGCGTTGATCGCCTACTGGCGCGACAAGTACGACTTGCGTCGGTTCGAGGCCCGTATCAACGCCTTCCCGCAATATCGCACGCGGATAGACGGGCTCGGCATTCATTTTATCCACGTGCGGTCGCCGCACCCGAATGCGCTGCCGATCGTTCTCACCCATGGATGGCCGGGATCGTTCGTGGAGTTCATGGAAATCATCGGCCCGCTCAGCGATCCCGCGCGCCACGGCGGGCGCGCAGAAGACGCATTCCATGTCGTCGTGCCGTCGCTCCCGGGCTTCGCGTTTTCCGATAAGCCGGCCGAGACGGGCTGGGAAGTCAATCGGATCGCCCGTGCCTGGGCAACGCTGATGCAACGTCTTGGCTACGATCGCTGGGTTGCGCAGGGCGGCGATTGGGGTGCTGGCGTTACGCACGCCTTGGCTCAGCAGTGGCCCCGGGGCCTGATTGCTGCCCACGTGAACTGGCAATTCGTTTTCCCGGAGAAGCTGCCGGACAATCCGACGCCTGCCGAACGCAGGGCGATGGAGCGTGCGGCGCGGTTTGCAAACGATCAGAGTGGCTATTTCCGCGAGCAAGCGACTCGCCCGCAAACGATAGGCTATCCGCTTGCGGATTCGCCCGCGGGCCAAGCGCTGTGGATTTACGAGAAGTTCCACGCGTGGACCGACAATCACGGCAATCCCGAAGATGCGCTGACTGTCGACGCGATGCTCGACGACATCAGCCTCTATTGGCTTACCAACACTGCCGCATCGTCTGCTCGCATCTACTGGGAGAATACCCGCGCCGGCTCGGCAAGCCTTTCCAAAGGGCGGATCGAACTGCCCATGGCGGCGTCGGTATTCCCGCGTGAGATTTTCTGCCCGCCTAGAGCATGGGCCGAGGCGCTATGGCCGAACCTGTTCTATTGGAATGAGCTCGACAAAGGCGGGCATTTCGCCGCATTCGAGCAACCGGCGCTCTTCACCGAAGAGATGCGAAAGGCCTTCAGGTCACGGCGTGCCTAGCGAATTGGCGGCGGCGACAGGATCGCGGCGCGATGTTCTCGTGCGGATCGCGCGCGGTGCTTTAGCCGGTGCGGCCGTGGCGATTGGAAGCGACGTAGCGGCACAGCCAACCCAAGCGCCATTGCCGCGCGCCACGAAAACCGTCACGCCGTTCCGAGTGGTGACGTCGAGTGCGGCGATCAGCGACGTGCGCCGTCGCTTGCAGGCCTCGCGCTGGCCGGAACGCCAGACCGCCGATGATTGGCGGCAGGGCGTTCCGCTCGCCGCGATACAGGCGTTGGTCGCGCACTGGCGTACCGCCTACGATTGGCGCCGTCTCGAGCGGCGTTTGAATGCCTATCCGCAATTCCGCACCGAGATCGATGGGCTGGGCATTTACTTCTTGCACGTTCGTTCACCGCATGAGCATGCGCGCCCGATCATCCTCACCCACGGCTGGCCGGGCAGCATCGTCGAATTTCTCAACGTCATCGGTCCGCTGACGGACCCGACCAGACACGGTGGTCAGCCCGAAGACGCCTTCCATGTCGTGCTTCCCTCAATTCCGGGCTTTGGCTTTTCCGACAAGCCGACCGAGAGCGGCTGGGGCTTACCGCGTATCGCGCGGGCATGGTCGGTGCTGATGCGGCGCTTGGGTTACACCGACTATCTCGCGCAGGGCGGCGACTGGGGCGCGGGTGTCACGACGTGGATGGCTAAACAGCACGTAGAAGGGCTCGCGGCGATCCATCTCAATCTGCCGATCCTGTTTCCGCCTCCGCTCGAGGGCGAGCCGAACCAGGCCGAGAAAGCGACCATCGCTCAATTGGTCGCGTTCAATGAGCAAAAATCGGGCTACGCCAAGATACAGTCCACCCGGCCTCAGACCATCGGTTATGCGCTGGCGGACTCGCCCGCCGGCCAGGCGGCGTGGATCTACGAAAAGCTCGGCGAGTGGTCCGACAGCAACTACGAACCGGAGCGCGAAATCTCGCGCGACGAGATGCTCGACAACATCTCCCTCTACTGGCTCACCAATACGGCCGCGTCATCCGCGCGCCTCTACTACGAGAGTTTCGCGACCGATTTCTCGACGCAGAGGCTCGATCTGCCTGTCGCCGTAAGTACTTTCCCGGGTGAATTGTTTCAACCCCCTCGCCTGTGGGGCGAGCGGGTCTATGCGCGACTCTTCTATTGGAACGAAGCCGCCCGCGGCGGACATTTCGCGGCCTTTGAGCAGCCAGCCGTGTTCGTCGGGGAACTGCGCGCCGCGTTCCGAGCGATTCAACAAAAGTAGGCGAGAGAGCTGTGCCTGATACCGTAGAGACCCTCATCAAACGCAATCTCCACGAGGTGTTCGGAGAGAGAGACGCCAAGAAGAGACGGAAGGCGATCGCACAACTTTGGACCGAAGATTGCGTATTCATCGATCATAGTGGCAAGAGCCAAGGGCGCGATGAACTCGATCGTGCGGTCGTGGCCTTGCATCAGCACTTGCCAGGCTACGTTTTCAGTGAGCGTGGGCCTGTCGATCTACTCCACGACAGCGGGCGCTTGGCTTGGAGCTATGGACGACCGGGGCAGGAGCCTGTCAAGGGCGTAGATGTGGCTCTAGTGCGGAATGGTCAAATCTCTCTGATGCTGACGTTCCTTGATGAGGTGCCGGCAAAACTTTAGACGTGCGGGACGTCACGAGCGCTTCTGGAGGAGCGACGCCACTTCACTCGCGGGAAGTGGTCGGTTGAAAAGATAGCCCTGCAACTGATCACAGCCGGCGCCTCCATCGTCATGCTCTGCGCGATCATGCTGAAGCTCCGGCGACGCGTGCCCGGAGCGAAGCGAAGAGCGACAGGCCAATCGCGGCGATCAGGAGCGGCACGCTGAGAAGCGCAAGCGAGGCGTAGGCCGCGGCTCCCGAGAGGTTCGCAATGATGACACTGGCGATGGCGGTGCCGATCGCCTGCCCGAGATAGGTCGCGGAGGAATTGAGCGCGATCGACGCGGGGGCGTACGCCGGCGCGAGCGCCGCGAGGCGCGCCTGCTGCGCGCTCAGCCCTGCGATGTGGCCAAGGCCCCAGATCGCGACCGCCGCTGCGAGGAGCGCCGGATGCCCCGCCGACCAGGGCCACAGCAGGTGTCCGGCGAGCACCGCAGCGAGGCCCCAAACGACCACGCGGCCCGCCCCGGCCCGGTCCATGAACCGCGCAGCGAGCGTGTTGCCGACGATGGCCGTCACCCCGAGCGTGGCGTAGAGCAGGCTCACTTCGTGTGGCGAAGCGTCGATGAAAGCGTGCGCGGCGGGCACAAAGTAGGCGAACAGCGCGAAGCTTGCAGCGGCCATGAGGGCGGTGACCGCGACGACCG
>Ga0209647_1000131_pt1 | contig 65029 bp, 74 predicted proteins | sample GraSoi_2013_60cm_FD_185827 | JGI IMG/M metagenome (GOLD analysis project Ga0209647, IMG submission 185827) | Grasslands soil microbial communities from the Angelo Coastal Reserve, California, USA - Sample 9_17_2013_60cm (SPAdes) (version 2) | ecosystem: Environmental > Terrestrial > Soil >...
CTTTTTTCGGTAACTTTGGTACAAAATACATGGGCAGTTAATACACCTCCTTCCGGAGTCAGAAACATTGTTCCAACAATATTTCTAGTGTGTCAGCTGCCTTTTTTGTTGTCAAATCAATCTAGAATGAGTTTTGCACCAGACTCACACATCTAAGGTTGACATCCAGTATCTTGCATGATATAACACTTCCATGGGAAGAATACTTACTGAAATGCTTCTTCGAAAGCAAATGTGGCTTGACCGCCAGACTTCATTTATTCCAGCAAAGTATGACGTTGATGAAAAACGAATTGACTTTAATTCAACGCCCACAGAACTTTTTAATATGGCAGAAAGTATGCTCATCGAGAGATCGCCGCTTAGTCTGAGTAAAGCAGAGTGGTACGCATATTTTGCAAGTAAAAGAGGACCCAGAAGAGATAGTCAACCTGGAGAAAAAGGAAAAAGCGTGAAAGATCGAGCGCAAATTCACCTTGCTATTCATAAAGACCATATAGAAGATCTCCAATATCAACTGGATGATTTGCGCGGAGTTCGAAGACATATTGCACAAATAAATCTTTTCTTTGAAAAACGCTCTGCAAATGCATACGCAAGAAGAATACAAAAGCTTCCGTAATCTCACTTATTGCAGTAGAAGTCCTTATCGAGCATACAATAAATGATAGATTTGTTTTTATTGAGAAAATAGGCAAAATAGCAAAAGGGTAAAAGCGGTTTAGGACGCTGGCACTGCAAGAAGGCTTACTTGATTGGACCAATCATCAAAATCTGGCATTTTCGTAAATGAATCGTGTAAATCATCTAATCTCTGCAGTGAGTCTGAAAAATTATTTTCTGTAAATAGTGCACCAACAGCTTGCCTCATTACCTCAGTTGGCAACGTTCCAATTTCTCCACCAATTCTTTCTTGTCGCCCTCCTATAAATACTTTTTGTCTTTGCAACCATGTAAGAAGCCTAGTGTAACATTGTTGCTCAAAGTCTCTATTTCTTTGACTACTCACTCTTCTGATAAGATCTTCATGAAGTCTTCCCATGTATTTGGTATAATCCAAATTATCTTCTAAATACAGCGTAAGTGCCTCTGTCTGCGCCATGTCTTTTCCATCCATACCGCTCCCTCCAAGGTCTGCAAGCGCGACAGCTTTTGCAATAAGACTACTTTTCCCAAAGTCGGGTTGGAATACGGTTTTTCCATCCCATCCAGAAGGGACAGTCAACATAATCGCTTCATGCGCAACAACACTATCTTCCGGAGTAAATATTTGCATTCCTTCTCGTGCATTTATTTCTATCATTCTCGCAATTGCTCTTTCCGCGCTTTTTTCCTCGTTATACCCAGTCCTGCGCTTTCGTACTATTTCACCTGTAGGCTTGACGTCTTCTATCGATTCTTGTGTATCATCATGGTGCGCCATAATAAAACGGGCTAAGTCCTTATCTCTTTGGGTAATAGAAGAATCTGCTGCCCCCATTGCATCCATAATTCTTCCGATGCGATTTACGCCGCTTTGGCTATGCCACCTAACATGGTAATACAATCTATCATTTGGATTTACAGGAGTTTCATATTTTGCGGCAATTTCATCCATTTCTTTTGTGATTGCGGTATTGACGATCTGATGAAATCTGCTTTCTTCTGGAGCAAGCGTATCTAATTGAGGACCTTTTTCTGCTGGCATAACATCTGAAGTATACCACAAATAATATATTTTATAGAAGACCTATTTTAGTCGTGTCTGGGTGGTGTAATACCGATGCTTGTTAGTGAATAGTCTAAAATCTCTTTCATATCGTCTCGTCTATTTTCACTTCCCAAAACAACAGCAATAATTTGGTGTCCACCATATTCTAAATACGTTACCAGGCAAAGTCCTGCCTCGGGCGTATAGCCGGTCTTAACTCCTTTTACTCCAGGGTAGGAGGTAAGTAAATTTGTTTCGTTTTCCAGCGCATATTGCGCATGGGTTGTGCTTTCAGGAATAGTATAGTCAAACGTCTGGACAATCTGGTCAAATAAAGGAAAATTTAGCAGCGCATACCTGGTAATAACCACTAAATCTGTCGCAGTAGTAAATTGCTTTCCATCTCCTTCCAATCCTGTTGGATTGGTGAAGTGAGTATTGATAAGACCAAGAGAAAGCGCTTTCAGATTCATACTTTTGATAAATGCTTCCCGGCCTTTGGGAAAATTATCTGCCAACACTTCTGCCGCATCATTTCCAGAATGGAGGATAAGCCCATAAAGTATATCCTCGAGCGTAAATGCTTCTCCTTTTACAAAGCCAACACTATCTTCTCCAACAATATCTTTTTGTGAAACTGTATAGATATCATCAGGCTTTTTATGCTCAAGTGCCACGATTGCTGTCATAATTTTGGTAAGAGATGCCATAGGAAGACGCTCTCCTGCATTTTTGCTAAAAAGTATTTGGTCTGATGTAAGGTCGTAGGACAGAGCACTTACTGCTGAAATGTCGGGAACGCGTACCCCCGTGTGCGCCCCAAGGACACCAGTTGGTTGCCATACATTAAGCGTTGTGACTTGTGCATTATCGGTCATCGTCAAAAATGATGGAAGAGGAGAAAATGTATATGCTTCTTGGCTGACTAGAGGATTTTGTATCCAAAAAAGCAGCCCTATGACCGTACTTGCAAGCAATATAGGAAATAGATAGGAAATCCAAGAAAATTTCATATTCTCTATTGTATCATCAGTTTCTAGGTATTACGGAAGATTCATGGTAAAATGAGACCATGTTAGTTGATGATGTCCATATAACAATTGCTGCCGGAAAAGGCGGAAATGGGTCTGTTTCTTTTCGCCGCAATGCCCAGACAGCCAAAGGAGGACCAGACGGAGGCAATGGGGGCAATGGGGGAAGTGTCTATATCCAGGGAATTGATGATATCTTAGGACTTGCACAATTTCGATTTAAAAAACAAATTTTAGCTGAGGATGGAATTAAGGGAGCCAAGCAAAATTTATTTGGAAGGAATGGAAAAGATGCACTTATCCAAGTACCTCTTGGTACGGTTATTACCGACACAACCTCTTTGGAGGTATGGGAAATTACCGATACCACAGCAAAACTTTTACTCGCCCAGGGTGGCAAAGGGGGACGGGGGAATAATGAATTTAAGTCTGCAACCAATCAGACTCCTCGTTTTGCGGAAAAGGGGACGATAGGACAAGAGCGCAGTCTTCATCTCAAACTTCTTCTCATTGCAGATATTGGACTTATCGGACTTCCTAATGCCGGAAAAAGTAGTCTGCTTGCATCCTTGACCCATGCAACACCAAAAATTGCAAACTATCCATTTACCACCCTAGAGCCAAATTTGGGAATGATGGGAGCAGTGACGCTTGCAGATATTCCAGGACTTATTGAAGGGGCACATACTGGGAAGGGACTTGGTATACAATTTCTTCGCCATATTGAAAAAACCAAACTTCTTTTGCACTGCATCGACATTACATCTGAAAATATAGCAAAAACGTATACGACAGTACGCACAGAACTTGGTGAGTATAATAAAGAAATCCTCACCAAACCGGAAATACTTCTCCTGACAAAATCAGATATCATATCTGAAAAAGATGCACAAAAGGTAGTGAAAAAAGCACAAAAACTCAATCCAAATGTCCAAGTTGTTTCTGTGCTTGATGATAATCAACTTCGTATTCTCAAAGAAACCCTTATACATTTTGTTCATAATTCTTAAATCTGAATTTTAATTATGTTACGAATTGCACATAGAGGCGCATCAGCCAATTACCCAGAAAATACACTACGGGCATTCAAGCATGCACTTGAAGGCCACCCTGATATGATGGAATTTGATGTCCGTATTACAAAAGATGGTGTTGTGGTTGCAATGCATGACAAAAAAATCAACCGGACCACAGATGGAAAAGGAGCAATAAAAAATCTTACCCATAAAGAACTCACCAAAGTTCATACCCCAACAGGTGAAACAATACCAACACTTAAAGAAATATTCGACTTATTAGCAGGGAAGGCAAAAATTAATATTGACCTAAAGGACAAAAAAGCAGTCAAACCTACTGTTGAGCTTATTGAAAAATATGTCCTTTCCCACGCGTATTCCTATAATGACTTTTTACTTTCTGCATTTAACATTACAATTCTTCTAGAAGTACGAAGATATCAGTCTGGACTTCCCATTGCAATTAATTTTATCGCTTTTCCTTGGCTATTTGTCCCACTTTCAAAGCTTTTGGGTGCAAAAGTTATCAAACCACATCGACGTATCACGACCAAAAAATTAGTTAATTCTGCACACGCTCAACACTTACTCGTATATGTGTGGACGGTAAATAAACCAAAAGATATTGAAAAAATGAAAAACATAGGAGTAGATGGCATTATTACCGATTATCCTGATTCTTTCTAAAAAATTAATTACTTCTTTGTATCAAATGCTACGCTAAATGTTGTCCCCATATTTTTCCCACTTGTTACAGTAATTTTTCCACTATGCGCATCAACAATCCATTTCGCAATAGAAAGTCCAAGGCCTGCACTATTTCCTCCTCGTACTGTATCTGCTTGATAAAATCTATCAAAAATATGTGGCATGTCGCGGCTATCTATACCTATACCTGTGTCAGATATGCTCAGTGTTGGTTTTGGGATTTGAGTAAGTGATACGGTAATGCTTCCATTTTTTGGAGTGAATTTTGTCGCGTTATCTAAGAGGATAAGTACGAGTTGTTTGAGACGATCTTTGTCCCCAAAAATATACATATGTTTTCCTATTTGTTTTTTTATGTGTATCTCTTTCTTGTCTAACATTGGTTCTATCTCACGTATCCCTTCTTCAACTATTTTTGAAAGATCCAGTTGTGCAAAATGCAATACTGCGATTCCCGCATCGATCCGAGAGAGCATGAGAAGTTCCTCGGCCATAACACCCAATCGCTTACTTTCTTGGAGGGTCTGGGTAATAACTTTTTTATAATCTTCTTTTGTTTTGGTTGGAGAACGCAGCACAACTTCGGACGCAGTCTGGATAGCAGCAAGTGGAGTACGAAATTCATGGGATGCATTTGCCAAAAATTCTTTTTGATGTTCGTACGTTTTGCGAATCGGGTCTAAAGTTTTCCCGGCTAAAAGATATCCAAGACCTCCACCAATAAGCAAAATGGCTGTATCGATAACTCCAAGGTCGATAATAAATGACCGACGAAGTTCTTCTACCTGACTTTGTATTTCCTCGACTTCTTCCGGGGACAAAAGGCGCGGGACATGAGGTCCAAAATTTCGGGCAATAACCACTCTGGCAAAATTTCCTGTTTCTGTGGTAAAAAGCGCTAAAGAAAAGGCAATAACGATGCAAACTAAAAATAACTCATACCATAGTGTCAAAGACATTCGCGCATGGGAAAATTTTTTTGCTTCCATTATTCACTCCTTCCAATCTTATATCCAAGTCCTCGTATTGTTACAAATAATGACTTTTCTTTGGGAAATGCTTTATCGATTTTTTCCCGCAAACGCTTCATGAGCACATCGATAATATTGCTCATCGATTCATATGAATAATCCCATACATGACTGAGGATTTGTTCGCGCGTGAGGACTTGGTTTGGATGGAGCATAAAGTACTCCAAGAGGGCATACTCTTTGCCTGTTAGGACAATCTCTTTATCGCTTCTTGTCACAATATGTGTTGCGGGATTTAGGACCAAAGTGTCTAGGGAAAGAGTTGGAGCTTTCACTGTTGCACGCCTCACGACAGAACGAATACGTGCCAGAAGCTCATCAAAAGAGAATGGTTTGATAATATAATCATCTGCTCCGTTATTTAATCCCGTAACTTTGTCATCCACGGTATCTTTTGCAGTGACCATGATAATTGGGGTATAATTTTTTTCTGTACGCAAATGAGTGCATATCATACTTCCATCCATTCCAGGAAGCATAATATCAAGAAGTAACACATCGTATTCCTCTGTGCTTGCTTGCTCGTATGCATCTTTTCCATTTTGAAAAAGATCTACAGCCATATTTTCATCTTCTAGTCCAGTCTTGATACTTTCCCCAAGAAGCGTTTCATCTTCTGCAAGTAAAATTCTCATAGTGCAAGTATACCAGAAGGCCGCTTACCTTAAAGCAAACGGCCTCTAGCTTTTGTACGTACTACACTCCTGCATGAAATCAAGTGCCCCTCCGGCGATTTCAAATCAGTGGTGTACACGTGCTCTATGGATATTCTACAAAATAGAGATGAATTGAATATGAACCGAAAAAAGCGTAAAACTAGTCTTGTTGTTGATTTTTTAAATAGGGAAGCAAATCATCCCGTGGAATTTGTATCTGTTTGAGGTACTCAACAATTCCTTGAATAAATCCATTTGTAGCATCCGGCTCTGACATAAGGTCTTCCTCAAACATAATAAAATGTGATTGATGATTTTTTGTCCGTGACGCCACTTCTTCAATCTTGGCCTTTACGACTGATTCTTCTACGTCAATCATATCCAGCTCAGGAATGAGTCCTCTAAATTGTATGACGTCTTCTGCAAAAACCTTCCCCACTGCTTGTCCCCAAGAATATCTCTCCATATTTTGCTTCGCTAGCGCAAGTTGGGTAGCGCCACTTGTCCAAATTTCTTTACCTTCCCCAAGTATCGCTTGTATAAATTCTCTTTTATCATGTACTTTTGCATCTGCAGTCAGCAACTCTCTCAATGGATCAACAAATGCTTGTAATTCAATTGAACCATACTCATCATGGGAATACCTATCAATGCTTAAGAGAAAATACATGGCAACTTAGACAGGCCATTCATGCTTTCTTTTATTTCTTTCTCCTTGTTGTTTTATCAGCTTAAGACTACTGATATTCATATCTGCCATTCTTTTTGCCAATTCATGCTGTGTCTTGGCTTGTGGGGGAAGAAAACTCATATCGCGCTCTGGTTGTACTCGTCTGTATGCTTTCACCGCAGCTTGTGCTTCTGCAAGAGAGGCAAATGGCACATTTCCACCCAAATAATAACCTGATTCCCTTGCATGGAATGCATCTATCTCGTCTCGCAAAGTAATTACTTCTCCATAGCTAAGCCTCGCAAATTGTGGATTTTCATCTGTACCCATTCGTACAAGAGCCGAGTCTCCTGCCGGAGAAAGGGCAAGCAGTATTGTTGGAATTGGAGGTTCTTCTGGGGTAAATACAAGCGATGTTTCCAGTCCATCTGAATTGTAGTCTTTTGTAGTCTGAACTATTATACCCTGCTCTTTTCGCAATATTATGCAAAGCGGCTGTTCTTTCTGTACCATAGTGGTACATTATACAGAATATTTTTTATTTTACCAACGATAGCTTGGTGCGGGACGGGTGCGGTCTTATTTTTTCCCAGAAATATATACTAGAGATACTAAGAAGTATTACTACAAAAAGCTCTACCCACACAGAAAGATGCCATGAATACATCTTATTTAGTTGTAAAACAAAATCCAATATCAAAAAATGGATAAAGAAAAGTTCGTAAGAATGCTTACTTAAAAATTGTGAGATAGTAACAACAATTTTTTGTTGCACTGTCTTTACCTGAGCAAGTGTCAATAAAGCAAATGATATGGCAAACTCATACGAGGTATAGAACAAATTTGGTGGATATTTATTGTCAATGAGTGTCAAAGATCTATGCGTATCCCCAAACCAGACAAATAGTCCTGCAAAGAGTACTGCACTCACAATGCTCATGAGCGCGTAAATTTTAGTTGAAGATGTCGTCATTTCACTTTTGGCAAAGTACCATGCGAGTACCAGCACCAAAGACCACGGTATCCACATAGTCCATCTATACAAGGAGTAGGGGAAAGGGGTAAGCGTTATCCAAACAGTGAATACCAAACAAAAAGCACAATATACCCAAAGAAGTTTTCTTTGTTTTTTTACAAGGTAGACAAGTACGGGAAAAAGAAGTGCCAATTGCACAAATAACAATGGCAGCCAATTTTCATTCATTCCTCCAAGAAATGTCAGCGACTGCCAAATATAGTGCCAATTGATTTGTATTCCAAGTCCACTAAAATATTTTGGGGCAACCCAGACAAGACTTAGATGGACCCCAAAGTAAAGATAGTAGGGGATAAGCAAACGGGAAAACCTTTTTTTATACCAAGGAAGAAGGGATTTCCAAGTAGCCACTCTCTCTTGATACACAACATACATCACATATCCCGAACAAAAAATAAAAGAGGTAATAACAAAATGGAGATAATTCCAAATAAAGGTATTTGTCCCTGGGACAAGGTTATATGAAAATACATGTGTTGCTATTACACCAATAATACCAATCGCACGTAAAAAATCTATTGCAAAAAATCGCTTGTGCATATGCTGAGTATAGCAAAATAATGTAAAGTGTATTATACTGTGAAATATGCCAGAAGATGCGCAGATACCACCAGTAGAACATGCTCCCTTAAATCCTTCTGCCACTCCTCGTCCAGAAGCTCAAGAAAAGCCAAAAGATCCTTTGCGCCCACTCATTGATGCTGCTTTACAAGTTCATCCTGTATTATCAGCTGCACAAGCAGATAGGAATGAAAGAAAAAGATTTGAAATTGATTTTCGTGCAAATACAAGCTCAGAAGGGGCAGACTCAGATTTAGGTCAACTTTCACTACGCTTACTCATAGAGCCTACATTTGCATCCGATGACCCAGTAGGAAAGCTCGACGAAATCTTAAAACAACGGGAAGAGTATTCTGTAAGCACCGGAGGAACTCCGGTAAAAGACCCGAGCGCAGAAGCGTATAAGGGAATACTATCCCAAAGGCAAAAAAGAATGACTGAAGCATCACAGAGACACGTTGCCAGAGGCTCAGATGGCCAACCACAAGCAAAAGCAACAATAGAGCGCACAGCGACATCTGGACATACAGAATTAGTGCGGGTTGATTTTTTGGAAGACCCAAATGAAGGAGCACCTGATACTGTGAAAACAAAACGATCGTATTACTATATTGAAGGGGTCAACGATAGCTTCCGTCCAGCAAATGATGAAAACCCATCATATCTTGTCGCAAAAAAGGCTGCTCCTAGTATGACTTCAATTGCTGAGGGAATACTACCCGATCCAGACCAAGAATATGTTGCAATTGGTCTTCTTACTGATGTCTTGCAGCAAGCAGGGGACAAACCACTTTTTGATTATCTCAGCTCGCAAGGATATACAGACATTCAACGAATCTACTAACCTCTCTTGCTTGCATAAAGCAAGATATCATATACTTCTTGTGTGACCAAGAAATTATTCGGAATTATCCCACTTGTCCTTATTGTCCTTTTGGCTTTTTCTCTTCGGTGGTGGCACATTGCGTCTGTTACCCCGGGAATTAGTGGAGACGAGGTCGACTATGCCTTAACTGCCAAATCTTTTTATCTCAGCGGAACAGATTTGAAAAATGCCACGCATACATTCGACGTCCTTCGCTTTGTATACCCTAAGACTGATGACACCAAAGCAGAGTTGCCATATCTCATTCAAATGCCATTTGATGGACCATTTCCATTTTCTCTCCCACTCACGCGCCTTCCATTCGTCCTTATGAGCGTTGGAAGCGTTTTATTACTCTATGGTATTGCAAAAGAACTTGTCGATAAAAAAGCAGGTATTGCTGTGGGGCTTTTAGGGAGCATCAATCCATTTCTTGTTGTATTGGGTCGGACAAATTACGAAGTAACCGGTGCGACTTTTTTTTATCTTTTCGCATTCTTTGCTCTGCTCAAGCTTAAAGGATGGAAAATTCTCTTGGCTCTTCCTATTTTTTTATGCGCGTTTTATGTGTACATTGGTACAAAGGTACTTTTTATCCCATTCCTTCTACTGTGTGTCGCGTGCGGTTATTTTTATATCAATAAAAGAAAATATGCAAAACAATATGGAATACTTTTGGGAATACTTTTTATTTTCTTTACTGGGTATTTTGTAATTCTCCATGCAACGCCAACCAATAGATTGGGAGAATTACTGACACCTAATTCTAAAGAAATTATTGCCCAGGTGAATTCTATTCGCCATACGTCTCTCCCTTCAGCATTTACCTCGTTTGTTGTGAATAAATACACCATATATCTGCGTACAGTAACAAATAGTTTGTTCCTTATTTTTTCATCTGATTTTCTTGTGAGCTATGGAGATAATTTTTTTAGACTGTATAACCATGGCGTCATGTATTTTGTTGATATTGTTTTTTTACTTGCTTCCGTTGTTTTTTTCGCAAAGAAAAAACAATCCTTGGGACTGTATGTATTGGGATTTATCCTTATTGCAACGCTCCCCCAAATTCTCCATGATGATGCGGGGAATAATACAAATTATGCACATGCGTCGCTTGTCTTTCCATTCCTTATCATAGCCTCGGGTATTGGCATTGCGTATGTGGTATCTTTATTTCCCAAAAAATTCATTCTAGTCCCAGGGGTATGTCTCCTTGCTCTGTATGCACTTTCCCTTGCTTTTTTTATGCAAGCATATTTTTACCAATATTCCCTTGATGGTAGAGATGATTTTGTCACACGAGAGCTTGCAAGATATATTGTGCTTGCCCAAAGTCAACACAAAAAGATAGAGGTTCTCTCTCCAATTGGAGCAACACATTTTAAGAAATATCTTTTTTATGCGAATGCCCTAAGTGCTGCATCGATGAGCAAAGTCAAACAAGCATTCATCGTATCCCATATGCAACTAGACAATGTGTCTTTTGGCTCTTGTACAAATCATCCTACTTTTCCTAAAGATATTATTTTGATTGAAGATAAAATTTGTGGCAATGATGATTTTATGCACCATAGTAGTATTGCACTTATCAAAGACGGGGGAGCAGCGTACAAAATATATAACGACGTTCTGTGCGCTCACTACACTCTCAAACCTTACCCAACAGACCTTACTCTAGACGAGCTTGCTGTGGAAAATTTGTCAACCAAAGATTTTTGTGAAACATTCATCACGAGGAATTAACGTATATTTCCTCTCCAGTAACACCAAGGCGTCCAATAACATGTGCTGCAACACTTGTCGCTTTTTTCATTGCAAGCGGAATGTTTTTGGTTTTTATATAAACATAGGCAAAATTGGCAATATATGCGTCTCCTGCGCCGCTTGTGTCCACAACATTGTTTACTGCGAGTGCCGGACAGATATGCACACGTTCGTGCGCAAATACAATACTTCCTTTATCACCTAAAAGGGCTATGCATATTTTTTTATTTTTCTTTGCAAAATCTTTGAAAAATGTTACTTCATGTGTATTGGTTTTATTCATACTCTTCACAAAGACATCAAGGCCTTTTGCATAGGTATCGATAGCCGTAATACTCTGACTATATGTACCTGCGGAAAAATCTCCAATTTTAAGAGTGTTTGGAAGTCCCAAGGTACAAAATTGTCGAAATAAATCTTCTATCGGAGTAAATAAAATTCCATGAGCAATGTCTTGAGTGAGGAGAATTTTTTTCTCGTCTTGTCGTAAAAGCCGGCCTTTGAGCACACCCAAATCCCATGCGCCATATTCAGGAGTTGTTTTATGTAACGTGATTTCTATCGTACTCGTTTTACCCGGAATACATTCCAGAAATTTTGTGTCTATTTTCATTTGCTTACACTGATGCAAATAGCTCTCTCCATATGCATCTTTTCCAACAGACGAAATAATATGCACCTTGGCACCTGCGAGTTTTGCAAAATATGCAACATTAAAAGCACCACCACCAAGAAAAGATTTTTTTTCTTTGCTATATATATCAATACAGCAATCGCCAATTGAGGTAAATTTCATAGATACGCAAAGTATACAATAAAGCATGATACAATTGTCACTATGAGAAAATCGATACTCATTGGAATAACAAGTGGTATTGCTGCATACAAAGTGTTGGATCTTATTTCATTCTTACAACAACAAGGATTAGAAGTAGAGACAATCATGACTTTACATGCTCTGCGTATGCTATCTCCTCATGACGTTGAAGAAAAAACTGGGAAGAAAGTATATACCGATCTTTTTGAAAAAGGATTTGATCCAAAAAAAATTCTCAAAACAAGAAAAGTACGCCACATCCAGCTCGCTGACAATGCAAGAGTACTGGTCATTGCTCCTGCTACAGCAAATGTCTTGGCAAAGCTTTCGTATGGCATAGCAGATGACTTGCTGACAACTACTGTTCTTGCAGCAACGTGTCCAATTATTCTTTGTCCTTCAATGAATATACATATGTACGCAAATCCTGTTGTGCAAGAAAATATTGCCAGATTAAAAAAACGTGGATACATCATCATTGAGCCTGGCACTGGGCCACTTGCTTGTGGATACGATGGAAAGGGAAGACTTGCAGATACCAACCTCATACAAGAGGAAGTCCTCAGACAAGTAGCATGTACAACCTCATTACAAGGAAAAAAGATTATTGTAACAGCTGGAGGAACAAGTGAAGCAATTGATGAGGTCAGATATATAACAAATAGAAGCTCTGGAAAAATGGGAATTGCACTTGCAGAGGAATTATACATGCGTGGGGCTGATGTATTAGTCTTACGTGCAGTGCATTCAATTTTACCTCGTTATCAAATGCCTGAAAAAACTTTTTCAACATCTGAAGAACTTTTTTCTCTTATCAAACGCTATGTTAATTACTATGACACGATGTATCATGTTGCTGCTGTTTCGGATTTTTCGGTGAAAAAAGAGGAAGGCAAAATGTCTAGTGAAATACCGCACATACTTCAACTCATCCCGCAAGAGAAAATCATTGAACAGATAAAAATTCTCAATCCAGATATACAATTATTCGCTTTCAAAGCTGTTTTTTCAAAAAGTAAAAAAGAGGTCCTAAGGCTTGCAAAAGAAAAATTACATACATCCCATGCAGATGGGATTATCGCCAACGATGTGGGTAAGCGCACTGGCGGATTTGAATCAGATGATAATGAGGTTTGGATTGTTAAAAAAAATGGCCAGATACAATATTTTTCTTTAAAACCCAAAAGAACACTTGCAAAAGAAATTATTGATTTTCTAATGTAATCATTTTTTCTATTTGTCCCATCACATGTTTTTCTCCATTTTTAGAATTATCTATTGTGATGTAAGGCACGTGCGGTTCGTCAAAAAGTAGGGACATCTTTCGCAAATAATCAATTCCCAAAAACCATTCTTTTCTTGCATCGTATCGACTTTCTCGAAGTATGTCGGATGTTGTTATCAAAATAAATTTCGCGAAAGGGAATTTTTGCAAAAAAATCCTACGGAATTTTTCTTTAAGAAATGTCTGAGCAATAATAATTTTTTTATGTCGAGTGAGAAGATACTCTACATGCTTTATCATATTGTGAGAAAATCTTTCCCTCATATCTTCTGAGATAACTTGGTTTTTATGAAGCGCTCTTTTCATATCCTCGGGGATATCACTATCCCCATCGTAGAAGTAAAATTCAAATTCCTTCTCAAAAACTTTTCCAACATATGTTTTTCCAACTCCGGGAAGACCGAACAACACAACGATGTTCATAGAAGTTACTCAACAAATGTTAATGCAGTACCTTTTTTGTGTGCCCTACCTGTCCGACCAATACGATGTGTATAATCGTCCATGGTTGCAGGCATATCAAAATTGATAACATGGCTTACATCTGGAATATCAAGACCGCGGGATGCAACGTCTGTTGCCAGAAGAATTTGGATTTCATTACTTTTAAATTGCTGCAAAACGCGCTGACGTTGGTTTTGATTTTTATTTCCATGAATTGCTCCTGCTTTAAAACCTCTTTCTATTAATTCATTAGTGAGCTTTTGAATTCCCCATTTTGTCCTGCCAAAAATAACAACTTTTTCAAATCCTTCTCCAATAAGAAGGTCATGAAGCGTATCAATTTTCCTTTGCCCTTTTTCCACACGCACAATATCTTGATGAATATTAAGGGCTGCTTCCGGCTCTTCAATTTGTATGGTTATAGGGTTATGGACAAATGCACGAAGAATACCTTGTACCTTTGGACTTACTGTTGCTGAGAAAAAAAGCGATTGTCGCTCTTGGGGTAAAAGAGAAATAAAGTATGTAATGTCTGTAATAAATCCAATATCTACCATTCTGTCTGTTTCATCCAAAACAACGTTTTTAAATGACGAAAGCATAAGCGCCCTTTCACCGATAAGGTCTTTTATTCGTCCAGGGGTACCAATAACAAAATGAGGGGATTGCCTTAGTTCGCTTTTTTGCCTATTGAGACTCATACCACCAATACAAAGGACACTGTAAATCCCCAAGCCACGGGCAAATGCTTTCAATTCCTCTTGAATTTGTAGTGCTAATTCTCGAGTTGGTGCAATAATAAGCACTCTTTGGGATTTGTTACGAAAAATTTTATCAAGAAGGGGAATGAGAAATGCTGCAGTCTTCCCGGTCCCGGTATTGGCAATACCAATAACATCTTTTCCGCTAAGTATTGCAGGGATGCAATTTTGTTGAATTGGTGTTGGAGTCTTGTATCCTTTGGCTTGAATATTTTGTATCAGCTGTGGAATAAGGGAAAAATCACTAAAAAGGCCTGTTACTCCTTGTACAGGAAGACTCTCGACTTCTTTTTGTTGTTTTTTAATAACTTCTACGCTTCGAATTGCTTGTAATAATTCTGCTGTTGATGCGCTTTGACGGTGCGCAGAAAATCTTTGGTAGCCTCCACGGCGTTTGGGATTAAATTGTTGTCTCATAGGAGTTAGATGCGGGATTTATTCGCGCGAGCTTTATTGGCTTGAAGAAGAGAATTTGCTTTTCGGGTTGCTTCATTTTCCTCTCTTTTTACTCGAATTGCCTCTTTTTTCTTGGTTTCCTCTTGTTGTTTTCTTTCAAATTCAGCTTGACACTCTTTATTGGTGCATTCAATTTGAGAATATTCCACCTCAGTGAATTTCCCAGAGTACGTGGGGACTTTTTCTTTCCATGTCCTGGAAATAAATTTTTTGCCTCCGCACCTATCGCAGGGCTGGTCTACATATGCTATTTTTTTCATATTTTTATTGCCTCATACTGATTAAAGAAATACAACTGCAAAAATTCGGAGAAAAATGGAAATTAGGAAGAAAGATACCGTGTGTCAAAAACTTAAAATATGTATTATCTTTAATCTTGTCTAAAATAAATTGTTTCAAAAAATTCTGCAGATGTATAACTTCAACCTGCACGAGTAGTATAACACAGAAACGAGGGAAAGTCCAGTCTTAGCTTCGAATTCCTTCGCGTGCTAGATAAGAATGCTTTCTTTTCTACTTAAAGAAGGTGTTTGAGGAAATTAAAGAATCTTCCAAACATTACTCCTAAATTCCCGAGTGGAGAAACTCCGACTGTTGGCGATGCAGAAGTTATTGGGGACGGAGCAATTGTGGGAGTAGGTGTGCCGTTTTCCTCGTGTTTTTTGCCTATATCACTTTTTGCAGCATCCGACACACTGTGCCCACCTTCGTGCAAATGTGCAACACAAGATACATACGCGCCGTGATTTTTCCACTGTAGCGTAGGGTCACACGGAGTTGAGGTTACTGTGGGACTTACTGATTGGGTAATTGTCGGAGTTACTGTTGGTGTTACTTCAGCTGGGCTTTGAGTCGGGGTTGGGGTACTGGTTGGTCCAGACTGAGTCAGGGTTGGCGCAGAAGTCGGGGTAACAGTCGGATTTGCAAGTGGTGCATTTTTATTTGCGTGCTCATTTGCATTATCATTTGCGTGATTTTCGTGTCCATTTTGCGCTGCATATGCAGGAAGGGCAAGGAGAAAAAGTGTAAGAGTTATAATGAATGCTTTTTTCATACGTCTAATAAGTTAAACGAATAACCAACGAAAATGTTACAAACGAAAAAGTTGAACGTTTTACTTTACAGATGATACAATGTGACTTCTTATGGAAGACACAGCACTACTTATTGAAAAAGCTAAAAACGGAGATAAGGATGCCTATGGAATATTATATAAAGACTATTACGGTCGAATATATCGATATTGTAAAGTAAATCTGTATCGAGAAGATATTGCAGAAGATGTATGCCAAGAAGTATTTATCCGCGCATGGAAAGCGTTGCATACATTTTTCTTAAAAGATGGTGGGACTTTCCAAGCATTTTTATTTCGAATTGCGAGAAATTTGATTATTGACCTATCACGAAAGAAAAAAGAATTTTCGCTTGAAACATACCAGGAAATTGCAGTTGAGGAAGATTTTGAGGAAAAACTAGATAAAAAAGATGCGATTGAAAAAGTTAAATACGCACTTTCAAAATTAAGCGATGCTGATAGGCAACTCATCCTGCTTCGCTATTTTGAAGAACTCAACCATGCAGATGTTGCAAAAATTCTTGGAGTAAAAGAAGGGAATGTGCGAGTAAAAACAATGAGAATATTACAACAATTAAAAAATATATTAAAAAAATGACAACAGAAGAATTACAAACATATAAAAAAATTTATCTGGGTACAATGGTTGACGAATCTGTTGTGGAAAACAACTGGAATACGTTGTATCATCTTCTTCCCCCTCGGGGTTTGACTGGCAATAATTTTTCTTTCCCTATTGCATATACAATTGCGCTTATCGTTATTTTTGCACTCATAGGACTTGCCCATGTTACTCATGCACACAATACATTCTCAGCAGTGAAAAGTATGTCCAAATCTTTTTCGGCAACAATAGAAAATATTTTTCAAATAAAACACATCCAACCAACCCCGATCCAATCAGGGCCAACCCCGAGTTCCTCCGGTTTAACCGGAGTTCAGCCAAAACCAACCATTCAATCAGGGCCAACCCCAACAATCATCCCGACACAAGAAAACACGACCAAAGCACAACAAAGTACACCAGATACTATAAATCCACCACAAAGCAACAACCCTGGAAATTCCAATGGGTCTCATACTCAGACCAACCAGGATGTAAAAGGCACAAGTACTCAAAACAACCCTATTGATGGGAAGAAGGGGAATAGTCAAGCGGAAAATAATGGGAAATCCAATAGTCAGAAAAGTGTTTCCTCAAAACACTAATGAGCCCTTACAATAGCTGCCAATGCATGTATAAAAAGAGGTGAAGTATTTAAAGATTCAGTCCTCGCAAAAACAATGCCATTATTTTCTGCTTGCTCCTTGGCGCCTATTCCCACATCGTAGAGAATTTCAAGATGGTCAGCTAAAAATTGCACAGGTGCAATAAGAACATGCGTTTGCCCTTTCTTTTTTAAAATTGGCATTATATCGGCAAAGTCAGGCTTGAGCCATTCCTCGGGCGTATGTCCGGCGCTTTGGTAGCAAAACATCCAGCGTTTTCTGGAAAGCCCGGCCTCTTTGGCAACAGCACCTGCTGTTTCTTGTAAATCGTTAATATACGCTGGCTCGTGGTCTATGACTCTTTTTGGCATACTGTGGGCTGAAAATAAGACGAGGACAGAATCTGACACGTTTTTTGGAAATTTTTTTAGCGCTTCTGACACACGCTTTGCAAGTGCTTTTACAAAAAAAGGTTGCATATGCCAATCCTTAACCACTGTCACGGTATTATCCTTTCCCCTGTGCGTATCGACCGCTTCCCCAAGCTCTTTTACATACCCCTTCATAATTATCGGTGAATACTGTGGAGACATAATAATTCCAATAATATGCGTTACGTCTTTTGCAAAACTTGCTACGGCTTCTGAAATAAAAGGGTGGGAAAATCGCATTCCTGCAACAACCGTATATGTCTTTGCGTTTTGAGACTTTGTATTAAGCTCCATCTCTAGTGCCGCTGCCTGGTCCTTGGTAATCTGGACAAGTGGAGACATTCCAATACATGTGTAGCGCCTTATAAATTCTTTAATAGTTTCTGTATCGGCATCTTTTCCACCATACACATTTTTTAAATACTGCGGGATCTCCTCAAGCGTGCTTGGAGAACCATATGTCATAAGTACAACGCCAATCATATTCAAAAAAGTATATCACAAAATGCTGTTTGCCTTTTCATGGTTTCACTTCCTGACTTTTTGTAGTAAGATGGCTTCATTGCGCCTTTTATGAATAGCAAACGTAGGATAATCATTGGTACAAGGGGGAGCAAGCTTTCTTTAGTCCAAACAGAAATTGTAACCAAGTTACTTCATGCACAAAATCCTTTGCTGGATATTGAAATAAAAATAATCAAAACTACCGGCGACAAGAATATGAATCCAATACCTCTGGACAGTATTGGTAAGGGATGGTTTACTCGGGAAATTGACCGCGCATTGCTTAAAAAAACTATCGACCTTGCAGTCCATAGCTTAAAAGACCTTTCCGAAACACTGCCTCCTGGACTTATCATTTCTGCAGTACCACAGCGAGAAGACGCTCGTGAGGCATTAGTCTGTACCAATGGTTTTACACTAAAAACATTGCCAAAAGGAGCTGTAATCGGGACAGACAGCATGAGACGAAAAGTACAACTATTGCATAAAAGAAACGATATTGTGGTAAAAAGTGTCAGAGGAAATGTAAACCGTAGACTCCAGAAGCTTGATGATGGTGAGTATGACGCGTTACTCCTGGCTGTTGCAGGCCTCAAACGCCTTGGACTTGAAGAGAGAATTACCCAGTATTTTTCCCCAACTGATTTTATTCCCTCACCCGGCCAAGGGGCATTAGCAATTGTTACTCGTACATCTGATACTTTTCTGACTCCATTGCTTAAAAAAATTACCCACAAACAAACACTTACAGCGATTACAGCCGAAAGAGCTTTTTCTGCTGCAATTGGTGGTGGTTGCAAACTGCCCGTTGGTGCATATTGCACATGGGACAACAACGCATTGACACTCTCTGGAATGGTTGGGTCATTAGATGGCAACCATATAGAAAAGGCTTCTCTTGTTGGAGAAATTTCCAAACCACATACGCTGGGAAAGCTTCTCGCCTTCAAACTTCTCCAAAACGCACCGTGGTATACAAAAGAACATCGACAAACAGCATGAAGCAACTCTCACGTTTTGTTGTGGTGACAAGACCGGAAAAAGAAAGCAGTGCATTTATCAAGTCACTTGAAAAACTTGGTGTATCTGTTTTGTCCTACCCAACGATTACTATTGCCAAAAATCGTCTTGAAAAGGCTTTTGTGCAAGACCTAAAAAATCTTTCTTCATACGATTGGATTGTATTTACAAGCAAAAATGGAGTTATATTTTTTATAAAAGCGCTTGCCGAAAAGGGGATAGACCTATCACTCCTGAAAACAAAACATATTGGAGCAGTTGGAATAAAAACTGCAGAAGAAATTGTCAAATATCATTTACCTGTATCACTTATTCCGGAGAAATTCACAACATCTGACTTGGCTGAGGAGTTACAAGAGATTTCGGGGAAGAAAATTCTTCTTCCGCGCTCTGATATCGCAACACCACTTCTTTCAATACGCTTGAGGGAAAAAGGAGCGTATGTTACCGATATTCCAATCTACCAAACGCGATTTGTTATACCAAAACCAAGCAAATTGACTGCTCTTGTGCAAAATAATCGTATTCTTTGCCTTACATTCACTAGCCCTTCAACTGTTGAAGGATTTGTGCAAAGCATGCAAAAGGTAAAAGACAAAAATACAATTCTATCCCTCCCTGTCCTGTCCATTGGGCCAGTCACAACTAAAAAAGCTGTCCAAGAAGGGTTTGAGACAATATATACTGCGGATATTCATACCCTCGAAGGAATGCTCACAAAATTTAAAGAAAGTATTTTATAATAAAGATATGCAATACCATTCTTATATATTCCTTACCAGTAGTCAAAGCATACATACAATACGTGGTGCAACCCTACGGCGTTATAAAAAGGAATTTACCCGTGAGCTGAAAAAAATAAAAGGTGTTATGTGTAACACCTACGCGACACTTGGCTTTAAAGCAAATACTCATATACTTCTCTGGCTTCAAGCAGAAAAAGTTGACACAATTCAAGATGCCATCAATACACTTCTGCACACCAATCTTGGAAAACATCTTACTATTTCATATACGCTCTTTGGTATGACACGACCAACACAATACTCCGCAGCAGCAACAGGTCATCTGGATACCAGCAGAAAAGGAGACGGGTACCTTATCATCTATCCTTTTACAAAAACACAGCAGTGGTATATGTTGGACTTTGATACGAGAAGAAAACTCATGGGAGGACATGTTGCAATTGGAAAAAAACACGACAAAATAACACAACAACTCTTGTATTCCTACGGCGTGGACGATAATGAATTTATTGTGTCATATGAGACTTCCGACTTGTCAGCATTCCAAACCCTGGTTATGGAACTTCGATCTGATAAAGTCCGTGAATACACGCGTAAGGACACACCAATTTTTACCTGTGTGTACAAAACGCCTGAAGACGTGGTGAATTATTTATGAATATAACATTTCTGGATGCATGCTACAGCCGAAAAACATCGCATACTCCGGTGTGGTATATGCGCCAAGCTGGACGGTATTTACCCCAATATCGAAAATTAAAAGAAAAATATACTATTGTACAAATTATCAAAAACCCCGAATTAGCAGCAAAAGTTGCCCTGCAGCCGGTAGATATTCTCGGCGTTGATGCAGCAATTTTATTTGCAGATATTATGACTCCTCTTATTGGCGTTGGATGGGACTTGGAAATCGTTGAAAATATTGGCCCTGTTATGAAACATCCCATTACGTCGCTTCAAGACATAGACAAATTGCGAGTGCTTCGCCCCACAGAAGATATTGCATATCTTTTGCAAACTATTTCGATTCTCAAAAAAGAGCTGAAAAAAAACGTTCCACTTATTGGTTTTTCCGCTGCGCCTTTTACACTTGCGAGTTATATGATTGAAGGCAAACCAACCAGAGACTTTATAAAAACAAAATCTTTTATGTACCAAAATACTTCTGCCTGGAATGTATTAATGGACAGACTAAGCACGATGATTATCACATACCTTACATCCCAAATAGTAACAGGGGTACAGGCAATACAGCTTTTTGATAGTTGGGTTGGATGCTTGAGTCCGCAAGATTATAGCGAATACGTGCTTCCCTATACCACGCGAATTTTTGAGAGCCTTACTTCTTCGTCTATCCCGCGTATTCATTTTGGCACTAATACTGCCGGGTTTCTTTCATCTTTTGCATCTGTTGCGTGTGAAGTTGTTGGTATTGATTGGCGACTATCGATTGAAAACGCGTGGCAGCAGATAGGACATACAAAAGCTATCCAAGGCAATCTTGACCCAACTCTTCTTTTGAGCGATTTTTCCATTATCAAGAAGCACGTCGACGAAATATTTTCCAATCTCCCCAAAAGAGAAGGGTACATATTCAATGTCGGTCATGGTATTTTACCAGGGACGCCTGTTGCAACCATCCAAAAGCTCACTGAATACGTCCATTTATGCTAACGACTACCATCATTGCTTTTCGAGAATTTCTTGAAGCATTTTTGCTGATAGGTATTTTTATCGGAATCAATCAAAAACTTCATCTTGGCAAACAGAAAGAAATCCTTGGCGCAGCAGGTGTCGGGATATGTATGTCTCTTTTTTTACCTATTATTGTTTTTCTTTTTGAAAGTACTGCGAAAAATGTCTTTACAGAAAAAAATACAGACATCCTTGAGGGATATTTTTTACTATTTTCCGGATTTTTCATAGCGTATGTTGTATTTTCTCTTCATGCATCAATGAAAAAGTACAATAAAGCAACTATTGCCAATGCACATGAGAAAATGGAAAAGCAAATTTTTGATGTATCTCTTTTTTTTACCATCGTCCTTTTCGTTGCCCGAGAGGGTTTTGAGGTAGCACTGCTTGTTGCAACAACATCGTTATTTTCCACATTCTGGACAAATATGACAGGACTTTTTCTTGGATTTCTTGGCGCTTGGGTAATAGGAATTTTAACAAGTATTACCTATGTGACATTTCCTATCAAAAAAGTTTTTCAATACACACAATATCTTATTGTTATTATGGGCGCTGCAATGGTGATGAATGGAATAAGTATGCTTACAGCCATTTATTTGCGCGTCCGCATAGAAAAATATCTTCCATTACCATTACAGTTTTTACCAAGTGATTCAACAATTATCGGACATCTATTAAAAAACGTATTCGGATTGCAGCAAAACATGAGTGTTATCCAAGTACTTCTTATGACAGTGTATGTAGGTATTATCTCTCTTCTTTTTTTCAACAAACATGCGTCATTAAAAGTTGTGGAGAAATACTAAGTAGATTCGTGTGTTGAAGGAGCAGGCTTATGCACAGAGAATCGTTTGTAAACGATAAATCCCCCAATGCTTATGAGCAAAATACATAGGATAAGAATGAGATACCAGAGAGTTGGCGCACTTTTCTTCTGACTTACACCAAAAACAAGCGTACCATTTGTGCCACCAATTGCAACAATTTGCTTTGAAATTGGTTGTGTACCGGAAATTACTTCAAGTGTATGAACTCCTTGGGGGACGCGGTCAAAAACAATAGGATATCCCAAAACTGCTTCCGAGCCTGCTACTACTCTTTGCCCAGGCATGTTAGGATCCAGAAGTATTTTGACCGAAGAAGCTGGAACATTAGAGGGAAGCGTAATATTCGTCACAAGTGTGTATAGCTTGATTCCTTGACTTGTTGTGGTAGGCGGTATTGTGGGAGCAAGAGAAATAGTACTATTTGACGATGAGGAGCCATTGAGGGTATATACTCCATTTTTTGACAAGGAGAGAGTTTCAGATGCACCTTTGTATGATTTTATAGACCCATTGATAAAGGTTATGCTCCCTACGCCAGGCTGAATTGCTTGTAATGTCAACGTGTATACCGTACACGATGTTGTTGAGCCTCCAAGAATCACTCCGGCAAAGGAAGGATCTGTCTGCGTGGGTGTCAGCACAAAAGCAAAGCCGCAATCTCCCAATGTCACTGATTGTACGCGTAAAGATTGAGAAATAATGACACTTGCTTTTGCCGCATTCAAAGGAGTACCACCACCATCCAGGGTAACACGAATGTCAAATACTTGTCCTGTCTGATACTCTCCAGTTTGTGAGGAAACACCTAAAATACCACTTGCTGCAAACACTGGGCTACCCTGTGTCAGGGTTACAAACATGCAAACTATGCAAATACGTACCAATTGTATTAATTTTTTTTTAATTCCCATATGCCTTGGCTAAGATTGAAAAGTCTGTCAAATCGATAATTCCATCACCATTCATATCGGACAAGGAATAGTTAAGAGCCCCGGTATTCTCCCAATCAGTCGCAAACATAGACAAGTCTGTCAAATCGACAATCCCATCACCATTGATATCTGCAGTTTTGTGAAGATTTATTGTAATACTAACGGAAGTACTATTAACAGTAAGATTATTCTGAGCAAATGCGTTAAAGGTATTTATCCCTGGTATGAGCGTTGTGTTGAGCTGCCAACTTGTCGTTGTTGGGTAGGTGACACCTGTTGTTGAGTTATTTATGTAGACACGCAGGCCAGAGGCATTTGTTCCGCTTAGGAGTACTGTTGATGAATACGTATCTGTTGGTTGTGAGTCAAAAGATGGAGGTTGTACAGGCAATATAATCGGAGTAGGGGAAGGTGGAAGCGGAGTCGGGGTTGGCGTTGAAGTCGGAATAATCGGTGTTGGAGTAGGTGTATTTGGGACAGGAGTCGGGGTTACTGTCGAGCCGATAGGATATGTGCCATTTTGAGTAGAAAGAATGATTTCGCCATTATTTATATACGCTTTTACCGACCCCTTCGTAAGCGTTACTGTCCCTACTCCTGCAGTATTTGCCTGAAGTGTCAGGGAATAGAGAATACATGAGGTTGAAGAACCATTGAGAATAGCTCCTGCAAATGATGGATCGGCTATTGAAGGCGTATTTTTGGTATTAACAAAAGTAAAATTACAACCGCTTGATGAAGGAGGATTTATACTGAGACTTTGCACTGTGAGATTACTTGAAACAGCCACAGATGCTTGAGCAGCATTAAATGCCTGCCCTCCACCATCGATAACAATATTCACCACAAAAGTCTGACCGATTTGATATGTCGCTGCTGCCGGAATAGCGCTGATAGTAGCTGTTTTATTGTTTGCAGCATGCTCAAACAAACTAAAATGATTCGAAATAATTGCCGGTGTTGTGACGGCGATAATAAGCATAGTGATTATGGAGAGTTTGAGAAAGCGATCCAGGGATGTAAATTTTTCCCACAAATTCCTTATCCTATCCCACAAATTATCTGGAGGAATTGGTTGATTCGGACTGTATGAAAGAATTCTTGGCAAACTAAATACCTCTTATCTTAACACTAGTACCGAAAGAGAGAAGCTGTCAAGGGGTACAACAATTTTATAAGGTATTGACTTTTGTCTTTTTGGAGATATGATAAAAGTGGTATGCGAAAACGATTGAGAATTTTAATTGTTAGTTTTGTTGGTTTGTCCGCTTTCTTTCTATTATTTCGCCTCTCCTCAGCGCAATCCTTCGCAGACGATATCGATGTAAAATGTCAACAACAAAGCGTAAATGTAAAACTATCTTCTCTTGATGTCTTTGGACATAATATGGTTACCTGGCTTTGCTGGCATGGAGATTTGAAAGACAAAACAGTCCAACTTGTTATCCACGGACTAACCTATGACCATACATATTGGGATTTTCCCTATCAACAACCAAATTATTCGTATGTGAAAAACGCTGCAAATGCAGGATATGCAGTGCTCAATATCGATAGAATTGGCTCGGGTCTAAGCGATCATCCCAATGATACCGAAGTATCTGGTACATCTGGCGCATTTACCATCCATCAACTCGTAACAGACTTGCGTACGGGAATTTTCGCAAATACACAATTCTCAAAAATAATCCTTGTTGGACATTCAGCAGGATCCGGCATGTCACTTTTAGAAGTTTCATCATATCAAGATGTTGATGGAATGATTCTTTCTGGTTTTGCACATGCATTCAATCCGGCTGCATTTACGCTTATTGCAACAGATTTTTACCCCGCAACGCTGGATCCAAAATTTGCCAATAGTGGATATTCACCTGGATATCTCACGACAGTACCTGGTACAAGAAGTCAATTATTCTACAATCTTCCAGATGCAGACCCAAATGTTATTACACTTGATGAAACACTTAAGCAGACAGCAACTTCAGAAGAATTGGCAGATTTACCAATAATTCTCCTTCCTAATGTTTCGCTGTCTATTCATGTACCTGTGATTATTGCAAACGGACAATTTGACCAATTGCTTTGCGGGACAGGTACGCCATGTGATAACTCTCAAGCAATGCTTGCTCGCGAACAATCATTCTTTAGTCCCAATGCGTGTCTGGAGGCATTTATCCTTCCCAATTCAGGCCATGACATTAATCTTCATCTTAATTCAGCTAGCTGGTATGCTTTGGCGAATGACTGGGCCAATAGAAGAGTAGGGAATTCCACAAAAAATTCCCCAACACAACCTTGTCTCTGATAAAAATTACTTCCAGGAGTTTCTTCAAACTATCTTGTACTCAAGATTCTACTTTCGCGAGTTTTTCTCCATGAATCATTTATTTGTGGAAAATACAAAAAAATGATATAGTACTTACCTATGAGATTCATCGATCGAGTGCTACCGGCAGTAAATCTTATCGAAGACGTATTTACTCCTGTACAACAATTTAAAGCCCGAAGAATTTTAGCTTCATCTATTCCAGTCATAGACCCCCTTATAGACGTAGTGCAAATTGCTCCAAATGGTCATAGAATTGAAACGCGTACTATTGTCGATGCCAATGAAGAACGTCTTGTTAGTATCGAACGAGTAAAATCTTCTCTTAAAGCTCGCCCGAATCGTATAGCAATTGATTTTCCACATAGACCTCGCAGTGCAGATCCTGCGCGCTCAATGACTATTACACGAAGATGGTGGAGAGTCGGAATAGAAGGAAGCATTGGCGGAATATATTTGCAAAGAAATAGTCCAGATGCCTTTACGAATGCCCGCAATACATTAGACTCATTAGACTCATTGAAAAGAATAATCAGATAAGTGAAATTACCATGGCTGGAAGGTATTTTGCTGTAAGTAATCAAGCAATACGTGACCTGTCCGATATCCAGGACGTAGTCTACTCACAAAATACTCATTGTCCATACTTTGCATTACTCCCGGAATAACAGAAACAGCATTTGTAAACCCCGTAGCTTTTACTATTTGTACTGTTGATAGATCAAAAGACCCATATGGATATGCAAAGGAATCAATAGGTACATGAAGCATTGCCTGTAATACCTTCCTGCTTTGAGCTATTTCATATGCAGCCTCTTTTGTATTCATCCCTGCTAATGCGTAGTGATCCATTGTATGCGCACCTATTTCAATAAGCGGACTTCTGGCTATTTCTTCCAGCTGAAAAGTAAACATATAATTTGGCCTGTCTAAAAAATTAGGCACGATATATGCAATTGCTTTCACGTGTTCATTTTGAAGTATAGGGAAAACATTCGTATAGAAATCCATATATCCGTCGTCAAAACTTAGGATGATAACCTTTTGAGGTAACTTTTCTTTACCAACAATCGCCCCGGCAAGATCTTTTGGAAAAATAAATGTATAACCTGCATTTTTCAATGTTTCGATTTGAGAAATAAGAATATTTGGTGGAATATTTAAATTTTGTCTTCCAGGGTCATTCTCTACATATTCAACATAGTGGTAAAAAAGCATTGGGATACGTATTTCTCTCGCAGTATTACCAACCTTTGCTCCTAATACATGGGAGATTGCTGATGGTAAAATTGTCATTTGATGCTCTTCATCAATAGCAGGAATTGCACGAGACTGATACCAAAAGAAAACACCTATTACCAGAATGAAAAGAGGTAACAATGGTGAAAGATGTATTTGTTTTCTTTTTTTCATAGGAAAATTCCAAAAAATACTTGCAATACAGGATGAGGATACGTATGCTTTAATTGTGCCTGCAAAATACGAGGAAGTCAACTGTGGTACGCCTATGAGAATTAATTTCATTATTCTTCTTTTTACCAGTATTTTTGTACTTGCCCTACCCAAACAATTGTATGCTCAAAACCAAGAGATCTTATCTGCATCCACACATGTTAATCTTTCAGATATGATTTATGCTGACTTAGCTGTCCGAGGCTACTTAGATAATGTGAGCGTATTTTATACAGATGGAAAAGCGATAAATAATATTAAACTTAATGAAACGCGCCATTGGCTTCCTGCAAGTACAGTGAAAACGTATGCGGCCATGTATGCATATAAATTAGTCTCTGAGGGAAAACTTCATCTTTCGGATATAGTGAGCATTGATGGAAAAAATGAAGTACCAACCGAACTTGTTACCGACACTTTACCCAATCTTCTCATTGGTGAGACTGTTTCGATTGATCGTCTTATTCGCCAGATGCTTATTCAAAGCGATAATACTGCATTTAACCAGCTTCTCGATGTACTAGGACGAAATACTATTACTCGATATATTCAATCCCTTGGTCTTACACAAAGCCACGTGGGGTCAAAACTTAATCTTGATGATTCTCAAACACAATATGAATATGACGTTTCTGGGTATGGTGTAAATTCTACTACTGCAGAGGATTATGCAAAAGCATTTTTGCTTATTAAAAACAATAAAATCCCAGGGGCAAAAAACTTATTTACTATCCTCTCGCAGCAGAAAATCAATAATATGATCCCGCTTTTTCTACCAAAAACAGTCGTATGTGCTCATAAGACAGGCGATTTAGACCCCCTCTATCATGATGGGGGAATATGCCAAGACAAAACACACTCGTATGTGCTCACAATTTTTACCAACGCTGGTGATCCAACTCTACTTGCACATTTATCAGAAATTATTTATACCAAAAATTATCAACTAGTTGGAGAGTCGTTAACTCAAAATCAGTCAGTAAGTGACAATATGAATCAACCCATTGACGAGCTTGTTATGAATCAACCAAAAACATCGGTTTTAGGAACGACTACGTTAGATACATTTCCAATACCTGATATTACAGCAGCAGATTTAGGGATAAAAGCATCTGACCTATCGCTCGTTTTAAATAGTAATAAACTTCCCAAAGTAATTATTCCAGCTGATTCACCATTGCATACGTTTTCAGATGCATGGCAACTTGTCAAAATTTTCATTGCCCCAGGACCACTCGCCAGGATGGATGTAAATTTGCAAATAGGACAGTTAAGACTTGCTGAAGCAAAAGACCTCATGAGTCGTAAAAAGATACAACAAGCGCAAACCATTATTGGATCTATTCAAAGCGGTCTGGGTGTTTTATCTAAAGATCCAATTGTGAAAGCAAATGCAGCAGAGCAAACAACAATTCAGGCGATTTCAGAAACACGATTTTCACTTTTAGGAGCTCAATTGCAAAAGGCAAAAGGCAATGAAAAAATTACTCTTATCAAACAAATTGCTTCACAAGCAAAAGAAACGATTCAGCAAATACAACCGCGTATTCCAGAAGCAGTAAATGCCACGAGTCCAACACAAAGACCGCTTATCGGTACTATCGTGAATAGTACGTCAACAGAAATAACTGTCAAGACTGCCGGTGGACAGGAAATAACAGTTCCAACAAATAATATTGACGTTGCAGTAAAAGAAAAATCAACTTTTTCCCCAATACCATTACCTTCTCCTACTCCATCCGTAACTCCTACAACACGCACACTAGCAATTGGTACAACCATTGCGCTTATTGGATCGACCGTAAATAATCATTATTCTCCAGCGCTTATATTGACAAATGTACCAAAAGAACTTGCCGCACCACAACCAGTTACCGTGGCAAAAGTAGATACAAAACATAATACTATGGTTGTCCAAGAGAATGGGGTGTATACACAAGTTAATATTAATAAAAATACTACAATTAAAGGTGCAGATACAAATATTCCATTAAAATCTATTCAAGCAGGAGACGTGGTTGTTGTCCACGGAGCACCACTTACACAAATTCAAATACCAATACATACTACGACCCCGACAATAACACAAGCACTTTCACCAAAACCCTCATCTACCCCTCCTTCTGCGACAAAACAGACTATCATATCAACCCCGATTCAATCGGGGCCAACCCCGAGCTCCTCCGGTGTAACCGGAGTTCAATCACAGACAACACCTATCGTACTACATCAAAATCAAACAACTCCACCTTCTGCACCTTCTCCTACTTCTTCCCCGACCAAACAACCAAATACGCTCCCATCACCAACGAGCCCCAGTCAGAAAATAACCCCAATTATTCAAGGAACATCAATTCAGGTAATAGAGAAAAAATCCAACATGCCAACTACTTCTCCACAAAATTCTCAGCCACAACCTGTGCAAAAAGCGCAGAGTCAACCACAGTCGTCACCGCCGGTCCAAACAAATGCAATCGCCCCGGCAATTATAAATGATGACAAAAAGAAGTAATATGTGGACCGACTAAATTTCATCTATCCCTTTGCTTCGGGAGGTACTCCAAGTAGCTCATTCACTTTCACAAATTCAAATCCTTTTGATTTTAACTGACGAATAATTTCTGGTAGTGCATCCGCTGTTTGTGGTGCAGTCGGTGCTCCATTCATATGTAGCACGATAATTGATCCATTCTGCACGTTGTCAACAACATTACGAATAATTTGATATGTGTTTGAATTAAATCCATCAGCCCCAACAACATCCCAATGGACAACAATATCATTGGCCTCATTAACAAGCTTTACATCATCCGGAGTATAACACCCTCCCGGGAAGCGAAAAAGATGATTGTCAATCCCAGCATGCTCTCTTAGCAGTTTTTCGGTTGCTCCAATTTCCTCAATTTTTAATGTATTTGGAAGCTGTCCTAACCCAAAACAGAATCCGTTATACGAACTATCCGTATAGGAATGACTCCCTAATTCGAATAAATTATTTTGTGATAGCGCTTTGGTAACGTCTGGATATAATTCGATCCACATGCCTGTTAAAAATAAAGTTGCTTTGGTATTTGTGCTGATAAGAGTCTCTATGATTCGTTTATCGTAGGAGCTTTGGACTCTTCCTGAAAGCAAGTTTGCTTTCATTCCATCTGTCATCTCTGCATCAAAAGTGATAGCGATTTCTTTCTTATCCCTTGATCCGTGAAAGATAACATTTGCGTTTTGATTTCCGACTGTCCGGTTATCATATGGACTTCCTCGCTCTGTATATGAATCTCCATAGATATCCCCATTCGCAGTCGCCCCGGGTACAACAACAACTTTCGTTGTCTTAAAAGGGGCAAGGGTTAAGAGAGAGGATATTTGCTGTTTGACAACATTTGACAACAAAATATACATAACTATTGAAGAGATACCAACAATAACTATCGTATAGATAAAATGGTGTGTAACATCCCGAAAAAATATTTGTAAGTCTTTTTTTGCAAGCTTTTCGAGATGAAACATATTGTTAGTATTTCAAGGAAAGAATACTGTGTCAAGAGAACTATTAAATTCACGGTTCGTTAAGGATTTTCTTACCCTCCTTTTCATTGTAGTCGTTTCCTACAACGACAAGCACATTGTAAGCTGTTTGGCATTTTTTCTATGAAGAATAAAGATTTTATTAGTTATCCCTTGTAACCAAAAATAAATACCTTATGTACGATATGATTAGGATCAATTACTTTGACTGTCTTTAGAGTATACCAAATGGTGTAGGAGCTTTTTATAGCAACAAGTTATTTCCCCTGAGATTACCCCAGTTTGTATTTGTCATTGCGAGGAGAACCGCAAAGCGGGTCGACGTGGCAATCCTCCTATTGGTACGAGATTGCTTCACTTTGTTCGCAATGACGGGGGGATTTGAAGCAAAAGTGGGGTAAGGTCAGTTATTTCCCTTATTGAAAACTGATAATACGAATGGTAGTATAAAAATATGAATGATAAACTCTTTGAGCAGATTGGGAAATTGATAGAGAACCTAACAAATCTATTAAGAAAAGAGGTTCAAGAATCTAAAGAAGAGCTAAAGGTAGCTATAGACAAATCTAAAGAAGAGCTAAAGGTAGCTATAGACAAATCTCAAGAAGATACTATAGACGCGGTAACTGACTTAATGAATTCAGGATATGAATCGCATGAAGAAAGAATTAAGAGAATAGAAGATCAACTAAAAACCTTACATTTGCAATAATTTTTGCAAATCTTCTGATTATGTAAAAACTTTTTACAGAAAGAGTCTTTTAATTCTGTGGTGAATAATTTCTTTAAGAAGATCTTCGGGAATTTCGTTATTAAATGGGACTCTGATAGCTCCGGAGGAGAGTCCATATCCAAGTTTCGTGAGTTTATCCTTAAACACTCTAATTTCTTCCCCTCCATATGGATATACTCCAATATGATTTGTATGCACATCAAAACCTAAGAAAGATTTTCCTTTATATTGTAGCGTTGGCATACCATATGAAATTACTTCTTGAGCATCTAGAACGACCTGTTTTGCAATTTTTCTAATTCTTTCTAAATGTTGTCTTTTCGATATTTCTATTTTTTGGAGATATTCATCAATAACTGTCATGCCATTTATTATTATAACATGAGACCGCTAATTTGAATCCAGACAGGGTCAAGTTGTAGGAACTACTTTTGTTTGCCTACAATATAATTATTCTATACAATAATTGTGTGCCATACAAAAATCCATCCGAACTTCAAAATTTCTCCCATTTCAATACTCGACCCGAACCGCACGACCGGCTATTTCGAAGTGATCTCATAGAAAATGTAATCGATACAATTTCAGAAAATATTGTTGATGATGACATACGAAGAATGTTTGTTCAATGTTTTCCAAATACGCTTGATACAACTGTGTATCATCAAGAACACGAAAACCGTCCCGATACATTTATTGTAACAGGCGACATCCCTGCAATGTGGCTTCGTGATTCTGTCAATCAAGTCTGGCCGTATTTACGTTTCATAGCAAAAGACGATGAGCTCAAAAAACTTTTTATAGGGCTTCTTCATAGACAAACATTATGTATCATTTCCGATCCTTATGCTAATGCATTTAAACGTGAGTTGCATAACGATAGAGTCGAGGTCTGGGAACGAAAGTACGAGCTAGATAGCTTGGCGGCATTTTTTCGTCTTTCTTGCGGATACTATGAAGAGACAAAGGACATGTCTCCATTTGATGACAAGTGGCTCCAAGCAGTTGATAACGCTCTTGAAGTCATTCGTATAGAACAAAATACTCTTAATAAAGACAATCGCAAACTCCTTTTCCAATTTAAAACACATTCAGGACACCTTCACCCTGCTGTTCGATTGAGTGGATATGGGTATCCATCAAAACATTGCGGACTTTCTCGCTGCGTCTTTCGACCATCTGATGATGAAACAGTTTTTCCTTATATTATCTCTGCAAATGCAATGACTGTAGTAAATCTTCGTAAAATGACACCCATTCTTGAAGAGTTAGGGTCAATCGATGTTGTTAAGCGCTCTCATTTACTTGCAGACCAGATTGAAAACGGAATCACGCAGTGGGGGATTGTGCAGCACAAAGAATTTGGGAGCATCTATGCGTATGAGGTAGATGGTTTTGGGTCAAGTTGCATTATGGACGACCCGAATATTCCAAGCTTATTAAGTCTTCCTTATCTGGGATTTTGTGATTTGAATGATGAGATTTATCAAAATACGCGCAAATGTATCCTTTCTGGCTGGAATTCATTTTTTGCAAAAGGGCAAGTCGCCTGTGGCATAACTTCTCCACATGTTGGTGTTTGTGACCATTTTTGGCCAATGGCAACAATTATGCAGGCATTGACTACTAACGACGAAGAGGAAATCGTTGACTGTTTGAAAACTCTCAAACGAACTCATGGAAAAACATTTTATATGCACGAAAGCGTTGATGTAGATGATGAACATCACTTTACCCGTCACTGGTTTGCATGGGTTAATTCACTCTTCGGAGAGTTAATCCTAACTCTTTACGATAACTCTTCTGAAATCTTGAAACAACGATTTACATGACAATTACATTACTGCTACAATAATTATATGAAACTAAAACGATTTCGGGGAGATCCAATCCTTGAGAGGGATCCAGAACACGATTGGGAGAAAGGATCTGTTTTAAATCCTGGGGTTATTTATGAAAATGGATTCTTTCGAATGATATACCGTGCAACCAATGATGTCCATCCTAACATTGAAGGTGCATATATGTCCTCTTTGGGATATGCAGAAAGTGTTGACGGAATGCATTTTCAAAGATTTGAAGAACCTCTTCTTGCTCCGACAGAAAGCTATGAGAGCGGCCTAGGATGTGAAGACCCACGAGTAACTAAAATTGATGGTGTTTATTATCTTTATTACACGGCTGTTGGTGGTCAGGGACACGAACAAAAGGTGAGAATTTCTCTTGCAACCAGTAAAGATTTTATTCACTGGAACAAACATGGAGTAATAGGACCAGATCTTTTTTCAAAAGCAGCGTGTCTTTTTCCCGAAAAAATTAATGGAAAATACACGATGCTGTTTACCTTTGAGCTGGAGAGTCCAAAAGCTACCATAATGATGGCTCAATTTGATGATCTTTATGACGTATTTTATCCCTCAAAAGAAAGAATGAATCGAATTGTAAATGAGGAGTATGAAGACCATGTAGTATTTAGACCATCTGATGACAGAGGAAATGAGGTGGGAGCGGTACCTATCAAAACACCCCATGGATGGCTCTTCATCTACAGCGCGATAAGTCGTATCGATAACCACACTGAATGGTCAATTAGCGCAGCATTACTTGATTTGCATGACCCTCGAAAGGTCTTAGCAAATGTTGACCACATCTTAAAACCCGAAACAGAACGTGAAATAAACGGAGTGGTAAATCATGTTGCTTTCCCAGAAGGTGCTGTGGTATTTGGAGAAAATCTTTACGTGTACTACGGAAGTGGCGACCAAGGAATATGTCTTGCCATGTGTGATTATCAGGAACTGCTAGCACACCTTACATCTCTCATCTAGACTTTGTAGGACTTTTTATTCGTTGACATAAAGAAATCAACGATATATTCTAATATAACAAAATGAATATCGACGACTTTCAACAAATTTCTCAACTACTAGACCAAAAGCTTGATCCTATCAAACAAGATGTTCAGAGTATTAAAGACCAACTAGATACCGTTGAATTAAAAGTAGAGTTAGTAAATAAAAGAGTGGAAAGAGCTGAACAAAGTTTAACTCAAAAAATAGACAAGTCTCAAGAAGATACAATAGAAACTTTATCTGGACTTATCAATAGTGGGTATGAATTACATGAAGAAAGAATCAAGAAGATTGAAGACCAACGAGCAACATCACAAGCACTATAACTAACTTCAACTCTCTTGGAGTACCTGCCTGTCGGTAGGCGGGTGTCGGGCGCTTTCTTCGAAGTGTCGCTTCTCATCCGGTAACAACTTTATATTAATCCTGTTTTGAGCGGGGTTGAGGGTTCGTAGGTTGCAAATATTACGCCTGTAGTGGTAATTTTTGAGTCAACCTGCTTAAAACATTCTGGACGAGTACCTTGCGCAAATAATTTCTTGCCGGTACCAATAGTAAGAGGTAGTGTCCAGATATGCATTCGATCTATTAGATTGTTTCTCAGAAGCGTTTGTATAAGATTGCCACTACCGTATACCAATAGTGGGGGACCGTCTGAATTTTTAAGCTTTTTTAGCTCTTTCACTACGTCTCCTGTAATAAGCACGGAATTGCTCCAAGAGAGTTTAAAAGGTTTATGTGATACAACATACTTTTTCGCACTATTGAATGGCTTTCCCCAACGCTGTTCTTCTTCGTGACTAGGCCAGTAAGAAGCAAAAATATCATACGTGCGGCGTCCGAGAAGTAGATCAAAAGGAGTAGCCTGTATTTTTGTGTCGAATATATTGTCCGCTTCCTCGTTCCCGAAACCTTCCTGCCAACCTCCATAAGCAAATCCATTTGAAGTATCCTCCTCCGGCCCACCTGGAGCTTGCATAACACCGTCAAGGGTAATGAATGTAGTTGAGATGATTTCCCTCATTAAAACAATTCTACCACATCGTTAATTTATTGAAAATCATTATAACAGAGCTGAGGCTATTGGTCTGAATCCAGACTCATCAGGGCATTTTTTGAGAAATTTCGAGGTTAAGTTGAGGCAAAAAATTCTTTGAGCATTTGTCTCAGAGTTACTTTTCCTTTGGTTGTTTTGAAATATTCTTCTCTGCGTTTGGCATCTTTTTCATCTCTGTATGCTTCATAATGAATAAGCTCAAATGGAGCATAGTGCTTGGTAGAAAGTTCTTCTTTATTGTTGTGCTCTTTGAATCTTCTTTTGAGATTACTGGTAAAACCCACATAAATAAAAGAGGTCATCTTGATGCTTTTGAGAACGTAAACGTAGAAGAATTTCATAGATGGAGACGCACTATTCACTGCATTCAAGTGCATCTCGACGCTCACCACTCACTTACTGAAAAAGGTTCATTTAAGCAATGGCAAGAGTGATTTATCACTCGCAGCAGTGAACCCGAATGAAATGAGTGGTTCGCTGCTGGCACTCCTGGACTATGTAGGAACTTTTTATTTGAATAATTTTAGTTACTCTTATGAATAATCTGCTGTAGTTGTGTATGTAGGTCTTTCGGAGCTGCACAGAATGTATAATTATCTTTTGCTTTTGTTAATGGATGTTCATAAGAAATTTTATTTCCATTAAAGTCTGTATATACGCAGCCTGCTTCTTCTAAAAGTATTTGCGCTGCTACGTTATCCCAAATTTTACTCGTTTGATTAATATATCCACCGTATTTACCTTTTGCCACCATGACCACGTCAAAACAACTACCGCTTGCTCTGAGGTTTCGTATTACCAATACAATTTCTCCAATTACCTTTGCTTCATTTCTCGTATATTCAGGATTTTCTTGATGTCCATCAATTGTGTAGGCAACAAGAGTAGAAAGTAGGTTAGTTTCTTTAGTAGCATGTATCTTTTGATTATTACAGTATGCTCCTTGATTTTTCTCTGCAGAATATATTTCCTCGAAAAATGGTAACGCAATACCACCAGCAACAGGAATATCGTTATCCAACAAACCTATCATTATCCCATAGAGAGGAATTCCCTGAGCAAAGTTGCTTGTTCCATCAATTGGGTCGATTACCCAAGTAAAGGTAGATTTTTTATCAATAGCTCCAGCTTCTTCATCAATTATGTTATATTCTGGATATGTCTCCTCGACTTTACTAATGAGATATTTACCAATTGCCAAATCTGCATCTGTTAATACTTGATTATTATCTCCTGTTTTTGTAATGCCAGAAACATTGCCAAATTTCTCTAATGCGATTTTAGAAGCTTCTTGAAGAATTGTATCGATAAATGATTTATATTCCATTATGCTGATTATACAACATTGAGACTATCAGTTCGAATCCAGTAGTGGTCGAGCCATTTTTAGGGTATTTCGAGATGAGTTTTGAGGCTAATTCTGTTATATAAAGTTGTGCTGCGGAGCTAGGGTTCGAACCTAGAGTCGCGCTGCTCCAAAGGCAGGCGTGTTACCATTACACCACTCCGCAATATTATATAGTTTTAAATAACTTTCTTAACAGTAGTCTTCTCCCACTAGCAAACTTATACCCGCAATACGTGTATTATATCTAATTTACTCTACATCATCAATGAAGAATGTATGTTTACCACATAAGAGGCTCGGGAAAAAACTTCCTGTCAAGATTGTGACTGCTTGTGCCGTCTTATTCTTCAATAAGGGACTTTTCAAGAAGCTGACGAATATATACAGCTTTTGGTATTCTTTTCTTTTTAGACAAATTTTCCAGGCGATTCATAAGATGAGCTGGAAAAATCATTGTAAATCTTCTGTCGATTTGTTGAGTTGCAATTTTGAGCGCATATTCAAGCGTTTCTGAAAGACTTCCTTCTTCATAGGAATGGACAATAACATTATCCATTGCAGAAACAAAGTCTGAAATCCAAAAATGAAATTTTTTTGTCCCAATTGTATGAAGAATAATAACCGGTTTTGCGAGCTGGACCACATAACATATGCCATATCCCACGTTTACGCTGGGGAATGAGCATTCTGAAATAACAATATCAACTTTATCCAGTTTATTATAAAATTCCCTTATAAACTTTTCGCGGAAATCTTCAGAACGAAGAAATAAATCATCTTCTGATATGTCAAGAGTATGCTCAACTTTGTGCCCATGTTTTATCAGATAATCAACGATTGTCTTATAATGTTTTCCGTACATTGTGGACCCTGATGTTGATGCTATAAATCCAATTTTCATATTTTAACCAGACATCAATAAAATCAAAATCTGGATAAATTTCTAGAGTAATATTGATACTATTATTAACTTATCTATCATCGAGGCCTATATTATCAAATCCCAACAAAAAAAACAAACTGCTCTCTTTTTTAGATTTATGAGGAATAAAAATCTTCAAGATTAGCGACAAATGTTTCTGCATTGCTTTCAACGCTAGATTCCCAGCGCTCGGGTTCCTGTTGATGTTGTCCTTTCATAGCATTAATTCTCTGCTGCCTCGCAAATGCGATTTGTCTTGCTTCCTCAATCCTAAGAGCAGCTAATGCTGCCTGTTTTTGACTTTCTGAAAGGCCGCTATGTCTAATTTCATTTTCCCTTTTTGTAACATAATCAATTGTACTGTTGTGGTGGTCACGATCCCTTCCTGTTACATCTCTTGCCATCTTCCTGGCTTCATCCCTTTCATCGCTCCATCTCGATCCAAATCTTGAATCGTCTCCTGAATCTTCAGATACTGCTTCTGGAGCTTCCAAAGCTCCTGGAGCGTCAAAAGCTTCTAACGTTGTAATGTAAACCTCTCTTCTGACAGGAGGTGAGCCTGGATTTGCAGCTGGTGTTTTATTTAATCCTGTTTCTGCATTCAGAACACCTAAAGTTCCTCGATTGATTTCAATAGTACTTATTCTTGGCATAACTAAATACTAAATGCAAAAAAGGCATGTCTCAATGTGGCACAAATATGCATTGAGTAAATCAAATAAAGTATTAGACTCTGGAATATATGCCTGAGCGGATTAGCAATTACAACTCCAGCCATTCCAATTATTCGAGTAATGAAATTTCTTATGTTTCATACCCTGATACAATGGCGCAAGTAAATCACCTTATCGAAGGGGTTCATGGGGGCGAACCATATGTTGAGGATCGCTTAAAAGAACTTTTAGTTGGGGCCATAGATAGCGCTAAAGATATGGGGAGACAATTGGGAGATAAAATCCCAACCACATTCCAGTGGCGCCAGGATAATAGGGCAAAAGGACAAAAAGGAAGAACTTTTGGAGAGTGGAGTATGAATGCTCCAGGTGAAATCAGGTTTGATCTAGAAACATTTAAATGGTTAAGCATACAATTCCAACGTTTTCTACCAATTGGAAGTTATAAAGGACAAGTAGGGCAACGAATGCAACCGTTTGCAATGCAAGCAGCAAAAGCAACAGGCCGAGAAGAAGCAGCGCATAAAGCACGTTTCCCTGGGCCTAACGGACGAGGTCCCGGGAGAAGTGTTGCAGATGAAGAGGTTGATGCAAAAAGGGAAGCAGGCTGGCCAACTTTTAGAGACTTTGAAACATTTGTTGGCAACCTAAGAGTGGAAGTTCATTATGGGACTGACGGGGATATTTATGTTGCAACAACTCAATCATACTACCCAAGAACTATGAATGGTCCATACTGGAAAGGTGCTCCGGGTGAAGGAAATGATGAATGGGCACTTGTTTTAATAGCTAGAGAGGCACAAGAAAGAAATCGTGTTATGGGAAATCCTTTAGGCAGATTCGGTACTCATTTGTATTCTCGTGATAATCCTGAGTTTGCAAGCGGTTTTGGCCAAAGACACTCTGACAATACACCAAAATGGGATAGTGGTCCAACAATAGGAAGTGGTTCGCGTGGAACTTCTGATGCGCCAAGGTGGAATGGCGGACCTACCATAGATTCTTATGGGGATTCAGCTTCAAACGGAGACTCAGGCGCGGGGGCGTGGAATGGAGGACCTGGAATTCCAGATGGAAAAGCATTTTAATAATCCTCAAAACTTGAAGTAAAAGTTTCATGTGCTTGTCCCCCTGAATAATCATAATCATTAAAGGAAGCTTTATGTGTAGTCCCACCTTTACTTTGTCCTTTTTTATCTTTAAATTCCTTATAATTCCGCAGTGTTTCCCTTGTCCGAAGATAATGCCACCAAAGAGTGTCATCGTCCCACTGACCAATACCTTCATTATCACCAGCTGTCCTCACGCCTTTCATGCCTCCCTCTAAAAATTTGTCTATTTCTTCAATCCTATCCTCCGGATTTGCAAAATACGAACCTTGAGGGGTACCCTCTGTAATCTGTCCTCTTAGATTTTCATATAAATCTGGCGGCATTCTTCCTTGCAAGTCATTAAACCTTATATTTGGTGATGTATTGCTTAAAGTTTCCTGAGTTGAAGCAAATCTAGGACGGTCTGTGCTTCCTGTTTCTGGTATAGCAATTTTGATTTCTCTTTGTATGTTTGGAACTTCACTTAGTCTCTGAGGCATATATTTGTATAGTAAAACTAGTATTTTAAGAATACAATGCGTAACAGATATAGATATTATGCAGATTCACAGTGGGAAACAAATGACGGGCATAATATTAGAATCGTTTCATTTTGATGGAAAATAGAAATTGAAATATCCCTGATTAGCTGGCAAACGTGAAGGCGTGCTACGCGAAGACTCATTCGCTAGACCTTTAAGAATTGATCCTAAAACAAACACAAAATTCCTCATATGTCCTGTCCCATCTTTAGGTTCAATCTCAAAGGTTGACCTTTGATATATTCCATCTACTCCTTTCATAACAGGAGATATAATGACAGTCCGCATTAGCTCGCCATGTAAAAGCTCCATCCCTAATTCCATTTTAATTTCTCCATGTGATGGATTTTTTTTATTTGAAAATATCAGTACATTTCTTTTGCGATTGTTTTCATTATCTTCAAACCAATCATTACTGCTCATATGAAGATTGTTGGCCAGCATGTCTCTATCTTTCAAAGTCCAATACGGCAGGGGTGTATTAAATCTTCGGTTCCACGCCGAAGGCTTGGCTACTAAATCTCGGCTCCATCGTGGTGGTCCTGAAGAAGAAGCGCTTACTGAATCGCGGTTTAGAGAATAGTAAGCTTTTGCGTGCATCCCGAAATCAATTTTGCCCTTTTTTTCAGGGTCTTCTTCCAATATTGCATATACTCTAAGTTTTCGGATTTGAAAAGTGGAATTGGGAAAAACCGGCATACCATCAAGATTGTATTCATTAGGAGAATATGCTGGTTCTAGATATATATTTCTGTAAGGCGGGCTTTGTCTTCTGCTCTCATCAATTGAGGTTGCTACTCTTTCGGCAATTTTAGACAAACGGTTGGGACCTTCTAATACAAACCAGAGGTCTATTGAAGGAAAGCTTATCGAATCCGGAAAATATGATGTTTCATGTGATTGCCCTTGATTTGATTTGTTTTCCCCATTTCCCAACATAAGACACATACTATACATTATCTTATAGGAAAATCCATGCATATGAGATATGGAGAAAAGCAAACTAGTGAGACGCAAATTATTCCGAACTCCTGCTCATCCAAATTCTATCTCATTTCAACATGTTGATTCAGGTGTATCGATATCTTTCAGGCTAGACTTGAGACCTTTGAGTCAAAACTTAGCAGAGTTGAACCTTTAGCTACACTTTCCCTCATTACTGCTGTTGCTGGTGAAGTTGGCAATAACTCTTTTGACCATAATTTAGGTAATTGGCCTGATATTCCTGGCATATTTTTTGCGTACTCTATGAGAAATAGAACGGTTGTACTTGCTGACAGAGGACTGGGAATCCTAACGACACTGAGAAGAGTACGACCAAACCTTGCAAACTCTGAAGAAGCACTAAAGTTAGCATTCACTGAAACGGTATCAGGAAGATATCCAGAAGCTCGGGGCAATGGTCTTAAATTTGTCAGATCAGTTATTATCGATAATCCATTTACTCTTGATTTCCAAACAGGTGATGCACATCTATCACTAAAAGAGAATGATAGGAATGTGATTGTAGAAAAATTAGATACAGAAATACGCGGTTGTTTTGTTATAATAGGATTTGAAAGATTAGTATGAGAATTCAAGTAAACAAATTTGGTGCAACATTGGTATCTCGTCCCTCTGGAAAAGAGGCATGGCTCGCATTCCAACCAACGCTTAATGAAATCCCTGAAAATGAAGAAGTCATTGTAGATTTTGAAGGAGTAGTTGTGCTTACTCCATCGTGGGCTGATGAGTTTTTATCTCCTCTTTATGAAAGATTTAAAGATAAAGTAAAATTGCAAAACACAGATAATCCGTCAGTTACTGCAAGCTTAGAGATACTCAAAAAGCATTAGTCCGTTATATCAAGCTATTCAGAGTTTTAAGACTAACCCTATCCGATCGTGAGCGGGCCGCCTATGGCGAGCCTCGCTCATCATGCTTGCCAAAGGCAATGCTGATGAGCGGGCGATGGGAGTCGAACCCACCACATCTTCCTTGGCAAGGAAGCATTCTAGCCGATGAACTACGCCCGCAACTATTGAATACTTGAAGTTCGTTGTCATTTTACCAAAAACAAGCGCTGTTGCCAACAAGCAGGGTAAATAAAAAATTTATATGGCAATTTCTCCAATTTCTTCCGGCCAACCAAAGCGGGCAAGTCGCTTACTGCTAAATGAGTTACGCCTTTCACCATATAGTCTATCTATTTCGCCTTGAGAATTTTTAAAATATTCAGGAGGATTTGCAAAAAATTCATCGAGTGCTTCTTCTGACTCTGCTTCTACCTCACCCATCCAGCGGCCTTCAAGTACACCATGAAATTGATCTAAATGAACTCTATATTCCCCTAAAATAATTTCGTAACGGGTTTTGATCAAACGGGCATCTGGTGTGAGCGCATAACGCGCATCATACTGCTCTTTAGATAATTCTTCTGTTTGCTCGACCTGGCGCCTTTCGCCTTTTCGTCGTATCTTTTTCACATCATTCCACACCGGAGCAATATTTGAATCCCAATCCCTTTCTTCTCTAATACGCTCATCTTGAGGAGTATATCCTACTTCAATGCTTAGTATTCTTGTAGCAAGCGCGAGTACCTCATCTGGGGGAGGGGATATGAGATATTTATCTTCAATCTCAATAACGTCTCGTGTAGGACGAAATTCACGTAAATCTGCAAGTCTCTTCTCTTCATCTTGCTTTGCTTTTGCTTCTTCCTTTTGTTGGTCTTTTTTTCGCGCTTTTATATATCTATCGAGAATTTTTAGGCCGCGGCGGTCTTGTGTTGTTTCTTTTGACATGAGTGTGAAGTGATGTGCCGAGACCAGGAATCGAACCCGGATAACGTGTTCTTCAGACACGCGCCTTGACCTCGTTGGCAATCTCGGCAGATTGATCTGTAGAGTATTATACAAGAAATGAAAGCCTGAGGGAAGATATACTTTTATTTTTTTTGCACCAGCACTCCAATAAAAATTATGAGCGTAAGTAAAACAATTGCCCCTCCGGCCGGAATATTTAAATAAAATGACCCTATTATTCCCAACGTCACACAAAACAAAGAAATTACTTCTGCGTAGATAATTGTTTGTAAAAAACTTTTTCTCAATTGCAGTGCTGTCACAACTGGAATAACAATAAGAGCGGAAATAAGCAATATCCCAACAATTGGAATAGAGAGTGCGACAGTAAATCCTGCAAGGATAATAAGAATTGTATTAATCGTACGCGTTGGTATTCCTCCAACCCTCGCTGCCTCTTCATCAAATGTAATATACACAAGCTCTTTATAGAGGGCAATAATCGCAACCAATACAAAAATTCCCAAAACCAAAATAATTCCTACGTCTGATTGCTTCACGGTGACAATGCTTCCAAAAAGATAATTAAATAAATCTACACTAAATCCATGTGCCAGGCTAAGCAAAACAATCGCCAAGGCAAGACTCCCAGAAAGAAAGATAGAAAGTGCCGACTCCCCATAGACTCTTTTGGAAAGTCGCAACCGCTCGATTGCCAAAGACGACACAACTGCTGCACCAACTGCAGTGAGAAGGGGATTGATACCGGTAAGAAGTCCTATGGCAACACCTGCCAAAGACACGTGTGACAGCGTATCGGCAATAAGCGAATATCGCCTTAGCACTAAAAAAATACCTATAAGTGGTGCAATTGCTCCAATAATAACACCAATTTCAAGCCCCCTAACAATAAATCCATATTGAAAAAAATCAAGCATCGCTATGCACTCCTTTTCCTGTTAGTTTTTCGAAATATTCACTATGTAAAAACTTTTTTGGCACTCCATGATAGACAAGACTACAATTCACATAGGCAATTTCTGTTGCTTCGTGAGCGACAATATCCAGCTCATGAGACACCAAAATAAGTGTAAGACGTAGCTCTTGATTGAGCTTTTGCATGAGAGAATAAAATTGCTTTTGTGTTTTAACATCTACTCCTACTGTTGGCTCGTCCAGCACTATGACTTCCGGTTGCCCAGCCAAAGCACGGGCAATGAAGACACGCTGTTGCTGACCTCCAGATAGGTCTCCGATAAGTTTGTTTTTAAATGGCAACATCTCCACTTGAGATAAGGACTCTTTTACAATATTTTTGTCGTTTTTTGTAAGCATTCGAAAAAGTCCACGCTTAGGATATCTTCCCATGCGTACCACTTCCTCAACTGTCATAGGGAAAGTAGGGTCGATATGAGTGGCTTGCTGGCTTACATATCCAATTTTTTGCCAGTCTTTAAATTTTTTTATATCGGTATTAAAAAGCGAAACCGTGCCTTTTTGAGGAGCAAGAATACCAAGCATTAATTTAAGAAGCGTTGATTTACCACCCCCATTTGGCCCAATAAGACCCAGGTAATCGCCTTTGTGGACACCCAAGCTTATATCTGAAACAGCCGGCTCTTCTCCATAAGAAAATGAAACATGCTCAAGGCGAATAATTGTTGTTAAGTGGTCTACTTGTTGCATTGTAAGGCTATTTGCAGGTTTTGGAGGTTTTGTCTCATCACAGAGAAGTAATTTGCACCTTTGACCGCATCTTTTTGCACAATTCCTTCCAGTGGATCCAAAACCAACGTCTTTGCACCTGTCTCTTGTGCTATTGTATCAGAAAGCTTGGGGGAGACTAAACTTTCAAAGAAAATAACCTTGATACCTTCTTTTTTTACAAGACTGGTAATCTCGGCCAGCTTTTGACTCGATGGCTCTTCATCCGGAGACACCCCGCTAATAGCAATTTGGTTAATACCAAATCTCTGTGCCATGTAGGCAAAAGCAGCATGAGAGGTCACAAAATCTTTTAGCGCACAACTGTCCAATCCCACTTTATACTGTGCATATAATTCATCTAGCTTCCGATCGAGCACTTTTGCATTTGACTGAAAGTAGGGGGCATCTTTGCGGTCTGCTTTTTCAAATCCTTTTTCAATATTTGCTACTTCTTCTTTGGCGAGAATTGGGTCTTGCCACACGTGTGGGTCACGAATAGTCCGGCCAGAATCAATCATCATTTTTGTTGCAACTCCATCTCCGGCAACAATAACATCCACACCTTTTCCTGATAATTCATCTTTTATTTTTGACCCCCATGATTCAATTGCTCCACCATTTAATACAAGCAAATCGCTTTGCTCGATGCGTGCAATGTCTTTTGTTGTTGGTTCGTAATCATGAGGCTCTGCAGACGCTGGGATAATAGTGTATACCATTGCTTTATTCCCACCAATTTGCGAGGCAAAAAAATACATTGGATAAAATGACGCAGTCACAGAAAGTTTGCCTTGGGACTTTGGGAGAGAATTTATATTTCTTTGTAAGAATACTAAAACTCCAAGCCCTACAATAAGTATGAATAATATGGGAAGTAATTGTTTCATAAGTTGCTTCTTATATGCAGTATATGCAACTCAGTTACATTTGTCAACTACCAAATTTTAATCCTTGTGCGGATGTGAAGGAGATTTTTTGTAACATATGTCACAAAGGCCATAAAATTCAAGACTATGACGTAAAATATGAAAGTTTTTCTTTTTGCTAATATCTCCTTCTAGTGCTGCGATATTACAATCAGACACATCCTCAACTGCTCCACACGATTCACAAATAAGATGATGATGCTCGGTTGTTGCAATTTCATACCTTGCTTTCCCTTCACCAAATTCAAGCTTTTTCAAAATACCATGAGCAGTCAATGTATTCAGGATGCGAAAAACGGTAACCCTATCTATTTCAAGGTTTTTTTGCAAATCTTCTATAAGAAATTGCGCGTCCACCGGCTTGTCTGCTTTTGCAATAAGCTCGATAAGAGCTTTTCGTGCTTCTGTTATCTTTAATTTGTGGCTGGAAAGCATATGAGATATATCTAATTTCATGGATTCCATTATATCATGAGCATGCGAAAAATTATTGTGATATAGTTATTTTGCATATCATATAATTTCTGATGAATACTTATTTCACGCCTGGTCCCACACAACGATTTCCTACCATCCCTCAACATCTAAAAAATGCAGTTGATGAGGAAATAATTTCTATTGCTCATCGGGGAAAAGGATTTCAAGTCCTTTTTGAAAAAGCAACTAACGGCTTAAGAAAGCTCATGAATATTCCCGCTAACTATCATATTTTCTTTGTTTCGTCGGCAACAGAAGCAATGGAAAGAATTATCCAAGGGACTGTTGAGAAAAATAGTATCCACTTCACAACAGGCGTATTTTCAGAACGTATGTATGATTTTGCGCGCGACCTAAAAAAGAATGCTCGCCAGGTAAAAGCAAAAGACGGAGAAACTTTTACTCACAAAGAATTAATAATTCCCAAAACGGTCGAGCTTGCATGCTTTACACACAATGAGACAAGCACAGGCGTTATGATGAATCTTACCGATATATATAACGTTAAAAAATCAAACCCCAATATATTACTCTCATTAGACATTGTTTCCTCAGCACCATATGTGAATGTAGATTTTCGTTATATTGATTGTGCATTTATTTCGGTTCAAAAAGGTTTTGGCCTTCCTGCAGGGTTGGGAATTGTAATTGTTAGTCCCCAGGCAATAATGAAAGCGCACGCATTACAGAAAAAAGACATAAATATTGGTGCAAACTTTCACAATTTAGTTGGAATGCTTTATCAAAGCCAAACCCACGAAATGATTGAAACACCAAATATACTGGCACTCTATCTCCTGGGAAATGTATTGGAAGATATGCTCACCATTGGTATTGAGACAATACGAAAACAAACCAATCAAAAAGCTAAACTAATTTGGGATTTTTTTGAAAATAATATGAGTAAATATTCTTTGTTTGTCAAAAACCAAGACATACGCTCTCCTACAGTTACTGTCGTTGAGGTAAAAGGTGGATCTATGTCACTTATTGAAAAGCTAAAATCAAAGAGTTTTATTGTTGGGTTTGGAGTAAGACCAGAATATAAAGAAAAACACATACGCATTACTAATTTTCCGGCTCATACCTTAGAAGACGTAAAAAAGCTTCTCTCGTTTTTTTAGCTTTTTACCTTGAAGTTTTCTGTAAAAATTCTTTGAGTATTTGGTAATACGTTTCCAGGCTTGGTACGTCTGTCCACTCATCATCTGAGTGTTGTCCTGCTCCATGTACCCCAAATTCCACACCAAAAGAGCCTGCATTGGTATAAAATCGAACATCAGATGCACCATTTGCCCCATAAATTTTTGTCTTTTCTTTTGTGTGCTTTTCTATAATTGCAGCTAATTTTTTGAGATAAGTATTGTCTTTACTTGTATACGCAGGAGGTTCGTCGGCAATAGTCTCTATTTTTGAATTCCTTGGAAGTATTTCTCTTATTTGATTTAGCACTTTTTCTCTGTCTTGAGAAATATAGCGAATATCAAGCCAAACGGCTGCGTTGTCTGGGACTTTATTAAATGTCTCATTCGCTGACTCTATTTTTGCAATGTTAATGGTCGTAGCCCAGGCATCTTTTTCTGGAATAGAAAATGCTTTTTGTATATCCTGCACAAAGTTGCTTGCTTTTAGTACTGCATTGACTCCAAGCCAGGGATAGGCTCCGTGTGCTGTAATCCCTTTTATATTGATTTTTAACCAAAGTATTCCTTTTGCTTCGTTGCGAATAGCAAAATTACTATTTTCACCTGCGATAACAAAATCTGCTTGTACTCCTTTTTTTATTTGGTAGCCTGTACCATCTTCTCCACCTGTTTCTTCATCTGTGACAAGCTGAAGCCCAAGGGGATACTGTACTTTTTCTGCCAATTCTCTAAAAAGCAGTATCATGACTGCAGCAGCAGTTTTCATATCATATGCGCCTCTGCCATAAAGCCTTCCATTTTTTTCCAAAGGGATAAATTGTTCGGGCTTGCCAGGGACAACGTCTAAGTGGACATTAAGGATAATTGCAAACTTTTCAGGACGTTTTTTATCAAGATATGCAAGCATACTGGGACTTCCATTACTTTCAAATTCTTCAATCGTAAAATCCTGAAGCTGGTTTTTTGCAATTGTCAAAACTTCTTGCAAAGCTTTTGGATCTGCTTTTACTGATGGTATCGCAATGAGTGATTTTGCAAGTGAAAGTATTTTATCTACCATACGAATATATCTTATTATACAGAATTTCTTTTATAAAAATATCAAAATTAGTTATTCGTGTTGAATTTAACCTCGGATACAAGTCTTATAGTTTGATGTTCGCTTTATTTTATGATATATTCTTTCTTATGAGTGAAGATATTCTAAGGGCACACAGAAATTTGGACCATCAGGCAATTTTCGATCCTAACACAAGAGGTTGATTCTTCTGGGATACAAAGAAGAGATGCGTATATTAGTTTCTATAATAATGATCCATGTTTTATTGTCTCTGGATCAAAAGACAAGAAAACATTACCTCTCCATATATCTATTTCCGGTGTTGATAATTGGGCATTAGAAGATTATTTGAAAAAAGACAATGGAGCAGTAGTCCTCGTAAATACTTCAAATTAATTGATTTGCTTGCAACGTGATCCTAAAGGTTACGCGGTAAACGAAGGATTTTATGTGGTGGAACTTTTGGAAAAAAGTTGTTCCCTTCCGACATGATTCAGGATTATAACACGATTACGCGTTCTTTTTCATTCTCAAAATGATGTTTTAATTGCTTCTTGATAAACCTCCACCCAGAACCGCTCTTGAGAAATATTTCTCTCCCTGTTGCATCCTTTCTTTCAAGGTATGCTTCATAGTAAATGAGTTTCCATGGAGTTTTATGCCTGGTTGAAATCACTTGTTTTTTATTATGCTTAACTAATCTTTCTCTCAAATCAGGGGAATAGCCAATGTAAAGACTACTATCTTGTTGACTTTGAAGAATATAAACGTAGTACATAGAATTATTATATATAGTGTTCACGTAAAATTGCTCATACTTCGCAATCACGTGACTCACCACGTAAATGTTTATAGATCTTCGTATTATAAAAGTGAAGTTTTAATGAAGTCGTTGCTTGCCACGTGGACCGAAGGTCTTTACGTGGTGGACGCTTAGGGATTCGAACCCCAGACCCCTTCTGTGTAAAAGAAGTGCTCTAACCAGCTGAGCTAAGCGTCCTAATTTTCCAATTATAAATGAATTTGTAGCTACAAGCAAGAAAGGTAGATTATCCTGTGAGGATTTTTTCAACCATGGCAACAAGTTGCTGGGGGTCATAATCGCTTTTTGTAATATATTGTAATGCTCCTTTTTCCAAAGCAGTTTCTGCATCTTTATCGCTCGCTAAATTGGTTACTACCACGACAGGAATTGCTTTTGTCATTGCGTCTGATTTTAAATGATCTAACACCTCCATACCATTCATTTTCGGCATCATAATATCGAGTAAAATGAGCGTTGGGGGCGAATTCTTTACTTTGAGCAATCCTTCCTCTCCGTCTTTTGCTACATCAACCTCATACCCTTTCTGCGCAAATATTGAAAAGTACAATCTTGATATGCTTGGATCGTCTTCTATGATAAGTATCTTTGCCATATCTTAATAATATACTCAAGATAAATTTTCCACAAGATTTTTGTACGTTTCTTGAGAATTTAATTTGCCGGAATAATCTTCGTTGGCTTGTTGTAATTTTGTCATTTTTCCTGCCAAATCTTCACTATGCAATGTAAGATCTATATTATGGACTCGTAATTCTTCTTTCATAAGATAATTCTCTAATTCAAATTTATATAACAGCTTGTTATTAAACCAAGCAACAATAGTAACCAACATCATAAGTAGCACAGCAAAGACAACAATTGCCTCATAAAACCCATACAGTTTCATTTGCATTCCCAATAGACTCACAAAGCCAAGAAAAGGAATCAGTGCTACTGTCCCTACAAGAAGCTTGAGCGAAAATATATTACCGACAGCATCTGTGGTAAATAGCCCTATAAATCCTCTGGCTGGCCAACGAAACGAAGCTGCCGTATATAACAAGAAAAAAAGTATTGCAATGTTTAGCGGAAGATACACTGTATGAGAAGCAAGTATAGAGAGTATAAGGTGATATGTGGTATTTAAAATCGTCGTAGAAGTAAGTATCAATCCAATAAAAACAAGTATATGGACTGCATGGAATCGGTGTGCCGCCTTTGTTCGTGGTAACAAAAGCATAATACCTAAAAGAAGAAAGTTAAGACCTACTCCAAAAGACGCCTGCGTACTCCCTGCATCCGTAAAAAGAGTGTTGCTTAGTAGCATATTTCCTGTTTGTAAGAAATCCGCACCATACAAAATACCTACGATAAGGACTGTAGCCGCGAAAAAGCTAGCAAGTACGTAATAGTACATTCTTATGTGCTTAGATATTTTGTCGGATCTTAAAAATAGACTAATTTTTTCTTCGATGAGAAAAGACGTGGCGGCAAGTATACACGTAATTGTCACTACAGGGGATATACTTGTTGCACCAATAAACATAGTTTTGAGAAAAGAAATATTTGCTACCCATCCAAGTAAAACAACTGCAGCAAGCATCATTACAATTACGCTTGCAGTAAAAGACACTTGCTTGAGGAAATGCGTAAGAATTTTATTTTCTGGTAAATGAATATCTGCCAAAGAATATGCAATATTTGTCATTTATTTCGGCATATATCATTCCGAGAAAAAATTGCAACGTATTCATGATGTTTGAAATTCTGGTGTTGGCCTTGGACAAGCATAACACTGCTAATTATTCAAAAATATGATATAGTATATATATGGAAGTCAAACCATTTCTTAAAGATCATGTGGAGAAAGAGCCAATTCCATATGCATCGATGAATGAAATTCTTGACGAACTTAAGACTGTAATTACGCCTGAAGAAAAAGACAATGCTCTGTTATATTGTCAAATTGGGGGAAAAGTCCTTTACCGTAAGTTACCGTTATTGTCGGCGTTACAAATGCCATTAGACGGAGTAACAACATCATACGAGGCCTACGAACAATTTACGAGTACAAGACTTGGCGCTAGTTGGGATAGATCTAGAATTATCACGACAGAATCTGATGAAGAAATGTATCTAAGGATTCTAAATAAATCCAAAGCACAACTCCAACAAACAAATCCAGATTTAATTAAAATACTTGAAACTCCTGTAATGTTAGAGGTAGACCTAAAAGGGCTAGGAACAGTAGATTTTCCGGATGAAATTAAACCTGGACAACAGGTACTTATTCGTGATCGAACCCATTATAATTTGGTCCCAGCACTAAGCCCCCACAACCTAACCCAACGATGCAAAGACATGCTTAAAACCACTTTTAATTTTGACGTCGAAAGGATAGGTACTCCATTTGCTTCTCGTTAAGCCAGAATATATTACAAAGCAAGCAATTAATATCTCTACTTCTGTACATCCGACCCCTGCAGACCTTATTTTTGTTTGTTGACAAATATAATATGCTTCTTTAGAATAAATATATGCTAAGAATAGAGATGATTCCTACTATATTTACGCGATTCCGCAGCGAACGACAATCAACTCCAATTACAGAAGATGGGGCTTTTGATGGAAGACGACCATATTATCCAATAGTGAAGTCCCCAAGTGAGCTACCTCAATCTCTTCAAAGGCATCTTGGTGGTGCATTTTCCCGCTCATACTAAAGACTATTTACCTAAAAGCATACATTCCTAAAAGTTGAAATATCCTGAAAATTTCGTCAGAAAAATTTTGTCCCCAAAGCACCAATCAATATCCCTATTTCCAGTGTCCCCACAGGAGAAGATTTCCTGTATGAGCATCAAAGACACTAATAATCTGGTTAGCTGTAGGGATAGGGTCTCCGTTAGGCCAAGCTGTATTATCAAGAAGGAAGGGTCCTTTCTCTATAACAACAAGCACTTGAGCATCTGGGGATAGTCCTGGATCCTCTCCTTTTGTCATATCTATCACTTTTTTGTCTGTGGTAAAGTAGATACTATCAATACTTGAGGGCTGACCGGTTGTTGTTATTCCTTTGTGGAATGGATGGGCAGCAATAAATGCTTTTGCATCATCCAAGGTAAATGTTGGACCAGTCGTTGTTGCAGGATCTTTTTTTGGAGTCATTGCTGGATGTCCAACTGGATTAGTTGTACTCGCAGCTGCACCGACAAGATGGACAGTACGTCCGAAAAGAAACGTATTCAAGTCAGAAGCATTGGTATACACATATCCTCCAAGGAGAAGAAAGATAGTCAAACCAATGAATATTCGTACCAGGTTATTCCTTCGTATTTTGTCGTTATTCATATCTTTTGTTATCATAGATCACCTATCTAATATTGTATATAAGAGACAAGCTCCCCGCCGGTACCACTCCACTCTGGATAGTGATACCAATCAGCTCGAAGCGGATAATTGTACCAAGGGTAATCGTAAGTCCTAGAGTCATCAATAGTATGGGTGGAACCGCCGTAATATCGAAAATCAATACAATTCCACTGATAATTAGTCCATGGACACCATTGGTTATTGGTAAAGTGAGTATACGCTCCATACTTCGTCATACCATTAGTTCCTGTAGCTACTGTTCCCATACGCCACGCGTATGGAGTCATAACGTTATTCGTAGAAACATTAGGATAGCCACTACTATATATACCGTTACCGTTGTCATCATAGTGAATCCCCCAGGCTCCATAAGAAGCTGTTTGATAAATGCTTAGATTGGCTACTCGACCATAATCACTACTCGGAATCCATGGCCCTGGATGATGGTAGAGATGACTTCCTGGCCTACAATCAGCCCAATCGAAAAATTCGCCGTCTCGAGTGCCGTCATTTGCAAGTCCTACCTGAACCCAGACACTTCCGGCATCAAGACAACTAGTTGTACCATTATTATGGTCAATAAGGTGTATATAATCTCCAATATTTCCGTCGCCGGCATGCAAGTTTATCATACTTATCTGGGACGCCAGACCTCCTAATTGAGTCTGAAAATCTTTCCTTTCTACCTCCCACCATGCATTACATTGTCCACTTCCTGTACCTCCATTCGTACAACTGTAGGAAGTTACATTAAGAGCAATATTATTCGTTGTGGAACCAAACCATTGTACTCCTTCCTGGACCATTTGCCACTGGAAATTATACCATCCTGGATTGCTTGGAGCGGTTATATTGAAAGTAAATGTTTTCCATTGTCCGGGTCCAATAGAATCTCCATTATCTAAATTCACTCTGCTCATACCCCATGTATTATTATCCTGAGTATATTGTGATCCCAATTTATATCCTCCTGCCTGAGTCCAAGTAGATGTACCGGTATTTTTCATGGTAACACTAACTGTATAAACCTGTCCGTGAGCCAATGAATTGACAGGTGTAGTAGGTACCGTTTGAAACTCAAATGTTGCCCAGTTAGAGGGAGGGGTACCACAAGTAGCTGATTTCGGAGTGCCATTAAGCAAAGGATCTACTGAGCTATTTGTAAAATCATTAACATACACGTAATATTGATGAGAAACTCCATCAGTAGGCAAATTGCTTGCCGGAAATACAAAGCCATGACTTCCTGTTCCGCCGCAGACATTGGCATTTACCAAATCCTGCCTGTATACGTTTGCAGTTGAAGACCCAAGGTAAGTTCCCGTTCCATAAGGACCATCCTTATATACATACATCGTGTTAGCGCTATTAAAATATCCAGCCTGGCATACCCAACCTGTTATTCCAGCGCTACAGTCGGAATTATCATGATTGCCATAAGGAGGCGTAGAGCAATTTGGAACCCAAGGGTTTGCAGTACAGTCTGTAACACAATAATAATTGGTATTAAATTCTTTTTTTACAAGATAAGTGTGCCCAGCAGTATTTCCAATCCAGGGATTTGCGCCACAGGAATCTTGTTGAGTATAATACTGGTTATTACTATCTTGAGCTGTATTAAAACAACTGTACGACCAGGAAGCACCTCCATCATCCGAACATTTGGTTATTATGCCATTAGTTGTACCAGAATCCGGAGAACTTACGCAAGATGCTGCCTGAGAATAAGTTTGGCATAACCTGTCTGCATATATCTTTTGAGTAAATGATAAAATCACCAAAATACCAATAGTAATAAAAAACAATCTTGGTAAAAAGGCAGCAAATATTTTTTTCATAACATTAGTAACATACCCAATATTTTGCAAATGTTACATCACATTGAAAAAGTTCTTATTATTAACTACGTTTTTTAAATGAAAATAAACCAATCTAATTGAAGTTTCGACTGAAGAATGAGAACTATGTGATTTTTTACTATTAATCCCGAACATATAATTCCCTCAATATAGTGAGACAGTAATTAGTTGCTTTGTCAACTACATCTTAGTGAATCAATTACAATTGGTCAAGGCAGGTGATATGCCTGTTTTTTGAGTTAATGAATATCTTGTGTATAATCCTTAAATGACACAAGAACACGATCGTACAATTATCCCTATAGAAGGACTTGACCCGCGACAGACGAAAATACAACTACTCATGCACGCTCTTTTAGCAAAATTAAATCCTAAAGTACCAGTAGACATTGTTCAAAGCTCTTTATACAACAGTAAATCAATTCAATCGCTTCTCACAGAGCCTTGGGAAGACGTCAAAGGCGCTGTTAATAAAGAGCTTCCTGGAACAATTGACGCTTTAGACATAGGACGTTTTTATCAAAATCATCAGGATCTTATAATTCCCGACGACGTAATAATAGACAGAAGGCACATTAATCTTGCTCCATTTAAAAATAGAGAGAAAATACTAGCCTATGCAGACCGAGAACCCGATCGGTGGAAAGGTGGCTGGGATCCAAATTTACACTTCGGAGGATTTCTTAGGCGTGGTTTTAGACAACCTGATGTTTATATAAAGACTTACTGGGATTCTATCAGTGGAGCAGACAATATTATAGTAGGAAGAGACGGTTATGTTGGGCGTAGTGGAATTGTTGCAGGAAATATTACTTTGGAAGGAAGAGGAAATTTGTATGTGGGTGAAAATTCCCAAGTAGGAACGCCCATTGACATAGTAAATATTAATATAGGTGGAGTAATACATCAGGCTAGAGGGTCTACATACCGAGCGTATTCTACGAAATGCTATGACTATGAATGCGATCAAGGAGCGCGGATTGAAAAACCAATATGGAATGTCTTATCCAATAGAGAAAGGGGATACCCAAAGCCTATCACAGGATATTCTGTAATAGATTGTGTTGGTGAGTTTGTGGGGACGCGTCCTAATCCTAATGAAGTCAGAATATTTGACAAACATTCTCCTCGGAAAGAAGGAGAACAAAGAGCATTGCTTCAAGAGAGAGCATCAGGCAGCGATATATAAACACACTCCTGCCTGGTGCGGGTGAAGAAAACAGTGAATAACACTTGAATATCAGAGTTTACTTTCTCTTAAGATATAATATGTTGCTTTTCCTTTTCCTTTTCTTTCAATTAATCCAAGTTTTATTAATTTCTTGAAATCTTGGGTTCTGGTTGCTTTAGCTCTATCGATAAGTTTTTTATAATCCCTATCTGCAATAAATCCCTTCTCTTGAATATATTTAATCATTTTAAGATGGTATGATTGAAGTTGAGTTTGAGGACTTATAGAAACTTCAGGAAGTAATTTTTGCACACGCAATAACTCATCAATGATCCCCTCCGTGAAATATTCAAGCCAAATGGTAAAATCTATCTTATTAACCAAATCATAGTAATTCCCAAATTCCCCAACAGTCTGAAAATATTTTGTAACATTTTTATTGTAGTAATTCTCAAAACTGAATAGGTTAAACGTATTTAAACCCATTTCTGCGAGAAGAACCTTCGTAGCCAGTCTTGTTGTTCGTCCATTACCATCCATAAATGGATGGATAATAACTATTTGTTTATGAAATATTCCTGCAAGAATTAAAGGATCTATGCTCTTACGATTCTTGTCTATAAATGAAATTAAATCTTCCATAAGTATTTGTACATCTTTTACATCAGGCGGGAGATACACAACGTCATTGGTCCTTGGATCATTTACAACAACTGGTTTTCCGCGAAAGCTTCCAGATTCAAATTGTGGCAGTAACTCTTGGGTAATCTGTTTTTGAATATGTAAAATGAGAGGTAAAGACAATATTATTTCTCCTTCTCCAAGCTTCTTGTTTAACTCCTGTAATGCTTGATTATAATTCAGTACTTCTTTTTCACTATCTCGAATATGAGCAGGTTTTGTTTTGAGAATTTTTTTTACTTCTGTTAACGGTAGAGGATTTCCTTCTATACTTGTTGATGCATATACGGATACTTCACAAGCATTTCTTTCTAATTCTAAAAGAACTATATTTGGGAAACGATTAGCATTTAACTCATGAATTAATGCGTTAATTCTTTTGATATTCGCCAACAGAAGATCTGTGATAATGTATCGAGGCTGAAACATAGTAAATATAGTCTAATTATAGTCGATTAATAGTCGATTGTCAACATGAGGAAGTTCAACTCCTCTCTTCTTGATGAACGATTCCGGCTCTTTACTCGTTCTTCCAACATATATTTTACCGTTTTTTAAACTTTTGGCAAAATAGACAAAATGCATATTTTGCTCTAACCTGGTCCAGAGGACGATAATCGGCGTGTGGCCGAAGCTGAGCTTAGTCCAGAGGATCATCAGCCTTTTATCCAAAGGGCAATGATCCTATGGATCAGGCTGAAATCGTCCGTACTGTGAATTATACTGAAAAATTCGTTGTGGACCAATTATTATTGTGCAGTAATAGTAACAGCATTACTTTGCGCGGAATTACCTTTTGCATCAAATGCCCGTGCAGTCAGGGCATAGATTGCCCCTGGCTTACCTGATACGGAGAAGTTACAGGTGTATGGACTAAGGGTAACAGTACAGACTACTGTGTTATTTACGGAAAATTGTACTTGTGTTACGCCAATATTATCTGTGGCAGTAGCAGAAATAGTTAGCATGCTACGTCTGGCCACTTTTACTCCATTCAGGGGAGATGTTATAGATACTATTGGAGGAGTAGTATCTGCAACACCAGAGGTTGGCGTAACTACAATAGTAGCAGTTGGGGCAATAGTTGGCGGGGTAGGGGATGGAGCAGGAGATGGTGCATTGGGATTATTTACGATAACATATACAGGTGTATCATTAATAAGCACACTACGTCCCGTAATATTTACTGCATTCCCCATGTAATCTGTCACAGACTGTATTGTAAATGTTGAGGAAATATTAGCAGTTACAGGACTACCCAAACCGTCTTTCCATATGACAAGGAGGTATTGACTGCTATTTTTTAAGACCACTGTATGTAAATTTGTAAGCTGCATTGGCTCTATGCCAACAAATTGTGGAAATTGTTGTGCAAATTTTGTTACTGTGGTAAATGCATTCCAGGCAGGTTTGGAATTATCCGAAGAATCCCTTAGTCCATAATAATCTCCTGCTGTGGGCGAATCCCTTAGAACATAATGGTCCATATGAGGTATTCCTAATGCCGCCACTGTCCATAATTGACGGGCGACCATTTTTGCCTGAAGAGCTAGTAAATCGCTCCCTTGAGTCCGTAAGTAATCCGTTGTATTTGCAATATTCCACCATGATGCATCTGAAGGATATCCCCATTCTGTAATCCATGTTTGAATACTTGGAGATACTTGAGACATATAATACCTAATGTAACTTAGATTATCCGATATGGTTTCTGGAATATCTTGTTGGTAGGGATGAAAAGAAGTTGCATTTGCGTGTTCTCCCGGATTTTGTGAAAACGATTGCAAGCTACTAATATAGCTATGAAGATAATTGTAATTATCAGCAATTCCTGCAGTAGTAATAAGTATGGAAGGATTTACGCTTTGAATTGCAGTTACCGTGGCAGACTCAAGTGTTGCATATTGCCCCGCATTTGCCCCTGGATACCAATATGATGATCCATCCGGCTCATTCCATACCTCAAACATAAATTGTCCTGGAAATTTTGTATTAAAATGTGTTGCCGCAGCTTTTGCAAAATTTACATATTGGGTTACTGCAGTAGCGTTACCATAATCCTGACCAGATGATGTTTGAATTGGAGAATAGTAAAGTGTATTCCCGTAAGCAAGAATAAAAAGTACTTTTTTTATCCCAATACTTTGTAATTGAGAAAAATAAGAATCATAATATGACCAATTATATAAACCTGGGGACGTCTCCACATTTTGCCAAGAAAGGTCGACTCTGGACAATTTTACACCTGTTTGTTGCAACTCACTTAGCGTTGTTGTTGTTAAATTTCCGTGAGCTCCTGTACTTAGATTGTCTAGCAAAGTACCAGGTACGGGTGATTGGGCAATAATATTTGTATCTGTTGGGTCAACATCGCGGCTAACTATAGTGGTATTTATATCCATCCACTGTATATCATCTATAGCAACCTGCCCATTCAAAAGCGCATTGTTAGAAGAATCCTGTTTACCTCGGAGTGCAGCACCAGCAATGCTAATTCTACTTATTGGATAGTGAACAACATCATCGTTTGCGCCATTTACGTGCTGTGTTGGTTCGTCCAACTTAATAACCTTCTGATACCATGCATTCGGATCTGTTGCTTCCAGTGGTCGCTCGGTGTCGTATTCAAAACGTTGACCTGTTGAATCAAATACAAATACTAACACACGGACCCCTGCAGGTGATTTTACCCAGAAACCTAATTCTGCAGCGGTTGGTTGGGTTGTGGAAAAAGATTTATCCATAATGACCTGTTGGACTCCTGCTGAAGTTGGTTGAAATGTAAATGAGATAGTTGCTGCCTGCGCGCTATTGTTGTGTCCTGGTGCAAGAAGAGAAATGTTTCCAATCACTCCAGTTGGCCATGTAGATACAGTCCATCCATTCACACTCGTTGAATCTGCTTCAAAATCGTCAATTGGAATAGTAGTAATATTTTGCGCTGCATGACTACGCAATTCAAAATACACACCAACACTTGCAAATCCTGCAACATTAATAAGTACCATGGTAATAACAGACAGTTTGGTAAAACGATCAAGTGATGAAAATTTTTCCCAGAGACCTTTTATTTTATCTCCCAGCGTTTCCTTTGGGGGAACTTGATGGCTACTGAAGGTAAGGATTTTTGCCATGATTACATTAATATAGTTTCATAAGCAACTTTTGTTGTCAATAAAGTATGTATCTAAAATGGGAAGGATAGTTTTCGATAGAATTTTTTATCTAGTTTATTTTGAGGATATAAACGTAGAACATGTGAATATGCCATATCATGCATTTCCTTTGTTTCGTTTCACTTCAACAAAGAGCATTCCGATATGCGTTAACTTTAAAATCAGTGCGGACGAGCGTCATTATTTTGAACCTTTATCAAAATTAATAACTCAATTTTCTAGGATGATGGAAGTATATAAAATAGCTTAGCTAAAGCAAAATGGAAGAGAAGAAATATTGTTTATATCTCATTTATTTACGTTCTCCGTAGGTTTTCTAGAACAGGAGCTGAAGTATGTACCACACTTGCTAGACTGTATTCTGAAGGTATAGTTCTATTTAAAAAATCTGCATGATCTTGAGCCATCATCGGATATTCAAAGCCTGGCTGTGATGGTGGAGGGAAAGATCGTTGAGTAACTCGCCCTGCAGACATTTGTGTAATCAAGACATACCATTCTCCTCTTAGCATAATTTTTACTTCCTTTGCTAAGCAATATACCCAATTCTATGTGAAAAAGCAACAATTACTTAAGGCAATAAGACATTTACTACACGGTAAATAAATTATTCCAAATACCAACTTATCTATCCTCAGAGCAAAATTTGCTCAAGAAAAGGTTCAATTCCTCTCTTCTTGATGAGCAATTTGTGCCTAGCAGAATGAAGCACTTAATGTTTACATTGAACCCAATTTCGAGGCTAAAAATCAAAAATAACCCGAGAATCCGGTCTAGTGCGGAGGAGGGGTTTTATTTTGAACTCTTTCACGATTTCCTAGTTCATTTTAGTAAATTAATGGAAACTTACCAAGCTTTAGAATTAAAAGACTGATTAAACCTAACCGTTAGTTAATTAACAAATATAAATGTAAGAATCCTGTAGTTTGAGTCTAGTTACAAATTTTGCTAAAATACTTAGTCCATGGATAGAAGAAAACCCACACCTAGCGAATATGCTTTGCCTGGCGAACGTACTTACGATATTAACCATTTTGTCACCACTTTACATACAAAAGGTTTTCCTACTTCAGAGAGGAATCTTCGTCATTTTGCAGAAATTGTAAGTAGTACTCAAGGATACCCAACAGGATTATTACCTCGCTTAGCAAAACTTGCAACTTGGATATCTCCAGACACATTTTATGCAAACTTAGAAAAAATAGAACAAGTAGTTGGAGACCTTGTAGATGGTGAAGATTATTACTTTGCTAGTGACGCTTCAGATAGAAAATCAGGCAGTGGGATTTGGATATACCAACAATTATTGAATAGTAAATCAAATAATACTCTCCGACCTGCTAAAGGAATTCTTTCTCAAAGAGAAATTTTAAAAGCTTCCTTATTGAACCAAGATGAATTAAATCAGCAATTTCCCGATGGCACAAAGATACTTGTTGTAGACGACTGGGCTGTTAAAAAATCATCCCAAATTCAAGAACTTCTTTATTTTTTGCCAGAAACATGCAAAGCAACTGTTGTATTAATGCATACAAGTAAGCAAGCTAGAGCAGAAATTTTAAGAATGCCACAGGTAGCACAACTTGTGGTTGTTGGCGAAGAAATACCAACATCAGCCGATGTACTTACCCCAGACGACCATAGGTTTATCGGATCGAAACTTTTTAGTTATAGGTACCGGAAGTGGTCTAATGATGAAATACAAAGAATTCATAACGATAACTTTGCGCTCTTGGGTGGCTGGTGGATGGGTCCCTACGATAGGACACCAAGGTGTTTTACAGGCTCAGAGACTACAAAAGATGAGATAGAACTTCCAGCTTTGCTAAGCCCTACTATGAGGCGAGCTTATAGAAGAGAGGGAAGGCACAGTCCTCACTTGGCGTAAAGAGAGGAGTTGAACCTTTTTGAGCCTGAATAACTTTGAAGACATAAACTGGATATTCAAGACTTTTGAAAATTTGAAGCCAAATGGTTCAATAAAAGTTCAATGTGGACAACTTCCAAAGCAGAATTTTCCCTCTAGTGCGGACGAGAGGACTCGAACCTCCAAGCTTTTAAAGGCACTACCACCTCAAGGTAGCGCGTCTACCAGTTTCGCCACGTCCGCGTGTATGTGTCTATTATAATACAAATCGGGATTGTTTGAAAAGGAGTGGCTAATCGTCTAAGTATCGTCGATAATTTCTTCGATTATTTCTCTTCCATAGCCAGATTTGAAGAATTTCTCCATTTGCCTTCCATAGACTCTATCCGAACAAATTTCTACATGAATTAGCTCTATGGGAAGTTTATTTTTAGTTGAAGAAACTTTACCATCTATATGCTGTTGCAATCTACGCTCTAAATTATCTGTTAAACCCTTATAAAAGTATTCACCTTTTAGGCATGTTAAGATATATACAAAATGCATATATTGGGGCTGCGCGCCTGCCTGCCGGCAGGCAGGTCTACCAGTTTCGCCACGTCCGCAAATTGGTCTTTAGCAACTTGTCGTTAGTCGCTACGAGCATATTATACCAAAGACCAGAGACCAACGACTAGAGACTAATTTTGTGTCGAAGGGGGGACTTGGTCACTCGTTCTTCGCTTTCGCTCAGCCGATCGACCCCGCCTCCCTCGTCGCAAGCTCCTCAGTCCGGCATTCAAGTCCAATTTTCTTGTGTCGAAGGGGGGACTTGAACCCCCACGCCCTTACGGGCATAGCGTTCTGAACACTACGTGTATACCAGTTTCACCACTTCGACGCTTTGCTTGTACAGATTGTATCAAACGCGTGGCAAACTTGACAACAGACGCACTATTATGTAACTATCAAGAAAGCACCATATGCGCAAATTGCTTTTTTTAGCCAGCTTTTTTAGCCTAACGCCACTTTTTCTTCTCCTTACAACGCTCTTCCTTGTCTTTCTTAATTTTGAGCAGACAACAAGCAATAGGGGATTGTCCTTTTTCTCCCACACTCCTAAATCTATCGCATATGCAGCCTTACCGGATAATCAAAATATTGTGAGCGCCACAATTGGCATAGGAGATGTACGGGTTGGAAAAGTGCTGGATTTTTTAGAAAGTTATCATTCACCTCTGGGCACATATGCTACAGATATTGTCCAGACAGCTGATATCTACCACATAGACTACAGGTGGATTCCTGCAATCGCAATGCAAGAATCTGGAGGATGTCAAAAAGTAATTGGAGAATCATTTAATTGTTGGGGATATGGGATTTATGGACATCACCTCACTAAATTCCAAAATTACGAAGAAGGAATTACTACTATGGGGAAATATTTAGCAAAAAATAAGCAAAACGGCCTAGATACTCTGGACAAAATTGGAGCTCTCTATAATCCCAGTAACTACAATGACTGGATAGGAAAAGTGAGCCTATTTCTCTCCCAACTGTAATATCCTATAATTGATACTTGACAAGCTTATAGTTAAGTGCTATACTCCTTTCTAGATCCTGAGGTATGCCCTTCAAATGCATACGTCAGGATTTTTCGTATATACGTAAGTATATATGCCCTCCAGCAAGTGCTCTTCGAGCCGTGTTCGAATAGAACTGAAAAAGCGAGAAGGAAACTGCGGAGGGTGAATTCAATTTATGCAAGTTAAAAACTTTTTAATAAGCTTTTGTCTCCTTTTTTTCTTCACAATTTTTCCCCAGCATGCACTCGCACAAGAGAAAGCATCTGATTCTTCTGCAAGCTTCGCCGAAGTCCTTCAATTAAAGGAAGCTGATACCCGTGTTGGGACGCTTGAGGAGTATCTGACTAAATATCATTCTCCACTTGCCCAATTTGCGGGTAGTTTTATAGCGCAAGCTGATTTTTACCACATCGATTGGAGAATGGTTGCTGCTATTTCTGGAGTTGAATCAACTTTTGCCAATGCAGAGCCGTTTCATTGTTACAACAGCTGGGGATATGGAATTTATGGAAACCATATACTGTGCTTTAATTCCTATGATGAAGCAATCCATACAATTTCAAAATCTCTTCGTGAGCAATATATGAATAAATGGGGAGCACAGGATGTGTATGATATTGGTCATTTTTATGCCGCATCTCCTACTTGGGCTTCTCGGGTTGACTACTTTATGCAAGATATTGAAAAATACAAAAAAGAATCAGACAGCCAAACACTTCCAATTTCACTCTAAATCAAGTATAATAGCGCTGTATGCGGCAGTGCAGGAGGTCCGCAAGGATTCAAGCGGACGTGGTGAAATGGTAGACACGATAGGTTTAGGACCTATTGACCGTAAGGTTATGGGGGTTCAAGTCCCTTCGTCCGCACAATTATATGAATTCGGTACTTGCAAAAACACCAGATGGTACAATAACCCTGACAATTACACTTCCTCTGAAAGAAGTTGAGAAAGTCCGTGAAGAAGTTATTGCAGATATTGTTAAAAATACAACTCTTCCAGGATTTCGAAAAGGCATGGCTCCGCGTAAAGCAGTTGAAGAAAAGATGGACAAAACCCAAGTCCAAGAAGATATTTTACGCAAACTTCTCCCAAAAGCATATACAGAAGCAGTGACCCAACACAAACTCAAACCTATCATAAGCCCAAGAATTCATGTGGAGAAATTAGAAGAGGGCAAAGACTGGGAATTTAGCGCAACCACCTCGGAAATTCCTGAGGTACAATTGGGAGATTATAAGAAATACGTCGGGGATATTACCGCAAAATCAAAAATTATCATTCCTGGTAAAGAACAAGCAGGCCCAAGTATGGATGATATTATCAAAGTTCTGTTGGAGAATGCAAAGGTAACTCTTCCTCGCATTTTGGTAGATTCAGAGGTCGAAAGACTCCTGTCCCAACTTTTGGATGAAATTAAAAGCCTTGGATTATCTCTGGACCAATATTTAGGCTCAACGCATAAAACTATTGAAGATATAAAAAAAGAATACGCAACCCGAGCACAAAACGATATAACATTTGAATTTGCCTTACAAAAGATTGCAGATGAAGAAACAATTAGCGTAGACCAAAAAGAGATTGATGAGGCGTTAGCGAAAGCACAAACCCCAGAAGAACGAGCAAATTTGGAAAAAAATATTTACCTCCTTGCATCTATCCTTCGACAGCAAAAAACACTTGATTTCCTCAAGAATTTGTGATAGGGTAGGCCTATAATGAATCCTTTCTTTCCAAGCGCCAAACCAAAACCAAAAAAAAAGGCTCCAGCTTCAGATAGCCCTGAGGTAGACAAACCTACGGTCTCTATTAATAGTGTTGACGCACTACGCACAAATCCCAAAGACATAGGGAAAGCAGCTGTAGATCAAGGCACACAAGCGGTAACAAGCGCGTGGGAACAACTTCTTGGCGTCAAGTCCTACGACAACGCAAAATCTGGAGAAATGCAACCAGGAGTCCCTGTTGATTTTTCCAAGAAAGAACAACAAAAACCAATTGCACTGACTGAAATACACGGTGATTACGTACGAGAAATACAAGGAAAAAATAACCAAGAAGGAAGAGAATCCCAGCAAAGAATTGAAAGTCTTATCATGGAGCTTCGCCGTCTTGCAACAAGCATTAAAGCTGTTGAAAAAGCAGTTGTGCTCCAGGCTATTGGTCCTTCAAGCAAAAAAATGCAAGGAAAATATTATGAAAATTTCTTTGAATGGATGCTTAGTGTCGTCCAGGATGCAAGGCGAAAAGTCGAGGATTCTGGCGCATGGCTTCAGACAATGACTGGGAAAAGCAAAGGAAAACAGGCAGTTGGAAAAATGAAACACTCTATGAATCAGCTGCTTTCCGGTGAGCGCACAGCGCAAAACCAGAGCGGATAAAATACTTCTTGACAGTAAATTCGAAGTAAAGTAGAATATATATAATGATTAGAAATTTTGTACCAATGTTTGTCCTTATTTACCGCTAGAGCGGGAGGACTTTTGTTGCAAAAGACCAACCGCCAACCGGGCGGTTTTTTTTTGTGTTTATGCCAGAAAAACAATGGCTTAATTAGGATTTAGTGTTGTTTTTTTCGGCCTTTTCTATTTTCCTCTGGGATAATTTTTCCTGGTTGTAGAAGTAAACGAACCATTTCAGAAAATCTTTCCATCTTTCTCTTTTCATTCCTCT
>Ga0209647_1000135_pt1 | contig 64143 bp, 64 predicted proteins | sample GraSoi_2013_60cm_FD_185827 | JGI IMG/M metagenome (GOLD analysis project Ga0209647, IMG submission 185827) | Grasslands soil microbial communities from the Angelo Coastal Reserve, California, USA - Sample 9_17_2013_60cm (SPAdes) (version 2) | ecosystem: Environmental > Terrestrial > Soil >...
CGATTACTTCATCCTCGGGAAGAAGCCCGTGGCGAAGCAGAAGCTCGGCGGCGACGAGGAAGCGAGTGATTAGCCGCGCCTTCGACTTCCTCTCGCGGCGGATCGACGGCCCGCTCATGGCCGCCCTCGCCCTCACGCTCGCGCTCGGCCTCACCGTGGTCTACTCGGCCTCCGGCGCGGCGTCCTTCGAGCGCGCGCTCGGCCAGGGGCGCAACCTCGCCATCGCCATTGTCGCCCTCTGGATCTTCGCGCACATCCAGCCGCAGACGCTCATGCGCCTCGCCCTTCCCGCCTACCTCGCGGGGCTCGCCATGCTGGTCGGCGTGGCGCTCTTCGGCGAGCTGCGCAACGGCGCACGGCGGTGGCTGAGCCTCGGCGTCACCACCATCCAGCCTTCCGAGGTCATGAAGATCGCCGTGCCGCTGGTGCTCGCGTGGTACTTCCACCGACGCGAAGAGGGGTTGCGCCTGCGCGACTTCGCCATCGCGGCGCTGCTCCTCGCGATTCCCGTGGGCCTCATCTGGCGCCAGCCCGACCTGGGAACGGCGCTGCTCATCTTCGCCTCCGGGTTCTTCGTGATCTTCCTCGCTGGCCTTTCGTGGAGGGTGCTCGCCTCGATCAGCGTGGCCGCGGCGGCGAGCATGCCGTTCATCTGGTCGGTGATGCACGACTACCAGAGGAAGCGCATCCTCACGCTGCTCGATCCGATGGAAGATCCGCTCGGCGCGGGCTACCACATCATCCAGTCGACCATCGCCATCGGCTCGGGTGGCATCCTCGGCAAGGGCTGGCTCAACGGCACCCAGGCGCAGCTCGATTTCGTCCCCGAGCGCTCGACCGACTTCATCCTCGCGGTGTTCGGCGAGGAATTCGGCCTCGTCGGCAACGTGACCCTGTGCGTGCTCTACGTCCTGATCATCGGGCGCGGAATGATGATCGCCGCCAACGCCTCCACCGTGTTCTCGCGCCTCACCGCGGGCGCGATCACGCTCACCTTCTTCACCTACGCCTTCGTGAACATGGGCATGGTGAGCGGCATCCTCCCGGTGGTGGGCGTTCCGCTGCCGATGATCAGCTACGGCGGCACGGCGCTGCTCTCGATCCTCGTCGGCTTCGGCATCCTCATGTCGATCTCGACCCACAAGCAGCTGGTGGCGAGTTGAGGCCGTTCCCCTTCCCGGGATGGATTCGCCTTGCCGCGGCGATGGCGGCGATGCTGCTTCTCGCCTCGTGCGGCATGTCGCCGAAGAAGGCCGAGACGGTTCCCGGCGGCGGCAAGTACTACGCCGACGACGGGCCGCCCGACAGCGTGCCCGACAACCTCGCCCAGATACCGGACGCGGTGCCGCGCGACGAGCCCTTCCACCGCTTCGCCAACCGCCCGTACACGGTGATGGGGCGCAGCTTCGCGCCGGTCGTGAACCGCGAGCCGTGGAAGCAGCGCGGCATCGCCTCGTGGTACGGCAAGAAGTTCCAGGGGCTGAAGACCGCATCGGGCGAGCCCTACGACATGTTCGCGATGACCGCCGCGCACCCGACGCTGCCGATCCCGAGCTACGCGCGCGTGACCAATATCAAGAGCGGTCGCGCGGTCGTGGTGCGGATCAACGACCGCGGGCCATTCCATTCCGACCGCATCATCGACCTTTCGTACGCGGCGGCGTCGCGCATCGGCCTCGCCGCGGCGGGCAGCGGATTGGTGGAAGTCGAGCGCGTATTCGAGTCGACCCAGCCCGCATTGATCGCCGCGGCAGCGCCCACGATCCCGGTCCAGGCGCTCGTCGAATCGCCGATCGTCGCCGAGGAGAGCGCCGCCTTCTGGCTGCAGCTGGGCGCCTTCTCGACTCGCGAGGCGGCGGAGAGCTTCCGCGAACGCGCCGCGCGCGAGCTCACCTGGAACCTCGAGCCGGTGCAGGTCCATTCGCGCGACGCGCTCTACCGCGTGCGCCTCGGGCCCTACCGCAATCGCGAGGAGGCGCTCGCCATCGCAGAGAAGGCTCGGCAGACGCTCGGCTTTCCTCCGGCGCTCACGACGCGATGAGCACCATGCTGCGCGCCGCCGCCTCGATCCTCCTCGCCTGGTCGACGCTCGCCGCCGCCGATCCCGCGCCGCCGCCCATCGCCGCCAAGGCCTACATCGTCGTCGACTTGCTGAGCGGCCAGACGCTCTCGGCCGCGAACGAGAACGATCGCTTCGAGCCCGCTTCGCTCACCAAGCTGATGACCGCGTACGTGGTGTTCGAGGCCTTGCGTGACGGCAGGCTCGATCCAGCCCGCCCGGTTACCGTCTCGGCCGTGGCCGCGGCAGCCGACGGATCGCGCACTTTCCTCCCCGCCGGCAAGCCCGCGTCCGTGCCCGACCTCCTGCAGGGGATGATCGTGCAGTCGGGCAACGACGCCGCCATCGCGCTCGCCGAGGCGCTCGCCGGAAGCGAGGAAGCCTTCGTCGCGCTCATGAACCAGCGCGCCGCGCGCCTCGGGCTCGCCAACACGCGCTTCCAGAACGCGACCGGCCGCCCCGCGCCGGAGCATTACGCCTCGGCGCGCGATCTCGCGACGCTCGCCGCCGCGTTGATCCGTGATTTTCCGGAGCGCCATCCCCTGTACGCGCAGAAGGAGTTCACCTACAACCACATCGCGCAGGCGAACCGCAACCGGCTCCTCTGGACGGACCCCACCGTCGACGGCATGAAGACCGGGTTCACCGAGAGCGCGGGCTACTGCCTCGTGGCGAGCGCCAAGCGCGGCGAGCGGCGCCTCGTCTCGGTGGTGCTCGGCGCGCAGTCCGACACGCTGCGCACCACCGAGAGCCAGAAGCTCCTCAATTTCGCCTTCCACGCCTACGAGACGCGCCGCCTCTATCGCAAAGGCGAGGCGGTGGCCGCGCCCGAGGTGTACAAGGGCACGAAAGCGGCGATCCCGCTCGGCTTCGATCGCGACATCTGGCTCACGCTGCCGCGCGAGCGCTTCGCGGGCATTTCCGCCGCCCTCGAGACGCGCCAGCCGTTCGTGGCGCCGCTTGCCGCGGGCGAGAAAGCGGGGATAATGAAACTCACGCGCGAACGCGCACCGGTGGCGGAATTCCCGGTCGTGGCGCTCGAGGAGGTTCCCGTAGCGGGCTTCCTGTCGCGTGGCTGGGACACCCTGAGGCTCCTCTTCCGCTGACCTCATGAAGAGAAACGACGACTCCCCCTCTGGCGACGCGCGCATCGCCCACTTCAACGGCGAGCTGATGCCCCTCGACGAGATCTCGATCTCGCCGCTCGATCGCGGCTTCATCTTCGGCGACGGCGTCTACGAGGTGATCCCCGTCTACGACGGCGTGGCGCTGCGCGCGCGCGAGCATTTCGAGCGCCTGCAGCGCTCGATGGACGAGATCCAGCTCGACAATCCCCACACGGTCGACGAGTGGATCGAGCTCACGAACGCGCTCCTCGCCCACCATCCCGGCAACCAGGCGGTGTACATCCAGGTCACCCGCGGCGCACCGCAGAAACGCGACCACGTGATCCCGAGGGGACTACGGCCGACGGTGTTCATGATGTCGAATCCGCTTGCCTCTCCGTCCGTGGAAGCGGTGGAGAACGGCGTCGAATGCGTGAGCGCGCCCGACTTCCGCTGGGCCAAGTGCCACATCAAGTCTACGTCGCTGCTCGGCAACGTGCTCGCGCGACAAATCTCGGCCGAACGCGGCGCCATCGAGACGATCATGCTGCGCGACGGCTTCCTCACCGAGGCCTCGGCGTCGAACGTGTTCGTGGTGAAGGGCGGCGTCGTGGCCGCGCCGCCGCGCGACAACCTCATCCTCCTGGGCATCACCTACGATTTGCTGGTGCGCCTCGCCGCCGAGGGCGCGGTGAAGCTCGAGGTCCGCCCGATCACCGAAGCGCAGCTGCGCTCCGCCGACGAGGTGTGGCTTTCCTCCTCCACCAAGGAGGTGCTCGCGGTCACGCGCCTCGACGGCAAGCCGGTCGGCCCGGGCAAGCCCGGTCCGGTGTTCCGGCGCATGCACGCGCTCTACCAGGACTACAAGGCGAAGCTCGGAGCTACCCGCGTAGCCGCGGACTGAAGTGATCGTCCGCAACCTCGGGTTGGTCGCCTACGAGCCGACCTGGCGCGCGATGCAAAGTTTCAACGCCGCACGATCCGAATCCACCGACGACCAGATCTGGCTGGTGGAGCACCCGCCGGTGTTCACGCTCGGGCTCGCGGGACGCCGCGAGCACGTGCGCGCGCCCGGCGCCATTCCCGTCGTCGGCACCGATCGCGGCGGCCAAGTCACCTATCACGGCCCCGGCCAGGCGATCGCCTACGTGCTGCTCGACCTGCGGCGCCTGGGAATCGGCGCCAAGGAGCTGGTGCGCCGCATCGAGCAAGCGGTGATCGAGCTGCTCGAGCGCCGCGGCATCGCCGGCTCGCGCCGCGCCGGTATGCCCGGTGTGTACGTCGGCGAGGCGAAGATCGCGGCGATCGGGCTGAGGATCGCGCGCGGCTGCAGCTACCACGGCGTGGCGCTCAACGCCGCGCTGGACCTCGAGCCCTTCGCGCGCATCGACCCGTGCGGTTACGCGGGGCTCGCCTCGACGCGGCTCGTGGATCTCGGGGTGCATGATAAAATTCCCGCAGTGCAACAATCGCTCGCCGACTCGCTCCTGCGATGCCTGACACGCCCCTGAAACTGCAGCAGAAGCGCGCGCTCAAGACCGACCGCATCCCCATCAAGGTGGTCGCCTCAGAGCCGCTGCGCAAGCCCGAATGGATCCGCGCGCGCGCCGGCGGCGGCGAGCGCTTCGCCGAGGTGAAGCGGATCCTGCGCGAGGCGAACCTGCACACCGTCTGCGAGGAAGCCTCGTGCCCCAACATCGGCGAGTGCTTCGGCCACGGCACCGCGACCTTCATGATCATGGGAAGCCTGTGCACGCGCCGCTGCCCGTTCTGCGACGTGGCGCACGGCCGGCCGCTGCCGCTCGACGCCGACGAGCCGCGCCACCTCGGCGAGACGATCGCGAAGATGAAGCTCGCCTACGTGGTGATCACGAGCGTGGACCGCGACGACCTGCGCGACGGCGGTGCGGGACACTTCGTCGCGTGCATAGAGGCGGTGCGCTCGCTCTCGCCCGGCACGCGCATCGAGATCCTCACGCCCGACTTCCGCGGCCGCCTCGATCGGGCGCTCGCCATCCTCGATTCGGCGCCGCCGGACGTCATGAACCACAACCTCGAGACGGTGCCGCGCCTCTATCGCCAGGCGCGCCCCGGCTCCGATTACGCGCATTCGCTCTTGCTGCTCCGGGACTTCAAGTCACGCCGCCCGGGCGTGCCGACCAAATCCGGCCTCATGGTCGGCCTCGGCGAGACGAACGACGAGATCCTCGAAGTGATGCGCGATCTGCGCGCGCACTCGGTGGACATGCTCACCATCGGCCAATACCTGCAGCCTTCGCGCCACCACCTGCCGGTTGCGCGCTATGCGCATCCCGACGAATTCCGCATGTTCGGGGAGGAGGCCACGCGCATGGGATTCGTAAACGCCGCGTGCGGCCCGATGGTGCGCTCGAGCTATCACGCCGACCGGCAGGCTGCGGGAGTCGGCGAAGCCTGAGGCGCAGGGAAGCGGGTCGGCGAGGCGGCTTGCCGCCCATTCTCATACCGTCATAGAATGAATGGGTCCGCTATCAGCCGCGGTTGATACTCCCGCTTAGCCAATGGACCGCTTCAAAGAGCTCACGACCTTCGTCGAAGTGGCGCAGCGCGGCAGCCTGTCGGCCGCGGCGCGCGAGGAGGGCATCACGCCGGCGATGGTCGGCCGGCGCATCGACCAGCTTGAGGAACGCCTCGCGGTCAAGCTGTTCAAGCGCTCGACGCGCAAGGTGACGCTGACACCCGAAGGCACGACGTTCTACGAAGACTGCTTTCGCCTGCTCGCCGAGCTGCGCGCCGCGGAGGACGCGCTCTCGGCCGGCGCGAAGAGCGCCTCGGGGCGCCTGATCGTCACGGCACCCACCGCGTTCGGCCGCAAGCACATCGCGCCGCACCTCTCCGCCTTCATCGCCGAGCATCCCAACCTCGCGATCACGCTGCATCTTTCCGAACGCATGGTCGACCTGAAGAACGAGCGCTTCGACCTCGCGATCCGCATCGCCGACCTGAAAAGCGCCGACCTCATCGCCGCCAAGCTCGCGCGTAACCATCGCGTCGTGTGCGGCTCGCCCGGCTACTTCAAGCGCGCCGGCAAGCCCAAGGCGCTCGCCGACCTCGTGCGGCACAACTGCCTGGTCACCAGCACGGAAGACGGCGTGTCGGATTCGTGGAGCTTCCTCGACAAGGGCAAGCCGGTGTCGGTCAAGGTCGCCGGCAACCTGCAGTGCAATGACGGCGAAGTGCTCACCCGCTGGGCGATCGCCGGCGAGGGCCTCGCCTGGCGCAGCGCCTGGGAGGTAAGCGAGGAGGTCAAGCGCGGGCGGCTCGCCACGGTGCTCGACGACCTCGCCTTCCCGGGCAACAACATCTATGCGGTGTATCCCGAGCGCCGCCTGCTCCCGGCGAAGGTCAAGTTCTTCATCGAGTTCCTGAGGAAGACCTTCGGAGATCCGCCGTACTGGGAATAGCGGCCTAGCGAAACTGCTTCACCACCGCGTGCTGGCGCCGGCTCACCGGGAGCTTCTCGCCGGTCGCCCGGATCACCACCGCCCAACCCGATTCGCTCTCCTCGGCATTGCGCTCGAAGCCGGCGATCGCCTCGCGCGCCACCAGGCAGTTGCGGTGGATCCGCACGAAGAGCCCGGAGAACTCCTCCTCGAGCCGCGTGAGGGACTCCTCGACCAGGAACTCGCGCTCGGCGGTGCGCACCGTCACGTACTTGAGCTCGGCGCGCAGGTAGAGGATCTCGGCCACCGCGACGAGGTGGATCTTGCCGCGCTCGTGGACCGAGAGGTGGCGCCGCGGCTGGTTGGCGGCGGCCTCGAGCGCTTCGCGCGTCACCGGCGGCGCTGCGCGCGCCTTGCCCAGCGCCGTCAGCAGGCGCTCGACGCGGATGGGCTTCAACAAATAGTCGATGGCGTTGACCTCGAATGCCTTGATCGCATAGGCGTCGAAGGCCGTCGTGAAGATGATCGCCGGGGGCTCCGGCATGCCGGCGATGTGGCGCGCGGCTTCGAGGCCGTCGATCTCGGGCATGCGGATGTCGAGGAGCACGATGTCGACCTTTTCGCGGTTGATCACCTCGAGCGCCTCGCGCCCGTTGCGGGCCTCGTCGACGATCGCGAGCGGGAAGCTCTCGCGGCATTCGTCGAGCAGGTCGCGCAGGCGCTGGCGGGCCGGCGCCTCGTCGTCGGCGATGAGAATGCGCCGCGCGCGCGATTCGCCCAGCATCACGCCCCCGCCGTGAGGTAGGGCATGCGGATGGTCACCTTGTAGGTACCGCCGGCCACTTCCGACTTCATGCTCGCCTCGGCGTCGAAGTGCAGCTGCAGTCGCTCGCGGATGTTGGCGAGCGCCATCTTGTTGCCGGCCGGGTGCGCGCCCTCGCCGGGGAACGGGTTGGTCAGCACGATCACGAGCTGCCCGCCCGAGAGCCCCGCCTCGATCGCGACCTCGCCGCCGTCCGTGGCGGGCTCGACGCCATGGTAGACGGCGTTCTCCACCAGCGGCTGGAGCATCAGCGGGGGAACCAGGGCATCGCGCGGCATGCCCTCGATGCGCCACGAGATGCGCAGCCGGTCGCCCAGGCGCAGCGTCTCGATCGCCAGGTACTTGCGCGCGAGCTCGACCTCCTCGCCGATGGGCGCAAGCGTGCGGTTGTCGGCCATGAGCACGCGAAAGAGGTCCGCCATGTCCTCGAGGGCGCGCTCCGCGCGGCGCGGCTCCGAGCGCATCAGCGCCAGCACGGCGTTGATGCTGTTGTAGAGGAAGTGCGGGCGGATCCGCGCCTGCAGGGCCTGGATGCGCGCCTCCGCTATCGCCGGCGCCAGCGCCCGCGAACGCAGGTCGAAGTAGAGGATGGTGCAGCCGGTGATGAAGAGGACCAGGAAGCTCATCTGCGTGAGCGAGCCGCGCAGCGGCAATACGCCCCCCAACGCCCTTGCGACCAGCCACGCCACCAGGAGCTCGAAGAGGCCGACCGCGAGAATCGAGGGCCAGTAGCCGATCGCATGCAGGCCGCGGCGCACGGCGCACAGGACCGCCAGGCTCACGATCAGGATGGGTTCGCCCAACGCCGCGAACAGCATGAACTCCGGCCAGGCCTCGGCCAGGGTCGCGGCACGCAGGATCGCGGCCGCCGCGAGGAGCGCGTTCACCACTACCAGCGCGCGCAGCATCACCCCCAGGTTGCAGAAGTTCGGCAACCGGATGCCCGTACCCGTCTGATTTATACTCGCCACGTCCCCAATTTGGCATCGCCGCCGCTTCCATGCAACCAGACGATAAGGCGGATCCGAAGGCGTCCGCCGGCAAGGCATGGTCGGGACGCTTCGCCGAGCCGATCGACGCCCTCGCCCAGCGCTTCAATGCCTCGGTCTCCTTCGACCGGCGGCTGGCGGAGTTCGACATCCAGGGATCGGTCGCCCACGCCCGCATGCTCGGGCGTTGCCGCATCCTCGCCGCCGCCGACGTGGCTGCCATCGAGGCCGGCCTCGCGCGCATCCTGGACGAGGTTCGCGCCGGGCGTTTCGAGTGGTCGCTCGAGCGCGAAGACGTCCATTCCAATATCGAATACCGGCTCACCGAGCTCGCCGGCGAGGCCGGCAAGCGGCTGCACACCGCGCGCTCGCGCAACGACCAGGTCGCCACCGACATCCGCCTGTGGCTGCGTGCCGAGATCGACGCGCTCACCGCCATCCTGCGCGGCCTGCGCCAGGTCCTGCTCGACCTCGCTTCGACCCACGCCGATACGCTGATGCCGGGCTTCACGCATCTGCAGGTCGCGCAGCCGGTGACCTTCGGCCACCACCTCATGGCCTACTTCGAGATGTTCACCCGCGACGCCGAGCGCCTGGCCGACTGCCGCCGACGGGTCAACCGCCTGCCGCTGGGCGCGGCCGCGCTCGCCGGCACCGGCTTTCCGATCGATCGCGAATCCGTGGCGCGCGAGCTCGGCTTCGAGGGCCTGTGCGAGAACTCGATCGATGCGGTCTCCGATCGCGATTTCGCGATCGAATTCCTCGCCGCCGCCGCGCTCGCCATGGCGCACGTGTCGCGCCTGGCCGAGGAGCTGGTGATCTGGATGAGCGCGCCCTTCGGCTTCGTGCGCATCGCCGACCGCTTCTGCACCGGCTCCTCGATCATGCCGCAGAAGAAGAATCCCGATGTCGCCGAGCTGATGCGCGGCAAGACCGGGCGGGTGTACGGCTCGCTGGTGGCGCTGCTCACGGTCGTCAAGGGCCAGCCACTCGCCTACAACAAGGACAACCAGGAGGACAAGGAGCCGCTCTTCGACGCCGCCGACACGCTGCGCGACGTGCTCACGCTCCTCGCCGAGCTTCTGAAGGGCGTCGAGCCGCGCCCGGATCGCATGCGCGCGGCGCTCCGGGAGGGCTTCGCGACCGCGACCGACCTCGCCGACTATCTGGTGCGCAAGGGAATGGCGTTCCGCGACGCCCACGAAGCGGTCGCGCGGGCGGTTCGGGCCGCCGAGAAGGCCGGGAAGGATTTGAGCGAGCTCACCGCGGCCGAACTCAAGGCCGTCTCGCCGCTGATCGGCGAGGATGTCCGCGCGGTGCTCACGCCGGAAGGCTCCGTTGCCTTGCGCGGGGGTATCGGCGGGACCGCACCCGAGGCCGTGCGCGCGGCCATCGCGCGCGGGCGCGAACGCCTCAAGGGGCTCTCCGAAGCAGTTCCGGGAACCGACTCCGAGCTTCCTCCCTAGGCCGCTTCCTCCGTCTTCGCCCGGTAGATGCGGCAGATCCTGCGCGTCTCCGGCCCCGAGAGCCGGTCGCCCATCTGCCCGCAGCGGTAGATGCGCTGCGAAAGCTTCTGGCACCACGAGCAGGTGTGGCAGACTCCGAACGTCGCGCCTTCGTTGTCCTCCTGCAGCGTCGCCAGCGCTTCGCGCAGCGCCGAGACCGCGTTGCGGATGCGGTTGGGGCTGATGTTGCGGGTGGCGTTCTGCCAGGCGAGCGCCGGCTGGGATTCGTAGAGGAGCCGCTCGCCGGCGGTGGAGAGGCGAAGGCGCACGACGCGCCGGTCGATGTCGTCCTCGAAGCGCTCGATCAGGCCGCGGCGGTCGAGGAGCAGCAGGGTTTGCGAGACGGTGCCCTTGGTGAGGCCGAGGTACTCGGCGAGGGCCTGCGGGGTGTTGGAGTAGCGGTTCGCCCGGCTGAGGTAGACGAGCGCCTGGATGTGGACGGGCTGGAGGGATTCGTCGGCGCCCGACTTGCGCAGCTCGGTGCGCATGAGGTTGCCCAGTCGTTCGACGAGCTCGAGAAGGACGATCGGGTTCTTGTCCAGGCGGCCTCTCCTTCCACGCGGATCCCCCGCGTTCCGGCATTAGTATCGGGTCGATACGACAATGTCAAGCTTTTGCGATCCCGATTTTTCGTGTCGGGTCGAAACCATCGCCGCCCGGGACGCGCCAAAACGCGTTTTGAGGCGCTTTCAGGCGCCTGACGTCACTTCCAGTCGACTTGTATTCCCGCCTGCGACTCCACGCAACGCGCAAGCGACGCGAACAGCTCCTCCCCCGAGCGCGTATCGAGCCAGCGCCCGTCGCGAAAGGCGAAGTGGAAGCCGCCGGAGCGCGCCGCCACCCAGATCTCGCGGTTGGGCGTCTGCCGGTTGACGATGATGCGGCTGCCGTCGGGCGCGCCGAGGGTGAGGATGCCCGCCTCGAGGTCGACGTCGAGATCCTCCTCGGCCTCGGCGAGCGATTCGACGCGCGCGAGCACGGCGTCGACGGCGCGGTGGAATTCCGATTCCGTCATAATGCGGGGCATGATACGCGCAGTCGCCGCCGCACTCGCCGTGCTCGCCGTCGCGGCTGCGACGCTGGCGGGCTGCGGCCAGAAAGGCCCGCTCAAGCTTCCCGAGCCGCCCAAGCCCGCCTCTCCCGCGCCATGAATCCGCTCGCGCGCTCCGCGGGCGAGCTCACGCTCGACGGCTTCTCGCTCACCGAAGTCGCGAGGCGCTTCGGCACTCCCTGCTACGTGTACTCCCGCGCCGCGCTCGAAGCGGCGTTTCGCGATTTCGACGAGGGGCTCGCGGGCGTCGACCATCTCGTCTGCTACGCGGTCAAGGCCAACTCCAACCTCGCCGTGCTCGAGGTCCTGGCGCGCGCCGGCGCGGGCTTCGACATCGTTTCGGGCGGGGAGCTCGCGCGCGTGCTTGCCGCCGGCGGCGATCCCGGGCGCGTGATCTTCTCCGGCGTCGGCAAGTCCGAAGGCGAGATGCGCGCGGGACTCGCCGCGGGCATCCGCTGCTTCAACGTCGAGAGCGAGCCGGAGCTCGACCGCCTCGAGGCGGTGGCGGCATCGATGGGCCGCGTGGCGCCGGTATCGCTGCGCATCAACCCCGACGTCGACGCGCGAACGCACCCGTACATCTCCACCGGGCTTGCCGCCAACAAGTTCGGCATCCCCCACGGGCGCGCGCTCGACGCCTGTCGCCATGCGAAGGCGCTGCCGCACCTGCGCATCGCCGGAATCGGCTGCCACATCGGCTCGCAGATCCTCGAGACCGCGCCCCTCGATGACGCGCTCGACCGGGTGCTCGAGCTAGCCGCCGCGATCGCCTCGGAGGGAATCACGCTCTCCCACCTCGACCTGGGCGGAGGAATCGGTATCCGCTACCGCGACGAGGTCGCGCCGGATGTGCGCGCCTACTGCTCACGCCTCGCGCGCCGCCTCGCCGGGCGCGGCTACGAGGTGATGCTCGAGCCCGGGCGCGCCATCGCCGGCCCCGCCGGCGTCCTGCTCACGCGCGTCGAATACCTCAAGCTCGACAAGGCCAAGCGCTTCGCGGTGGTCGACGCCTCGATGAGCGAGCTGATCCGCCCCGCCCTCTACGATTCCTGGCATGAGATCGTCGCGGTGGCCGATGCGCCCGGCCGCGAGCGCGCGCGCTATGACGTGGTCGGCCCCGTGTGCGAGTCGGCCGACGTCCTCGGCGTGGATCGCGACCTCGCGCTGGCCCCGGGCGACCTCGTCGCGATCCTGTCGGCTGGTGCCTACGCGATGGTCATGGCCTCGAACTACAATTCACGCCCACGCCCTCCCGAGGTGCTCGTCGATCGCGGCCACGCGCTCGAAGTTCGCTCGCGCGAGAGCGTTGACTCGCTGTTCGCGCTCGAACGGCGCCTCGATCCGGCTTGAGCCGGCGCACGACGCGAAAAAAAACGCGGAGTGGGCCCAACTGGTATCGCCTCGATACCATTTGAGCGCGAGTTGGATCAAATAGTCACTCCGGATACGCGCTGATTCGGCGCATTGCGCATAGAATCGGCTCACCAATGCGAATCCGAACGCTTGGTAGTGCGCAAAGGAACCCTTCGGGGCGCCACGCACGACAGACAATCGGTCCACCATTGAAAGGAGTTCACCATGGCTGCGAAGAAAAAAGCGAAGAAGTCCACCAAGAAAAAAACCGCCAAGAAAAAATCTAAGAAGCGAGTAGCGAAGAAGAAAGCTGCGAAAAAGTCATCGAAGAAGAAGGCTGCGAAAAAGCGGAAGCCGGCCCGTAAGGCGGCAAAAAAGAAGAAGCCAGCCAAGAAGAAGAAAGCGGCGAAACGCAAGCCCGCGATGAAGATGGCGGCCCCGATGAAGCCCATGGCTCCCGCGGTCACCCCTGTCATCACGCCGCTGATCAAGCCGATGAGCTAGAGAGGGCGCAAGCACTCGAAAGCACGTCGACTGGACCCGAAAACGAGGCGCGACCCGACCGGAACCCGCGCAAGGGGTCGAGAAGCACGGCCGGGTAGCGCCTCGCAAGCGGGCCCCTTCAGGGCCCCTTGAGAATCCACCTCTCCACCACCTTGTAGTCGCCGGTCCCGGGCTCGGAGTGCACCAGCGTGAGCGCGTCCACGCGCCAGGCGATCGTCCCGGTGACGCGGCGCTCCACCAAACGCTCGATCCGGCGCACCAGCGTCACGTGCGGGGCGAACGCGCGCTCCTCGAGCTCGAAGCCGCGGTGACGAAGCGAGCTCCCGAGCGACTCGTGCAGACGCGCGAGCCCGTGCGGAGCGCCTTCGCACCCTGCCCATGCCACCCGCGCGCCGCGAAAGGACCCCAGCCGGTCGAGATCCAGGTCGAACGGCGCGGCGCGGACCGCTGCTCCGGCCTCGCGCGCGGACGCCGCCCGATCGGCAGCGACTGAGCCGAGGAATGCGATCGTGAGATGGATCTTCGCGACCGGCACGGGCTTGCCGCCCGCCGTCTCGGCGAGCTCCCGCGCCAGGCCCGCGAGCCGCTTCGCCGTTTCCCCATCCGGCCAGACCGCGAAGAAGAGGCGCTCCATCCAAGGCTCCCTACAGCAGGAAGAGCGTGGCGAGGCCGAGGAAGATGAAGAAGCCCATGCTGTCGGTCACGAACGTGAGGAACACGCTCGAGCCCACCGCCGGGTCGCGGCCGAAACGCTCCATCAGCAGCGGAATGAAGATGCCCGCGAGCGCCGCGACTACGAGGTTGAGCAGCATCGCGAGCGCCATCACGCCTCCGAGGGCGACGTTGCGGTAAAGCGCCCAGGCCACAATGCCGAGCACGCCACCCCAGACCACGCCGTTGAGCGCGCTGATGCCGAGCTCCTTGGCGAGCAGGCGCCTCGCGCTGTACGCGCCGATCTGCCCCAGCGCGAGCGATCGGACGATCAGGGTCGTCGTCTGGTTGCCGGAGTTTCCGCCGATGCCCGCGACGATCGGCATCAGCGCCGCCAGCGCCGCGAGCTTGGAGATCGAGCCTTCGAAGGCGCCGACCACTCGCGAGGCCACGAAGGCGGTGCATAGGTTGAGCGCAAGCCACGGACCGCGGTTCTTGGCGCTCGCCCAGACGCTCGCGAAGATATCCTCGTCCTCGCGCAGCCCCGCCTGGCTCAATTGTTGTTGCTCCTGGCGGTCGCGCACGTATTCGAGGACGGAGTCGACCGTGATGCGGCCGACCACCTTGCCCTGCGCGTCGACCACCGGGGCGCAGACCGTCTTGTAGCGCTCGAACGCGGGAGCCGCCTCGTCCGCGTCGCTCTCGGGCGAGAACGAGACGACCTCGGTCTCGCGCAGGTTCGCGACCGGCACCTCGGGATTGCTCACCAGCAGCTTGTTCAGGGCGAGCGCGCCCTTGAGCCTGCCGTCGCGATCGAGCAGGAAGAGCGCGTCGGTCTGCGCCGGCAGCTCGTCGTAGTGGCGCAGGTACTTGAGCGCCTCCTCGCAGGTGGCTTCCTCGCGGATGCCGACGACCTCGAAGTCCATCAGCGAGCCGACCGTGCCCTCCGGGTACGAGAGCGCCGTCTGCAGCTGCGCGCGGTCGGTGACGTCCTGGGCCTCGATGATGTCCTGCACGACCTCGCGCGGCAGGTCGGGCGCGAGGTCGGCGATCTCGTCGGCGTCGAGCTCCTGCGCCGCGGCGACGATCTCCGCGTTGTCCATGTCGGCGAGCAGCGTGTCGCGCACCGCGTCGGAGACTTCGAGCAGGATCTCGCCGTCGCGCCCGCTGCGAACCAGGCCCCACACCCAGAGGCGATCCTCGACCGGAAGGCCTTCGAGGATGTAGGCGACGTCGGCCGGGTGCAGCTCCTCGAGGCGGCCCTGGACCGTCTTTGCGATGACGGTATCGTCGACCGGCGGAGCGTCCTCGCGCCGACGCTGGGCGAGGAGGCGCTCGAGCACCTCGAGGTGCTCCTCGCGCGAGGCCGCAGGCGCGAGGTCGCGCGGGTTCGCGGCCGCGGATGTCATGGCAGCTCGGCGGCCGGCATGCGCGCGAGGATCATCTGCGTCTTGCGCGCGATCCACGACGTGTTTCGATTGCGGTCGTAGAAGCGGGGATTGGGAACGATAGCGGCCAGGTGCGCGGCAGCTTCGGGGCCGAGCGCCGCCGCGCTCGACTTGTAGTAGTGGCGCGACGCGGCCTCGACGCCGAAGACCCCGTCTCCCCACTCGATCACGTTGAGGTAGATCTCGAGGATGCGGCGCTTGTCCATGAGGTGCTCGATCATCACGGTGATCAGTGCTTCCTGCCCCTTGCGCCAGGGCGTGCGCTCCCCCGAGAGGAAGAGATTCTTGGCGAGCTGCTGCGAGATGGTCGAGCCTCCCGCGACGACCCGGCCCTTGGCGCGGTTCTTCTCGCGCGCCTTCTCGATCGCCTCCCAGTCGAAGCCCTCGTGGTCCACGAAGCGCGAGTCCTCGGCGACCACGATGGCGCGCTTGAGGTGCGGCGAGATGCGATCGTACGACACCCACGCATGCTGGAGCTTCGCTCCCGGATCGCGCGCGCGCAACTGCTCGAGGCGTGCCTGCATGAACGCGGTCGATTGCGGATCGTGGCCGGACCACCACCACACCCGCGCCAGGTAGGAGAACTGGACGGCGAGGAAGATTCCCGCGGCGGCGAGCGCGAGCCAGCCGCCGAAGCGCAAGACCCTGCTCACGCCGGCCGCGCGCGCAGTTCCGCGAGGATCGCGGCGGTCTCGGGACGCACTCCGCGCCACAGGCGGAAGGATTCCGCCGCCTGCTCCACGAGCATGCCGAGCCCGTCGGTCGCCTCGAGGCCGAGGGCGCGTGCGCCTTCGACGAAGGGGCGCGCGGCCGGACCGTACGCCATGTCATAGGCGAGCGCGCCCGCGCGCATCGCGCCACGCGGCAGCTCGAGGACCTCGCCGCGCGTGGAGGCGGAGGTCGCGTTGAGGACCAGGTCGAAATCCTCCCGCGGTATCGCGTCGAGGGACGCGGCCTCGACAGGGCCGAGCGCGGCGAAGCTCGCGGCAAGCGCGCGCGCGCGCTCGACCGTGCGATTGGCAATCACCACGCGGCGCGGCCTGGCTTCGAGGAGCGGCGCGAGGACGCCGCGCACGGCGCCTCCGGCACCGAGCACCAGGATCGCGCTCGCGCCCAGGTCCTTGCGCAGATTCACCGCGAGGTCCGCAACCAGTCCCGCGCCGTCGGTGTTGTCGGCCTCGACGCGGCCCGAGCGCGCGATGAGGAAGTTCGCGGCCCCGGCAATCTCGGCGCGCGGCGTGCGCGCGTCGGCCCATTGAAAGGCGTCGATCTTGAAAGGCAGGGTGACGTTCGCGCCCGCGCCTCCCTCATCGAAGAAGCGCCGCGCGAAGAGCGCGAACTGGCCATCGGGCACCGCGAGCGTCGAGTACTCGATCGCTTCGCGCGCCTGGCGCGCAAAGCGGGCATGGATCGCCGGCGAGAGGCTGTGCGAAACGGGATTGCCGATGACGACGTAGCGATCCATCGGAGGCGACGCGTGTTGGGACGGGTCAAGGGAACGAAGCGCGGCCATGATAATTCAAGGCGGTCCGCGGCCGCGCTTCATTTATATAGTATGCCGCTCCCGGCTGGCCCGCTCCCTCTGGTTGCTCTATGATGGTGCAGTCTCTGGAATCAGGCACCACTATAGTGCGCCGATCACGAAAATCGTACGATAAAGGATTTCCTTTCAATAGCTTATTGACTGTCCGGCGTGGCATGCTTTTCGCTAATTCATGGCCTCGACCGGGCATCCACGGCCCGCCGCTCACCATTTCAGCGCACAAACAACCCTTCAGGAGAGACTGATGCCCGTTGCCGACGTGTTCAAGACCATCAAGGAAAACGAGGTCAAATTCGTGGACCTTCGCTTTACCGATACCAAGGGCAAGGAGCAACACGTCTCCGTTCCCGTGAAGGCGTTCGGCGAGGACAAGTTCAAGGACGGCCATGCGTTCGACGGTTCCTCGATCGCCGGCTGGAAGGGCATCGAAGCCTCCGACATGCTGCTGATGCCCGATCCGGACTCGGCGCGCATGGATCCGTTCTACGACGAGCCGACGATCGTGATGAGCTGCGACGTGCTCGAGCCCATGACCGGCAAGGGCTACGAGCGCGACCCGCGCTCCATCGCGAAGAAAGCCGAGGCGTATCTCAAGAGCACGGGCCTCGGCGACGTCGCCTACTTCGGACCCGAGCCCGAGTTCTTCATCTTCGACGCGGTCGAGTGGAAGATCGACATGTCGGGCAGCTTCGTGAAGATCTATTCGGAGGAAGCGCCGTGGTCCTCGGACGCCAAGATCGAGGGCGGCAACCTCGGCCATCGCCCGCCGGTCAAGGGCGGCTATTTCCCGGTGCCGCCGGTCGACTCGCAGCAGGACATCCGCTCGGCGATCTGCCTCGCGCTCGAAGAGCAGGGCGTCGAAGTCGAGGTGCACCACCACGAGGTGGCCGCGCCCGGGCAGAACGAGATCGGCACGCGCTTCAACTCGCTCGTCAAGCGCGCCGACTGGATGCAGATCCTCAAGTACACGGTGCACAACGTCGCGCGCTCGTACGGCAAGACCGCCACCTTCATGCCCAAGCCCGTGGTCGGCGACAACGGCTCGGGGATGCACGTCCACCAGTCGGTGTGGAAGGGCGGAACCAATCTCTTCGCGGGCGAGGGTTACGCCGGCCTTTCGGACTTCGCGCTGTTCTACATCGGTGGCATCATCAAGCACGCCAAGGCCCTCAACGCGATCACCAATCCGGGCACCAATTCGTACAAGCGCCTGGTGCCGGGATTCGAGGCGCCGATCAATCTCGCCTACTCCGCGCGCAATCGCTCCGCGGCTTGCCGCATTCCGTACGTGCCGAGCCCGAAAGGGCGGCGCGTCGAGGTCCGCTTCCCCGATCCCACCGCCAACCCGTATCTCGCGTTCACCGCGATGCTGATGGCCGGGCTCGATGGCGTGCAGAACAAGATCCATCCGGGCGACCCGCTCGACAAGAACCTCTACGACCTCGAGCCCGAAGAGGCCGCGAAGGTGCCGCACCCGTGCGCGTCGCTCGACGAGGCACTCGACTCGCTCGACAAGGACCGCGCCTTCCTCACGCGCGGGGGCGTCTTCACCGACGACGTGATCGATGCGTACATCAAGCTCAAGATGGAGGAGGTCACGCGCTTCCGCATGACCACGCATCCGCTCGAGTTCGAGATGTACTACTCGGCCTGACGAGCGACCGCCAGCGGGAAAGGGGCGCGCGACGCCCCTTTTTTGTCCCTCCCTCAAGCTCACGCGCTTGTGTCCCGGGCCTCGACAAACCACAAGCTATGGGGCCAACCCATCGGCATCTCCTTGATCTGGTTGCTTTTTCCATGACCCCTCCCTATCCTGTCCGTCCGGTTGCGCGAAAGGGAGAGCGGCATGAAAGCCGTGTGGATCGCGAGCATCGCGGTAGCTGCGACGACGAGCGCGTTTGCGCAGGTGACGATCTACAAGCACGTCGACGACAGCGGCCACGTCACGTATTCGAACAAGCCGATGAAGGGCGCGGTGGTGCTCGACCTGGAGCCGCTCACCGTGATCGACGCGGGCCCGGCCGCCACGCCGGCGAAAACCGCGGCGGTGAAGGCCGAAGCGCCCAAGGCGGATGCGAAGCCTACGGTGGCCGTGCTGACGCCGATCGCCACGGCGCTGGTCTCCGTCGAGCCGCAGCTGCAGCGTCGCCGCGACAACGACCGGCGCAGGATCCTCGAGGAAGAGCTGCAGAAGGAAGAAGATTCGCTCTCGACGCTGCGCAACTCGCTATTGCAGGAGCAGCAGAATCCCGTGCTGGTCGCCGCGGTCCGCGCCGCGCAGACGGCGACCGACCCCACTGCCTCGCAGATGGTGGAATTCCGCGGCAACATCGACAAGGCGTCCGGACGCATCCGCGGCCTGCAAGCGACCGCCGCCGATCACGAGAAGAACATAGAGGCTCTCAAGAAAGAGCTCGGCGCGCTGAAGCCCTAGGTTCGCGCAGCCTCCCTTTCCGGCAACTCCGAGCGCCAGCCGCCCAGGCTAGCGCGATTGTTTGTGCGCCTCTCCACGCTGGCGCGCTTATTGCTCGTTCATCTCCGGGACCATTGGCAGGATCGTGACGCCTTTCCACGGCCTCGATCTCCTTTCCACCGCCGTGCTGGTGCTCGACGAGAGTCTTCATGTGACCCATGCGAACCCCGCCGCGGAGACGCTGCTCGCCCACGGGCGCAAGCACCTGATCGGCGTCGCGCTGGACAAGGCACTGCCGGGCAATTCCGGATTCGTGCAGCGCGTGCAACAGTCGCTCGCGTCCGACGCCGCCTTCAACGAGAACGACATCGAGCTCGACGTGGCGGGCGAGCGCGTGCACGTCCAGTGCGTCATCACGCCGGTCGAGGCCGGCGAATCGCGCCTCGTCCTCGAGCTGCGCGAGCTCGAGCAACAGCTCAAGATCGCGCGCGAGGCCAAGATCCTCGAGCAGCAGGAGGCCAATCGCGAGCTGATCCGCAACCTCGCGCACGAGATCAAGAACCCGCTGGGCGGCATCCGCGGCGCCGCGCAGCTCCTCGAGCGCGAGCTCGGCGAGCCGGACCTGCGCGAGTTCACCCAGGTCATCGTGAAGGAGACCGACCGGCTGCAGTCGCTCATGAACCGGCTGCTCACCCCGAGCCGGCTGCCGCTCGTCGAATCGCTCAGCATCCACGAGGTGACCGAGCGCGTGCGCATGCTGCTCCTCGCGGAATTCCCGCAGGGCCTCGCGGTGCAGCGCGACTACGACGCGAGCCTGCCCGACCTGGTCGGCGACAAGGAGCAGCTCATCCAGGCGATCCTCAACGTGGCGCGCAACGCCGCGCAGGCAACCGGCGGCCACGGCGAGATCCGCCTTGCCACGCGCATCGCCCGGCAGGTCACGATCGCGCGCAACCGCTATCGGCACGCCATCGCCGTCTCGATCGAGGACGACGGACCCGGGGTCCCGCCCGAGCTCGCCGACCGCATTTTCTATCCGCTCGTGAGCGGCCGCGAGGGCGGCACCGGCCTGGGGCTGTCGCTCGCGCAAAGCTTCGTGAGCCAGCACCTGGGGCTGATCGAGTTCGACAGCGTTCCTGGCCGCACCCGTTTCACAATCCTGCTGCCGGTGCGCGTACGCGCCGACGGCGCGAGGATCGAATGAACGCCCGCGAAAACTCCGTGAATCCCGTCTGGATCATCGACGACGACCGCTCGATCCGCTGGGTCTTCGAGAAGGCGCTCGCCCGCGAGGGCATCGCCTACCGCACCTTCGGCGCCGCGCGCGAAGCGCTCGAGAAGCTCTCCGAGGAAACCCCGCAGGTCGTGGTGAGCGATATCCGCATGCCGGGCGTGTCCGGCCTCGAGCTCATGCGCGAGCTGCGCTCGCGCCTGCCCTCCACGCCCGTGATCATCATGACGGCATATTCCGACCTCGAAAGCGCGGTGGCCGCGTTCCAGGGCGGCGCCTTCGAGTACCTGCCCAAGCCCTTCGACGTTGACCACGCGATCGAGCTGGTGCGCCGCGCGCTCGACGAAAGCCTGCGCCAGGTCGAGGCTCCCGCGCAAGCCGAGGAGTCGCCGGAGATTCTCGGCCAGGCGCCGGCGATGCAGGAAGTCTTCCGCGCCATCGGGCGCCTCGCGCAATCGCAGGCGACCGTCCTCATCACGGGCGATTCGGGCACGGGCAAGGAGCTGGTGGCGCGCGCGCTGCACCGGCACAGCCCGCGCGCGGCCAAGGCGTTCATCGCCATCAACACCGCCGCCATCCCCAAGGACCTCCTAGAAAGCGAGCTCTTCGGCCACGAGCGCGGCGCTTTCACCGGGGCGCAGTCGATGCGCCGCGGGCGTTTCGAGCAGGCCGAGGGCGGCACGCTCTTCCTCGACGAGATCGGTGACATGCCGCAGGATCTTCAGACTCGTCTCCTCCGGGTCCTGTCGGACGGGCAGTTCTACCGCGTGGGCGGCCACACGCCGCTCGCCGCGAACGTGCGCGTGATCGCCGCCACCCACCAGGAGCTCGAGGGGCGCGTGAAGCAGGGCCTGTTCCGCGAAGACCTCTACCACCGGCTCAACGTGATCCGCCTGCGGCTCCCGGCGCTGCGCGAAAGGCGGGAGGATGTCCCAGCGCTCGCGCGGCACTTCCTCGCGAAGAGCGCGCGCGACCTGGGCGTCGAGGGCAAGCGCCTCACCGACGCGGCGATGCAATTCCTCGCCGCGCAGGAATGGCCCGGCAACGTGCGCCAGCTCGAGAACGTCTGCCATTGGGTGACGGTGATGGCCCCCGGCCAGGTGGTCGATGTGAAGGACTTGCCGCACGAGGTCCGCGGCGAGGCGCAGGCGGCCGCGGCGGGCGCCGGCGACTGGCGCCGCGTCCTCGAACGCGAGGTCGCGAGCCTTCTCGCGAAGGGCGAGTCGGGCATCGCCGATCAGCTCACGCGCGAATTCGAGGCGGTGCTGATCGGCAAGGCCCTGCAGCACACCGGCGGGCGCCGGATCGAGGCGGCCGGGCTCCTCGGAATCGGGCGCAACACCCTCACCCGCAAAGTGCAGGAGCTGAAGATCGATACGAAGGACTAGCGGTCAGCCGTTGAGGCGGTAGACCGCGAAGGTCGCCGGGAGCGTTATCGGACACGTCGGTCGAACGCGTCCTCCCACATAAAGCCGCGCGGAGGAATCAACGGCCATCATCGCCCCGATCGACAGGTCGACCGTCGCGACTCCGTGCGAGCCGAACGCGTCGGCGCGCCTTCCGTCCGCACCAAGCTTCACGATCGCGACGCCGGCGCACGGGTCATCCTCCGCCGAGGCGGCCACGTAGAGGCCGCCATCGGCGGCCGGCTGCAGCCCGGTCAATGCAGTGGACATTCCTGCCCCGGATGGATTCGCGACCGGGTTCGCCACGAAGAAGTCCGCCACCATGCCGCCCTCGCCGAACGCCGTCACGAGGCGCCCGCTCGCATCGAGCTTCACGACGAAAACACGATCGCGCGTTTCCGAGCCCCAGAAACAGGTCCCGCCGACGTAGGTGTTTCCCGCCGCATCGCGTGCGACCGCCAGCGGACGCGACAGGGCACGCGGGTTGGCACAGGGAGTCGGCGTGGAATCGGCCCTGAAGCCCGCCACCGGCTGCCCGTTCGCGTCGAACTTCTCGACGACTGCGGTTCCCGGGATGAACGAATAGGCCACAAAGATGTTGCCGGCGGCATCGACGCTCGTGCGAGCCGGCTGCAGCTCGAGGATGCTTGCAACCTCGAGCGACGCGTCGGTCCCCGCGCCGAACGAGGTGACCTGCCGGCCGACGGAATCCAGCTTGATGATGAAGTGGAACACCGGCCTTGCGGAGAGGGGCGGGATCCACACACCGTCCAGGTAGACATTGCCGGAACCGTCGACGAACACGGCGCCCACGCTCACGAAGGAGCGAACCGCGTTCAGGTCGACACGACCCGCCTGGCCGAATGACTCCACCGGCCGGCCCGTGGCATCGCGCTTCACGAGCACGAAATGCCCATCCGCCACGGCGTACACGCTGTAGACGTTTCCCGACAGGTCCACGACGACGTGGGTCTGTGCCGCAGGTGCGGGCGCCCCGTCCACGAAGTCGCCAGCCGGGCTTCCCGCCGCGTTGAATTTCGTTACAACGAGATCGCCGACGAACACGTTACCGGCGCTATCCACTGCGATGGAGCCCCCGGCCACTGCAATCCGCCCTGCGCTGCCGTAACCGGCATCAACCGTGCCCGAAAGGGAGATCGTGGAGGCGGGCTCGCTCGAGCCTTCGCTACCGCATCCGCTCGAGATCGCCAGCGCGGCGACCACCGGAAGGAAAGCTAGCGCTTGCTGCAGTATTTGTCGCATCGCGGGTCCCGAAGATCGATACGAAGGACTAGCGCTCAGCCGCCAATCCTGTACACCGCGAAGCCGAGCTTCCTCTTCACGTTTACGCCGACAAGGGACGGGCCGCACGTGTATACCGTACCTCCAAAATAGAGGCGGCCCGCATCGTCGAGGCCCAGATTCGTCAACTTATCGTCGGCATTGTTCAAGATCGCGATCCCGTTGTTGCCGAAGGGCGCGACTTCATTGCCTTGCGGGTCGAGCTTCGTAACCGCAAGGTCCGCGCATTCCCTATCGCCGATTTCCCCGGCGACATAGACGACGCCGCCGGGGCCCGGAAGAATCGCCCTGATCAGTGCACTGCCGCCGAGAAGGCCCGCACGCAGGCCGCCGTCGCGGAACGGCACGGCGACATTGCCTTGGGGATCGAGCTTGAACAGCATGAGCTCCGAAGCGCCACTCCCCAGATGGAAGCAGCCGGCGGCGACGAACACATTGCGGCTTGCATCGACCGCGATCGCCTCGGGTTCCATGGACCCGTTACAAGTGCGGGTCCAGACGCCACCCGTGGCGAAATCGGCGAGCCGTCCGTTGGGGTCGAACTTCGCGACGACGATGCCCGACGTCGAGAGCGACAACGATCCCAGCACATACACGTTGCCGTCCGCATCCACCGCAGCGCCCTTGACGAAAGCGCGTTGGCCGCCGAACTCCACCTTCGCGAAGCCTCCGATGCCGTAGGAACTCGACTGCCGCCCGCTGGGGTCGTACTTCGCGACCCACATCGTCTCGATCCCGCCCGAGGGAAAGGTCGCGGCGACATAAAGCTGGCCCGCAGGGTCACGAAGCAGCGGACCGGAGAAGACGCCGAGCGAAGTGACACCGGCGATCCCGAAATCGGACGCGGGCCGACCCTGCGAATCGAACTTGGCGAGGGCCGTCGCGCTACCCGTGATGTCGGAGATTTTCGCGTACAGGTTTCCGGCTGGATCGGGGACGGGGCCGTAGACGATTCTTCCCGGGGGCAAAGGCTCACCGAAAGGAACCGACTCCCCGGAGGGGTCGAGCCTCACGAGAGTCCTTCCGGTCACGATCACCGAGCCGTCCCGGGCGGTCGCCATCTCGAAGTAGTCCTCGCCCGGCAGGAACGCAGACCCGGCGGCTCCGTACGCGGGATCGAGCTTGCCCGAGGCGACGGGCGCCGCGGCCGGGGACGCGCCATCACCGCCACCGCACCCGACGACCGCGCACGTCAGGGCCGCGACCGCGACTAGCTGCCCGAGGCTCCGCGTTCCTTGCACCAAGCAGCGAACTGCGCCGGCGCCAGCGCCGGGCTTGCGTGGTAACCCTGGTATTCGTCGCATCCCAGCTCCTTCAGCGCCTGGAATTGCGCCTGCGTCTCTACTCCTTCGGCGACCACGGACAGGCGCAGCGAATGCGCCATCGCGAGGATCGCCTTGATGATCGCCTCGTCGTTCGCGTCGGTGTGGACGTCGCGCACGAACGAGCTGTCGATCTTGATCGAGTCGACCGGCAGCGCCTTGAGGTACGAAAGCGACGAATAGCCGGTCCCAAAGTCATCGATCGACAATCCGACCCCGAGTTCCCCGAGGCGGTTCAATAACGCGGCCTTCTCGCCGATGTTCTGCATGAGGTGCGACTCGGTGAGCTCCAGCTCGAGCGTCGCGGGATCGATGCCGGAACCCCTTACCGCGTGTTCCACGGCGCGGTACAGGCGCTCCCCGTCGGCGACCTGGCCCACCGAAATGTTCACCGAAATGCGCAAGTCCGCCGCGACGCTGGACTGCCACTCGCGCAGCTGCGCGCAGGCGTGCTCGAGCACCCACTCGCCGATCGGCACGATGAGCCCGGATTCCTCGGCGACCTCGATGAACTTCCCCGGCAGGAGCAGGCCGCGGCGCGGGTGCTGCCAGCGCACCAGCGCCTCGACGCCGACCAGCTCGCCGTCGGCGATGCGCACGCGCGGCTGGTAGTGCACGACCAACTCGTTGCGCTTGAGGGCGAGGCGCAGGTAGTTCTCGACCGACAGGCGCTCCTGGGCGCGCGCGTTCATCTCCGAGGAGAAGAACTGGTAGTTGTTGCGGCCCTTCTCCTTCGCGTAGTACATCGCCACGTCGGCGCTCTTCATCAGCGTCGCGCTGTCGCGCCCGTCGGCCGGATAAAGGCCGATGCCGATCGAGCACGACGTGGTGAGGGGCTGGTTGCCGACGAGGATGGGGGCGGCCATCGACGCGATCATCTTCTCGGCGACCTCCTGCGCGCCCTCGTCGTCGTCGTCGCGCAGGTTCTCGAGGATCACCGCGAACTCGTCGCCGCCGAGGCGCGCGACCGTGTCCGAGGTGCGCACGCACGACGACAGGCGCGAGGCCACGGCCTTGAGCAGCTCGTCGCCAGCCTGGTGGCCGAGGGAGTCGTTGATGGTCTTGAAGCGGTCGAGGTCGATGAACATGAACGCGAAGCCCGAGCGGCTGCGCGCGGCGTTCGAGATGCCTTGCTCGAGGCGGTCATGGAGCAGCACGCGATTGGGCAATCCGGTGAGCGCGTCACGGGTCGCGAGGTACTCGGCGCGCTCCTCGGCGAGCTTGCGCTTGGTGACGTCGGTCGAGGTGCCGGTCATGCGCAGCGCCTTGCCGGCGGCGTCGCGCTGCGTGACCTTGCCGCGCGAGTGCACCCACATCCAGTCGCCGGAGATCTTCGGGACGCGGTATTCGCAATCGAATTCGTCGCTCACCGCCTTGACCGCGTTGCCGAGGGCGGCGGAGAAGATCGCCACATCGTCGGGATGGCTCCAGCCCCGGACCTGCTCGCTGGTGTAGGTCGATTCCCGCGGCGCCTCGCCGAGCAGCGCGGACCAGCCCTCGTTGAAGTAGACCTTGTCGGCCTTCATGTCCCAGTCCCACAGCGCCAGCCGCGAGCCGGTGAGCGCGAGGTCGAGGCGCTCCTTGGCGCGCGCCATCTGGTGCTCGGCCCGCTTGCGCAGCGTGATGTCCTGCGCCACGCCGATGAGATAGGACGATTCGCCGACCTTGAGCGGCTTGGCGCTGAGCGAATACGGGCGCACATTGCCGGCGCGATCGACGATCTCGGCTTCGATCGCCATCTCGCGCCCTTCCTCGAACACGGCCCGCATCGCGCCCGCGACCTCCTCGCGGTCGCCCGCCGAGATGAAGTCGAGCGGATGCATGGCGGCGATCTCGGCGTCGCCGTAGCCGGTCACGGTTGCGAGGCTCGCGTTCCAGCGTATGAACGCGCCATCGGGCGAGACCAGGAAGAAGACACCGGCGAGGCTGTCCAGGACTGCGTCCGAGAACTCGCGCTCGCGCTCGAGCGCGGCCGCGAGGTCGGTGTCGACCGGGCGCCGCGGGGCAAGGTGGACGGCCGCTGTAGCGCGTTCGGGGACGGCTGCGATCGCCGGGGCGCGCGCACGCGCTTCGCGGCGCGATTCCAATCGCGCTATTGCGAGCGAGGCGATGTTGGCGAGCGCAGTGCGGCTGCGCAGGTCGAGCGTGCGCGCGACCCGATCGAGCACCGTCAGGGTACCGATGACGAAGCCGTCCGCCGCGGCCAGCGGCAGGATCGCGGCAAAGCGTACGCCGGGGTCTTCCACCAGCGGATGGCCGCGCAGCGTCCCGGTGGAAAGGTCGTCGATGAACTGCGGCTCGCGCGGCAGCGCCAGCGCGAAGGCGAGCGAATGGTCGCGCCCGAGATGGGCGAACTCGACTCCGGCTCGCGCGCCAAGGCGCTCGCGCCGCTCGTCGAGGAACGACACCCAGGCGATGGGAAAGCCGCCGACGTCGCGCGCGCGCTTCACGAGCTCGTCGAGCGCGGGCCATACGAGGTCCGGATCGAGTACTCCGTAGGCGCGCAACCGCGCGGTGCGTTCGCTCTCCGCGGCGCCTGCAAAGGCGTGCGGCGTCATGCCGCGATCTCCAGCTCGCACACCACGGGCGCATGGTCCGAAGGGCGCTCGAGCCGGCGCGGAGCGGCGTCGATCACGCACGAGCGCGCCGCGGCCGCGAGCTCCTGCGTGAGGAGCACGTGATCGATGCGCAGCCCCATGTTGCGGCGGAAGGCGCCCATGCGGTAATCCCACCAGGTGAACGATTTCTCCGGCTGCTCGAAGAGGCGGAACGAGTCGACGAAGCCGGCGCCCTCGAGCGCGCGCAGCGCCGCGCGCTCGGGTTCGCTGAAGAGCACCTGGCCCGCCCACGCCGCGGGATCATGCACGTCGCGATCCTCGGGCGCGATGTTGAAGTCGCCCAGCACCGCCATGCGGGGGAAGCGCAAACGCTCGCGCTCGAGCCAGCGCGTGAGCGCCTCCATCCAGCGCAGTTTGTAGGCGTATTTGTCCGACCCCACGCTCTGGCCGTTGGGAACGTATACGCTCACCAGCCGGATGCCGTCCAGGCCCGCGGCGATCACGCGGCTTTGCTCATCGGCGAACTCCGGGATGCCGCGGCAGACCTCCGCGGGATCCTTCCTGAAAAGGATCGCGACGCCGTTGTAGGTCCGCTGCCCGTGATGGATGGCGCAATAGCCCGCGCGCGCAAGGTCGTCGGCCGGGAACGTCGCGTCTTCGCACTTGGTCTCCTGCAGGCACATGGCGTCGGGCGAATTCGCCGCGAGCCAGTCGAGCAGATGCGGGAGCCGCACCCGGAGCGAGTTCACGTTCCAGGTGGCGATCTTCAAGCGCGGGGCCTTCGCTCTAACCGCCGGGTGCGCCCGGCTGCGCGGCGCTCGGGGGCGCCTGCAGCGGGTTCGCCTGGCCGGGTAGCCGGGTGCGAGGATAGCCCGCTTCGTCGAGCGCGCCGGCCCAGGTCTCGTCGCTGAATCCCTTCACTACGCGTTGCCCGACGAGGAGCACGGGAACCTGGCGAATGCCGGCGAGCTTCTCGACCGCTTCGGCTTCGGCGGGGTTCGCCGCGTTGCGCTCCGCGAACGGGATGCCGCGCTTCACGAGCAGGTCGCGACCCTGGGCGCAGGGCTCCCCGCAATCGGGAGCCGCGAAGAGCGTCACCGGATTGCGCCGCATCGCGGCCTGGGTCGCGAACGGCAACTGCACCTCTTCGCCGCCTCCGCCCATGCGCTTCTGCGTGAGATTCTTCGCGTCCTCGGCGGGCGGCGAGTCGGAGAACTGGACCTTGCCGTCCTTGTCGACCCAGCGATAGATGTTGGTCTGCGCGCCGGCTTCGGGCGGCGCGAGCAGGGCGCCGACGAGAAACGCGCCCACGAGTGCCGATGGCTTCATGATTCCTCCGCCTCAGCCGCCGAGCGTGGCGGCTCATCCATTATGACGCAGAAGCGCGCCCGGCTGCGCCCTTCAGGCGGCGTAAACCGTCCGGCCGGCGAGCAGCGTGCGCACCACGCGACCGGTGAGCTCGAGCCCCTGGAAAGGCGTGTTCTTTCCCTGGCTCGCGAGCGCGGCAGGCGTCACGATCCAGGGGCGCGCCGGATCGAACAGGCAGATGTCGGCGCTCGCGCCCGGCTCGAGCGTTCCGGCGGGGACGCCGAGGACGCGCGCCGCGCGATGCGTCACCGCGGCGAGCGCCGCGGCGGGCTTGAGCCCGGTCTCGCGGCCCCACTGCAGCGTGAGCGGCAGCAGCAGCTCGAGCCCGGTCGCGCCGGGCTCGGCCTCGGCGAACGGCACCTGCTTCGCGTCGTCGTCGACCGGCGTGTGGTCGGAGCACACCGCGTCGATGGTGCCGTCGGCGAGCGCCTCGCGCAGCCGCTGCCGGTCGCTCGGGTCGCGCAGCGGCGGCGAGAGGTTGCACTGCGCGTCGAAGTCCCCGATGTCGCGGTCGCACAAGTGGAGATGATGGATCCCAACGTCGCAGGTGATCGGCGCGCCGCGCGCCTTGGCCTCGGCGATGAGCGCGGCGCCGGCCGCCGACGAAAGGCGCGCCACGTGCACGCGCGCTCCGGTGGCCGCCATCAGCTCGATGATGGTTCGCAGCGCCACCGTCTCCGCGACTACGGGAATGGGCGGCAGCCCGAGGCGCGTCGCGACTTCGCCGTCGTGCGCGACGCCGCCGCGCGCGAGGTGGGCATCCTGCGGGCGCAGCCACACGGTGAAGCCGAACGTCGCGGCGTAACGCATCGCCTGCAGCAGGGTCGCTGGATCCGGAAGCTCGGCGTTGCCCTGGAAGAAGCCGACGCAGCCGGCTTGCGCGAGCTGCGCCATCTCGGCCAGCCGCTCGCCTTTCAAACCGACCGTGAGCGCGCCCAGCGGATGCACGTGCGCGCAATCGAGGCTCGCGGCGCGCCGCGTGAGCATCTCCACCAGACCCGGCTCGTCGAGCGGCGGGTCGGTATCCGGCGGGCAGGCGAGCGTGGTGACGCCTCCCGCGGCCGCGGCGCGCACCTCCGACTCGAGCGTCGCCTTGTATTCGAAGCCCGGCTCGCGCAGGCGCGCCGACAGGTCGACCAGCCCCGGGCAGGCCGCGAGGCCTTTGGCGTCGATGACCTCGTCGGCGCGGAAACCGTCGGGCGCCTTGCCCACGGCGGCGATGCGGCCCTCGGCGATGCACAGCGACCCCGGCTCGTCGCGCCCGGAGGCCGGATCGAGGATGCGCGCGCCGCGGATCTCGATTCTCTTCATGGATGGGCGCGCGTCATGCCGATCCGAGCATCGACATCACCGCCATGCGCACGGCGATGCCGAAGGTGACCTGCGGCAGGATCACGCTCTGGCGCCCATCGGCCACGGGCGAATCGATCTCGATGCCGCGGTTCATTGGGCCCGGATGCATCACGATCGCGTCGGGCTTGGCGCGCGCGAGCTTCTCCGCGGTGAGGCCGTAGCACTTGAAGAATTCTCCCGAGGAAGGCAGCAGCGCGCCGTTCATGCGCTCGTTCTGCAGCCTCAGCATGATGACGACGTCGCAGTCGCGCAGCCCCGCGGCCATGTCGTTGAACACCCGCACGCCGAGCCGCTCGACCGCGGCGGGCAGCAGCGTCTTGGGAGCGATCACGCGCACCTCCGGGACGCCGAGCGTCTTGAGCGCGTGGATCTGGGAGCGCGCGACGCGCGAATGCAGCACGTCGCCGACGATCGCCACGGTGAGCGCGGAGAAGTCCTTCTTGTAGTGGCGGATCGTGTACATGTCGAGCAGGCCCTGCGTCGGGTGCGCGTGCCGGCCGTCGCCCGCGTTGATCACCGCCACGCCCGGCTTCACGTGCCGCGCGATGAGGTGGGCCGCGCCCGACTGCGAGTGGCGCACGACGAACATATCGGCGTCCATTGCCTGCAGGTTGTACACGGTGTCGAGCAGCGTCTCGCCCTTGGACGTGGAGGAGACGCCGACGTTGAGGTTGATGACGTCGGCCGAGAGGCGCTTGGCCGCGATCTCGAAGGTGGTGCGCGTGCGGGTCGAGCCCTCGAAGAAGACGTTGAAGATCGATTTGCCGCGCAGGATCGGGACCTTCTTCACGTCGCGCTCGCTCACCGAGACGAACTGGTCGGCGGCATCGAGGATGCGGCGCACCAACTCCGCCGGCAATCCCTCGGTCGTGAGGAGGTGCTTCAGGCGGCCGTCGGGGCCGACTTGGAGCGACGCGTGGCTCATGGACGCTTCACCGCCGCGAGCCGGAGCTTGCCGTTGTCGTTGGAGAGGACCAGGTCCTCGTCCCCGGCGACCTCGATCAGCTCGCCGAGAAAGTCGGGGGCGATGGGCAGCTCGCGCCCGCGCCGCTGGGCGAGGACCGCGAGGCGCACCGCGCTCGGGCGGCCGAAGTCGAAGAGCTCGTTCAGCGCCGCGCGGATGGTGCGGCCGGTGTGCAGGACGTCGTCCACGAGGACGACCTCGCGCCCGTCGACCGTGAACGGGATCTGGCTACGCCGTGATTCGCGGTGCAGCCCGATGCGCCCGAAGTCGTCGCGGTACAGCGTCACCGCGAGGAAGCCGAGCGGGCCGCCGAGCCCGAGCGCGCGATGCAGCCGCTCGGCGATCCACGCCCCGCCGGTGTAGATGCCCACGAGCGCGGCGTCGGGTGCGATCTTGCCGCGCATCTCCTCGGCCATGGCGCGCACCAGCTTCTCCGGATCAGGAAGCGGCATGCGCGCGCGCCTCCCCGGGATGGTCGAGATAGCTCTGCAGGATCATCGCGGCGGCGAGGGCATCGACGTCGGCCTTGCTGCCGCGCCCGCCGCGCATCGCGCGCAGCTCCATCTCGGCGCTCGCCGAAGTGAGGGTCTCGTCGACGAGAGCGACGGCGAGGCCGTAACGCGCCGCGAGCCTGCGCGCGAACTTCGCGGCGAGCTTCGCCACCGGATGCTCGGAGCCGTCGGCGTGGCGCGGCTCGCCGACCACGAAGGCGACCGGGCTCCACTCCTTCACGATGCGATCGATCGCGAGCCAGCGCCGCTCGTTGGCGGCCTCCTCGATCGCGACCAGCGGATTGGCGATTCCGGTAGCCGTTTCCCCCACCGCGACGCCGATTCGCTTCATGCCGAAATCGAATCCGATCACGGTTCCGGAAACATCTCCGGTGCCCGGGCCTCGGCCCTCGCGCGTCGGCCGGGCGCCGGGAAGCATCACGCGTGTCCCGCCTCCTCCGAGAGATTGGCGGCGTTCACTCCGAGCGTATGCATGGCCGCATCGTAGCGCGCCTCCGGCGGCACGTCGAAGATCAGGTCGATGTCGGCCTGGACGGTCAGCCAGCCGTTGCGGCTGATCTCGTCCTCGAGCTGTCCCGGCGCCCAGCCCGCGTAGCCGAGCGCGACCAGTTGCTGGCGCGGGCCCGCGCCCGCGGCCATCGCCTCGAGGATATCGCGCGAAGTGGTGAGGCCGATATCGCCCACCGGCAGCGTCGACTTCCACGATCCCACCGGCCGATGCAGCACGAAACCGTGGTCGAACTGCACCGGGCCGCCGAAGAACACCGTCTGCTCGGCGAGCGGCGAAGCCCCGAGCGGGATCTCGACCTGGCGGAAAAGCGCGGCGAGCGTCACGTCGATGGGACGGTTCACCACGATACCGAGCGCGCCGCGCTCGTTGTGCTCGCAGACGAAGGTGAGGGTTCGCGAAAAATTCGGGTCCGACATCGCCGGCATGGCGATGAGGAAGTGGCTGGTGAGGTTGATCGTTTGCATTGGCCACCGGGCGCGTATTCTATTCCTTCGGGCTGTTTGGCTCAAATGCCGGCCCGAGGTTCCTGGGCACGCGGGCTATTCGGCCAGGACCTGGTCGGTCCGGGTGAATGTCCATGTGCGCGTGATGTGCAGGATGTCCGTGTCCCCTCGGATATTGGACGGGAAGCGGTCGAAGGGCGCGGCAAGGCGCACGATGCGGATCGCCGCCTGGTCGAGGAAGCGGTAGCCCGACGAGCGGTTGATCTCGACCGACTCGACCTCGCCGTCGGCCTTGATCGCCACCGTGAGCTGCAGCGAGCCGTAGATGCGGCGCGCGCGTGCCTCCTCGGGATAGTTGAGGCTGCCGATGCGCTCGATCCTCAGGCGCCAGTTCTCGACGTAATGCGCGAAGCGGTACTCCGTGGCGCGCGCGCCGATGAAGACGCGCTTCGGCCGCTCCTGGTAGGCCTGTCGCTGCTGCCGGATCTGCGCCTCGAGGCGCTCGATCTCGAGGCTCTTGTCGACCAGATCGCGCGCCTCGGTATCGGGCTTCGCTGTACCCTGGACCTCGAGCTCGGGAGGCGCCACGGCGGCCTTCGCCTTGAGCTGCGTCATCAGCTCCTTCGCCTGCTCCTCGAGCTGCTTGCGGCGCGATTCGGTGGCGCGCAGCTCGGGGGCGGGCTCGCGCGCCTCCATCCCCGGAAAGGGACTCGCCGCGCGCAGCTTCTGGTCGGTATTGCCGCCGCCGTCGAGGTTCGCCTGCGCGAGCGCGTCGGCCTTGAGCGGCTTCGAGGCGCTCTTCGAGTTCACCAGCACGACGTCCATCGTGTTGTGCGGCGCGTCCCACTTCGGCGCCCCGAGGGCGCGCATGCCGATGCCGATGACCATGAGGGCGTGGAAGGCGACCGAGGCGACGAGCGCGACCTGCATCGTGGCCGCGAGCCCGAAGCGTTCGAGCAGGAAATCTGAAAAGGAAACGAGGGCGTCGGGAGAAGGCTGCCTCAACTGCATCGGCAGGTGCTACGAGTCTCGGGACGGGCTGCGCATGAGCGGGAATTGTAGCGGTTATTTCCCGGCATAGCGGGTAAAAACGCCCGGTTCCCAGAGGTCGGCCTCGCCGAACGCCACGCGCACGCGCTCGCCTGCGGGGGTCGGCGGCAGGCCGACCGCGCGGCATACGAGCGGCATCGACTCGATGCGCACCAACTCGTCGCGAAGCACCAGCGCCTCGGCCGAGTCGATGCCCTCCTGCAGCAGGTATTTGACGCACCAGTAGCGCTCGAGCAGCCGCTGGTGCTCGGCGTACGCGTCGTAGGTGGTCTCGAAATCGCGTGCCGCGGCGCCGAGCTCTTCGCGGGAATACGCGGGCTCCTCCCCCCGCAGCATCGCGGCGAGCTGGCGCTGGTTGGCGAGGTCTGAGAAGCGCCTGAGCGGCGAGCTCGCCCAGGCGTAGTGGGACACGCCGAGCCACTCGTGCGTGCCGGGCTCGACCTCCATGCGCGTCTTCGCACCCCTCTGGTTGCGATAGATCGCGTCGTAGCCGCGTTCGGCGAGCTGCTTTCCCCAGCTCGCGTTCACCGCGATCATCAGCTCCGAGACCAGCGTGTCCACGGGCGTGCCGCGCTTGCGCGGCACGATCGCCACGCGATCGGCGCTGACGCGCAGGGTGTAGTCGAGGCGATCGGGCTTGTCGTCGCCAGCGCCGCGAAGCGCCTTCAGCGAGCGCGCGAGGCGCCACAGCAGCAGGAGGTCGTCGCCGTGCGCGCCCTCGACGCGTCCCGCGGCGACGTTCTCCGCGGCGAGGCGCTGGTCGAGCTCGGCGAGACGCAGGTTGTCGGCGATCGCGACCCATTCGAGGCGCGACTCGGTCGAGCGCACCTCGAGCGTCGTCGCGTCGATCACGAGATAGAGGGAGGCCGCGGCCACGCGGCGCCCTGCGGCGAGCGTGGCGCGCTCGACCGCATCGGCGGGCAGCATCGTGATCTTGCCGCCGGGGAAATACACGGTCGAGAGCCGTTCGCGCGCGAGCGCTTCGAGCGGATGGTCGCGGCCGAAGAGCAGCGTGGGCGCGGCGATGTGCACTCCGATTCGCACCTCGGCGCCGCGGCGCTCCACGGAGAAGGCGTCGTCGATCTCGGTGGTCTCCTCGTCGTCGATCGAGAACGCGGCGACGCTCGCCTCGGGAAGGCCTTCGGGCTCGGCGAGCGCGGCGGTGGGCGCGAAGCCCGTGCCGCCGGGAAACAGATCGAAGGCGAAGCGGCGCTGGAAGTATTCTTCGGGACCCGAGAGCGCGCCGGCCCGCGCCAGCAGGCGTTGCGGCGAGAGTCCCGCCGCGCCCGCGGCCTGGTCGAGGGCGCGCCATTCGAGGCTCGCCTTGTCGGGCTTGAAGAGAAGGGTGTCGAGCTTGTCCGCAAGCGCGTCGGGCACGCGGGCCTCCCCGAGCTCGCCGGCCCAGGCGTCCACCTGGTCCTGCTGGCGGCGCTTCTTCTCCAGCCCGGCGAGGGCCGCCTTGAGGTTCTCCTCGGGAGCCGCCTGGTAGCGTCCCTTGCCGCGCCGGTAGAAATACATCGGGTGCGCATGCAGCGCGAGCGCCACGGCCGCCGCCTCGAGCGGCGTGGGCGCTCGCCCGAAGTAGTCGCGCGCGAGCTCGCCGAACGAGAACTCTTCGCCGCCACAGACTTCCCAAAGGAAGCGCGCCTCGATGGGCTCGGCGAGCTTTTGCGCTTCTGCCATGAAAGAACCGAGAGGCTGTCCCTCGAAGTGCAGCAGGACCATGTTCCCCTTGATCTTCGAGCGCTTGCCGTGCGCGGCTTCCACCTGGAAGGAGGCGCCCGCTTCGGCGAGGATGGTGCCCACGCGGAACGCGCCGTCTTCCTCGAACAGGACCTGGCGCGTCACGTCGAGGCCCACTCGACGAGATCGGGAACGTGCTCGGGGAAGGAGACCAGGGTATGGTCGCCGCCGCGCACCACGGTCTGCATCGCGGCGCCGTAGAAGGCGACCGCCTCGCGATAGTCGAGAACGACATCGCCCGTCTCGACGAAGAGCCAATAGCGCTCGGGCCGCGTGATCCCTGCCGGGTCGAGGAGGCGCAGCTCGCCGACGTGCTCCTTCGTGAGCTCGAACTCTTCGCCCGTGTAGAGGTTCTTCTGCGGGCCGAGATAGCGGTCGAAGTGCGCGTGCGGATGCACCGCCGGGTTGAGCAGCGCCGCGCGGCAGCCGAGGCGCTCGGCCGCGACCGTGGCGTAGAAGCCGCCGAGCGAGCTGCCCACCAACGTGAGCGCTTCGGGCGGCCGCGGCCTGCACACGGCCTCGACCTGCTCGATGGCGCGCGCGGGACGATGGTGCAGCTCCGGAACGAGGTATTCGACGTCGGACACGCAGTTCCTGAGGTAGTCGCCCAGCATCACGGCCTTCTTCGATCGCGGCGAGCTGATGAAGCCGTGCAGGTAGACGATCGTTTTCAAAGCTCGACCGCGCCGCGGCCGAGCTCGATCACCTCGCCGGCGACGAAGATCCTTCCCGAGACGACGCGCAGGTAAAGCGTCGAGGGCCGGCGCACCGCCTCGCCCTGCGAGACCGTTCGAGCCACGTCGGCGCCGGGACGCACGACCGTGAACCAGCCGCCGAGGTTGGCGCACGCCGAGCCGGTCGCCGGATCCTCGAGTATCGCTGCGCCGCTGGGGAAGAAGAAGCGCGCGAGCACGGTGCCGGCGGCTTCCCCGGCGTCGTGGAACACGAACGCCATGCTCGCTCCGTCCTCGCTCTTGAGCGTCGAGAAGGCATCGGCGCGCGGCGTCGCGCGGCGCACGGCGTCCTCGCTGCCCACCGGCACCACCAGCTGCTCGCGCCCCGTGTTCACCCACAGCGGCCACTCGGCGACGTCGCCCGCCTCCAGGCCCAGGACCTGCGCGAGCTCGGCACGCGTCTGGGTGATCGCCCGGGCGCGCGGCGCGCGCGCCTCCAGCGTCCAGCGGTCGCCTTCGGCGCTCACGGGAATGACCCCGGCCTGCATGTCGAGCGTGATCGAAGGCCCCGTGCCGTGAAGCGCGCGCACGACATGGGCGGTACCGAGCGTCGGATGGCCGGCGAAGGGCATCTCGTAGGCGGGCGTGAAGATGCGCACCGCCGCGGTCGCCTTCGTCGAGGGCAGGATGAACGTGGTCTCCGAAAGGTTCATCTGGCGCGCGAGCGCCTGCATCGTCACGGCATCGATGTCGCGCCCGTCCTCGAAGACGCAGAGCGGATTGCCGGTGAGGCGGCCCTCGCGCGCGAAGACGTTGAGGATGCGATAGGCATGGCTCTTCATCGCGTCACCGTGTCTCGGCCCGGCTCCCGTGATGCTCGAGGCGCGCGAGAAGGCGCTCGTGGATGCCACCGAAGCCGCCGTTCGACATCACCAGCACGTTGTCGCCGGGACGCGCGATGCGCGCGATGTCCTCGACCAGCTCGCCCAGGTCGTGGTGGACCGCGGCGCGCGTGCCCAGGGGCGCCAGCGCCTGCGCAGGATCCCAGCCCAGGTCGCGCGCGTAGCAGCGCACGACGTCGGCTCCGCCGAGGCTCTTCGCCAGGCGCCCCTGCATGGTGCCGAGCTTCATGGTGTTGGATCGCGGCTCGAAAACGGCAATGATGCGGGCGCCACCGATACGCGTGCGCAGCCCGGCGATGGTGACCTCGAAGGCGGTCGGATGGTGTGCGAAGTCGTCGTACACCGCGATCCCGCCCGCGGTGCCGCGCAGTTCCATGCGCCGCTTCACGCCCTCGAAGCGCCCGAGCGATTCGATCGCCGTCGCCGGCGGCACGCCGGCGTGGCGGGCGGCGGCGAGCGCGGCGAGCGCGTTGAGGCGGTTGTGCTCGCCCATCAACGCCCAGCGCACCGTGCCCTGCCTCGCGCGCTCGTGCATCACGTCGAAGGAATCGTCGGGGCGCACCTCGCCCACCGACCACGCCTGGCCCGCGCCGAAGCGCGCGACCGGCGTCCACGCGCCGCGCGAGAGCACGCGCTCGAGCGCCGCGTCCTGGCCATTCACCACCAGCAGGCCGTTTCCCGGGACGATGCGCACGAGATGGTGGAACTGCGTCTCGATCGACGCCAGGTCGGGGAAGATGTCGGCATGGTCGTACTCGAGGTTGCCGAGGACCACGGTGCGCGGGCGATACCACACGAACTTCGAGCGCTTGTCGAAGAACGCGGTGTCGTACTCGTCGGCCTCGACCACGAAGAAGGGCGAGTCGGTGATGCGCGCGGACGCCTGGAAATTGCGCGCGATGCCGCCGATGAGGAAGCCGGGATCGAGCCCGGCGTCCTCGAGGATCCAGGCGAGCATCGAGGCGGTGGTGGACTTGCCGTGCGTGCCCGCGACGGCGAGCACCCACTTGCCCTGCAGCACGTTCTCGGCGAGCCATTGCGGGCCCGAGACATAGGGAAGCCCCCGGTCGAGGATCGCCTCGACTACCGGGCGTCCACGCGTGAGCGCGTTGCCGACCACGTAGAAGTCCGCCGGATGGCGCTCGAGCTGCTCGGCGTCGTAGCCCTCGTGCAGGGGAATGCCGAGCGAGCGCAGCTGCTCGCTCATCGGCGGATACACGTGCGCGTCGCAACCCGTGACCTCGTGGCCGAGGCCGCGGGCGATCTTGGCGAGCCCGCCCATGAAGGTGCCGCAGATTCCGAGGATATGCAGTCGCACGAAGGCCTTCAGGGGGCGGTCGCGCGCTTGATCCGGCGCGCCGCCGAGAATCCCCTGGAGAGGAAATAGAGCGCGAGCGCGTGGAAGGCGACGCCGATCCAGTCGCCGGCAAGGAGGAAGACCAAGGTATCGAGGGCGAAGAGCCCGATGCCGATCGTGAACGCCGCGACCGAAGGCCGCTGGCCGATCCACCCGAACAGGACGAATGCCCCGATCAGCGCAAGGTTGATCACCCAGCCGATTCCCGCGACCACGACCGAGCTGCCGCCCTGCGCGGCCACGGCCTGCACGACCGCGCTCACGACCTGCGTGGCGCCCAGTCCGATGATGAATCCCCATTGGCTGCCGAAAGCGGACGAAAGCGCGTTGACGAGCGAAAGGCCCGCGATCCAGTAGAACCACTGCGCGCTGCCGTGGAGTTGCTGGCGATCGGGCGTGCCCGCGGCTGCCGCGGGCGCAGCGGGCGCAGCGGGCGCGGATGCCGCGCTCGCCACGGCGGGCGCGATCGCCGGCGCCTGCGCCGAGGCGTCGAGGTCCTTCCAGTCGCGCGGCGCCAGCGCCTTGAGCCACGCCGGCGCGGGCGAATACTGCGACTGCGGATTCGCGGCGAAGGCGTCGTATTCGCCCAGCAGGGCCCAGGCGCCCGTGCGCTCGAAGCGCGTCTTCACCTCCGCCTGCTTCTCGCGCTCCAGCAGCGCGTAGCGCTCGAGCGTGTAGCCCGCGTCGAGCGCTTTCCTGGTGCGCTCCGCGACGAAGTCGCACAGGCGCCGGTGCAGGTCGATCAGCTCGAGGAGCGCCTTGCCGGGATACGACGCGTAGACGGTGCTGGCGCCGCGGCCGAGGAAGAACGCGGGATGCACCGGCCGGTCGGTGGCCATGACGCGTATGCGACCTCCGATCGTCGAGGACACGTTGAAGTGCACCGTGAAGTGCTCATCGCCCATGAGGGGCGTGGGCGCGAGGCGCTCGAAATGCTGGATCTCGACGATGCGCGTCCCATCCGCATCGGCGAGAAAGCGCGCCATGCCGCGCGCCGCGGTGGGCGGCTGATTGGTGGTGAAGTCGCCGAGGTTGCGGTAGCCGCGCGCCTCGAGCTGCGCCGAGTAATCGTCGAGCGCCTGCCAGTCGACGCCGGGCCATGCGTCGCGCGCGACGCTCTCCAGCTGGAAACCCGGATTGACGCTCGCGATGAAGCCGCGCCTGGCCTTGGCGGCGGTCTGCCACGCGGTGAAGCCGGCGATGCCGGCGCTCAATGCCAACGCCCAGCCGATCTGGCGCGTCGCCCCCTCGAGGCCGGAGGAAAGCGAGGTGAGGACGAGGCCGACGGCGACCAGCACGATCGCAAGGACGGCCGCCTGGCGAAGGATGAGCGCGCGCATGGTCGGGAAGTCAGGAATTCTAGCATTCCGAGCGTGTCGGACCGCGTGTAAACTGACCCTCCCGACCGCGACGAACCCCCATGGTCCCGCACCTCACGACATCCCTCACCGGGCCGCTGCAGCAGCTCGAGCGCGTGGTGCTCGACCAGCGCCCCGAGATCGAACGCTGGTTCCGCACCCGATGGCTCGAGCACGAGGTGGCGTTCTATTGCTCGGTGGACCTGCGCAACAGCGGCTTCAAGCTCGCCCCGGTCGACACCAACCTCTTTCCAGGCGGCTTCAACAACCTTAATCCCGAGTTCCTGCCGCTGTGCGTGCACGCCGCGATGTCGGCGGTGCAGCGCGTCTGCCCCGACACGCGCCGCTTCCTGCTGGTTCCCGAGAACCACACGCGCAACCTCCACTACCTGCAGAACGTCGCGGTCTTGCGCCGCATCCTCGAGGGCGCCGGGCTCACAGTGCGCATCGGCAGCCTCATTCCCGACCTGCAGGCTCCCGCCGAGGTCGAGACCGCCAGCGGCGAAAAGCTCCTGCTCGAGCCGATCCAGCGACGGGGAAATCGCGTCGGCGTCGAGGGCTTCGACCCCTGCGCGGTGCTGCTCAACAACGACCTGTCGGGAGGCGTGCCGGCGATCCTGCGCGGCATCGAGCAGGCGGTGCTGCCACCGCTCGCCGCGGGCTGGTCCACGCGGCGCAAGTCGCACCACTTCCACGCCTACGACCGCGTCGCCGAGGACTTCGCCAAGCTGATCGGCATCGACCCGTGGGTGGTGAACCCGATCTTCAGCCAGTGCGGCAAGGTGAACTTCACCGAGAAGGAAGGCGAGGAATGCCTGGCGGCGAACGTCGAGTTCGTCCTGGGAGAGATCCGCGAGAAGTACAAGCAGTACGGCATCACCGAGCCGCCGTTCGTGATCGTGAAGGCCGACGCCGGGACGTACGGCATGGGAATCATGACCGTGAAGAGCGTCGACGACGTGCGCAACCTCAACCGCAAGACGCGCAACAAGATGGCGGTGATCAAGGAAGGCCAGCCGGTGCACGAGGTCATCATCCAGGAAGGCGTGTACACGTTCGAAAGCGTCGAGGGCGCGGTGGCCGAGCCCGTGGTCTACATGGTCGACCAGTTCGTGGTCGGCGGCTTCTACCGCGTGCACACCGAGCGCGGCATCGACGAGAACCTCAATTCGCCGGGCGCGAAGTACGCGCCGCTCGCCTTCGAGACCAACTGCCACACGCCCGATTGCCTCGGCAAGCCCGGGGATCCGCCCAACCGCTTCTACACCTACGGCGTGATCGCGCGGCTCGCCAACCTCGCCGCCGCCGTCGAGGTCGAGGAGCTCGTCGAGCGCGAGAACGCTCCGGAGGCGAGGGCGGCGAACGCATGAAGTTCGCGTTCGTCGTCGATCCGCTCGCCACGCTCAAGGCGTACAAGGACTCGAGCGTGGCGATGATGCGCGAGGCCGCGCGCCGCGGCCACGAGGTGCACGCCTTCGAGGCGCGCTCGATGTTCGTCCACGACGGCCACGTATCGGCTTCCTCGAGCCGGCTCGAGATTTCCCAGGCCGAACCCTGGTATCGCGCCGCCGATGCCATCGACGCGCGCCTTGCATCCTTCGACGTCGTGATGATGCGCAAGGATCCGCCGTTCGATCAGGAGTACTACTACGCGACGCTCCTCCTCGAGCGCGCCGAGCGCGAGGGCGTGCGCGTGGTGAACGGCCCGCGCGCGCTGCGCGACTGGAACGAAAAGCTCTCGATCCTCTCCTTCCCGGCCCTCATTCCGCCGACGCTGGTGGCGAGCGACATGGCGCGCATCCAGGATTTCATCGAGGACCACGGCGACGTGGTGGTGAAGAAGCTCGACGGCATGGGCGGCACGATGATCTTCCGCGTGCGCGCCGACGACTTGAACCGCAACGTCATCGTCGAGACGCTGACCGACCTTGGCGCGCGCACGGTGATGGCGCAGCGCTTCGTTCCCGAGATCGCCCAAGGCGACAAGCGCGTGCTGGTGATCGCGGGCAAGCCATTCTCGCATTGCCTCGCGCGCATTCCGAAGGCGGGCGAGACCCGCGGCAACCTCGCCGCGGGCGGGCGCGGGATCACGCAGCCGATCAGCGCGCGCGACCGCGAGATCGGGGAAGCGGTCGGGCGCGAGCTCGTGAAGGCGGGGATTGTCTTCGCCGGCCTCGACGTGATCGGCGACTGGCTCACCGAAGTGAACGTGACCAGCCCCACGTGCATCGTCGAGATCGCCGAGCAGGCCGGGCGTAACGCCGCCGTCGACCTGATGGACGCGCTCGGCGCCTGACTCCTAGGGAATCGACAGGCGGTCGAAGTCGGTGCCGCGCTCGAGCACGTCCTCGACCGTCGTTTCCGCCGGCGCGCCCTTCTCCCAGATCTCGAGCGTGCGTCCGCGCGCGGAAAGCCCGCTCGGCACGATCAGCGATCGCGGGATCTTGAGCTTCTCGAGCGGCGGCAGGCGCAAGCCCTGTACCCAATGGGCGCCGGCGCGACTGCGCGCGTCGCCGGTGCGCACCGCCAGCGCTTCGGGTTTCCCGGGCAGGACAGAGATCGTGACCACTATGCGCCCGTCGGTCTCCTGCACCAGCTCGCTCACCACGCCGAGGTAGAACGGCGCGGCGTCGCCGAGGCGCAGGCATGCGAGCCGGCCGATCGCCACCCCGCGCGACGTCGTTGCGGGCCGCAGAACTCGCACCGCGCCCAGCAGCTCGTCGACCACGGCCCACGACTCGAGCGTGTAGTTGTGTTCGGCCACCATCTTGCTCTGCGTGCGCTCCGTCACGCGCCCGAACACCTCGATGTCCTGCTTCTCCTGGGAGGTGAGCTCGCGCTTGCGATCCGGCTGCTCGAACGCCTTGCCGCCGGTCAGGAAGAAGCAGCTCTCGCCGATGCCGAAGACGACGCCCGCCTTGGGCTGGGCGGAGGCTTTCGGGGCGGGACGCGGCGCGGCGCCCTCGCACCAGAGCTTGTGCAAGCGCTGCAACTCGGTGAGCGCATGCACGCCGCCCGCCTCCGCGGGCAGCCCGAGCGTTACCGGGTCCTCGCCGTGCTGCAGGCCGTGGATGCGCTTGCGGATGCTTATCGACAGGCCCGCCGTATCGATGATGCGGTGGCCGGGCTGCAGGTCGGAGCGCGCCTGGGGACGCGCCCCGATGGGCTTGTCCAGGTCCACCACGAGCGGATCGGCCTTGGCCGTGCCCTCACCCGGCGGGGCGAGCACCCGCGCCTTGCGCGCCCAGGGCTTGAGCAGCGCGCCGATGAAGTCCATCTTCGGCGCCGTCACCTCGGAGAGGAACGCCGCCTGCATCAACACCACGTGGGCGTATGCGTCCATCACGCTCGAGGCGCCCTCCTCGCCTTCGAGGGAATCCTTCACGCGCTCGTGGGCGACGCCCGCGGCCTCGGCGCCGGCGTACTCGTGGTGCAGCCGCGACCACAACGCCGGGTCGAAGCGCCGGTAGACGATGGCGTGGAAGAGCATCTGCGCGCCGATCACGCGCACGACGCGTTGCGCCACCAACGCTGCGTGCGCGGCGACGTCGGCTTCCGCGGCGCAGCGCCGGTATCCCTGCTCCATCTCCTCGAGCAGCGCGCGGCCCGTGGCCCAGGCGTTGGCGTCGTTCGCCGACAGTGGCAGTGTCTTGCCGAAATAGCGCGCGCGCTGCTCGCCCTGCAGGAACGCGACCTTGTCGCGTATCAGCTCGAGGCACTTGAGGCGCTCCAGTCCCGCGAAGTCCGCGCCGCCGAGGCCGCGCAGCACTTCGAGGACCAGCGTCTGCGCCTGGGGAATGTTGCCCATGGGGAGGGCGTTGAGCCAATCCTTGCAGCCGCGCGCGTCGGCGAACGGCGGCGGGGCGGACGGGGCGGAGGGCGGCGTTGCCGACATGGGCTAGCCCGCGCGTCGCGCGATGGCGGCCGAAAGTTCGCCGGCGCGGCGCGCGCGCTCTTCGGGCACGCCCGCCTCGCGCTGCGGCGCCGCCCAGATGGGGTGGGGAAAATGCCGGTCGTCGGCAAAGCGCGGCACGACGTGCCAGTGAACGTGCGGCGTCATGTTGCCGAGGCTCGCGAGGTTCATCTTGTCGGGGCGCATCGTCTCGCGCACCGCCGCCTCGACGGCGAACACCACCGCCATGAGCCCATCGCGCTCCGGCGGATCGAGGTCGGCCATCTCGCGCGCGTGGCGATTGAGGATGACGCGCACAAAGCCGGGGTAGTCGGGCTCGTCGACGCGCACGACGCGGCACAATTCGTTGCGCCACAGCACCGGCCCGCCGGGGCTTTCGCAGAACTCGCAGTGAGCGGTCAAGGCTCGCCTTTCGAGGGGATCGCGGCCAATCGCGACCCCGCGCTGCCTAGGTTACGCCTGATCGGCGCAAACCTCACAGGAGGACGCGCTCGATCCCGCCCTGGCGCGCGCGCGCGACGAAATCCTGCATCCAGGTCTCGCCCAGCAGGTGGCGCGCCATTTCGACCACGATGTAGTCGGCCGTGGTCCCGGAGTCGGGATCGAAGCGCTGCAGCCCCTGCAGGCACGACGGACACGAGGTGAGCACCTTCACCTCGCCGTCGAATCCGTCGGTGCGGGCCTTCGCCGCGCCCTTGCGCATCTCCTCCTCCTTTCGAAACCGCACTTGCGTCGCGATGTCGGGACGCGAGGCCGCGAAGGTGCCCGACTCCCCGCAGCAACGCTCGTTCAGCGCCACCTCCTGCCCCATGAGCTCGTTCACGACCTTGAGCGGCTCGTAGGTCTTCATCGGCGTGTGGCAGGGGTCGTGGTACATGTAACGCACGCCCTTCACGCCCTCGAGCTTGAGCCCCTTCTCCATCAGGTACTCGTGGATGTCGAGCAGCCGGCAGCCGGGGAAGATCTGGTCGAACTCGTACTTCTGCAGCTGGTCCATGCAGGTCCCGCACGACACGACCACCGTCTTGATGTCGAGGTAGTTGAGCGTGTTGGCCACACGGTGGAACAGCACCCGGTTCTGCACCGTGATGCGCTCGCCCTGGTCGGCGCGCCCCGCGGACGTCTGCGGGTAGCCGCAGCACAGGTATCCCGGCGGCAGCACGCATTGGCTGCCGGCGTGGTAGAGCAGCGCCTGCGTGGCGAGGCCCACTTGGCCGAAGAGGCGCTCCGAGCCGCACCCGGGAAAATAGAACACCGCCTCCGAGTCCTCGCTCAGCTTCGACGGGTCGCGGATGATCGCGATCATTGCGGCGTCCTCGACGTCGAGCAGCGCGCGAGCCGTCTTCTTCGGCAGGTTGCCCGGCATCGGCTTGTTGATGAAGTGGATCACCTGCGCCTTGAGCGGCGGGGCACCCACGGTCGCGGGCGGCGATCGCACCTGGCGCTGCACGAAGGGCGTGCGCCCCCAGAGCCGGTTGGCGAGGCGCTGGACGCGAAATCCGATGTCGATCATCGCCGCCTTGATGAGCTTGATGCGCGCCGGGTCCTGGGCCGTGAGGAACTGCAGCGCCGCCCACGTCCTCAGGTTGACGCGGCGCTTGCGCAGCCTCGCGAGCATGTTGCGCATCGCGATCGACACGTCGCCGAAATCGATGTCCACCGGGCACGGCGATTCGCACTTGTGGCACACGGTGCAGTGGTCGGCGACGTCGCCATACTCGTCGAAATGGCGGATGCTCACGCCGCGGCGCGTCTGCTCCTCGTAGAGGAACGCCTCGGTCAGCAGCGACGTGGCGAGGATCTTGTTGCGCGGGCTGTAGAGCAGGTTGGCGCGCGGCACGTGGGTGGAGCACACCGGCTTGCACTTGCCGCAGCGCAGGCAGTCCTTGAACATTTCGGCGATTGCGCCGATCTCGTTCTGCTCGAGGATCAGCGACTCGTGGCCGATCAGGGCGAAGGAGGGCGTGTAGGCGTTGGCGAGGTCGGCGCCCGGCAGCAGCTTGCCGCGGTTGAAATGCCCGTCGGGGTCGACGCGCTGCTTGTAGTCGACGAACGCCTGGACCTCGTTGGGCTCGAGGAACTCGAGCTTGGTGATGCCGATGCCGTGCTCGCCGGAGATCACGCCGCCCAGCGCTCGCGCGAACTTCATGATTCGCGCCACCGCCTGGTTGGCGGCGCGCAGCATCTCGTAATCGTCGGAGTTCACCGGAATGTTGGTGTGCACGTTGCCGTCGCCAGCGTGCATGTGCAGCGCGACGAACACGCGCGAGCGCAGCACTTCCGCGTGGGCCGCGTCGATCGCCTTCATCATCGGCTCGAAGTCGCGCCCGGCGAAGATGCGGGCGAGCGGATCCTTGAGCTCCGCCTTCCACGAGATGCGCAGGTGATGCAGCTGCACCCGTGCGAAGAGCGACTCGGCCGGATCGTCGCCGATCGCGGCGCGGTCCACGCCCAGTCCCTCGAGGTCGGTGCGCACCTCGCCTGCGAGGCGGTCGAGGTTCGCGGCCACGTAGGTCCAGCGACGGCGCGTGCGTTCGAGGAGCTCGAGCGCCTGCGCGGGCCGATCGCCGTAGAGCGCCGCGCGCTCGACCTTGGCGTCGGCGTGGACCGGCAGCTCGCCGCGCAGGAGCCCCTCGAGGCGCTCGACGAGCTTCAACTTGTTGGCGATCGAGAACTCGATGTTGATGCGCTCGATGCCGTCGGTGTAGTCGCCGAGGCGCTCGAGCGGGATCACCACGTCCTCGTTCAGCTTGAAGGCGTTGGTGTGGCGCGAAATCGCGGCGGTGCGCGCGCGATCGAGCCAGAAGCGCTTGCGCGCCTCCGCGGTCACGGCGACGAATCCCTCGCCGTCGCGCGCGTTGGCGATGCGCACCACCTGCGAGGCGGCTTGAGCGGCGGCGTCCTCGTCGTCGCTCACGATGTCGCCGATCAGCACCATTCGCGGCCGGCCCCGGCTCTTCGCCTTGGTCGCATAGCCGACCGCCTTCACGTAGCGCTCGTCGAGATGCTCGAGGCCGGCGAGGATCGCCTTGGGATGGCCGTCGAGGTAGCGCTTGATCTCCACGATGGAAGGCACCGCGCGCTTCACGTCGCCGAAGAACTCGAGGCATACCGTGCGCACGTGCTTCGGCATGCGATGCAGGATGAAGGTGGCCGACGTGATGAGCCCGTCGCAGCCTTCCTTCTGCACGCCGGGCAACCCCTGCAGGAACTTGTCGGTCACGTCCTTGCCGAGCCCCTCCTTGCGCAGGCGCCGGCCTTCGATCTCGAGCAGTGATTCGCCCGCGGGAGTGCGCCCGTCGGCCTGGAAGCGGCGCAACCGAAAGCGCGCGAGGCGGGCGTCGTGGATGCGGCCGCGGTTGTGGTCGAGGCGCTCGACTTCGAGCCACTCGCCTTGCGGCGTGACCATGCGCCACGAGGCGAGGTTGTCGAGAGCGGTGCCCCAGAGGACGGCCTTCTTGCCGCCCGCGTTCATCGCGACGTTGCCGCCGATGCAGGAAGCATCAGCCGACGTGGGATCGACCGCGAAGACGAGCCCGGCCTCCTCCGCGGCCTCCATCACGCGCTTGGTGACCACGCCCGCGCCGCAGCGGATCACGGGGCACGGGGCGTTCGATTCTGGCGAGCCCGGCAGCACTCGCTCCTCGATTCGGCCCACGGTGTCGAGCTTCTCCGTATTGACGACCGCCGACAGGCGATCGAGGGGAATCGCGCCGCCCGTGTACCCGGTGCCGCCGCCGCGCGGGATGATCGTGAGGCCCAGGTCGATCAACGCCTTCACGATCGGCGCGCACTCCTCCTCGGTGTCCGGGTTCACCACCACCATCGGGTATTCGACGCGCCAATCGGTCGCGTCGGTGACGTGCGAGACGCGCGCCATGCCGTCGAACTGGATGTTGTCGCGCCGCGTGATGGCCGCGAGGCGCCGCGCCACCTTGCGGCGCAGCCGGCGCGTCTCGGCGAAGCGGCGCTCGAAGGCGTCCACGGCCGCGCGCGCGGCGGCGAGGAGCTCGGCGACCCGGTCGGGCCCCGGCTTGTCGGAACGGCGCCGTTCGACCTCGCCCAGCCGGTGGCGCATCGCGTCGACCAGGAGTCCCAGGCGGCGCGAGCTGTCGAGCAGGTCGTCCTGCAGGTAGGGATTGCGGTCCACGACCCAGATATCGCCGAGGACCTCGTAGAGCATGCGCGCCGAGCGGCCGGTCACGCGCTGCGCGCGCAGCTCCTCGAGCGCCTCCCACGCGGGCGCCCCCAGCAGCCGGATCACGATCTCCCGGTCCGAGAAAGAGGTGTAGTTGTAAGGGATCTCGCGTAGCCGTGCGCTCATGGTCGTTCGATCGCTCCGGATCAGTGCTGGTTCTCGCGGGATCGGCCATCTTACCGCAGTGCAGCAAACGACCCGAAGTAGTACGCTTGACCCTCCCATGAGCGCCCCTTCCCGGAAGCTGAGGATCGCCACGCGCGAAAGCCGCCTCGCGATGCGCCAGGCCGAGATGGTTTCGGTCGCGCTCGCCGCGCGCCATCCGGAGCTCGAGATCGAGATCGTCGGCATGACCACTCGCGGCGACCGCGTCCTCGACCGCCCGCTCGCGCAGGTCGGCGGCAAGGGCCTGTTCGTGAAGGAGCTCGAGGTCGCGCTCGACGAAGGCCGCGCCGATATCGCGGTGCATTCGATGAAGGACGTGCCGATGCAGGTTCCGGCCGGCTTCGCGCTCGCGACTTTCGGCGAGCGCGAGAACCCGGGCGACGCGTTCGTCTCGCGGCGCTTCGAATCGCTCGACGCGTTGCCGGCGGGTGCCCGGGTGGGCACCTCGAGCCTGCGGCGCGAATGCCAGCTGCGAAGCCGCTATCCGCGGCTCAACTTCGGCGCGCTGCGCGGCAACGTGAACACGCGCCTCGCCAAGCTCGACGCCGGCGACTATGACGCCATCATCCTCGCCGTCGCGGGCCTCAACCGCCTCGGGCTCGGCGAACGCGTGCGCGCCGTGCTCGCGCCCGAGCTAGCCCTTCCCGCGATCGCCCAAGGCATCCTCGCGATCGAGTTTCCCGCCTCGCGCAAGGATATCGCGGCGCTCCTTGCGCCTTTCGAGCACGCACCCACGGCGCACGCAGCGCGTGCTGAGCGTTCTTTGGGGCGGGTGGTCGAAGGCAGCTGCGAGGTGCCGGTCGGTGCGCTCGCGCGGATCGACGGCGACGCGCTCGCCCTCGAGGCGTTCATCGGCATGCCCGACGGCACGCGCATCGTGAGGGACGGGGCGCTCGGGCGTTCCGCCGATGCCGCCGCGATCGGCTCGAGCCTCGGCGAGAAGCTGCTGGCGGCTGGCGGACGCGAGATCCTCAGGGACCTCGCGCGCCGGACGGCATGAGCGCGCGGCGCCTCGAGGGCGTGGGCGTGGTTCTCACGCGCCCGCGGCCGGCCGCCGAGACGCTCGCGGCGCCGCTCGCCGCCGAGGGGGCGCGCGTCTTCATCCTTCCCGCCCTTGCCATCGAGGATGTCGAGATGACGGCGCCCCTCGCCGCGCTCCTGGCTCGACTCGCCGAATTCGACCTTGCGATCTTCGTAAGCGCGAACGCGGTCGGGAAGGGGCTCGCGATGGCCGCTCGCGTCGCTGCCTGGCCGGCGCGCCTGCGGGTCGCGGCGATCGGCGAGGCCACCGCGCGGGCCCTGAGGAACTCGGGCATCACCGAGGTGATCTCACCCCCGGAGCGCCACGACAGCGAGGGGCTGCTCGAGCTTTCGCAATTGCGGTCGGTAAAGGGGGAAAATATCATCGTGTTCCGGGGCCGGGGCGGCCGCGAGCGCCTGCGGGAGGTGCTCGAGGAGCGCGGCGCGCGGATCGAATACGCCGAGTGCTACCGCCGCGCCCGGACGACGGAGGACGCGGGACCGGTGCGCGAGGCGCTGCGCCGGGGCGAAGTGCACGCGGTGAGCGCGCTCAGCGCCGAGACCTTGGAGAATTTCGTGGCGATGATCGGTAGCGAGGCTTTCGGTCCCCTGGCGGCGACGACGCTGGTCGTGCCGCACGAGGCGATCGCCGCGCACGGCGACGCGAAGCGCTTCGCGCGCGTGGTCGTCGCCACCCATGGAGTGCCCGGCATGCTCGAGGCGCTCTCCCCGCTGGGACGCGCGGCATGAGCGACCCCACCCTTCCAGCCCCGATCGGGTCCGTGCCTCGCGCCAGGCGCGCGGCCGATTCGACGGCTCGCGCGGTGGCGGTGGTGGCACTCGCCGCGGGCGCCGTCGCGGCGTGGCTGGCGTGGGTGGCATGGAGCGGCGTGAGCTCGATGGAGACCAGCGCCGGCGGCCGGCTCGCCGAGCTGGGCTCGGAATCCTCGCAGACGCGCGTTGCGCTCGCGCAGTCGCAGGCGGCGCTCAAGGAGTCGCAGGCGCGCATCGCCGAGCTCGAGGCGCGCGTCGCCGACACCCAGGAGCAGCGCGTGGCGCTCGAGGAGATGTACCGCGAGCTCTCGCGCAGCGCCGACGACCGCGTGCTTTCCGAGGTCGAGCAGATGCTGGTGCTCGCGAGCCAGCAGCTGCAACTCGCCGGCAACGTGCGCGGCGCGCTCACCGCATTGCAGGCCGTCGACCAGCGCCTCGCCCGCGCCGACAAGCTCGCCGCCACGCCGTTGCGCCGCGCGATCACCCAGGACATGGACCGCCTCAAGGCGATGCCGCAGGTCGACAGCGTCGGCATCGCCGTCAAGCTCGATGGGCTGGTCGCGCAGGCCGAGGGGCTGCCGCTGCTGATTTCCGAGACGATGCCGGTCACCCGCGCGGCGCAGCGCGCGCGCTACGCCGAAGAGCCGGGTCCGGTCACGCGCGCCGCCCGCGACTTCTGGGAGGAGATGAAGGGCCTGGTGCGCATCCGCGACCTCGAGACCACGGACGCGCCGCTGCTCGCCCCGGCGCAGAGCTATTTCCTGCGCGAGAACCTGAAGCTGAGGCTCCTCTCGGCGCGCGTGGCGCTCCTCGCGCGCGATGAGCCGTCGTTCCGCGAGGACCTGAAGGCGAGCCAGGCGTGGATCACGAAGTATTTCGACGCCCGCGCCAAGCCGACCGCGGCGGCGCTCGCCGTGCTCAAGAGCCTCGCCGAGAGTCCCGTGGTCATTGGCGTTCCCGACATCAACGCGAGCCTCGCCGCGGTGCGCACCGCGCGCGCGGCGCGCGAGAAACGCTAGCGCCATGCGCTTCGCTCTCTGGTCGGTCATCCTCGCCGCGGTCGCCGTGGGGGTGGCGCTCTTCGCGCGCCACTCGACCGGGTACGTGGTGATCATCGCGGCGCCCTATCGCATCGAGCTGTCGCTCAACCTGCTGATCTTCCTGGTGCTGATGGGCTACGTCGCGTTCTACGCGCTCGCCCGGCTCGTGACGACGCTGGTCGCGATCCCCGAGCGCGTGCGCGCCTATCGCGCCGACCGCTCGCGCTCGCGCCTTCGCGTGGCGCTCAACGACGCGCTGCTTGCGTTCTTCCAGGGCCGCTACGCCTCGGCCGAGCGCAGCGCCGCGACGGCCCTGACCGGGGACGAAACCAAGGGAGTGGCCGCGATCATCGCCGCGCGCAGCGCCCACGAGCTCGGCCGCTTCAGCGAGCGCGAGCAATTCCTCGAGCACGCCAAGGGCTCGGCCCCGGATGTCGACCAGGCGCGGCTCACGACGCTCGCCGACCTGCTGGTGTCGCAGGAGCGCTACGAGGAGGCGCTCGCGGTGCTGAACGACCTGTCGGCGCGCGACGCGCGTAACCTGCGCCTGCTGCGACTCAAGCTGCAGGCCGAGCAGGCGATGCGCAACTGGGACGAGGTGCTTTCCACGCTGGCTTCGCTCGCCAAGCTCGGCGGCATCGGCCCTGCCGAGGCCGCGGGGATCCGGCGCGCGGCCCACTTGGGCAATCTCACCCGCAAGGCGCAGGACGCGCTAGCGCTCACCGCCTACTGGAAGCAGCTTCCCGCCGAGACGCGCGTCGACCCGGCGGTGGCCGCGAGCGCGGCGCGCTATTATCTTGCGCTCGGAGCCTACGCCGAGGCGCAGGCGCTCCTCGAGCAGGCGCTCGAGCGCGAGTGGAACGCGAGCCTCGTGGCCCTCTACGGAGAGGCCGCGGAATCCGAGGCGCTGCCGCAGATCGAGCGCGCCGAGAAATGGTTGCGCAGCCACGCGCGCGATCCGGCGCTGCTCCTCGCGCTGGGCAAGCTGTGCATGCGCCAGGGGCTGTGGGGCAAGGCGCAGAGCTACATCGAGGCGAGCCTTGCGCTGGAGCCGACGCACGACGGGCACATGACGCTCGCCGCGCTGATGGAGCGGCTCGGCAAGCCGCAGGAGGCCGTGCAGCACTTCCGCCGCAGCGCCGAGCTGGCGGGCTGATCACCAAGGAGCGAACCGATGCGCGAATACTCTCCACTCACCCTCACGCCGCTGCAGCAGGGCGCGCGCGTCGCCGGACCCATGACGCCGGGGCGAGTGTCGCTCGACGACCCGGCGTTCTCGGTGATGACCGACCTGCGCGAGGTTTCGGTCGCGACTACCACGGGGGAGGAGACCATCGCCGCGGCGCACGCGCAGATGATCAAGCGCGGCGTGCGCCTGCTCTTCGTGCTCGATCGCGACGGCGGCATCGTGGGAGTTCTCACCGCGACCGACCTCCTCGGCGAGAAGCCGGTGCACTTCATGCGCGAGCGCGGCGTCTCGCACGCCGAGATCCTGGTGAGCGACATCATGACTCCCGCCGCGATGCTCGAGGCGCTGCCGATCATGGACGTGGCGCAGATGCGCGTGGGCCACATCGTCGCCACGCTAAAGGCCGTCGGCCGCAAGCACCTGATGGTCGCGGAGGAAGGCGGGCGCCGGGTGCGCGGCCTCTTCTCGGCTTCCCAGGTCGCGCGGCAGCTCGGCGTCGAGCTGCAGACTTTCGAAGTGGCCCAGTCGTTCGCGGACATCGAGGCGGCGCTCATCCGCTAGCGCGCGGGACCATGATCGACCGCCACGCGCAGCTCTGCGCCGCGTTCCGCTGGCAGGTTCCCGCCGACTTCAACATCGCCCACTGGGCATGCCGCCGCTGGGCCGGCGAACGCCACCGCCTCGCCCTGCATTGGGAGGACGAGTCGGGCGCGACCGAGTCGTGGAGCTACTGGCAGCTCCAGGAGGCCGCCAACCGCCTATCGAACGCGCTCGGCGCGCTCGGCGTGTCGCGCGGCGATCGCGTGGCGCTGATCCTGCCGCAACGACCCGAGACGGTGGTCGCCTACCTCGCCGCGTTCCAGATGGGAGCGATCGCGGTTCCGTTGTCGTTCCTCTTCGGCCCCGAAGCGCTCGAGTTCCGCCTCGCCGACAGCGGCGCCAAGGTCGCGATCGTCGATCCACAGACCGCGGCGAACCTCGAGCCCGCGCGCGCGCGATTGCCGCAGCTCGCGCATGTCATCGGCGCGGGCGGCGCGCGCGGCGCCGGGATGCTTGCCTGGGAGGACACGCTCGCGAAAGCGGCGCGCCGCTTCGATCCGCCGGTTACCGCCGCAGCCGATCCGGCGGCAATCATCTACACCAGCGGCACCACCGGCCCGCCCAAGGGAGCGCTTCTGCCGCACTGCGCGCTCATCGGCAACCTTCCCGGCTTCGAGCATTCGCACGACGGGTTCCCGCGCCCGGGCGACTTCTTCTGGTCGCCCGCCGACTGGGCGTGGACCGGCGGCCTGTGGGACGCTCTCATGCCCACGCTCTATCACGGCCAGGCGATCCTCGGCTATCGCGGGCGCTTCGAGCCCGAGCGCGCCTTCCATTTGCTGGAGAAGTATTCGGTGCGCAACGCGTTCCTCTTTCCCACCGCGCTGAAGATGATGATGAAGGCGTTTCCCGAGCCGCGCGCGCGCTTCGACGTGGACCTGCGCTCGCTCATGAGCGGCGGCGAGCCGGTGGGGCCCGCCGTCTTCTCGTGGGCCCGCGACGAGCTCGGCGTGACCGTGAACGAGATCTTCGGCCAGACGGAAATGAACTACATCGTCGGCAATTCGCACGCGCTCTGGCCGGTGAAGCCGGGATCGATGGGCCGCTCCTATCCCGGGCACCTGGTCGCGGTGATCGACGATGAAGGCCACGAGCTGGCGGCGGGCCAGGTCGGCGACGTCGCCGTGCGCCGGACGTGGATCGACGGCACGCCCGATCCGGTGTTCTTCCTCGGCTACTGGCACAACGACGCGGCGACCGCGAAGAAGTACAGCGGCGAGTGGTGCCGCACCGGCGACCACGCGTCCCGCGACGCCGACGGCTACCTCTGGTACCAGGGCCGCGCCGACGACATGTTCAAGAGCGCCGGCTATCGCATCGGCCCGGCCGAGATCGAGAACTGCCTGGTGAAGCATGCCGCGGTCGCCAACAGCGCGGTGGTGCCCAGCCCCGACGAAATGCGCGGCGCGATCATCAAGGCGTTCGTGCTGCTCGCCCCGGGACAGGCGCCGTCGGAGGCGCTCAAGGAATCGATCCGCGAGCACGTCAAGCGCCACCTCGCGCCCTACCAGCAGCCGCGCGAGATCGAGTTCGTCGCCGAGTTGCCGATGACCACCACCGGGAAGGTGCAGCGCAAGGTGCTTCGCGACCGCGAGGCCGCCGCCCGGCTCACTTCTTCGGATCGACCGAAGGCGTGAAGGCGTCGCAGTAGAACTCGTCCTCGGGAAGCGCGCGCTCCTCGACGAAGGTCTTCTTCGCGATGTCGGTCATCCCCGCCGCCCCGCACGCGTACACCTGGTAGCCGGAAAGATCGCGGAAATCGTCGAGCACCGCCTGGTGCACGAGGCCCACGCGCCCCTGCCATGCATCGGCTTCGAGCGGGTCGGAGAGCACCGGCACGAAGGAGAAGTTGTCGTGGCCGGCCCGCCACTGCGCCGGAAGGTCGCGCATGTAGAGATCCTTGAGCGAGCGCACGCCCCAGTAAAGGACCATCTGCCGGTCGACCCCGTGGTGGAAGGCGTGCTCGATCTGCGCCTTGATGGGCGCGAAGCCCGTTCCTCCGGCGACGAAGATCATCGGCTTGTCCGAATCCTCGCGAAGGTAGAACGTGCCGAGCGGGCCTTCGAAGCGCAGGATCGCGCGCTCCTTCATCTCGTCGAACACGTAATGCGAGAACGCGCCCCCCGGTGTGTTGCGCACGTGCAGCTCGAGGAAGGAGTCATCATGCGGGGCATTGGCGAGCGAGAAGCTGCGCCGCTTGCCGTTCTTCATGAGGATGTCGATGTACTGCCCCGCCAGGAACTGCAGCCGCTCGCCGGTCGGCAGCTTCAGGTGCAGCACGGCGACGTCTTCCGCCGGCCTTTCGACGCGCTCCACGCGGCAGGGCAGCGTGCGAATCGCGAGATCCTTCGCGCCGGCGAGCTCGCGCACTTCGAAGACGATATCCGTGAGCGGCCGCGTGCAGCAGGTCAGGGCCTTTCCCGCGGCCCTTTCCGCGGGATGCAGCGCGCGTTCCTGGTAGTCGCCGAACTCGAGCTCGCCCGCGCGAAGCAATCCCTTGCAGGCGCCGCAGGCGCCGTTGCGACAGCCGTACGGCAGGCCGATGTTCTGGCGCAGCGCGCTCTCGAGGATGGTCTCGCCCGCGGCGACGCTGAACGTGTGGCCGCTCGGCTCGAGGCGGACCTGGTGGCCGGGCGCGGAAGGATCGGGCAAAGCCGGTTTCAGCGCGTGCGGCGGAACTCGCCTTCGATGAGCGCGCCTCCCCGCTCGCGGCGAGAAAGCGACTCGCCGGCGAACCGCGGCCCGGGAAGCAGCAGGAGCGTGAAGGCGATGAGGTCCGACACCACGCCCGGATAGATGAGGAGCAGCCCAGCGAAGACCGTGCGCGCGCTGTCGGTGAGCGCGGCGATGGAGAAGTGGCCCTGCGTCAGGCCCGCGGCGAGCCGCGCGATCATGGCGAAGCGCGCCTCCTTGATGAGGGCCACTCCCGCGCAGGCGGCGAGGATCACCCACGCGAGCACCCACCACCCGAGCGTCTGGCTCATGCGCACCAGCACCACGAGCTCGAGGATGGGGAAACCCAGTAAAATCGCGATCAGCAACAGCCGCATCACTACGACACCCTCTCCATCGTTGGAGCTTGCCGCCCGGCGGGCGGGGAAGGATCCCACGTGGCCGTCATCGCGGTGCTCACAAACCTACCCGACTCCGACTCCGCTTTCAATCTGGCGCGCGATCTGGTCCACCTCAGACTGGCGGCATGCGCCAATGTTCTTTCTCCCGCCACCTCGTTCTATCGCTGGGAGGGGCGCGACGAGCAGGCCACCGAATACCCCGTGCTCATCAAGTCCACCCGCGATCGCTACCCGCAACTCGAAGCGGCCATTCGCGAGCGCCACCCTTACGCGCTCCCCGAGATCATCGCCTGGCCGATCGAGCCGGGATTGGAAGCATACCTTCGGTGGGTCGAAGAGGAAACGGGGGCGTGAAGCCGGCGTGGGTGTTCGCAGCGACCGGCGCGCTCGCGATTCTCGCCGGCATTTCACTCTGGCTGGGCTCGCGGGGCCAACGGCCGGCCCAGGGCACCATTGCCCCGGCCTCGCTCCTCGCCACCGGGTTCGCCGACACGCGTGGACGGCCCCAGACCCTGGCCCAGTTCCAGGGAAAGCTGGTCGTCGTGAACTTCTGGGCAACTTGGTGCGCCCCGTGCCGGGAGGAGATGCCGGCCTTCATGAGGCTCCAGGGTCGCTGGGCCGGGCGCAACGTCCAATTCATCGGCCTGTCGAGCGAGGAGCCCGAGCGGGTCGAGACCTTCGGCCGCTCGCTCGGAGTGACCTATCCCCTCTGGGTGGGAGGCGAGGCGGTGGGCGAGCTCGGGCGGCGCCTCGGCAACCGTCTCGGCGTCCTGCCCTATACCGTGATCCTCGATGGCCAGGGAATCGTATTGGAGACCAGAGTGGGCCCTTACTCTGAGAGCCAGCTGGAGGAGCGACTCGCCACGTTCTCACAAAGGCAGGCGCTAACTTCGGCTAAAATCAGCCGAAGTGCTTCGATCATCGTTGAAAGTATCGCTCGCCGGACACCACAAGCTTAATCCGTGCCGGTAGCCTCGCGCCGGGCGTAAACGCGGCGATCGCCCACAGCCAGAACTGGACATGGCGGCGATGGATGCGGCAAACTCGCCGGCCATGCCCAAGATCCTGGTCATCCACGGCCCCAATTTGAACCTCCTCGGGGATCGGGAGACCGAGCATTATGGGAAGGACACCCTCGAGGCCATCAACGCCCGGCTGGTCGAGAAAGGTCGCGCCGGCGGGTGTCCCGTCCAAGCCTTTCAGAGCAACGCCGAAGCCGCCCTCATCGAGCGCATTCATGCGGCGAAAAGCGACGAAACGGCGTACATCATCATCAATCCTGCAGGATTCACGCATACCAGCGTCGCCCTGCGCGACGCGCTCGCCGGTGTTCGAATTCCCTTCATCGAGGTCCATTTGTCGAACGTCCACGCGCGCGAAGCCTTTCGCCGCCACTCCTATTTTTCCGACCTCGCCCAGGGCGTGATCGCGGGCCTGGGACCGATGGGCTACGAGCTGGCCCTCGAGGCCGCGATGCGTTCGCTCCGGGCCGGGCCCTGACATGGATCTGAGGAAGCTCAAGAAGCTGATCGACCTCGTCCAGGAGTCGGGCATCGGCGAGATCGAGATCACCGAAGGCGAGGAGAAGGTGCGCATCAGCCGCCAGTCCTCCGGGGCCCCGGTGATCATGGCCGGCCCCGCGGCCCAGCCGTTGGCGATCGGCTCGCCCGCGGCTGGTTTGGCTCCAGCCCCGGCGCCGGAGCCCGAGGCCAAGGGGCACACGCTCAAGTCGCCGATGGTGGGAACCTTCTATCGCGCGCCCTCCCCCGGCGCTCCAGCCTTCGTCGAGGTCGGCCAGTCGGTCACCAAGGGGCAGACCCTGTGCATCATCGAGGCGATGAAGCTCCTGAACGAGATCGAATGCGACCAGTCGGGGACCGTGAAGGCGATCCTGGTCGAGAACGGCCAGCCCGTGGAGTACGGACAGCCGCTCTTCCTGATCGAGTAGCCCGTCCATGTTCGAGAAGATACTGATCGCCAACCGCGGCGAGATCGCGCTTCGCATCCAGCGCGCCTGCCGCGAGATGGGCATCAAGACGGTGGCGATCCATTCGGAGGCCGACACCGACGCCAAGTACGTGATGCTCGCCGACGAGTCGGTGTGCATCGGCCCCGCGCCGTCGCGCGACAGTTATCTCAACATCCCGGCGATCATCAGCGCCGCGGAGGTGACCGACGCGCAGGCGATCCACCCCGGCTACGGATTCCTCTCCGAGAACGCCGATTTCGCCGAGCGCGTCGAGAACTCGGGATTCGTGTTCATCGGCCCGCGGGCGGAGTCGATCCGCACGATGGGCGACAAGATCGCGGCCAAGGCGGCGATGAAGAAAGTCGGGATCCCCTGCGTGCCGGGCTCCGACGGGGCCCTTCCCGACGATCCCAAGGAGATCCGCAGGCTCGCCGCCGCGGTGGGCTATCCGGTGATCATCAAGGCGTCCGGCGGCGGGGGCGGCCGCGGCATGCGCGTGGTGCATACGGACGCCGCTCTGGTCAACGCGGTGACCATGACGCGCACCGAGGCGCAGAACGCCTTCAACAATCCGGTCGTCTACCTCGAGAAATTCCTCGAGAACCCGCGCCACATCGAGATCCAGGTCCTCGCCGACGAGCATAAGCAGGCGATCTACCTCGGCGAGCGCGACTGCTCGATGCAGCGGCGTCACCAGAAGATCATCGAGGAGGGCCCCGCGCCGCTGGTGAAGGCGCGCCTGATCGAGAAGATCGGCGAGCGCTGCGCCGACGCCTGCCGCAAGATCGGCTATCGCGGCGCCGGCACCTTCGAATTCCTCTACGAGAACGACGAGTTCTACTTCATCGAGATGAACACGCGCGTCCAGGTCGAGCACCCGGTGACCGAGATGATCACGGGCGTCGACATCGTGCAGGAGCAGATCCGCGTGGCCGCGGGAATGAAGCTCAAGCTGCGCCAGAAGGACGTCGTGAAGAAGGGCCACGCCATCGAGTGCCGCATCAACGCCGAGAATCCGTACACGTTCGTGCCCTCCCCGGGGCGCATCACGCAGTACCACGTGGCGGGCGGCCCGGGGATCCGCTACGACTCGCACGCCTACGCCAACTACTACGTTCCGCCGTACTACGACTCGCTCATCGGCAAGCTCATCGCCTACGGAGACACGCGCGAGCAGGCCATCGCTCGCATGCGGGTGGCGCTCTCCGAGATGGTGATCGAGGGAATCCAGACCAACATCGCGCTGCACCAGGAGCTGATGAACGACGCGGCGTTCATCCGCGGCGGGGTCAACATCCACTACCTCGAGGAAAAGATCGCCGCGCTGAAGTCGATCTGACCGACGACATGTCCTGGCAACGGGTCGACCTGGTGATCGACGGCGGCTTCGCCGAGGCCCTTGCCGACGCGCTCGAGGCCGCGGGCGCGATTTCCACCGAGATTTCCGACGCCGACGCCGGCACCGCCCGCGAGGCCGCGGTCTTCGCCGAGCCGGGTGCCGAGCCCGCGCCATGGCCGCGCGCGCGCGTGCGCGCGCTTTTCGATGCGGATGTGCACGCCGCACGAGCCCTCGACGCGGCGCTCGCGGCGAGCGGGGCTTGCTCGCTCGCCGGGGCTTCGATCGACCACCTCGAGGACGCCGACTGGGTCGCCCTCACGCAGCGCCAGTTCGAGCCACTGCGGATCGGCAAGCGCCTGTGGATCGTTCCGACATGGCATGCGCCGCCCGATCCGGGAGCGCTCAATCTCGTCCTCGACCCGGGCGTGGCATTCGGCACCGGCAGCCATCCGAGCACGCGCCTGTGCCTGGAGTGGCTCGAAGACCACGTGGGGCCTGGCGATCGCGTGCTCGACTACGGTTGCGGCTCGGGGATTCTGGCGATCGCCGCGCTGCGGCTCGGCGCGCTCGCAGCCATCGCCGTCGACATCGATCCGCTCGCGCTCGAAGCGGCGCGCTACAATGCGCGGCGAAACGCCGTCGCGCTGCAAGTCGCCGATGCGCACGACGCGCTCAATGCCGACGCCACAATCACGGTCGCCAACATCCTCGCCAACCCGCTGCGCGTGCTCGCCCCGATCGTCGCCTCGCACACCCGCATCGCGGGCCACATCGCGCTCGCCGGCATCCTCGCCGAGCAGGCGCGTGAGGTCGCGGCCGCCTATGCGCCCTGGGCCCGCCTGCGGATCGCCGCCCGCGACGATCCCTGGGTGCTCCTCGTTGGCCGGCGCACGCGCTGATCGATGCTGATCACGACCTGCGGCCATTGCGGCGCGCGCTTCCGGGTCACCCCGCAGCAACTCAACGCTCGCCAGGGGCAGGTGCGCTGCGGGCGCTGCCACGGCGTCTTCAGCGGTTTCGAATCGCTCGAGCGCCATGCGGAGGATGGGGTCGTGACCATCGCTGCGCCTGCGCCCGCGCCCCGCGCCGACCCGCTGGAGGCGCTCGAACCGCTGCCGATCGAGGAATTGACCGGCATCGAGCCTCCCGCGGCGCAAGCCGCCGTGGCGCCGGAGCCGAAGGCGCAGCCGCGCGAGGCGCGCCGCTCGCGCGAGAGCGTGAACATTCCCGCCGATCCCGCCCGCGGGCCGCCCGCGCGCGCCTGGACCTTCGGCGCCGCGCTGCTCGCGCTGCTCCTGTGCGCCGAGCTCGCCTACGCTTATCGCGAGCCGCTCGCGCAGCGCTACCCGGTGCTTCGCCCCTGGCTGGAATCGGTGTGTGCCGCGGCGGGCTGCGCGGTCGCATGGTCTCGCGACGACACGCTGCTCAAGCTCGAGGATTCGGAGCTGCTCGAGGTGCCGGGCCGGCCCAACGAGATCGCGCTCGGAGCGCGCATCCGCAACCTCGCAAGCGTCGCGCAGGAGTACCCCCACCTCGAGCTCACCCTCACCGACCTCACCGGCCAGGTCGCGGTGCGGCGCGTGCTGCGCCCGGTCGACTACCTCGGCCGGCTGCCCGCGGCCGCCGAAGTCCTCGCGCCCGGCGCGGAGATGGCGGTCCAGCTGCGTCTCGAGACGCCGCGCGTCAAGGCGACCGGCTACGAGCTGCTGGTCTTCTATCCGTAGGCGGCGAGCCCTCGCCGCTATACTCGCTGCCATGGCGATCCTCGTAAGCGGCTCGCTGGCCTACGACACCATCATGGTGTTCCCGGACCAGTTCAAGAAGCACATCCTCGCGGACCAGATGCACATCCTCAACGTCGCGTTCATGGTCCCGGACCTGCGGCGCGAGTTCGGCGGCACCGCGGGCAACATCGCCTACAACCTCAAGCTGCTCGGCGAAGATCCGCAAATCATGGCAACGGTTGGTCATGATTTCGGCCCCTACGACGAGCGCCTGAGCCGGCTCGACATCTCGGCGCGCAACGTGCGCCGCCTCGGCGACCACTTCACCGCGCAGGCGTTCATCACCACCGACGTCGACGACAACCAGATCACCGCCTTTCACCCGGGCGCAATGTCGCTCTCGCACTTGAATCAGGTGGCCGATGCCGCCGATACGAGCCTCGCCATCGTCTCGCCCGCAGGACGCGAAGGCATGATCGAGCACGCCAACGGCCTCGCCAAGGCGGCAATTCCCTTCATCTTCGACCCCGGGCAGGGGCTGCCGATGTTCTCGGGCGAGGAGCTGCTCGAGCTCGTCTCGCACGCGACCTGCCTCGCGGTGAACGATTACGAGGCTCGCATGGTCGAGCAGAAGACGGGGCTCGCGATCCGGGAACTCGCCCGCCGCATCGACGCCGTGGCGGTGACGCGCGGGGAGCACGGCTCGATGGTGCTCACCCGGGACGGGCGCGTCGACATCCCCGCGGTGCGCGCCGACCAGGTCGTCGATCCGACGGGGTGCGGCGATGCCTACCGCGCGGGGTTACTCTATGGAATGGCGCGCGGCTGGCGCTGGGCGAAGGCGGCCCGGCTCGCCTCGGTGATGGGCGCGATCAAGATCGCGCACCGCGGCGGGCAGAATCATCAACCCTCGAAGGAGGACATCGGGCGGCGATTCCGCGATGCCTTCGGCGAATCCCTCTAGCAAAGGAGCGGGACATGAAGACAGCGGCAACCTTCCTCAGCGCGGCGCTCGCCGCCGTGGCCCTCGGCGGCTGCGCGTACAACGCCGGCAGCCGCGACTACCGCGGCTACGAAGTGCGCGGCGAGCAGTCGGTGCGCTTCGGCGTCGTCGAATCCGTGCGCGACGTACGGATCGATCCGCGCCAGACGGGAGTCGGCACCGCAGGCGGCGCGGCGCTCGGAGCGATCGCCGGCAGCAACGTGGGCGGCGGCAGCGGGCAGGTGGCCGGGGCCATCGGCGGCGCGATCCTCGGCGGCATCATCGGCCAGAACGTCGAGCGCTCGGCGAACGAGCGCCGCGGGCTGGAGCTCACGGTGCTGCTCGACTCGGGCAAGTACGTCGCCGTCGTGCAGGAGGCCGACGAGGACTTCCGCGCCGGCGATCGCGTGCGCATCCTTTCGGGACGCGGCGCGACGCGAGTCTCGCATTAACCGTCGCACCCGCCATCCCGTCCGGCTACTGCGCTGGACGCGGATGGTGGGGCACGCCGCGCTCGCCGCACTCCTGCTGCGCACGGTATACCCGCGTCTCGCCTGCGAGCGGCGCCGGGCGCTGACGCGCTGGTGGTCGGCGAAGCTGCTCGCGATCCTCAACGTCCGCCCCGACATCGAGGGTGCCGAGAGCGCGACCCGGGGCTCGATCATGATCGCCGCCAACCACGTCTCGTGGCTGGACATCTTCGTCATCTCGAGCGTGCGTCCGACCCGCTTCATCGCCAGGGGCGAGATTCGCCAGTGGCCGGTCGCGGGCTGGATCGCGGATCGCGCCGGCACGATCTTCATCCAGCGCGACCAGTGGCGCGACATCGCGCGCATCAGCGACAGGGTGCGCACGGCCCTCGGCGAGGGCGATTGCGTGGGCCTGTTTCCCGAGGGCATCACCACCGAGGGCGATCGCCTGCTCAAGTTCCACAGCTCGCTATTCGAGGCGGCGGTGGCGAACGGGGTGCTCGTGCAGGCCGCCGCGATCCGCTACGAGCACGCCGACGGCACGCTGTGCCGCGACATGTCGTTCATCGGCGAGCGCACGTTCCTGCAATCGTTGCGGCTCATCATCGACCAGCCCGCCGTGCGCGCGCGCATCGTCTTCCTGCCGCCGATCGCCACCGACGGATCGACGCGCCGCGCGGTCGCGAGCGCGGCCGCGCGCGGAATCGCTACTCGCCTGGGGATCGAGCCGGCGGGCACGCCACCCTGAAGAGCCGCCGGTCGTCGAGGCGTACCGCGGTCAGCGAACGCCCCCAGACGCAGCCGCTGTCGAGGCTCATGAGGTCCGGCCGCACCACGACGCCTAGCGCCGACCAGTGGCCGCACACGATCGCGTGGTCGCGGCTGCGGCGTCCTGCGACGTCGAACCACGGCGTGAGCCCGCCGCCCTGGTCGCCGGGCTCGCCCTTGAACCCGAGGACCATTGCGCCGCCGGCGTCGCACACCCTGAGCCGCGTCATCGCGTTGATGACCACCCGCAGGCGATCGACGCCGGCGAGAGAATCGCTCCAGCGGTCGGGTTGGTCGCCATACATGCGTCCGAGCAGGTCGCCGTAGCCGGGCGAGCGAAGGCTGGACTCGACCTCGCCCGCGAGGCTGCGCGCGCGCGCCACCGTCCATTCCGGCAGCAGTCCCGCGTGCACCAGCGCAAACCCGTCCTCGACGTGCATCAGCGGCCGGTGCCGCAGCCAGGCGAGCAACTCCTCGCGATCGGGCGCCTCGAGCACCGCGTCGAGCGTATCGCGCGCTCTCGCGCGCTCGACGCCCGCGGCGACGCACAGCAGGTGGAGGTCGTGGTTGCCGAGGACCGTGACCGCGGCATCGCCGAGGGATTTCACGTAGCGCAGGCAGGCGACGGAGTCGGGGCCGCGATTGACGAGGTCGCCCACGAACCAGAGGCGATCGCGCAGCGGATCAAACGCGAGCGACTCGACCAGCGCCTTCAGCGGCGCGAAGCAGCCCTGCAGGTCGCCGATCGCGTAGGTTGCCAGGCTACTTGGCCGCGCCGACCATGTAGTCGACCGCCGCCTTCACGTTGGCGTCGGTGAGCGAAGGATTGCCGCCCTTCGGCGGCATCGCGCCCTTGCCCTTGGTGGCGCTCGCGTAGAGGGCTTCCTTGCCGCCCTTCACCCGTGGGGCCCAGGCGGCCTTGTCGCCGAACTTCGGCGCGCCGGCGACCCCAGCCGCGTGGCAGACGCCGCAGACGGAGTCGTAGGTCGCTTTCCCGGATCCCGCGGGGGCGGCCTTCGGCGCCGCGGCGGGCGCGTTCGCGGCAACGGCCGCGGGCGCCGGTGTCGCGGCGGCTTTGGGATCGATCTCGACCGTCGCCACCGGGCGCAGGCGCTCGGCGACCGCCTGCGAGGTCATCGCCGGATCGTTCTTCGGCGAGCGCGAGGCGTACAGGCCGATGGCGAGTTGCACCAGCATGATGATTCCCACGATCAGCGCGACGGCCCCGATCGCGATGCCGATCGCGAGCTTCACCGGATGGCTGTCGATGTTCTCCTCGATCGGATCGGCGTGGTGGGGAGCGGACATTGGCACCTCGAGGCGCGGGCGGGCGTGAAACGAAGCGCGGATTATAGCGGTTTGGACGACCGCCCTCGATCTACTCTAGAATCCACGGATAAGCGCCCGTAGCTCAGCTGGATAGAGTGTTGGCCTCCGAAGCCAAAGGTCGTGGGTTCGACTCCCTCCGGGCGCGCCAGATTCCTTCCGCGCGATTCGTTCGACCCCTCAACCCGCCTTGGATTGCGGAACCGTCGTGAGGCGCGCGCGCGCCTGGGCCTTGAATTCCGGCACCCAGCGCTTGAGGTCGCGGCGCACTTCCGAATCGGTGGGAATGCGATCCTGGTCGAGCCACTCGACCAGCCCGCGCAGCCAGGACGCATCGACCTCGCGCGCCTTGGCGATGCGCAGCTTCGGGTGTGGCGTGGGACGCGTGTGCTCGTCGTCGGCGAGCAGCTCCTCGAAGAGCTTCTCGCCCGGCCGCAGCCCCGTGTAGACGATGCGGATCTCGCTTTCGGAGAGCTCCGACAGGCGGATCATGTCGCGCGCCAGGTCGACGATCCGGACAGGCTCGCCCATGTCCATGACGAACCCCTCGCCGCCGAGTCCCATCGCGCCGGCCTGGAGCACGAGCTGCGCGGCCTCGGGAATGGACATGAAGTAGCGCACCATCTCCGGGTGCGTGACGGTCACCGGGCCGCCTTTGTCGATCTGCTCCT
>Ga0209647_1000136_pt1 | contig 64107 bp, 73 predicted proteins | sample GraSoi_2013_60cm_FD_185827 | JGI IMG/M metagenome (GOLD analysis project Ga0209647, IMG submission 185827) | Grasslands soil microbial communities from the Angelo Coastal Reserve, California, USA - Sample 9_17_2013_60cm (SPAdes) (version 2) | ecosystem: Environmental > Terrestrial > Soil >...
AAGGCCAACCGCGATGCCGTAGGACTGGAACGCCGCCAGCAGCACCGTCAGGTAGCGCGTATATTGGTTCATCACCTTCCGGCCCTGCTCGCCCTCCTTCTTGAGCTGCTCGAGCGTGGGGGAGACAGTGGTCATCAGCTGAATGATGATGGAGGCCGAGATGTACGGCATGATGTTGAGAGCAAAGATCGCCATCCGGTGGATGCCGCCACCGGAAAACATATTGAACATGCCGAGGATGCCACCCGCTTGGGAACGGAAGATTTGATCCCAAGCCGAAGGGTCGATGCCGGGCAGCGGGATGTAGGTGCCGAAGCGGTAGACCAGGAGCGCGCCGAGCGTGAACCAGATCCGCTTCTTGAGTTCCTCGGCCTTTGCTAGCGCCGAGAAATTGAGATTGGCGGCGAGTTGTTCTGCTGCAGAGACCATCGACCTTTCCGTTCCACGCTCAAGAACAGACCGCGCCCCCCAAGGCGGGCCGTCTCCCTATATAGGCATCACGCCGGCTGTTGGCTCGTCTGCCGTTGCGGCGCCAATAGCGTCACCGAACCGCCCGCCTTCTCCACCGCCTCCCTTGCCGCTTTGGACGCGCCCCAGACCGAGAACGCAACTTTGGCCTTGATTTCACCGGAGCCTAGCAACCGGACGCCGTCTTTGGCCCTTCTCAGCACGCCCGCCTTCACAAGTGCTTCGGCGTCGACAGTGCCGCCAGCGTCGAGCCTGCCGGCGTCGATCGCCGCCTGAATCTTCTCGAGATTGACTTCGTTGAGCTTGCGCGCAAACGACGTATTTTTAAAACCCCGCTTCGGCAGGCGTCGGTGCAGCGGCATCTGCCCGCCCTCGAAGCCCTTGATCCGCACGCCGGCGCGCGCGGTCTGGCCCTTGCCGCCGCGCCCGCCGGTTTTTCCTGAACCAGAGCCGATGCCGCGGCCGATGCGGACGCGTTTCTTGCGCGCTCCCGGACGGTCGGCGAGTTCGTGAAGCTTCATCGCCTTTCTCCTTATGCGTTCACCACCCGGACCAAATGTTTGACCTTCGCGATCATTCCCCGGGTCTGCGGGGTATCCGGCAGCTCAACGACGCGCCCGATCCGGTTGAGACCGAGCCCGATCAGCGTCTCGCGTTGGCTATGATGGCGGCGAATGGAGCTGCCGATCTGTTCGATCTTGATGACCTTGTCACTCTTGCTCATCTCGGCCTCCCGGCACGCCTGATTTAGTCGGCGGCCTGCTCGCCCTCGGCGAGGTCGCGCCGCCGCGCCTGCAGGGTCGACACCTTAATGTTGCGCCGCGCGGCAACGGAGCGCGGGGAATCCTGGCGCTTGAGCGCGTCAAAAGTCGCCCGCACCATATTGTACGGGTTGGACGAGCCGAGCGATTTGGCCACCACGTCCTGCATGCCCAGCGTCTCGAACACGGCACGCATCGGACCGCCGGCGATGATACCGGTCCCGGGCGGCGCCGCACGCAGGAAAACTCGGCCTGCGCCATGGCGGCCGGCGACGTCGTGGTGCAGCGTTCGACCCTCGCGCAGGGGCACCCGGATGAGGCCGCGTTTGGCCGCATCGGTCGCTTTGCGGATCGCCTCCGGAACCTCGCGCGCCTTCCCGTGGCCGAAGCCGACGCGTCCCTTTTCGTCGCCGACCACCACGAGCGCAGCGAAGCCGAAGCGTCGTCCACCTTTCACCACCTTCGCGACCCGGTTGATGTGGACGAGTTTGTCGACGAATTCGCTCTCGCGCTCGTCCCGCTCGCGGCGATCGCGGCGATCGCGTGGTTCACGTGCCATGATATTGCCTCACCTTCTCACTCGCTGCAGCAGCTGTCAGAGGAGCCAACCCCCACCTTGATGCCTGTCATTTGCGCTCCTCTCGTCTGCGCCTTTCAGAAATTGAGTCCGCCCTCGCGCGCCGCATCGGCCAGCGCCTTGACGCGACCGTGGTAAAGGTAACCACCGCGATCGAACACAATCTCCTTGATGCCCTTCGCGGCTGCGCGCTCGGCGAGCCGTTTTCCCACCGCTTTCGCCGCTTCGACATTGGCGCCCGTTTTGAAGCTGCCGCGCATCTCCTTTTCCAGCGAGGAGGCGGACACGACGGTTTGGCCGTTCGCATCGTCGATCAGCTGCGCATAAATATGTTTGGACGACCGGAAGACCGAGAGCCGCGCCCGGTTGCCGGCGGCGCGGCGGATCTTGCGTCGGACTTTCGCCGTCCGTCGCTGCGTCCGATCAGAGACTGTGGCCATCGCGCGCTCTCACTTCTTCTTGCCTTCTTTGCGGAAGATATACTCGCCCGCGTACTTGACCCCCTTGCCCTTGTAAGGCTCGGGCTTGCGGAAGGCGCGGATTACGGCGGCGACATGGCCAACTTTCTGTTCATCGATGCCGGAGACCACAACCTCGGTGGGCCTGGGCACCGCGATCGTAATGCCTTCCGGGATCGGATAGACGATGTCGTGGCTGTAGCCGAGCTGGACCTGCAAGTTCTTGCCCTGCAAGGCGGCGCGATAGCCGACGCCATTGATCTCGAGGCGGCGCTCGAACCCTTTGGTCACGCCCGTTACCGCGTTGGCAAGCAGCGAACGGTACGTTCCCCACATGGCGCGGGCGCGCTTGGTATCGGCGCGCGGATCGACTTTGACCTCACTGCCCTGCACCGTGGCCGCTACGTCGCCGTGCAGCGCGACGGAAAGCGCACCCTTCGGGCCCTTTACCTTGACGATCCGGCCCTCCACGGTGGCAGTGACGCCGGAGGGGATCGCCACGGGTTTGTTTCCAACACGAGACATGACTGAAGATCCGTTGGCCTAGTGTTTACGACAAGGCGCTATTGTCTGCTTCTCATCAGAAGACCGTGCAGAGAATCTCTCCGCCAACATTGTGCTCGCGGGCGTCGTGATCGGCCATGACGCCCTTAGGCGTCGAGAGGATCGCAACTCCCAGTCCGTTGTTGACACGCGGTAGCGCCTTGACCGACGCATAGACCCGCCGTCCCGGCTTCGATACCCGCGCGATCTCGCGGATCACCGGCTCACCATCGAAATATTTTAGCTCGATCTCGAGTTCCTTGCGTCCGTTCGAGTGCTCGACCGCCGCATAATCGCGAATGAACCCCTCCGTTTTGAGCACATCGAGCACGCTCACCCGCAATCTTGAGGCCGGCATCGACACCTTCGACTTGTTGCGCATCTGCGCATTGTGGATACGCGCGATCATGTCACCGAGCGGATCGTTCATGGCCATCGCCCGCCCTCCTTCACCAGCTCGACTTGACCAGGCCCGGGATCAGCCCCTTGGAGCCGAGATCCCGAAGCGCGATGCGCGACAGGCGATGCTTGCGATAGAACCCGCGGGGCCGGCCCGATATCTCGCAGCGATTGCGAACGCGGGTCGCCGAGGAGTTGCGCGGCAATTCCGCGAGCTTGAGCGTTGCCGCGAACCGATCCTCCATCGGCTTGGTCTTGTCGCGAGCAATGGCCCTGAGCCGAGCGCGCCGCCCGGAATATTTCTTGCTCAGCTTGCGCCGCCTGTTGTTCTTCTCGATCGCACTTTTCTTCGCCATCAATGTCTCCTGGCTCTCCGCCGTTGAGGATGGTCCTCACTGCCGGAACGGGAAGTTGAACGCGCTCAATAGCGCTCGTGCCTCGTCATCGGATTTCGCGCTGGTGCACACCGTGATATCCATTCCCCAGACATCGGCTACCTTATCGTAGTCGATCTCCGGAAAGATGATGTGTTCCTTGATCCCGATCGTGTAATTTCCGCCTCCGTCGAAGCTCTTCGGCGACAGCCCGCGAAAATCGCGCACGCGCGGCAGCGCAATGTTGATCAGCCGGTCGACGAACTCGTACATACGCGTCTTACGCAGCGTCACCTTGCAGCCGATCGGCTGGCCGTCGCGCACCTTGAACGTGGCGATCGATTTTCTGGCTTTGGTAATCACCGCCTTCTGGCCCGCGATTAGGCTCAGATCGTTGGCCGCGGCTTCGACCTTCTTGCGATCGTTAACGCCTTCGCCGATGCCCATATTGATCACGACCTTTTCGATCACCGGCACCTGCTGGCGATTCTTGTAGCCGAATTCGTCCGCCAGCTTCTTGCGAACGACCTCGTCGAAATAAGTCCTGAGCCGCGGGGTGACGCGCTCCTCCGGCTTCCTCGGCTTTGCCGCCGGCGGCGCGGCGTCCCCTTTTCCAGGCTTTCCACCCTTGTCGGGCTTCTGCGCCTGTTGTGACTTCTCGCCCTTCTCGGGTCGCGGCGGCTTGTCAGATGCCGGGGGCCTCTCGGCTTTGGCTTTGGCTTCCGTTTCAGCCATCGATCTCAACTCCCGATCGCTTGGCCACCCGCACCTTGCGACGATTTTCGCCCCCGCCGACGAACTTGAAACCGATGCGCGTCGGCTTGCCGTCCTTCGGATCCGCAAGCGCCAGATTTGACAGGTGCACGGGGGATTCCTTGGAAATGATTCCACCCTCGTGCTGGGCGCTCTGCTTCTGGTGACGCTTGACCAGATTGATACCGCGCACGAGGGCACGATCCTTGTCGGGACGCACCTCGATCACTTCGCCGCTGCGCCCCTTATCGCGGCCGGCGAGTACGATCACCTTGTCGCCCTTGCGGATCTTGGCGGCCATCACAGCACCTCCGGGGCGAGCGAGATGATCTTCATGTGATTCTTAGCGCGAAGCTCGCGTGGGACCGGTCCGAAGATGCGGGTGCCTACCGGCTCCATCTGCGGATTGATCAGCACCGCGGCATTACGATCGAAGCGAATGACCGAGCCGTCGGGGCGCTTGATGTCCTTGGAGATGCGTACCACCACGGCTTTCATCACCTCGCCCTTCTTCACGCGTCCGCGCGGGATGGCTTCCTTCACGGATACGACGATCACGTCGCCGATCGTGGCGTATTTGCGCTTCGAACCACCGAGCACTTTGATGCACATGACACGGCGCGCGCCGGAATTATCCGCCACGTCGAGGTTCGTCTGCATCTGGATCATGACGCCGCCCTCGTCCTGTAAATTCCCGCGCCCGTTACGCTCACACAGCCTTCTTCTCGCCCCTAACCACCTCCCAGCGTTTGAGCTTGGACAATGGCCGGCGCTCTTCGATCCACACGATGTCGTCGATTTGGTACTGGTTGGTCTCATCGTGGGCATAATATTTCTTGGTACGCCGCACCGTCTTCTTCATGACAGGATGGGTGAAGCGGCGCTCGACCCGCACCACGACGGTCTTGTCCTGTTTGTCGCTCACTACGACGCCCTGGAGTGTGCGCTTCGGCATCTCTGATTACTCCGCCTTGGCTTTCGAGCGCGCAGCGCGCTTCGGCTTGGCCGGTTTTTCCGACGGCGCCGGTGCCGGAGCGGGACCGGGCTGGCCCGAGCGCTTTTGTGTCGCGATCGTCTTGATGCGCGCGATGTCGCGACGAACCTGCCGAACACGCGCGGTATTCTCGAGCTGCCCCGTTGCCCGCTGAAAGCGCAGATTGAACCGCTCCTTCTTGAGTTTGAGAAACTCATCGTCAAGCTGGTCGACGGTCATGGCACGCAGATCAGAAGGCTTCATCGTTCGCTCTCGGCCCTATTCTGCGATCCGCTCGATGAAGCGCGTTTTGATCGGCAACTTGGCTGCAGCGAGGCCAAGCGCCTCGCGCGCCATCGCCGCCGATACCCCATCGACCTCGAACAAGATTCGGCCCGGCTTGACGCGGGTCACCCACAGCTCGGGAGCCCCCTTCCCCGAGCCCATGCGCACTTCGAGCGGCTTCTTTGACACGGGGACGTCGGGATAGATGCGAATCCAGACCCGGCCCGCGCGTTTCATGTGCCGCGTGAGCGCGCGGCGCGCCGCCTCGATCTGGCGTGCCGTGACCCGCTCCGGCTCCAGCGCCTTGAGCCCGAACTGGCCGAACGCCAGGTCCACACCCGAGGTTGCGATCCCCTTGATCCGGCCCTTGTGCGCCTTGCGGAATTTCGTGCGCATCGGTTGCAGCATGGCTGTTCGCCTTTCTTATTCCTCTTTATTGCCGCTCACGGCACGTCGCGACGCGGGCGCCCCGCCTCGCCTTCGGCCATCTTCTTGTCCTGCGCCATCGGGTCATGCTCCATGATCTCGCCCTTGAAGATCCAGACCTTAACGCCGCAGGTGCCGTACGTAGTGAAGGCCGTCGCCACTCCATAATCGACATCCGCGCGCAACGTGTGCAGCGGGACGCGGCCCTCGCGATACCATTCCATGCGTGCGATCTCGGCGCCGCCGAGGCGTCCCGAGCAATTGATGCGAATGCCGCCCGCACCGAGCCGCATTGCGGACTGTACCGCCCGCTTCATGGCACGGCGGAAGGCGACCCGGCGCTCCAGCTGCTGGGCGATCGATTCGGCAACGAGCTGAGCATCGAGCTCCGGTTTGCGAATCTCAACGATGTTGATCACGACGTCGGATTTCGTGAGCTTGGTGACTTTGCGGCGAAGCTTCTCGATATCCGCGCCCTTCTTGCCGATGACGACCCCTGGCCGCGCCGATTGAACGGTGACACGGCACTTCTTGTGGGGCCGCTCGATCACGATCTTCGACACGGCTGCCTGCTTGAGGTCCTTCATCAGCTCTTTGCGGATTTTCATATCCTCATGCAGTAATTGGCTGTACTCGTTTTTGCCCGAGTACCAGCGGGAATCCCAGGTCCGGTTGATGCCGAGCCGCAAGCCGAGTGGATTGACCTTCTGACCCATGGTTACCTCCTATGAAGCTGCGGCCTCCACCTCGCGCACGACGATGGTCAGGTGCGCGAACGGCTTCAAGATCCGGCCGACACGGCCGCGCCCACGCGGGTGAAACCGCTTGAGCACGATCGCCTTACCAACATGCGCCTCCGCCACGACGAGATCATCGACGTCGAGATCGTGATTGTTCTCGGCGTTGGCGATCGCCGATTCGAGGCACTTGCGCACGTCGCGCGCGATGCGCTTGCGCGAGAACTCCAGGTCGGCCAGGGCAGCCGCGACCTTCTTGCCACGGATGAGTTGCGCGACGAGATTGAGCTTCTGCGGGCTCACCCGCAGCATGCGGGCAACGGCTTTCGCCTCGTTTTCGGTGAGCGCGCGCTCGCGTGCCTTCTTGCCCATGTTCGCCCTCTCAACCCTGCGAGGTGCCGCCGGCCGGCGCCGCCGCTGCAGCTGTGCCAGGCGCCGCAGGCGCAGCACCCGGAGCGACAGGACCGGCCGCACGTTTCGCCTTGCGGTCCGATGAATGGCCATAGAACATCCGCGTCGGGGCGAATTCGCCGAACTTGTGACCGACCATTTCCTCGGTCACGAGCACCGGAATATGCTTTTGGCCGTTGTACACGCCGAAGGTGAGTCCGACGAACTGCGGCAGAATGGTTGAACGCCGGCTCCAGATCCTGATCATCTCATGGCGACCCGACGAGCGCGACGCCTCCGCCTTCTTGAGCAGATAGCCGTCGACGAACGGGCCCTTCCAGATCGAACGCCCCATGGTGCAGTCCTCGTCTATTTCTTCCGCGCGTGGCGACTTGCGATGATGAATTTGGTGGTGGACTTATTCCTGCGGGTCTTTTTGCCCTTGGTGGGAAAGCCCCACGGCGTCACCGGATGCCGCCCGCCCGAAGTGCGGCCCTCCCCCCCCCCATGCGGATGGTCGATCGGATTCATCGACACACCGCGATTGTGCGGCATGCGCCCCATCCAGCGCTTGCGTCCAGCCTTACCGATCGAAACATTCATGTGGTCCGGATTGGACACCGCGCCGATCGTCGCCATGCAGCGCCCGTGCACCATGCGCTGCTCGCCCGAGTTGAGACGCAAGATGACGTATTGACCGTCGCGGCCGACGATCTGGACATAACTACCCGCCGAGCGCGCGATTTGCCCGCCTTTGCCGATCTTGATCTCGACATTGTGCACGATCGTGCCGATCGGCACATTTCCGACCGGCATGGCATTGCCCGGCTTCACGTCGGCGTGCTCGCTCGAAACGACAGTATCTCCCTGCGCAAGTCGCTGCGGCGCGAGTATGTAGGCGAGCTCGCCGTCCTCGTACTTGATCAATGCGATGAACCCGGTGCGGTTGGGATCGTATTCGATCCGCTCGACCTTGGCGGCCACGTCGAACTTGCGGCGTTTGAAGTCGATCTTGCGGTAGGCCTGCTTGTGACCGCCACCGCGAAACCGCACGGTGATGCGCCCATTGTTATTGCGCCCACCGCTTGCATTTCTGCCTTCGGTCAGCGTCTTCACCGGTGCGCCGCTATACAGGCCCGAGCGATCGACCAGCACGAGCTGGCGTTGGCTCGGGGTCACCGGGTTGTAGGACTTGAGTGCCATCGCGCCGCTTCCTCACAGACCCGTTGTCACGTCGATTTTATGGCCTTCCTCGAGGGTGACGATCGCACGCTTGACCTGCGACTGCTCGCCCACGGTTCCCTTGAAAGCCTTGACCTTGCCTTTGCGCAGATGCGTGTTGACGCTCTTGACTTTGACGTCGAACAGCTTCTCGACCGCCTCCTTGATCTGCGGCTTGGTCGCATTCCTAGCGACCTTGAACATCACCTGGTTGCGCTCCGACGCGAGCGTCGCTTTCTCAGTGATCACCGGCGAGATGATCACGTCGTAATGGCGCGGGTCGGTCGTACTCATTTGAATCGCACCTCCAACGCTTCCAGCGCCGACTTGGTCAGCACAAGCACCTGCCGCCGCAAAATGTCGTACACGTTGATGCCTTGCACCGGGAGCACGTCGATATCGGGGATGTTGCGCGCGGCGAGGGCGAAATTCGCCTCGAGCTCGGCGCCGTCGATGATGAGCGCGCTGGTGAGCCCGAGCTTGGCGAAATTCTTCCGCAGCGTGCCGGTCTTCACGTCCTTTGCGCTCGCCTTATCGAGCACAATGATGCCACCGTCCCTCGCCTTGGCCGACAAGGCGTGCTTGAGGGCGAGCGCGCGCACCTTCTTCGGCAGAGCGGTCGCGTGGCTGCGCGGCGTCGGCCCGAACGAGCGACCGCCCCCGCGGAAGAGATTGACCCTGGCGGAGCCGTGACGTGCCGAGCCGGTACCCTTTTGCCGGTACATTTTCTTACCGGTGCGGGTGATCTCGCTGCGGTTCTTGACGTCATGCGTGCCGCGCTGGCGTTTGGCGAGCTGCCAGCGCACGCAGCGATGCAAGATGTCTGCTCTCGGCTCCAGGCCAAAGATCGCGTCCGGCAGTTCGACCGAACCTGCCGCCTTGCCGTCGAGCGAGACGATCTTGAGCTCCATGTCAGGTACCCTCGCCCTTGTCCGCCTGCCCCGCTTCGGCCAGCGCTGCTTCGCTCGTTCCGGCGGCGCTCTCCGGCAGACGGAACTTGCCGGGTTTGGGGGCGTCTTTCGGCAGCTTTTTCTTGACCGCATCGCGAAGCGTGATCCAGCCGCCCTTCGCCCCCGGCACCGCGCCTTCGACCAGGATGAGCCCGCGCTCGACGTCGGTCTGCACGACTTTGAGATTGAGCGTGGTGACGCGCTCGACGCCCATGTGCCCCGGCATTTTCTTATTCTTGAAGGTCTTTCCCGGATCCTGGCGGCCGCCGGTCGAACCGATTGAGCGGTGTGAGATCGACACTCCGTGCGAGGCGCGCAACCCCCCGAAGTTCCAACGCTTCATACCACCGGCAAAACCCTTGCCGATCGAGGTCCCGGTCACGTCAACGAACTGACCGACCACGAAGTGGTCGGCAGTGATCTCGGCACCAACCGGGATCAGTTCGCTCTCGTCCACCCGAAACTCGGCGAGCTTGCGTTTCGGCTCGACCTTGGCAACGGCGAAATGGCCGCGCGTCGCCTTCGTCAAGCTCTTCGGTTTGCGGGCGCCGGAGCCGAGCTGCAGCGCGATGTAGCCGTTCTTGTCTTTCGTGCGGTGGGCGACAACCTGACAGGTGGCGAGGCGCAACACCGTGACCGGCACATGCTCGCCAGCGTCGGTAAAGACGCGGGTCATCCCGACCTTCTGTGCGATTACCCCTGAACGCATCGTTGTAGTGCCTCTCTCTGGTGCGGTTCCGCTCAGAGCTTGATCTCGACGTCGACGCCCGCGGCAAGATCGAGCTTCATTAGCGCGTCCACGGTCTGCGGGGTTGGATCGACGATGTCGAGCAGGCGCTTGTGCGTGCGCATCTCGAACTGCTCACGGCTCTTCTTGTCGATGTGGGGCGAACGATTGACCGTGAATTTCTCTATCCTGGTCGGCAGCGGAATCGGACCCCGCACTTGCGCTCCCGTGCGCTTGGCGGTGGCCACGATCTCGCGCGTCGACGCATCAAGGATGCGATGATCGAACGCCTTGAGCCGGATGCGAATATTCTGGCCGTTCATGATATGTCAGATGATGGACGACAGATGACGAAGGACGGATGACCGATGTCATCGCGCCGACTCGCTTTGTCTGTTGGTCTGTCGTCTGTCCTCCGTCCTCTGTCGTCTGCTCTTTGCCGCCTGCTACTCGGTAATACTGACCACGACGCCGGCGCCGACGGTTTTGCCGCCCTCGCGGATGGCAAAGCGCTGCTTCTCCTCCATCGCGATCGGCGTGATCAACTCCACATCCATCGCCGCATTATCCCCCGGCATGATCATCTCCGTCCCCGCCGGCAGCGTCACCTGACCGGTCACGTCCGTGGTGCGGAAGTAAAACTGCGGACGATAGTTGTTGAAGAACGGCGTGTGCCGGCCCCCTTCCTCCTTCGTCAGGATGTACGCCTCCGCCTTGAACTTCTTGTGCGGCTTCACCGACCCCGGCTTGCACAGAACCTGCCCGCGCTCCACCGCATCTTTGTCGATCCCGCGCAACAGACAGCCCACATTGTCTCCCGCAACCCCCTCGTCCAGAAGCTTGCGGAACATCTCAACGCCCGTCACCACCGACTTCTGCGTGTCGCGCAGCCCCACGATCTCCACTTCCTCCCCAACCTTGATCTTGCCGCGCTCGATCCGCCCCGTCACAACCGTGCCGCGCCCGGAGATCGAGAACACGTCCTCAATCGGCATCAAAAACGGCTGGTCGATCGGCCGCTCCGGCAGCGGCACGAACTCATCCAGCGCCTCGAACAGCTTGAGAACCGCCGCATCCGCAAATTCACCCTTCTCCCCGTTGAGCGCCTTGATCGCAGCCCCGCGGATCACCGGAACCTTGTCGCCGGGAAACTGGTACTTGGTCAAAAGCTCCCGCACCTCCAACTCCACCAGATCGAGAAGCTCGGGGTCGTCAACCACGTCCACCTTGTTGAGAAAAACCACGATATAGGGAACACCAACCTGGCGCGCCAACAGAATGTGCTCGCGCGTCTGCGGCATCGGACCGTCCGCCGCCGACACCACCAGGATCGCGCCGTCCATTTGCGCCGCCCCCGTGATCATGTTCTTGACGTAGTCGGCATGGCCCGGGCAGTCCACGTGCGCGTAGTGGCGCTTCGCCGTCGAATATTCCACGTGGCTCGTCGCAATCGTCAAAATCTTCGTCGCATCGCGCCGCCCCTGGCTCTCCGACGCCTTCGCAACCTGGTCATAGCTCACAAAGTTCGGCGTCCAGCCCTTGTCCGCCGATACCTTCGTCAGCGCAGCCGTCAGCGTCGTCTTGCCGTGGTCCACGTGACCAATCGTCCCAACGTTGCAATGCGGCTTCGTGCGTTCGAATTTCTGTTTCGCCATGGAGCTGCTCTCTCTTGCTTCTCGACCCTTTGGAGGGGCGCGGATCCAAAATATCCGACGTAACCCGCGTTAAATAGGAACGATTTGGTCGCCTTCCAACGTGTTGACCTGAACCGGAGTTGGAGCGGGTGAAGGGAATCGAACCCTCGTCATCAGCTTGGAAGGCTGTTGCTCTACCATTGAGCTACACCCGCATCCGGAGGACAGCGAACGGACGATACAGGACGGAGTTCTTTGTCGGATTCTGCCCTGCGTCGTCCGTTCGCTGTCCTCCGAATGGTGGGGGAGGTAGGACTCGAACCTACGAAGGCGTAAGCCAGCGGATTTACAGTCCGCCCCCTTTGCCGCTCGGGTCACTCCCCCGCTCTCGAACGTCGCATCGCGCGGATGCCATGTTCTGGCCGGGTTATGGGGAGCGCCTTGGGTGGTGTCAACCGCGCCGAAGCCGCCTGCGTGGCATGGCAACCGGCCAGATATCTTGATATTGGCCTCGTCGCACGGGACGCTCGCGAAACGATAATCCATGCGCCAACGCCGTTCGCATTCACCCCAGACGCACGAGCCGCGGCGCATTCCCTGGAGGCGCAAGGCTCCTCGGCCGGCGCGTAGCGAGGCGCGGGACTCGGGGGCAAAGGCGATTCTCTACGGCTGGCACACGGTGAAGGCGGCGCTCGAAAATCCGGCGCGACGCGTCCGGCGGCTCTACGCCACCCCCAACGCGGCGCGGCGCCTCGCCGAGGATGGCGTGGCGCTCGCAGTCGAACCCGAACTGGTGCGGCCGGACGCGATCGCGCGCCGCCTCGGCCCCGACGCCGTGCACAATGGGCTATTGGCCGAAGCCGATCCCCTGCCCTCGCCCGAACTCGAAGAGCTCGACCCCGTAGGGATCGTACTCGTCCTCGATCAGATCACCGACCCACACAACGTGGGCGCGGTTCTGCGCGCCGCCGCGGCCTTCGCGGTCAATGCGGTGGTTACGACCGCCCGCCACAGTCCCGAAGCGACCGGCGTTCTGGCGAAATCCGCCTCCGGCGCGCTCGAATACGTGCCGATCGTCATCGTCCAAAACCTAGCGCGCGCTCTCGCGGCGTTGCGCGAGCGCGGGTACTTTCTCGTCGGTCTCGATAGCGCCGGTGACATCGACTTGAACGAGGCCCCGCTGCGGCCGCCGCTTGCGCTGGTATTTGGGGCGGAGGGAAAAGGCCTGCGGCAATTAACCCGCGCAAGCTGCGACCGTCTCGCGCGCCTTGATCTTCCGGGCCGGATCAAGAGCCTCAACGTCTCGAACGCGGCGGCGCTGGCGCTCTATGTCGCGACCGAACGAGCGAGAGAGTGAAAGCAACCGCCCGGCAAGGCCACCTGGTTGACGAAGTCGGACAGCAGTGAACCCTCGAGGCGCGGCGCACTGTCACGCCCCTGGCGCGTTTCGAGGACGAAACTCGTGTCTAGGCCGAAAGTCTAATTAGGTCACATCCCCCCGCAATGATACCTTTTTACGACCTGCAGGCGAGGGACTGGGTTCAGAGACGGGCCGTTGCAATGACGGTCGACTCTAGTTCGAGAAACGGTTGCGAAGGCTGAGGACGCACTTTCGCTGCGGGGGCGGTGCAGCGCTCCCGCGTGCCGCGAAGCGATGAAGCCTTGAAGACAAAGCCTAAGAAATAGGAGGGAACAACTATGGCTGGCCCGCAAATTCCGAAAGACTTCCGGACCGTGATCGTCGCCGCGTCCGTGGGAAACGTCATCGAGTGGTATGACTTCTATATTTTCGGCAGCTTGGCCGCGGTCTTGTCGGTCAAGTTCTTTGAACAATCCCACCCGGTCGCGGCGCTGTTGAGCACGATTGCGCTGTTCACCGCCGGATTCCTGATCCGTCCGCTCGGGGCATTCCTGTTCGGATGGATGGGCGATCGCGTGGGCCGCAAGTACACGTTCCTCCTTACTCTGACCGGAATGGGTCTTGGCACGGGGTGCATTGGGTTGATCCCGACCTACGCGGATATCGGTTTGACCGCCGCGTTCCTGCTCTTCGGCATGCGGATGATACAGGGCCTGTGCCTGGGCGGCGAATATGGCGGCGCCATCACCTACGTCGCCGAGCACGTGCCAGACGAACACCGCGGCTACTACACCGGCTGGCTACAGACCTCTCCGACGCTCGGGATCGTGGTGTCGCTGGCCGTGATCATCGCGACACGCACGTACTTTGGCAATGACGAGTTCAACGCGTGGGCGTGGCGCGTACCGTTCCTGGTGTCCTTCCTGCTGGTGGCCATTGCAATCTACATCCGGCTCCAACTCCAGGAGACGCCGATCTTCCAGGAGATCAAGGCCAAGGGGCAGATGACCAAGAACCCGTGGAAGGAGGCCTTCGTCAGCTCGAATATCAAATACATCCTGATCGCCATCGTCGTGCTGATCGGGCAGGGCGTGGTCTGGTACAGCGGTCAGTTCTGGGCCTTGTACTTCCTGCAGCAGGTTTCCAAGGTGGACCCTCTGACGTCGGCCTACATCGTGGGAGCCGCGCTGCTCATTGCAACGCCGAGCTTGATCTTTTTTGGCTGGCTGTCCGACAAGATCGGCCGCAAGCCGGTGATCTTGGGAGGCATGTTGCTCGCGGCGATCACTTACTATCCGCTGTATGTCTGGCTGGGAACGGTCACGCAGCCTGGCAACATCAACTATCCGATCGCGGTCTTCATCATCTTCATTCTCGTTTGCTACGTCGGGATGGTGTATGGGCCGGTCGGGGCGTTTCTGGCGGAATTCTTCCCCGGCAGGATCCGTTACACGTCGGTGTCGGTGCCGTATCACATCGGCAACGGCTGGGGCGGCGGGTTGGTGCCGTTCATCACCTCGGCGGCTTTCGCCGCCACCGGCAGCATCGGCTACGCGCTGCTCTACCCGATCTTGGTCCCGGCGGTGTGTTTCATAATCGCCGTCTTCGTGATGCCGGAGACCCGTAAGATAAGCATCTGGACACCGGCAGAGGTTAGAGCATAGCAAGTCGTCGCAAACACCGTAGACAAAGTCGAAGCCCCGGCGAACCTAACGCAGCCGGGGCTTCTTCATGTCGCGTATCGCAGGGGGCTGGGAGGGACGCGACACTGCGGCATATCTAGGCAAGGAAGGGCGCCGCACAAGCGGCGAGCGGAAATTCGTCGAATTGCATTCCGGCGTACTGTCGGCCCTCGCATCCATACGGTATAGATCGGGTCACCTATCACTTTATCGCAGCACGCGAGGGCCCCTATGGTGCAGAGCATTCGCGAGAAGGCCAAAATCCGCCAAGCCCGCGAAGAGGGCCGGCCGAGCGAGGATGACGTCGCGCAGGAACGTCTGGGCTGGCGCGGCCAAAAGGGCCGGCCGAGCACCGATCTGGTGACGCAGGACAATCCGCTGCAAACTCCCTCCCCGCTCGATCCGGGGCATACCGCCTGAGACAGGCTGGCTCGCACTCGCTTATGACCGGCGGACGGGCGGACCGCCTCCCGGCGAACTAAAGAAAAACCCCACCTGTGGCGGGGCTTAAGTTTCTGGGACGAACGAGCTCAGAGGGTCATAGAGCCCGTCCCATCGTCTCAAACGGCCAATCCCGTGGGAGGTTCCCCCCACCATAAAAAAAATTTTGCTCCATCAGCGCGGACGAAACCGGGGACCCAGTTTCATCATCCAGAAGTGGCTCCGGCGGCCCTCTTCTGTTATTGCAGAGGGACGCGGCGACGCGGTTAAGACAAAGCGTGAGCTCTTTTCCTCTAACGCATTGATTTGCCGGGTTAGCTCAGCGGTAGAGCAGCGGTTTTGTAAACCGTTGGTCGGGAGTTCAAATCTCTCACCCGGCACCAATGGCTCTACACGCGCCTGCGGAGGTTGCCAGATGTGACCGCGCCCGCCCGTGTAATAAGGCGGTTGATGTCTCGCGGCGCACCCTGCGCAGTCCCTCGGAAGGGCTAAGCCTGAGGCCGGTCATGCTGTCGGGCCCCGAGCGCCGATTCCTGGCCCATCAACGGATTGCCCGTCTCGCCACCGCGGACAGGCGCGCCGTTCCTCACGTCGTGCCGGTCTGCTTTGCGATCGCGGGAAGTTCGCTTTACGTGGCCATCGACGAGAAACCGAAGCGAGGCCCCGTCACCGGGCTCAAGCGGCTGAGAAACATCGCCGAGAATCCGACGGTCGCGGTCGTCGTCGATCGCTACGAGGAGGATTGGGCGCGGCTCGGCTGGGTGATGCTGCGCGGGCATGCCGAAATCCTGCACGACGGGCAAGAACACCGTGACGCCCAGGCGCTGCTGCGTTCGCGCTACCCCCAGCTCCGCGCGATGCAGATTGCCACCTATCCGGTCATCGCGGTGCGGATCGAACGGACCACAAGCTGGGGAAGCCTGGCTATCGACGCGACAAGCTAAATTACGCCGGCGCCGCGAAGCTTCAGCTTCGACCTCCGCGACAGGCGATGCGAACGCGTGCTATAGATTGGCCTCCGCGGCGCCATCTGCGACGCGGTGCGGCGCAGGCAGATCGCCATGCTGGTTGGTGCGTTCTATTTTCCGACCGATTACGGCATTGCGATCGACGAATTGGCGCGCGAGCTCGAGGCGCGCGGTTTTGAATCCCTTTTCGTATGCGAGCACACGCACATCCCGGTGAGCCGCCGTACGCCTTTCCCGGGCGGTGGCGAACTGCCGAAGCGCTATTCGCATACGCATGATCCATTCGTGGCGCTGTCGTTCGCGGCGGCGGCAACACGCAAGCTCATGCTGGGCACCGGCATTGCGCTCCTGCCGCAGCGCGATCCCATCATCACCGCCAAGTCAGTGGCGAGCCTCGACCAGCTGTCGGGCGGCCGGTTCCTTTTCGCCATCGGTGGAGGCTGGAACGTCGAAGAAATGGAGAATCACGGCGCCCGCTACGAGACGCGTTTCAAGCTGCTGCGCGAACGTGTCCTAGCGATGAAGGCGCTTTGGACGCAGGAGCAGGCCGAATTTCACGGCCAGTTGGTCAATTTCGATCCGCTCTGGCTCTACCCCAAGCCGAAGCAGAAGCCGCATCCACCCATCTTTCTCGGCGGGGAGAGCGACCATACGGTTCGGCGCGTGGTCGAATTCTGCGACGGCTGGTTCCCGCGCCCGCGCGGGGATTGGGAGCCGAAAAGCGCAGCGGCGCGCCTGCGCCAAGCAGCCGTTGCAGCGGGACGCGATCCCACGACGCTGTCGATCACGGTATTCAACGCGCCGGCCGATGCAGCGGCGCTCGCGCCTTATCGCGAGGCGGGGATCGCGCGCGTGCTGCTCGAAGTGCCCGATGCGAGTCGCGACGAGGTCCTGCGCCGCCTCGACAAGTACGCGCCGCTCACGCGGGAAAACCGATAAAGCGTGTCGCGGCGTGCGCGGGGCGGCTACAACAACTAGCGCGGCGAGCAAGCAGCCGCGTGTAGATCACCACGCCGCCAACCAATAAGCCACGTCGTAGGACAGCGCGCCGATCACGCAGACCGCAAAGGCGCTCCATAGGATGCCCAAGAGCAGCGCATTTGCGCGCTCGAGTAATCGTTTAATGACCAGGAGGATCACCGCCAGCCTCCAGTGATGGATGCCTTGGCAAGAGAGTAGCGGTTGCGGGTCGCTCCGAATGTGATGTCGCTCACATAACCACGCGTATTGAATGGCCGCTTGGGCTCGTCCTCCTGCAGGAACACGCGTGCTGCGGTAGCCCCACAAACTTGGGCGGTTATGCGCGCGTCTCGAAGGGTGCGGAACGCTACTGCTTCGGAATCCCAGCGCGCTCGATCACCGCCGCCCACTTGCCGATATCTGCGGCAAGGCGAGCCTTCAATTCCTCGGGCGCGCCGGCCTTGGCTTCGATGCCCAGCTCGGCGTAGCGCTGCTTTACTTCCGGGTTGGCCACGATCTCGCGGATGGCTCTGTTCAAGCGATCGATGATCTCCGTCGGCGTGCCGCGCGGAGCAAACACGCCATTCCACGACACCACCTCGTAGCCCGGCACGCCCGCTTCTGCGACCGTCGGCACGTCGGTGAAGAACGGCGAACGCTCCTTGCCCGTCGTGGCAACCGCGTGAATTTTGTTGTCCAGCAAGGTGGATTTCATCGGCGCGTAGAAATCGACCATGAGCTGCACGTCGTTGCGCATGAGAGCGACGATGACATCGGGTGTGCCGCGGTAGGGGATGATCTGGAAGTTGAGCCCTGCCGAGGCCTTGAGCAGCTCAGCCGCAAGGTTCTGCGTGCCGCCAACATTGATGGTGCCGACATTGAGCTTGCCAGGCTGCGCGCGCGAAGTCTTGATGAAGTCTTGGAGCGCCTTGAATTCGGAATCCGCGCTGGTGGCAAAGACGAGATCGAACGCGCCGATGGTCGAGATTGTAGCGAAGTCCTCCACCGGATCGAACGGAAGCGCCCGGTAGATGGCTGCGCTTATCGAGGTGCCGTTGGTGACGAGGCCGATCGTATAGCCGTCGGGCGCCTGCGAGAGCACCGCGCGCGCCGCCGCAATCCCGCCTGGTCCCGGTTGATTCTCCACCACGAACCGTTGTCCGAGCTTGTCGCCGAGCTTCTCCGCCGCAACGCGGGCCGTGATGTCGGCCACGCCCGCCGCGGCAAACGGCAGCACGAAGCGAACCGGCCGACTGGGATAATTCTGCTCGGCGCGCGCGCCTATCGGCAACATTCCGGCGGTCGCAGCCGAGGCGGCGAATACCATTGAAGCCTTCCGTCGGGTGATGCGGTTCTCAGTCATTTGCGCCTTTCTTACTCGTGTGCGCCCAAAATCGTCATCCAGTCTTGCCGTTGCGGTGAAGCACGCCGACGCCTTCCATGCAACACGACATCGGGTGAGGGACGCCATTTGCCGCCCGACGAAATGTCACACCTTCTCCTCGATCACACTCGCGCGCACGTCATCCTCGATCAGCCGCCAAATGTGATCCACGTAGCGTACGAATTCGGCCGTGCGTTTCACCGCCAGCGTGCGCGGGCGCGGCAGCTCGACGGCCACGCTCTCCCGCAGCCGACCCGGCCGGCGCGCAAAGACGAGCACACGGTCGGCCAGAAACACCGCCTCGTCGATCTGATGGGTCACGAACAAGACGGTCTTGCGGCCGGTTTCCCAGATGCGCATGAGCTCCGTCTGCATGATCTCGCGGGTCTGTGCGTCGAGCGAGGAGAACGGCTCGTCCATCAGCAGGATTTGTGGGTCGATCGCCAGCGCACGCGCGAGATTGACCCGCTGGCGCATGCCGCCCGAGAGCTGGCGCGGATGGTAATTTTCGAATCCCTCGAGGCCGACGAGCTTCAAGAGCTCCAGGGTGCGCTGGCGTTCGACCGGACCGACGCGGCCCGCGACCTCCCGCCCGATGATCGCGTTGGCGAACACCGTGCGCCACGGCAAGAGATTGTCGGTCTGAAACACGAAACCGCGGTCACCGCCCGGACCACTGATCGCGCGCCCGTCGAGCCTGACCTCGCCGGAGCTTGCCGGTTCGAGACCCGCGACGATGCGCAGAAAAGTGGTCTTGCCACAACCGGAAGGGCCGACGACGGCAAAGAACTTGCCGCGCTCGACCACCAGATTGATGTCTTGCAGCGCCCGCAATTCGCCGAACGACTTACCGAGATGGGCAATTTGCAGCTTTGGCGCCACGCGGCCCTAATCCTTGGTCCAGGGCACGAGCCGGTTTTCGAGCCAACTGAAACCTGCAGTAAGCGCGATGCCGGCGGCTGCGAGCACGATCACGCCGGCAAACAGGTCCGGCATATTGAAGGCATCCGCCGATTGGGCGATCAACCGCCCGAGTCCGGCGCGGGAGCCGAACAGCTCCGCGACCACGACCCCGATCAGTCCGCGTCCGATGCCAAGCTTGAGCCCCGCGAGGATGAACGGCACTGCTGACGGCAGCGATACCTTGAAGAAAATCTGGCGCGAGGTGGCGCCGAACGAGCGCAGCATCTCGATCAGCCGCTCGCTCGTGGTGCGCAGACCGGCCTCCGTATTGATGCTGACTGGAAACAGCACGAGAAAAATGACCACCAGCACCTTCGACCAGATGCCGATCCCGAGCCAGAGGATGAACAAAGGAGCGAGCGCGATCGTCGGCGTTGCGTAGAGCCCCGAGATCCATGGCTGCAGCACGCGCTTCATGGTGGCGCTTTCGGCCATGGCATAGCCGATCACCACGCCCAATAAGCTCGCGATCGCATAGCCGAGCGCAAACTCGACCGCGCTGATCGACATATGCCGCCACAGTTCCCCGCTGTCGGCGAGGCCCGCGATCGCCGCGAAGATCTGCGAGGGCGCGGCAAGAAATAGCGCGTTGGCGACCACAAGCCGACTCGCGAGTTCCCAGAGCAGCAGTCCGCAAAGCACGGAAATGGCGCCGGCAACATGGACGCGCGGCAATCCGATTCGCCGCCCTGGGGCCGGTTCCGCTGCGCGCTGCACGACCCATCCCTCGATGCGGCTTACCTCCGGGTCAGTCCGTCAGCTGAGTCATCCCCGGAAGTACGAAGCGCTCAATGTTTGTCGGACCCTCGATGTCGCCAAGGCTTTTGAGCGCGTTGAGCAGCGCGCCCATCTTCGTTTTCGAGACCTTGCCGGTAGTTTCGAAGAACTCGTTCTTGTGCAGGAAGTCGTAGGATTTCGCGACATCCTCCTCCTTGAGCTTGCTTGCCTCGACCATGATCCTGATGGCCTCGGCGCGATTTGCGGGATCGGAAAACCAGGCCATGCTTTTGCTGTTGACCAGGAGCGCCTTGTCGAGAATCGCCTTGCGCGACGACGCCCAAGCGCGGCCGACCACGGTCCCGGTGAACGGAAGTTCCTTGGCATAATCGATGGTCAGGCCGAGGTTGGTGAACCCTGCTGACTCGGCATAGAAATTGAACGGCGGTAGCAGAATCGCCGCATCGACCGCGCCCGATTGCAGCGCCGAGAATCGGGCCGAGGTCGCGCCCGCAAAGACGGTATCGTAATCGCCGGCTTTCAATCCGTTTGGGACCGCCATCCGCTCCAGATAAATGCGCGTGATATCTTTCGGGCCGCCGATCGAAATCGTTTTGCCCTTGAGCTCGGACCACCGCTTGATGGCAGGCTTGGCGAGCAGCGCATAAGGGGGAGCCTGCATTTCGATCCGGACGATGGCGATGGGCGAGCCCTTGTCGATGGCGCGTATCGGATCGGCAAGGCCCGTCGACAAGGCCAAATCGAGCGAGCCGCCGGTGAGCTGCTGGACCAGCGCGGCGCTCGACTGGATGAATACCAGATCCGGCGTCAAATCTTCGGCCGCGAAATATCCCTTGGTGAGACCTATATAGACCGGCCAGTGCGTCGAGGAGACCGCGCCGACCAGACCGATGGTCACGGTTTCCGCCCTCGCCTGCGGCGCCAGCGCCATTGCGGCGACCGCCAGCAGCGCTGCAAGCGCCTTTCTCGACCATCGACCCATCACCATTTTGTACTCCGTTACTGCTTGGCGATCTGCGCGCGATAGTGTCGCGCGATCTCGGCACCTGTCGCTTTCCATACCCGCGCGTGATTGCAGATATAGCCGAGCGCCGCATCGAGGGCGTCGATGCGATGCGGTACGCCGGTGAGATAAGGGTGCAGCGCGATTGCCATGACGCGACCCGATTGCGCGCCCTCACGATAGAGCACATCGAACTGCCGGCAAATCATGTCGCGGAATTCATCGGCGGTTCGGTGGAAGCGTTCGAACGCCGGCTTGTCATTGATCTCGTGGCTATAGGGCACCGAGATCAGCCTGCCTCCGCCGTCGAGCCTCATGACATACGGCTGATCGTCGTTGGTCCAATCGCAGACATACTCGCAGCCCTCCGCTGCCAAGAGGTCTAGCGTGTCCCAGGTCTCTTGCAGGCCGGAGCCTAACCAGCCCGCCGGGCGCGCACCGGTGCTTTGCGCGATGGTCGCCAGCGTCCGGCTAATGATTGCCTTTTCCTCACCCGGCGGAGATTCGTTGAGGCGGCGCGTGTTGCTCTCGCAATGACCCGTCCACTCCCAGCCGAGCTTGCGACCCTCTTCGATGATTTCGGGGTGGTGGACGCACACATCGCTATTGAGCGCCACGGTGGCGCGAATGCCGTGGCGATCGAGCACTTGCATGAGGCGGAACACCCCGACCCGGTTGCCGTAGTCGCGCGCCGACCATGACGGGATGTCGGGCACCGGAGTGCCGGGGCCGCCGGAGCCGGCTGGCACTTTCTCCATGAGCGAGAAGAACTCGATATTGGGGATGACCCAAAGCGCGACATGGGCGTCACCTGGCCAGGTCAGGCGCGGGCGCCGGATGATGGGCGAATAGGGAAAGGGACCGTAGGGGGTAGGCTTCATCTGAGCACTCTTTGACATCGCGTGCTGCGCCTTCGGCGAAGCGCGTGGCGATGTGCCGTCCCCTCGTCGAGGTGCATGACGGCGGCACAATTGTGATGCATGTCGCACAAGGTGATCTTCTGGAAACGAGCCTAGCGGGGCGTGGAGCCGATGTACATTTTCATCTACCCTCGCCGCGTCGGGCGGCCAACAACGCCGTCAAAACGAGCGGGGAGGAGCAGCGTGCTTAAAGTCACTCGGTATTTGACGTTACTTGGCGCCATGGCCGCGGCGCTGGCTGCGGCCGACGTGCAGGCCCAAACCGGGTGGCCCGCTGGCACCATCAAACTCGTCGTTGCCTATCCGCCGGGCGGATCAACCGATGTCATCGCGCGACTCGTTCAGCCATGCCTGCAAGAGCGGCTCGCGACGACGGTGATCGTCGAGAACCGGTCGGGAGGCTCAGGAAGCGTCGCCACCGCGGCCGTCGTTAGATCGGCGCCGGACGGGAGCAACTGGCTCATGGTATTTGACAACCACGCGGCCAATCCCTTCGTGCTGCCCGATTTGTCCTATGACACCGAGAAAGACCTCGACCCGGTGCTGCTCATCGGCACCGCTCCTTATGTGCTCTCGACGCAAGCGCAAAAGCCGTTCAAGATCCTGAGCGACGTGATCGCCGCAGCCAAGGCCAAGCCCGCCACGATCAGCTATGCATCGGTCGGCAGCGGCAGCGTGGGGCACCTTGCCATGGCACAGCTCTCGACGCGTGCCGGCATTCGCCTCGTCCACGTGCCTTATCGTGGCGGCGGTCCGGCCATGAATGACGCCGTTGCCGGACACGTCGATCTTCTCATCGGCAGTTCCGCGCTTTCGATTCCGCAAATCCAGGCCGGCACGATCCGGGCAATCGCCCAAACCGGCAAAACGCGTACGCCCACACTGGGCGCGGTGCCGACCATCGACGAGAGCAGTTTTCCCGGCTTCGAGGCGCATGCTTGGTGGGGCGTGTTTGCGCCGGCCCGCACGGCGAAGACGGTCGTGAGCCGGTTCGGCGGTGACTTTGCGGCTTGCGTGCGTCAAGAGCGCGTCAGCGCGCAGCTCGCACAGACTCAACAGATCTCGCTCACCCTCGGGGGACCCGAGGAGCTTCGCAGCTTCCTCAGCGAGCAGATGCGGACATGGGGTCCCGTCGCCCGCGAGCACGACATCAAGGCGGAATGAGAGGGCGCGCCATCTCGCTGGACGCCGCCGCGCGGTGAGCAGCCTTTGCCATGAATTCAAGCTTTGGTTGCGGGCGAGGTCTCGGCCATGAGCCAGTCGAGATAACCGCGGTCGACGCTCTCGATCGGGATCACCAGAATTGCCGGCGTGGTGTAGGAGTGCATCTCCTTGACCGCGGTGCCGACGCGTTCGGCGAGCGAACTGCGGGTCTTGATGATCATCACCACCTCCTCGCCGCGCTCGAGGGCACCCTGCCACCAGTAGTGTGAGATCATTCCGGGCAAGATGTTGACGCACGCGCACAGGCGCTGCTCGAGCAGCGCGCGGCCGGCCCGCTCCGCCTCGACAACGGATGCATAGGTCGTATAGACGAAAACCGCCCGCTCCATACTTGCCACCTTGCAGCCGCGGGCGCCGCGCCCACCGCGTGCCTCGATGCCGAGGCATCAACAGTCTCCAGACGAGGCCTGCAATGAGCCCCGCGACCCCGAGCTACGAGCGGATAGCTTTCGTCGCCAGCCCGATTGCTGAGGCCCGCGAGGCGTTCGAACGGCTCACTGCCCGCTACGGCAATGCGCAGGCCGATACCGCCGACGTGATTGTCGCACTCGGCGGCGACGGGCTCATGCTGCAGACCCTGCACCGGTTCATGACGACGGGCAAGCCGATCTACGGCATGCACCGCGGCACCGTCGGATTTCTCATGAACGAGTATCACCCCGATCATCTGCCGGAGCGCCTCGCCAAGGCGCGCGTCACTGTGATCCACCCACTGCTAATGCACGCCCGCGACAACGAGGGCGATAAAGTGCAGTTTCATGCATTCAACGACGTGTTCCTCTATCGCCAGACCTACCAGGCGGCGCGCCTGCGCATCCTTGTCGATGGCGAGGAGCGGATGAGCGAACTCGTGGCCGACGGCATGCTGGTGGCTACGCCGGCCGGTTCGACCGCGTACAATCTCTCCGCTCAGGGTCCGATCATTCCGATCAGCGCACCGCTGATGGCGCTCACCCCGATCAGCCCGTTCCGGCCGCGGCGCTGGCGCGGTGCGCTCTTGCCCGACAGCGCGCGCGTGCGCGTCGAGGTGCTCGAGCCGGAGAAACGTCCGGTCGCCGCCGTCGCCGACCATGACGAGGTTCGCTCGGTCTGCTCGGTCGACATTCACATGGACCAGAGCATCTCTATGCAGATGCTGTTCGATCCGGGTCACAGCCTCGACGAGCGGATACTGCGCGAGCAGTTCGGCTACTGAGGACGCACTGCGTCGGCTGGCTTGCGGCAGCGATCACCTCAACCGCTCCGAGGGTTCAGTTCACGTTCGCCGAGGCGGCTCAAGCGGGGAGGGCCGTCGACATGCCGGCGCAGGCGCGCGATAATCGACTGGTGATCCCGCGCGGATGGCACCGTGCCAGTACAATCCATGTTCTCGAAACTCAAAGCGGCATGGAACCGGCTCGCCGGCGGGCGCGCGTTCGGCGGGGCCGAGGAACCGTCGGCACCGACCGTGGAATACAAGGGGTACCGCATCCGTGCGACCCCTTATCGAAACAATGGCGTCTATCAGACTGCCGGCATCATCGAGAAGGACACCCCGGAAGGTGTGAAGGAACACCGATTCATCCGGGCCGATACCCACCAAGGCCGGGAAGATGCGATTGCGTTCGCGATCTCGAAGGCCAAGCAGATCATCGACCTGCAGGGGGACCGCATGTTCCTAGCAGCCGATGCTGGCTGACGGCGGTCTGGGTCATCATGCCGAGCAGAAAAGGTCTACCGGCCTGAAAAGGGAGGAAGGCATGACGCAAGACACGGAGCTGCGCCGCCACAAACGCGGCGGCATCTATTTCGACGACTTCGTGGTCGGCCACCTTTACGAGCATCCGCTCACGCGCACGGTCACGCAGATGGACAACATGCTGTTTTCCAATATGACCTTGAACCCGCAGCCGCTGCACATCGATCGTCATTTCTGCGAGCAGGAGACCGAGTGGGGTCAGCCGCTGATGAACTCGCTGTTCACGCTCGGCCTGATGATCGGCATCATGGTCAACGACCTCACCGTCGGCACGACCATCGCCAACCTCGGCATGACCGAGGTGAAATTCCCTCACCCGCTGTTCGAGGGCGACACCGTCCATGTCACCACCGAGGTCATCAGCAAGCGCGAATCGACGTCGCGGCCGGGCGCCGGCATCGTCGAGTTCGACCACCGCGCCTACAATCAGGACAATAAGCTCGTGGCGGAATGTCGCCGTCAGGTATTCATGCGCATGCGGCCGCGCTGATGCGCTCGTTGCTCTTTGTGCCGGCAGACGATGCAAAGAAGCTCGATAAAGCGATGGCGTGCGGCGCAGACGCGCTGATCGTCGACCTCGAAGATTCCATTCCCGCCCAAGGCAAAGCGCAAGCGCGAATGCGCGCCGCAGCCTTCCTCGGCGAGGCAGGCAAAGCAGCGCACCGCCCCCGCCTGTTGGTTCGGATCAACGGATTTGCAACCGGGCTCGCCGACGCCGACCTCGACGCGGTCGTGTCCGCGCGTCCTGACGCCATCATGCTGCCCAAGGCGGAAGGCGGCCCTGACGTCGTTCGCGCGGACGCGAAGCTCTCGGCGCGTGAGGCGATCGCGGGCCTGCCTGACGGATCGATTAGGATCGTCGCGATCGCGACCGAGACTGCGACGGCGTTGTTTCTCGCCGGCACTTATGGCGGGGCGAGCGCCCGGCTCGAAGGACTAACCTGGGGCGCCGAAGATCTGTCCGCCGAGCTCGGCGCCGAGGCAAACCGCGACGGCGACGGCCGTTTTCTCGATCCCTATCGGCTGGCACGGGCGCTCTGCCTTGCCGGCGCGGCGGCGGCGCGGGTGCAGGCCATCGATACTGTCGCCGTCGATTTCCGCAATGCCGCAGCGCTGCGCCAGGAAAGTGAGGAGGCGCGCCGCGATGGCTTTACCGGCAAAATGGCAATCCATCCGGCGCAAGTGCCGGTCATCAACGAGGTATTCACGCCATCGGCGGTAGCGGTGGCCGAGGCGCGCGCGGTGATCGCGGCGTTCGAAGCCAATCCGGACAGGGGCACGGTCGGCATCGACGGAGTGATGTACGACCGACCGCACCTGGAGCGCGCGCGTCAGTTGCTCGCGCGAGCAACGGCCGCGGGGCTTGCCTGAGGTCCTGCGCGTCGCACACCCCCACAGCGCCGACGCCGTTTGCGCCGCGCGGCTATTTCGTCTTCCCGTACACCGCATCGGGATCGAACGTCCGCTCGGCGTCGCGAAATTCAAGACTCACCGCACCGGGCCTGCCCAGCGGCACCGCACGATAGAAGCACGACCGTCGCCCGGTGTGACAGGCGCCGGGCCCCTCCTGCTCGACCCGGATCCACACCGCGTCCTGGTCGCAGTCGACGCGCATTTCGAGGACGCGCTGCCGGTGGCCGGAGGCTTCACCTTTACGCCACAGCGCTCCACGCGAGCGGCTGAAGTACCAGGCTTCGCCGGTCGCGATGGTCTGCTGCAGCGCCTCTGCGTTCATATGGGCAACCATCAGCACGTCCCCCGAGTGCGCATCTGTGGCAACGCACACGACGAGCCCATCGGCATCGAACTTCGGAGCCAAGGCGCGGCCTTCCTCGACCGCATCGATCGAGCCGCGCTGGGCGAAAGGTGAAGGTTGATCGGACAAGCAAACCCTCGCGTGAAATCCCAGTCGTTCTCGCCCGCAGCACCGGCGATGGCTCATCTTCGGCGTAAGACCCGAGCGCAGGATTATATCGAGCTTTTGCGCGGACTGGCGCCGGGCTGAGCGGACGTCACCCGCGGCCACCATATCGATCTCGGTCCGGCCAGGGCCACTCAGCGATCGGGAGCGCGCACCATGGTAATAAAGCGGACCTGATCGTCGGGGTTGTCGCGGAAGCTGCCCGTAAACTGGGTCGTGATCGTGGAGGACCCCGGCTTCTCGACGCCCCGCAGCGACATGCACATGTGCTCGGCCTCGATCATGACCGCGGTGCCGCGCGGTCTCAGGATCTCGTCGATGGCGGTCGCGATTTGCCAGGTCATGTGCTCCTGCGTCTGCAGCCGACGGGCATAAACGTCGACCAAGCGCGCGAGCTTGGAAAGGCCCACCACCCGGTCTACCGGTTTGTAGGCGATGTGCGCCTTGCCCGTGAACGGCATCATGTGGTGCTCGCAATGCGAATTGAAGGCGATGTCGCGCAGGAGCACGAAATCGTCGTACCTGCCAATCTCGCTGAAAGTGCGTTCCAGCACATCGACCGGGCATTCGCGATAGCCGCTGTAGAGTTCGTCGTAGGCATCGATCACGCGCTTGGGCGTGTCGCGCAACCCCTCGCGATCGGGATTATCGCCGGCGTAGGCAATCAGCGTGCGCACCGCCGCGAGTGCTTGCTCCCGTGAGGGCTTGGGCACGAGGGGAGCGGGCGCCGCGCGCACGTGATCGGACAAAGTTGCGTCCTCGGCCGGGGAGGATTTGGGCCATGGCTTGATGACGGCATCCATAGCGGTCTCTCCGTTCGACCGGCCTTGAGGCCGGGATGTCACCGGGGCGGCCGCATCAGTGATAGCGCGCGAGCGAGCATCCCACCCATGCGCGCCAACCGGACGCCGCATTCCCATTTTACATGGCTCTGCCATGCAAACCCGTCTGGCGGCGTAAGCACTCTTCTCGCGCCGACGGGCCGCTCCCTATATATTCCTTCGCAGCAGGCCCGCAATTGCGGTGCCGCCGTGTCAATCGCTTGTCGACGCCCATGTTGAACGAGGTCTATAACAGTCGAATTCTCGAATTGGCCGGCAACATTCCCCGGCTGGGCCGCCTCGATAACCCCGATGCGACGGCGACTGCCCATTCCAAGCTGTGCGGCTCGACGGTTACCGTCGACCTGAAAATGGACGGCGACACCGTCACGGACTTCTCCCATCAAGTGAAGGCTTGCGCACTGGGCCAGGCCTCTTCGTCCATCATGGCGCGCAACGTGATCGGAGCGAAGGCCCGCGAATTGCGTGACCTTCGCGAGGCGGTGCGGCGCATGTTGAAGGAAAACGGTGCCCCACCGAGCGGCAAGTGGGCCGATATTGCCGTACTCGAGCCCGTGCGCGACTACAAGGCGCGCCACGCTTCCACGATGCTGACGTTCGACGCCGTGACAGCGGCTATCGATGAGATCGAAGCAAAGCGCAGGACCGCGATGGCGGCCGAATAGTCCGCTCGGGGAGCGCACATTCGCCGCTCGGTCCAGCCTGTGATCAGAGCGCGTAGGGGTGCCTGCCTAGCGCTGTTCATCGCATGTTGGAGTCCCGCAGCATCCTCGGCCGATTGCGCCCGCGAGAGCGCGATACTCACCGACGAGCAATCGCAGCTGCCTCGTCTCGATGTGGCCTCGCCGGCCGATCGGCCGCCGTATTGCATCACGCTCGAAACCCTGATGGCCTTTGCCGCCCGCGTGAAGGCGCACGTCGCGCGTTGCCCGAGCTCGAATTACGCGCCGGCCCTCGCCGATTGGGACAAGATGCAGGCCGGCTACGCCAAGCTGTTCAACCGCTACCGGTGTAGGCGGACGCGATAACCCGCCGGTGATCGCCTCGGCTTTGCGGGAAGCGGCCCCCGACTATTCAGCGGCGATCCAACATGGCGTTAGTCCCGCGCCGCCGCGGGCTGGCCGACCGTTGCCAGCGAGGTTGTCGATTTCGGCGGCGGGCTTCCGCCGGCCTCGCGCTCGAAGAGCGCGTCGGCGGTCGTGAGCTTCATGCGGCGGAGTTCGTCGGCGGAGAGCCGATACAACGGCTCCCAGGGCGGTATCCGCAATGCGGTCTCCAGCAGCTCGCCACTGCCGCCCATCTCAATGGTGTACTGCACGAGCCGGCCGATGTCGCGTTGCACGATGTTGAGCTCCTCGGCCGAATAGTTCGATTCCAGCGCCTGCTTGCGCTTCTTGCCGAGCCAGATTTGATGCACGAGCACGTGCGCCTGCGGCGGGACGTAGCGGCGCGCGCCGGCGAGCAGCAGGAAGGCGCACATCGATTCACAGTTGCCGTCGGGCGACAGCGTCGCGCGACGATCGCCGTTGGCGGCCGGCGGCAGCGGCGTCGTCTTGCCGATGGTGGTCACCATGTCGAGATTTCGAATCGCACGGCCGAGCGCGAGCGTCCCCAACACCGAACCGCCGTCGGAATCCAGCACCAGGACCGCTCCTCGCGCATTGGGATCTTTCGCGAAGGCCTCGAAGTCGCGCGGGGTGTCGGCAGTGAGGTAACCCACCGCGGAAATCCAGACGCGGCAGTTGGCTCCGCATGCCTGGGCAGGTCCCTCGCGCCTCCATTCGAAGCGCATCGGGCCGCTGCCGCTGTCTTCCTGGGGTGTGGGTGGTGCGGAGAATGCGTGGACGATGCCACAAGCAAGCGCGAATGCGCTCCAAAGGAACCGCAGCATGCTGACCCTCATGAATGGCGCCTCGCGCGACGCTTCTTGGTCGACGTCGGTCGAAGACACCCAGTGTCCCTGAGTTTGCCGGTCTGTTTTAGAGGTGACGGAGATTCGGGTCTAGTCCGAAAACGCGCTCAACAGCGGCCAATGTTCCCGTAGAGCGCATGACCTGCCGGGCGGGCATCATTATCTTACGGGGGTACAAAGATACGGGTTTGGGGCTCGTTCATGGAACTCCAATGAGCCGGCAGGGCCGTTTGAGCGCTCTTCTGGGCCATTTTGGCGCCGGCCCGGGCCTTTTCGCGCGGGGACTGATCAAGGTTTACCGGCATTCTGTTTCCGCGCTGACCGGCTTTCATTGCCGGCATCTGCCGACTTGCTCCACTTACGCCGACGAGGCGATCGGACGCTTCGGCCTGTGGGCGGGCGGGTGGATGACGCTGGCGCGGCTTTCACGCTGTCATCCGTTTGGGACCTCCGGGCTCGATTTCGTTCCGCCCTCGCTGCCGGGTCACGCGCGCTGGTATCTACCTTGGCGCTACGGCCGTTGGCGCGGCACCAACGCCGGGGTCGAGCTTGCGCCGCCGCCCGGCTGAGACCGGGCGTTCTCCTTCCCTGCCAAGCAGCCCACTGCGTTGCGCGGTTTATGCGCATCGTATAATCGTGATTTTGCTTTGCCGCCTCGCTCCGCGCGGCGGCGTCGCCCGGACCGACGCGGAGACCGTCCGGCCACGCTTACCTGCATTCGTAGGCAGCGAGTGAGCAACAGGAGCAAACGATGGTCGCGCTGACCTTCCCCGATGGCGCGCGGCGAGAGTATCCGAAGGGGTCAACCGGTCTCGACATTGCCAAGAAAATCTCGCCGTCGCTCGCCAAACGCACGGTCGCCATGGCGCTCGACGGCGTGCGCGCGGATTTGAACGATCCGATCGAGCGCGACGCTAAGATCGAGTTCCTCACCCGCGAAGATCCGCGCGCGCTGGAGCTGATCCGGCACGACGCCGCGCACGTGCTCGCCGAAGCGGTGCAGACGCTGTGGCCCGGGACCCAGGTCACCATCGGCCCCGTCATCGAGAATGGCTTTTACTACGACTTCTTCCGCAACCAACCGTTCACGCCGGAGGATTTCGACGCCATCGAAAAGAAGATGCGCGAGATCATCGTCCGCGACAAACCCTTCACAAAAGAAATTTGGCCCCGCGACCAAGCCAAACGCGTGTTCCGGGACAAGGGCGAGCTGTTCAAGGTGGAGCTCATCGACGCCATCCCCGAAGATCAGGAGATCAAGATCTACAAGCAGGGCGACTGGTTCGACCTCTGCCGCGGGCCGCATTTGACCTCGACCGGCAAGGTCGGAAACGCTTTCAAGCTGATGAAGGTCGCGGGCGCCTATTGGCGGGGCGACTCCAACCGCGAAATGCTCAGCCGCATCTACGGCACCGCCTTCGCCAAGCAAGAGGAGCTCGACGCCTACCTCAAGCAGATCGAAGAGGCGGAAAAGCGCGATCATCGCCGGCTCGGCCGCGAGATGGACCTGTTTCACTTCCAGGAAGAGGCGCCGGGCTCCGTGTTCTGGCATCCGAAGGGTTGGACGCTTTATCAGATCCTCGAAGGCTATATCCGCCGCCGCCAGGCCGCTGCCGCCTATGTGGAGGTCAACTCGCCGCAGCTCATGGATTCCTCGCTCTGGGTCGCCTCGGGACACATGGCGACCTTCCGCGAAAACATGTTCCTGACCCAGCCGCGCGAAGACGACGAGCGCACCTTCGTCGTCAAGCCGATGAACTGCCCGGGTCACATTCAAATCTTCAAAAACGGCCTGAAGTCCTACCGCGACCTGCCCTTCAAGCTTGCGGAATTCGGCAAGGTGCACCGTTTCGAACCCTCGGGCGCGCTGCACGGGCTCATGCGCGTGCGCGCGTTCACGCAGGACGATGCGCATGTGTTCATCACAGAAGGGCAGATTGCAGCCGAAGCGCTCGCCATGAACGACCTGATCCTCTCGATCTACGAAGACTTCGGCTTTGCCGATGTCACGATCAAATTCTCCGATCGCCCGGACAAGCGCATCGGCGAGGACGCGGTGTGGGACCGATCGGAGGCCGCACTCATGCAGGCGTTGAAGACCTCCGGCCGGCCCTGGACGCTCAACAAGGGCGAAGGCGCTTTCTACGGGCCCAAGCTCGAATACGTATTGCGTGACGCCATCGGCCGCGATTGGCAGTGCGGCACGGTGCAAGTCGATCTCAACATGCCCGGCCGCCTCGGGGCCTTTTACATCGACGAGCATTCGAACAAAGTGACGCCGGTGATGCTCCACCGTGCGATGTTCGGCTCGCTCGAGCGCTTCATCGGCATTCTCATCGAACACCACGGCGGCCATCTGCCGCTGTGGTTATCGCCGCTGCAGGCGGTTGTCGCCACCATCACCGACGATGCCGATGCTTATGCGCGCGACGTGATCGCCGCCGCGCAACAACTGGGGCTGCGCGTCGAAGGCGATCTGCGCAACGCGAAGATCAATTACAAGGTGCGCGAGCACTCCCTTGCCAAGGTGCCGGCGCTGCTGGTGGTGGGCCGAAAGGAAGCAGCCGACCGCACGGTCTCCATCCGCCGCCTCGGCAAGGAGGGCCAGAGCGTGCTGGCGCTCGACGCCGCGCTGCGAAGCCTCGCTGAGGAAGCGGTGGCGCCGGATATGCGAAGCATAAAGCAGGCGGCGTGACCCGCCCTGCTCGGCGTCTCGCCGATTTCAACAATTCCGATCGCGCCGGGATCGTTGCTGCGATCGCGAGACGCTGCGACGGCCACAGCCCCAGCGCAACAGCGGCCTCTCCGGTGGGGCAGGCGGCATGAAACGGTCGAGCGGCGACGGCGTGAAGCGGTAGCGCTCCCGGCCGGGCTGATCGCCCGGTGGCACGAGCGGCGCCGCGTTGGCTGCGGGAATGCCGGCCACCAGCACGGTCACGGCGATCCGGCGCAGCTAGCTCATGGAATCTTTTGCCTCATGTCGCGCGACCCTGCGGCCGCACGTGGTCCGACGCCAGCGGCGGGTCGCGAGGTCGGCGCCTGCGCTCCAGAAAAAAATCCGACCCCGTCAACGGGCGATGATTTCGACCTCGCTGTCCACGCCGTTGACAACACGGAAATCGCCCTCGTAGGTCCTGTTATCGTTCCGTGCGATGGCGCGATATTCCCCCTCCGCCAGGATCACGCGCGGAAAGGCGCCGATCGATTCCTTGATCACGTCGCCGCCGGGCGTGAGCACCGACCATTGGGTATTGGCGCGCGCGTCCCCACCACGCTCGTTCACGAGCTTGAGCGTGATGATCGCGGCGCGATGGGTGATCGTGGCGTCGGTCAACTTGGCGACCTCCACGCGGATGTCCGAGCGCACCGTTGCATTGGCGTCGCCGTAGTTCGAGACAATGTGGTAAGCCCCCTCCGGCAGCAAGACGATGTCGCCGGTCATGATCGCGGTGGCAATCGGCCGCTTATCGCCCGGCTCGAACTGGCTACCTTTGTAAAGGTCGAACGAAATCTGGCCCTGCGGGATGCGCGCATCGCCGACCCGGCCTTCGATGCGCAGTCCGCCGGCGGGGATTTCGAACACGTCCTTCATGGTCTCGGCGCGCACCTGCACGGCCTTAGTGACGCTGGCCAGCCCGAACCCGGCGCTGACAATGTAAGGCCCGGGCGGCAAGACGAACGTCGGCGCCGGTCCCTTCTCCTCTTTGACCAGCCGCGGCAGGCCGTCCTGTTCGGTGCGATAGACCCGCCAATGCAATCCGCTGTTGATCGCCGGCAGATCGCGGCCGAACCGCGCACTGACTGCAAGCGCTCCCTGTCCGGCTGGGACGGGCGGCGCGGCGAGCGCATTTGGCACGGCATGAGCCTGTACGGCCGGGTTCGTCGTGCCCGGCAACGATTGCAGCATCGGTCCTTTGGACGCTGCAGACGGCGCCAGATTGCCGCTCGGAGGAATGAGGCTTTGCGCCGGGCCGGGCGCAACCGACGGTACGTCCAGCGGCGGCCGGGGCGCGAATGAACTATCCGAGCCACTGAAGAACTGCGCGCCGGCTCCGGCGGGAAGCGCCGCGAGCCATATGCCGGCGGCCACAACGAGTTGGCCCCCCTTGCGGGTTCTCGTCCCCCCGATGCCCATGGGCCGCGGTTTTCGGCCGCAATAGCGGCAAATTCAAGCCATTGGCAGGCGGTTTGTCACCATTGCGGCGCTTGTGCTACGCGCAACTGTTGCCCGCCGGCCGCGCAAGTTGCGGCCGTTTTCAGGGGCGCAAATCTTCCCCGCCCGTGCGCGGATCAAGCCATGACCGACGCTCTCGAACTGCTCAAAACGCGCCGCTCCATCAAGCCGGTCGAACTCGCCGGCCCCGCTCCCTCCAGCGCCGAGATTGCGACGTTGCTCACGATTGCATCGCGCGTTCCCGACCACGGCAAGCTCGTGCCCTGGCGGTTCATTATATTCGAGGGCGCCGCCAGACTAGCTGCCGGCGATGCCATCGCCGCCGCGTTCTGCGCCAGACGCCCGCAGGCGAAGCCGGAGCACATTGAAGCCGAACGCGCGCGTTTGGCGCGCGCCCCACTTGTGATCGCGGTAGTGAGTCGTGCCGCCCCACATGTGAAGATTCCCGAGTGGGAACAGGTGCTCTCGGCGGGCGCCGCCGCCATGAGCCTCGTGCTCGCCGCCCACGCCCTTGGCTATGCTGCGAGTTGGATCACGGAATGGTACGCCTATGACCGAGGCGTGCTCGCTGCGCTCGGCCTCAACGATAACGAGCGCATCGCCGGATTCGTGCATATCGGCCGGCCGAGCACCCCGCCTGAGGACAGGCCGCGCCCGCCGCTCGATGCGATCGCCACTCGCTTCGGAAGCGGCTAGCTGCCGATTTGCCGCCCTGTCGGCAACGAAGTTGCGGTGAATTTATCCGTCGGGGCGCGCCCGCACAGGCCCAGCCCGGCTCAAATTTTGCGCTGCATTAATTCCGTATAAACTGCCTAACCGCTGACAATTTCTTACTTTTTCGCAAGGAACTTTCACGTCAACTTCAAAATATTGTGCATTGCACATGGAGGGCGGGGTTACAAATATCGCCCGCGCAAGGCGATCAATCAAATGACCCGGTAGGAGAAAACCATGAAGATGCTAGTTGCTACCGTCATCCTCGCGATGGCTGCCGCTTCGCCCGCTCTGGCGCAACGCGCCCAATCGGCGCCGCAGCAGGGCTATCAGTCCCAGCAAAACGGCTATTACAACGGCTACCCTCTGCAGGAGTGGTACCGAACCGACGAGTGGTAAGCTTCGCTGCGGATTAGAAATGCGAAGGGGCGGACGACTGTCCGCCCCTTTTGCAGTTTACGGCACCGCCCTGCACGGCTCATGCCGTCATGGCAACACATCGAGCTGAGCAGACAAGAGCTGGCGGAGACGGAGGGATTCGAACCCTCGATACGGCTTTAGACCGTATAACGGTTTAGCAAACCGCCGCCTTCAGCCACTCGGCCACGTCTCCAATATGAATTTGCCTATCGGCCACCTCGGGACCGGTCAAGGACTTGGTGGCAGTGCCGGGCCAAAATCGGCTCGAACACGAGCTTCAATCATGGGTGCTCGCAGCCGGAATTAGCGCCCGCGCTGATTGAACAGAACCGCGCGTACTTTTGGATCTGTCATGTCGACGTGAAACGCCGCTTCGACCTTCACGGACAGGCCCCGCTTGACCGCGGGACGCGCCAGTACGGTTTTGAGCCAGCGCCTGACGTTTGGAAACCGGCTCAGGTCGTGGCCGTGACGCTCCGCCCGGCTCGCCCAACCGATGCAAGCGATATCGGCGATGGAATACTTGCGAGCGAGGAACTCGCGGTCCTCGAGCCGCCTGTCCATGACGCCGTAAAGCCGGCTCATCTCGTTGCTGAAGCGTTCGATGGCGTAAGCCAGTTTTTCCGGCGCATAATGCCAGAAGTGATTGGCCTCGCCTGCCTTGGGGCCGAGATTGGCCATCTGCCAGAACAGCCACTGGTCGACTTCGACGCGACTGCGCTCGTCCTGGGGATAGAATTTTCCGGTCTTGCGGCCGAGATACTGCAGGATGGCGCCGGACTCGAAGATCGAGATCGGCTTGCCGCCTGGGCCGTCGTGGTCAACGATCGCCGGCATGCGGTTGTTGGGAGAGATTGCCAGGAATTGCGGCTTGAACTGATCGCCCTTGGAGATGTCGACCGGGATCATCGTATAAGCAAGCGCGCACTCCTCGAGCATGATCGTGATTTTCCAGCCGTTTGGCGTCGGCCAGTAATAGAGATCAATCGGCTTCTTGCCGCCCCCGCCTCGGGTTGAGGATGTTTGCGCTGTTCGCGCAAGCCTGTTGCGGCTCGATTTCGCAGCGGTGCGGGCCATGCGGCTCTCTCAGGCGAGGATGCCCCCGCCGTTTACGTCCGCCGCCGCAAAACCGCAATCAGTCCAGCCTCATGCGAGCAAAGCCGCATCGGCCGCTCCGCTCGAACATATCGAGGGCGTCGACTGGGCCGGCAACGTCGAAATGCGATGCGCTCACCGCTCTTCGACTCGCGCCGGCCCGTTTGACGCAGTCATCGACGTCGTTCGAAGTCGAAGACTGATGCGCGGCGCGCGCTTACTTCTTCTTCCGGCGCTTGGTCTTCTTTGCGCCCTTCTTCGCTGCCTTCGCCGTCTTCCTTCGTTTCTTCGCCATGCTGCCCTCCTAGCCTGAGTGAGTGGCGATGTCGTCCAGTGCCCGCGGGGATCGCGAACACTGCATTGGGATTACTACAGCGCGATAAAAAAACCAGTGTTTTTGCGTGATGCAGCGCGCCCGAGCGCGCATCCACGCTCGATCGTGGCTGTTGCCGAGCGCAGACAGCGCGTATCACTCGCGCACCGCGCAACCGCGCAGCGGCGCGCATCATATTTTTTCGATTGCTTGAAAATACCGATGGCACAAGGGTTTCCGCGGTGCGGTGATTTTCGCGCGATTGCATCGAATGCAGCAAACACGGAGCACGCGTGCGCCGAGCAACGCCTCGCAACCCCGCGTTAAGCATACCGAACAACTTGTGCAAAAAATCTTTCGTCAAGCCGCCTGAAAACCAGCTTCCGAGCGCCCGATCCAGGGCGAATCGAGCGAATCGGCAGGCAAAGTGATTCGCTCAAACCGGCAAAGCGCGGACACCGAGTAGACGGATGCATGGCGAAATGCATTGTCGCGCTCTCGCCGGATGTCGATGCGGTCGACGTCGCGCTTCAGAGTCCGAGCTTGCTTTTGAGCAACTCGTTCACCGCCTTCGGATTGGCCTTGCCGCCGGACGCCTTCATCACCTGACCGACGAACCAACCGATCAGGGCGGGCTTCGCTTTTGCTTGCTGCACCTTGTCCGGGTTCTTGGCGATGATGTCGTCAATGACCGGTTCGATCGCGGCGAGATCGGTCACTTGTGTCATGCCGCGCGCCTCCACGATGGCCCGCGGGTCGCCGCCCTCGCGCCAACAGATCTCGAATAAATCCTTGGCGATCTTGCCGGAAATGGTGCCGGCCGAGATCAGGTCGAGGATCGCACCGAGCTGCGAGGCTGACACTGGCGAGGCGGCGATGTCCTTGCCCTCTTCGTTGAGCCGACCCGCGAGCTCGTTGATCACCCAGTTGGCGGCGGCCTTCGCGTCGCGGTCCTTCGCAACCCCTTCGAAGAAATCGGCGGTCTCCCGCTCCGCAACGAGAACGCCTGCATCGTACCCGGAGAGGCCGTAATCGCGCATGAAGCGCGCCTGTTTCTTGTCCGGCAATTCCGGAAGATGCGCCTTTTGATCCTCGACATAGTCGGCCGTCAATTCGAGCGGCAAAAGATCGGGATCGGGGAAATAACGGTAATCATGCGCCTCCTCTTTGTTGCGCATGGAGCGGGTTTCGCCTTTGGCCGGATCGAACAACCGCGTCTCCTGCTCGATCTCGCCGCCATCCTCGAGAATGTCGATCTGACGCCGGGCCTCGTACTCGATCGCTTGCCCGATGAAGCGGATCGAGTTGAGGTTCTTGATCTCGCAGCGGGTGGCGAGGGGCGCACCGGGCTTGCGCACCGACACATTGACGTCGGCGCGCAGATTGCCCTTCTCCATGTCGCCGTCGCAGGTGCCGAGGTAGCGCAGAATGGCACGCAGCTTCGCCACGTACGCCTTGGCATCCTCGGAGGAGCGCATATCCGGCTTCGATACGATTTCCATCAGCGCCACGCCCGCCCGGTTGAGGTCGACGAGCGACATGCTGGAGTGACGGTCATGCAGCGACTTGCCGGCGTCCTGCTCGAGATGCAGCCGCTCGATGCCGACCCTCACAGTCTCACCGTCCGACAAATCGACGACCACCTCGCCTTCCCCGACGAGGGGCGATTTGTACTGGCTGATCTGATAGCCCTGCGGGAGGTCGGGATAAAAATAGTTCTTGCGGTCGAACACCGACTTCAAGTTGATCCGCGCCTTGAGCCCGAGGCCGGTGCGCACCGCCTGCTTGATGCACTCCTCATTGATGACCGGCAGCATGCCGGGCATGCCCGCATCGACGAGCGAGACGTGCGAATTGGGCTCGCCACCGAACGCTGTCGAGGCGCCGGAAAAGAGTTTCGATTGTGAGGTCACCTGGGCATGGACCTCCATGCCGATCACGACCTCCCAATCGCCAGTCCTGCCTTTGATGAATTTGGATTTCATCGGCGGACCGTCAACACATGTCACCACACCGTTATACCCACGCCTGTTAGCGGGCATGCGGTCTGTTAAACGCTTCGGCGCCGCGCCACAAGGCTGCCGCAATTCCGCGGCGCGCGCGCGCCGGAACCTCCAACCCGGCACAGGCGTTGGGTTTTGCGTGCGAATGATCGGAGTCGGCGATGAACGACAATAGGACCCCGACCGGGACGCTCGGCGCCATCCTGGGGGCGCTGATTGCTGTCGCACTCGCGATATTCCTGCTCAGCGGCGGCGAGCACGTTGGCAAAAAGACCGTCAACAGCGATGCCGATCTACCGCCGATCGCGGAGGGGAAGGGCAAATAATAGAGCTCGCAACCATGCGCAGGCGTGACGTGCGGACGATTGTCCGGCCCGGCCGGCGGCTGTAGCCTCTCCTGAACAAGTCGAGACGCGCGGAGTAAGCGCGCGCCGCTTCGCTCCGGATAACGGACGCGAAGGGGAGGAGGTTACGCCATGCTCACGCGCCGCCGTTTTGCCGGGCTAGTTGCCGCGTCTGCACTGACCTCGCTCGCGTCCTCGGGCCTGGCGCAAGCATGGCCCACGCGTCACGTGCGCCTCATCGTTCCGTTCGTACCCGGCGGCGCTGCCGACGTGATCGCCCGCGTGATGGCCAACCGACTCGCCGAGGCGTGGGGGCAACAGGTGGTGGTGGAGAACCGCGGCGGCGCCGGCTCTAATATCGGCGCTCAGGCCGCGGCCCAGTCCGATCCCGACGGCTACACGCTTTACATCACGTCGGTGCCCCACGCGACCAATCGCTTTCTCTACGCATCCCTCAACTACGATCCAGTCGCGGACTTCGCGCCGATCACACTGATCTGCACGCAGTCGAATATCATGGTGGTTCCAAATTCCTCGCCTGCGAAATCGGTGCTCGAGTTCATCGCGCACGCCAAAGCCAATGCGGGAAAGACCAGCTACGGTTCCGGCGGGATCGGCACCTCCGTGCACCTCTCCGGCGAGCTGTTCAAGCGCATGGCCGGCATCGAGATGACGCATGTGCCCTATCGTGGCGCGGCGCCGGCCTTGCAGGACGTCATCGCCGGTCGGCTTGACGTCATCTTCGACAACATCACAGCGGGCTTGCCGCAGGTGAAGAATGGCGCGGCGCGCGGATTGGCGGTCACCGCGGCAAGTCGCGTGCCGGTCGCGGCGCAGCTGCCGACCATCGCGGAAGCCGGCGTGTCGGGCTTTGACGTCTCCACGTGGTTTGCCTTGTTCGCGCCGGCCAAGACGCCGCGTGACATCATCGGCCGGATCAACGCCGACGCGGCCGCAGCGCTCACCCATCCGATGGTGAAGGCGCGGCTCGAGCAGTTCGGCGCGACGCTGGTCGGCTCGAGCCCGGCGGAGCTTGCCGCATTTCTCAAGGCGGAAATGGACAAATGGGGCCCGCTCATTCGCGAAGCGAAAATCAAGGTCGACGAGTGACATGGAGGCGCAAACCGCAACGGATCGACCGGCGCGCCCTTCTCGTGCTGGCGGGCTCGGGTGTGCTCGCGCCAGTCCTGAGCCGCCGAACCGCCGGGGCAGAGACGGCGCAAGGTTGGCCGAGCCGCTTCGTTAGACTCGTCGTGCCTTTCCCACCGGGCGGCGGAACCGACAACATCGCACGCGTCGTCGCCGGCAAGCTGTCCGACATCTGGGGCCAGCAGGTGGTCGTCGAGAACCGCGGTGGCGGCGCCACGAACATCGGAACTGAGAGCGTCGTGCGTGCCGATCCCGACGGCTACACCATGTTGCTGCAATCGATGCCGCTCGCGGTGAACCGATTCCTGTTTCCCTCGCTCAGTTACGATGCGATCAGCGATCTCGCGCCGGTGTCGCTCCTTTGCGAATATGCCAACATCATGGCGGTGCCGATGACATCGCCCGCCCACTCGGTCGCGGATTTCATCGCCTATGCCAAAACCAACAAAGGGAAGGTCACCTTCGCGTCCTCCGGTCATGGGACGTCGGTGCATCTCTCCGGCGAGCTGTTCAAGCGCATGGCCGGCATCGAGATGTTGCACGTTCCCTATCGCGGGGCAGGGCCTGCGCTCAACGACCTTCTGCCCGGACGTGTCGACGTGATGTTCAACAATATCGGCGCCGTGCTGCCTCTCATTCAGGGCGGCAAGCTGCGGGGCCTTGCGGTGACCACTGCCAAGCGCGCGCCGTCAATTCCGGAGCTGCCGCCGATTGCGCAGGCTGGCGTTCCGGGCTTCGACGTATCGTCATGGTATGCGTTCTTTGCGCCGGCCAAGACGGCGCCGGAGATCATTCACAAAATGCACGCTGACACGGTGACCGCGCTGGCCGATCCGCCGACCAAGCAGCGGCTCGAGCAACTCGGGGTGGTGGTGGTGGGCTCGACACCGGCCGGACTTGCGGCCTTCCTCAAGGCGGAGATGGAAAAGTGGGCGCCGGTCATCAAGGAAGCCGGGATCACCGTCCGCGACTGACCGCCCGCTCCCCCCGGTAGCGGCTGGCGCGCAGCTTGATCAATTTCAATCACCTTAAAGCGGGCTGAACCCCTACGCTTCAACTCTGCGCCTGTAGCAGATTTTCAGCGATCGCGTCCCACTCGGCGGCAAACGGCTTGCTCGACACCGGGCGTTGCGCGCGTCGGTACCAGTACCGAGCATTGTCCAGATCGCCCTCCACGCGATGCAAATAGGCGTGTACCCAGGCGCTCTCCTTGCCACCCTCGTCCATGACGATGTTGTGCGCCCTCTCCCAATTGTCCTTGCCGGCCCACCACAACGCCACCAGCGCCGGCCTGAGGCCGGCGGGCGGCTTGGTGCGTTCTAGCGACTCTTGGAACTGGAAGAAGTTCATCGCGCGAATGCGGTAGATTGGCCTTGCCGAAAATCGTTCAACACCGGTCCCGATCCGGTACATAAACGCATATTGTTGAGATACTACCACCACCGCTCCGGTGAAAATCGCCCGGCCGCTTGCTCGATAACGTTTGCCAGCGAGAACAGCGTCCCCTCCCCGAACGGGCGACCGATGAGCTGAAGCCCGAGCGGCAAGCCGTCGGCCGATAGGCCGCCCGGAACGGAAATTCCAGGCAAGCCCGCCAGGTTGACCGGTACCGTGAACACGTCGTTGAGATACATCTCAACCGGATCGCGCCCGCCCTTCTCGCCGACGGCGAAGGCAGCCGACGGCGTGGCCGGCGCCAGCATGGCATCAACGCCTGCGGCAAAGACCTGCTCGAAATCGCGCTTGATCAGCGTGCGGACCTTTTGCGCGCGCAAGTAATAGGCGTCGTAATAGCCGGCCGAGAGTACGTAGGTGCCGATCATGATGCGGCGGCGCACCTCCTTGCCGAAGCCGGCCGCACGCGTGTTCTGGTACATGTGGGCGACATCGCGGCCCGGTACGCGCAGGCCGTAGCGCACGCCGTCGTAGCGAGCGAGATTGGAGGATGCCTCCGCCGGCGCCACGATGTAGTAGGCCGGCAACGCATATTTGGTGTGCGGCAGCGAGACCGTGACGATCTCGGCGCCGGCGGCGGCGAGCCACTGCGCGCCGAGTTCCCACAGCTTCTCGATCTCGGTCGCCATGCCCTCGACGCGGTATTCCTTCGGAAGGCCGATCTTCATTCCTTTAATCGACCTGCCGACGGCCGCTTCATAGTCCGGAACGGGCAGATCAACCGATGTCGTGTCCTTGGGATCGTGCCCCGCCATCGAGGTGAGCAGGATCGCGGCATCGCGCACCGTGCGTGCGAACGGCCCGGCCTGATCGAGCGATGACGCAAACGCCACGATGCCCCACCGCGAGCAGCGGCCATAGGTGGGCTTGATGCCGACGATGCCGGTGAAAGCCGCGGGCTGGCGGATGGACCCGCCGGTATCGGTTCCCGTTGCGCCGAGGCACAGCTGAGCCGCCACGGCCGCCGCCGAGCCGCCCGAAGAGCCGCCTGGCACGAGCGGCGTATTCGCGGCCCTTCGGCGCCAGGGCGAGATCGCCGGTCCGAAAAACGAGCTCTCGTTCGAAGAGCCCATCGCGAACTCGTCGTTGTTGAGCTTGCCCAGCATCACCGCGCCGTCGCGCCAGAGATGGGCGCTCACGGTCGACTCGTAGGTCGGCAGGAAATTGTCGAGGATGCGCGAGCAGGCCGTGGTGCGCACGTCCTTGGTCGCGAACATATCCTTGACGCCGAGCGCGAGTCCTTCGAGCGGCCGCGCATCACCGGCGGCAAGCCGCGCATCGGCCGCATGCGCCATGGCGCGTGCCCGATCCGGTGTCTCCAGCACATAAGCGTTGAGCGCGCGTGCCTTTTCGATGGCGGTAAGGTGCGCCTCGGCAAGCTCGGCGGCCGAGAATTCTCGGCGGCGAAGGCGATCGCGTGCGTCGGCAAGGGTCAGCGACGTGAGGTCGGTCACGGCTCGAGATGATCCTGCTCAGCCTCTCAAGTTGCGCGGGTCTCGCTGCGTTCGCCAAGCAATGGTGGAAAAGCCGCGGCGCGGCTTATTCCACCACCTTCGGTACGACGAAGAAATGTTCCTCCGCCGCCGGCGCATTCTTGAGGATGGCGTCGGGAATGCCCCCGTCGGTGACGATGTCAGGCCGCTTCTTCATCTCCATGGGAATGACCGAGGTCATCGGCTCGACACCTTCTACATCGACCTGCGACAACTGCTCGACGAAGGCGAGAATGGCGTTGAGCTCGCCTCGCAGGTGCTCGATCTCGTCCTCGGCAACAGCAATGCGCGCAAGCTGCGCGATGCGGCGAACGGTATCGGGATCGACCGACATGGAATGCTCCTGGAGTCGACCAAAGTCGGCGAGCCTATAGCAGAGCGGCCGCGGTGGCGCCAATGCTGCGCACGCGACTATTGCGTGGACGCGCGGAAGCGTCGATATAGCTGTCATGGACGCACCAAACCCTTCCAGCATCCCAACCTTCGCCAACCGCACCCCGCTCCATATCGGCGCGGTCGGGCTCAAGGTGCGCGACATCGAAGCCGTATCGCGCTTCTACCGTGACGTACTCGGGCTCGGTGTCCTCGATCGCGGGAACGACCGCACCGCGCTCGGCGCCGGTGGGATGCCCGTTGTTCACCTCGAGCATCGCCGCGACGCTGCGCCCGACGATCAACGCGAGGCGGGCCTCTATCACACCGCCTTCCTCATGCCGACGCGGGGCGATCTCGCGCGTTGGATTCTGCACGTCGCGCGGAACAAGGTGGCCCTCACGGGCGCATCCGACCATGCGGTGAGCGAGGCATTCTACCTCGACGACCCGGAAGGAAACGGCGTCGAGGTCTACTGCGACCGCCCGGCGAAGACTTGGCAATGGACCGGGAGCGATCTGAAGATCACCACCGATCCGCTCGACGTCGAGAGTATCCTGCGGGAGGTCGCGCCCGGCGCGACCTATCCGAGCGCACCGGACGGCCTGCGCATCGGCCACGTGCATCTTCGCGTCGGCGATGTCGCGCGCGCGGAGGCCTTCTATCGCGACGCGCTCGGGCTCGATGTCACCCGGCGCCGCCACGGCGCGACCTTCATGTCATCGGGGCGTTATCATCACCACATCGCCGCCAATGTCTGGCACAGCGCTGGCGCCGGCGAGCGCAACGAAAACCGCGCCGGCCTGTCTTGGGTCTCGCTCGAGACCGCCGATCCCGCGGCATTCGACGCGGCAAAGGCGCGGCTCGCACAAGTCGGAGCGGAGCTCGCGGTCACGTCCGCCGCCATCGCGACCGCCGACCCTTGGGGTACGCGCCTGCGCATTACCCGCGGCTAATCCGGCCTCGGTCCGGCGAGTGCCCGCATGTGCTCCTCCGCACAACGCTCCCTGATCTCGTAGCCTATTCAGTCACGTTGCTGTTTCGAAGGTATGGCTAGCATTGGGGAAAGGCGAGCTAAGGCCACCATGCGCACGGGCCAGTTAGCCAAACCTTCACATGCCGACCGCTTGCTCTAACTCTGAGCCCACACAGCGGCCGGCCGCGATTTATGCCAAAATTTCCTCGGCTCGTGCTAGCGTTACGACTTAGACGTCAAATTATCGGTCACTGCAAAGGAGATGATCATGCCGACCGTCACGGCGGTCGAGCCGGAACAACATGCGAGATTTCTGCCGGCGCCGCGGGCGCGGATCGGAATGATCATTCCCTCGGTCAACAGCATGACCGAGCCGCAATTCAACCGTTTTGCGCCGCCCGGTCTCGGGGTGCACGTCGCGCGCGCCCGCGTTGCCGGCGAATGGAAGCGCCCGCTCGCGGCCATGGCCGAAGAGATCGCCGCCGCAGCAAAGCTGCTCGCCGATGTGGCACCTGATCTCATCGTGTTTCACTGCACCGACACCTCGATGACGCAGGGGCCGCAGGGCGAAGGCCGTATTCTAGACATTGTTCAGGACGCAACAGGCATCGAGGCGGTGGCCACAAGCCGCCTGGTGCTGGAAGCATTGCAGGCACTCGGCTTGCGCAGCCTCCTCTTGCTCAGCCCTTACAGGAGCAACCAAGCCGTGATCGACTATCTCGGCGCGACCGGATTTACCGTGGTCCATGACGTGGCTCTTGGCCTCAAGCCGCTCGAATTCGCCGCGGTCACCCCGCCCGAATGGGCGCAGCTCGCACGCAGACACGACCGGGCGAAGGCCGACGGCATTTTCCTGAGCTGTACCAATACGACCCAGGTCGAGGCGATCGAGGATATCGAGCGCGCGCTCGACAAGCCCGTCGTCAACAGCAACCAGGCGGTGCTATGGGGCTGCGTCAAGCGGCTCAAATCGGCGCTTGCTCCTTTGCCTGCGATGCCGCGCCTCGGCCGTTTGATGCGGCACATGGATGCGTAACAAGCGATCAGCAAAGGCCGAAACCATGAAGGCACGTCTTACCGGTGCCGCGGCATGTCTCATGCTTTTCGTTTCGATTGCAGCCGCGCAGACCTACCCGACGCGCCAGATCACGCTCGTGGTTCCCTTCGCCCCCGGCGGGCCCGCCGATTTTCTCGGGCGCCTCATCGGCCAGAAGATGAGCGAAGACCTGGGCCAGCAAATCGTCGTCGACAATCGGCCGGGGGCCAACACCATCATCGGTGCCCAGGCTGTCGCCAAGGCAGCGCCCGACGGCTACACGCTGCTGATGGCGATCGACGGCACGCTGGTCATGAATCCGTTCCTTTACAGCAAGCTCGCCTACGATCCATTCAAAGATTTTGCGCCAATCTCGCTGATCGCGCTGGTCCCCTCGGCGCTGGTTGGGAACATCAAGATCCCGGTCGAGTCGATCCGGGAGCTCGTCGATCAGGAGAAGGCCAAGCCGGGCACCTTCCAGATCGGGATCAGCACACCGACATCGCAGGTCAATGTCGGGCTCCTCAACATGATGGCCGGGACCAATTTCACCACCATTCCGTATCGCGGAGGGACGACGCAGATTACCGGCATTCTTGCCGGCGATATTCCGCTTGGCATGGAGAGCGTCAACGTGTCGCTGCCGCTATGGCGCGAGAAGAAGGTCAAGATTCTCGGCCTGGTGAACGCGCATCGCCTTTCGCTCGCTCCCGAGCTTCCAACTGTCGCGGAAACCTTCCCAGGCTACGATCTCGGCATCTGGCAGAGCATCGTCGCGCCTGCGGACACACCGCGCGAGGTCGTGAACAAACTGCATGGGTCGATCAGAAAGGTCTTGGCAGTACCCGAGGTCCGCGAAAAGCTGGCCAACGCCGGCATCGAGCCGGCCAGCAGCAATACGCCGGAGGAATTCGCCGCCTTCATCCGCTCCCAGGCCGACACCCGGGCCAAGGTCATCCAGGCGGTCGGAATGAAACTCGACTGACACCCGCCATGCGCACGGCGCCTCGCATCCTCATCGCAACTGTCGCTATCGCGCTGACGCTCGGTCCCGCGCGGGCACAAGCAACGCCCGAGGCGGACGCAAAGGGTTATCCCAACCGCGCGATCCGCATCATCGTGCCGTTCCCTCCGGGCGGGCCGGCGGACACCATCACACGCCTCGTCGGGCAGCGCATGAGCGAAGATTGGGGCCAACCTGTCGTGATCGAAAACCGCGCCGGCGGCAATACCGCGATTGGCGCGCAAGCGGCGGCGCGTGCGGCAGCCGACGGTTACACGCTGCTCGCGGCGATGGATACCACCATGGTCATCAATCCGCTGGTGGCGCCCAATCTGCCCTACGACCCGCTCAAGGATTTCGTGCCGATCACGCTTCTGACCAAGACCATGTCGCTGGTGGTGGTGCGAAGCGATGGGCCCAACTCGGTCAAGGAGCTGATCGCCAAGGCAAAGGCCAATCCCGGAAAGCTCAATATGGGCGCCGGGACCATCACCTCGCGTCTCGGTGCGCTCCAGTTCGCCAAAGCGGCCGGGACCGATGTGCAGCTCGTTCCATTCAAGGGTAGCGCCGAAATAGGCCAAGCCGTGCTCGCGGGAACGGTGGATTTTGCGCTCGACAGCACCGGCACGAGTTTGCCGCTGATCCAAAGCGGCCATTACCGCGCGCTCGCAAAATACAGCAACCGGCCACTCCCCATCTTGCCCGACCTACCAAGCCTCAGCGTTGCGGCGGGGCTGCCCGGACTTGGTGAAAGCTCCACATGGATTGCGCTCGTCGCGCCGGCCGGGACGCCGGCCGCCATCCTCGACAAAGTCCATCGCGAGGTGGCGAGCATCTACAGCGACGTGGCCATGACCACCAAGCTGGAGCAAATAGGCATTCCGGCGCTGCGCAGCAGCTCGCCCGCCGAATTTGCTGCCTTTATTGGAAGCGAGACCGAGCGCTGGTCCAAGGTCCTCAAGGAGAGCGGCAACGTCAAATTGGACTGACGTCCGTCGCGCTGGACTGACGACCCTTAAGCTTCAACCGTCTAGTCGGGCGCTGCAGCTTCGCGCGGCCGGCTCCCGTCATGATCGTTTCTCGCGCAGCCCGGCGCGCTGCAGGCGCGGCAGAACCTCGTCGCAGAAGAACGGCAGCTCGTCGAGGTAATTGACGAGCGAGACGGCGACCCCTGTCAGCCCGGCTTTGCTGAGATCGATGAGCTGGTTCGCCACGTGGTCCGGGTCGCCCACGATCGGCAAGCCGCCCATGCCCTGCGCGTAGCCGCTGCGGATCTGCTGGAATTTTTCCGGCGGCGTGTTCTGCGCCGTGATGTTCTTGAGCGCGAGGATGTCATCGACCGCCCGCCAATCGGCACGCTCGACGATCGAGTAATGGAAATAGTCCTCGGCCTCCTTCTTGGTCGGCCTGCAAGTGGTGACGCCGACCGTATAGACGCCGAGTTCCCTGCCCTGCTGCTTGGCCTGATCTTTGGCGCTCGCAACCTTCTGCGCCGTTTCGTCAAGCGAGGTACGGGATGCCTGAAGGAAGAACGCGTCGCAGTTGCGAATGGCGAAGGCCTGTCCCACCGGGGACGCGCCCGCATTCATGATCAGCGGTCGCGAGCCGCCATAGGGCTTGGGCTTGCCGCGAATGCCCTTCATGCCGAGATATTTTCCGCGGAAATCGAAATCTTCCTTGTCCGACCAGATCATCCTGATGACATCGATCCATTCCTGCGCGTATTCATAGCGCGCTTCGTGGTCGCGCTGTTTGACGCCGAACATCGCGAATTCGCCCTCGTTCCAGCCGACCACGATGTTGAGTCCAAAACGGCCTTCGCCGATGTGGTCGGCGGTCACCATTTCCTTGGCCGCAATGATTGGATGAAATAGCGGCGCATGCACCGTTCCGAAGACGGTGACGCGCTTGGTCGAGGCGAGCAGGCCGGTCGCCCATGTGATGGTCTCGAGGGTTGCGCCCTGGTAGTCGCTGTCGCCGCCATAGCCCTTCCAGCGCCCAATCGGGAGGAGAAAGTCGATACCGGCGTCATCGGCCATCCGCGCGAGCTTGAGATTGTCCGGCCAACTCCCCGACCAGCGCTCGGGGACGAGTGTCACCGCCCGGCCCGACGAGCAGTTCGCCCCGAACAAGCCGATCTTGACCTTGTTCGCGTTGTACATCGCCATACGATCTTGCCGGGATGAAGCGGGAGCGAGCACGGTAGTCTCCTTCGGGAGCCGAGTGGAAATGAGGCTAGCGCATGGGCAGGGCATTTTGAATGGGAGGCCCGCGTTCGCCGATTGCCTTGCAATCGCTCAGCGATGAGAATTGCCAAAGAAAGGCTGTGTGCGAGAAGGATGGTCTGATGACCCTTCGTGCAATCGCGCTCGCTATTTCGGCGGCCTTGATGGTGGGAACCGCCGCCGCGCAAGAACGGCCCGAGGCTTTCCCCACGCGGCCGGTCAAAATCGTCGTCCCATTTCCGGCCGGCGGGCCAACCGACATCCTCGCGCGCGTGATCACCCAGCGGCTGAGCGAGGTCTGGGGTCAGCCGGTGGTTGTCGAAAATCAGCCCGGTGCCAACACCGCGATTGCCGCTGCGCGCGTCGCCAAAATGCCGCCCGACGGCTACACCCTACTGGCGGCAATGGATGTCACACTGGTGCTTAATCCGCTCGCGACCAGCAATCTTTCTTATGACCCGCTCAAGGATTTTGCGGCGATCACGCTCGCATCCAAGAACACGTCGCTCCTGAGCGTTCGCGCCGAGGATGGCCCGAAGACCGTGAAAGAGCTGATCGGGCGCGCCAAGGCAAATCCCGGCAAGCTCAACTATGGTGCGGGGATCATTACCACGCGGCTCGCCGGCTATCTGTTCAACCGCGAGGCCGGGCTCGACGTGCAATACATTCCGTTCAACGGTAGCGCGCCTACCGTCCAAGGTCTCCTGACCGGCGCCGTCGATTACATAATCGATGGCGCCGCCACCAGCCTTCCGCTCATCCACAGCGGCAAGTTACGCGCGCTCGCCAAGCTCAACAGCCGGCCATTGCCAGCCTTGCCGGAGGTGCGGCCGCTCGCGGTCGAAGCCGGTATCCCGGCGCTCGACGATATCTCGACCTGGATCGGGCTCGTGGCCCCTGCCGGCACCCCTCGCACGGTCATCGACAAGTTTCAGCATGAAGTCGTCAGGATGTACGCCGATCCCGTCATTGCCGAGAAGCTCGAGAGAGCGGGGATCAGTGCGGTCAGCAGCACGCCTGAAGAGTTCGAGGCTTTCGTCCGCAAAGAGCTGGACCGCTGGGGCCAATTGTTCAAGGACAGTGGAATCAGGCTGAATTGACGGGCGGCGCCGCTATTCCAAGTGCACACCGAAATCTTCTCGAAAGATGCGCTGCCCCTTCGGGGTGATCGCGACGGCGCGGGTCGCGGAGATGCGACGGATCCAGCCATTCTGGAAACTATGGGCGCAGATTGCTGCACCAACTGCGCCCGCCAAATGAGGTCGCCGCTCGCTCCAATCGAGGCACGGCCGGCAGAGGACGCGCGGGGCGCGCTTACCGCGCCGCGCCAACAACGCGTCAACGTCGATTCCCATTCGGTTGAGGAGCTGGATGCCGGCGTCGGTTACCAAACCGGCATCGCTCGCCAGCTCCGCGTAGCCACCCGCCACCAGAGCATCTGCGAGCGCAACGCCCAGACGGCCGGCAAGATGGTCGTAGCACGTCCGCGCCGTCCTGAGCGCTACGTCTCTCGGACCCACGAAGAGCGTTCGCTTACGGTCCAAGCCGGATGCCACTTGCATGATGCTTTCGATCATCTGCGCGACCGACTGCGACGCGAGGCGGTAGTAGCGATGCCGGCCTTGCTTCTCCAAGCTGAGAAGGCCGACCGCAGCCATACGCGTCAGGTGACCGCTTGCGGTCTGTGGTGTGACACGGCCGACCTGCGCCAGCTCTGAGGCTGTCAGCGCGCGCCCATCCATCAGCGCATGGAGCATGCCCGCACGTGCGGGCTCGCCCACAAGCGACGCCACCGTTGCAAACATCGCGTTGCTGGCCATTGCCGAACTCCAAGCTAGGGCATCCGCACCCTACACCTGTCCTCAACCTGATGCTTCGGTCATCACCGTAACGTGTCTCGCCGCATTGGAGCACAGTGCCCGGATGACGGCCACGCAGACGCTTGGCGGCACGTTCTACGGATGGCGGGTGGTGGGCGCTGCTTTCGTTCTCGCTGTCTTCGGTTGGGGGATGGGGTTCTATGGCCCGCCCGTCTATCTGAGCGTTATCCACGAGACAACGGGATGGCCACTGGCCCTGATATCGACGGCGGTAACCGCACATTTCCTCATCGGCGCCGCTGCAGGAGCCAATCTGCCGGCTCTTTACCGACGCTTTGGCGCTTCGGCGGTGACGAAGGCGGGCGCTGTCTCGCTCGCCGTCGGCACGCTCGGCTGGGCTATCGCGGACGCACGATGGCAACTGTTCGCGGCCGCGCTGCTCAGCGGAGCGGGTTGGGGCGCAATGAGTGCCGTAGCGGTCAATGCGATCGTATCCCCGTGGTTCGTGCGCGAACGACCCGCCGCGCTGGCAATGGCCTACAACGGCGGGAGTATTGGCGGCGTCATTTTCTCGCCGCTCTGGGTGGCCGCGATCGATCGCTTGGGATTTCCGATCGCTACAGTACTGATCGGCTCGGTCATGGCGGCCGTGATGTGGATTCTCGCCGAAAGACTCTTGTCCCGCACTCCGCAGCAGATGGGTGTGCCCCCCGACGGCAACGCGCCCGGCGCGCTCGCGGTCCGCCTCACTCGAGCAGCTGCGAAGCCGCACCCCGGATCGCTGCTTTGGAGCGATGTCGGGTTCCTGACGCTTGCCGCCGGAATGGCCTTGGGACTGTTCGCGCAGATCAGCTTGGTCGCGCATTTGTTCTCGCTCCTAGTCCCGGTACTGGGCGCGCAACAGGCGGGCATGGCGATGGCATTGGCGACGGCTTTGGCAATTGCCGGCCGTACGCTGGTTGGCTGGATCATGCCGCTTGGGGCCGACCGGCGGCTGGTAGCCTGTGCGAGTTGCGCCCTGCAGATGACCGGCTCCCTGGCGTTCATCGCTGCGGCGGGCTCGAGTGTTCCGTTGCTGTGCCTTGGCATCGCCTTGTTCGGCATCGGCTTCGGCAATTCGACGTCATTGCCGCCACTCATCGCGCAGGTCGAATTCGTCGACGAAGATGTTCCGCGGGTGGTTGCCCTCATCGTCGCGATCGCACAGGCCGCCTATGCGTTCGCACCGGCCGTCTTCGGTGTGATCAGGAGTCTTACGCCGCATGCCGAAGGCGCCACCTCCGGCGCGGCTCCATACCTGTTTGCCGCCGCCGCGCTTGCGCAAGGACTCGCTATCGCCGCCTTCGCGGCGGGTCGGCGCCGATGATCGATCACCGGCGTCCGGCATCCGCCATTGCTCATTCAGGAGCACATAGCCTAATGTTCCTACCCTCCGTCCTCATTCTTCTCCAACAGAGAACCATCCCGTCCCAGGGCCCCCATTCCCACGGAGCCTGCATGTCCAAGCCGAAAGTCTTGATCTTTGCCCCGCGCGAGGAACCGCCCGAGACCATCAAGGCGCTGGAGGGCCTGGGCTGCGAGCTCGTTTTCGGCGACTGCGCCTGGCAATTGCCCCGCAGCGCGCACGAAGACGCCGTGGTGGAAGCAGCGCGCGACGCGGTCGCGCTGATGGGCACGTCGATCCGTCACACGCCGATTAGCCGGCGCATCATGCAAGCCTCGCAGCGGCTGCGCATCGTCGCGAAATACACCGTCGGCGTCGACGACGTGGACACGGAAGCCGCGACCGATCTCGGCGTCATGGTCTGCCACGCGCCGACCGAATCGAACTGCTTCGGCGTTGCCGAAACCACCATCGCTTTCATGCTGTCGCTGCTGAAGAAGGTCGCGGAGCGCGACGCCGACGTGCGCGCGGGCAAATGGCGCACGGCGGACAATTTCGCCTATTACGTCGGCAGCCGAGTCTCGGATGGTTTTCCCGGTCAGACCATCGGCCTCGTCGGTCTCGGGCGCATCGGCACGCGAGTCGCCCAGCTGCTCGCTCCCTGGCGCGCGCGGATCATCGCTTATGATCCCTATGTGCCGCCCTCGCATTTTCTCACCCACGGCGTCACGGCGGTCGATTACCAGACGCTGCTGCGCGAGTCGGACGTCGTCTCCTTCCACGTCGTGCTGACGCGGGAGACGCGCTACATGTTCGGCGAAGCCGAGCTCAAGCTCATGAAACCGAACGCCATTGTGCTCAATACCGCGCGCGGCAAGGTGATCGACGAAAAGGCGCTCGCCCGTGCCATCGCGGAGGGCCGCATCCGCGGCGCCGCCATCGATGTCTTCGAGGAGGAGCCGCTGCCGGTGGACTCACCCCTGCGCAAGCTCGGCGAGCGCGTCCTGCTCTCGCCGCACTCTGCTTCGTACACCGAGGGAGGCGAGTTGCGGCAGGGCGTGGCCTGGGCCACGCGCTCGGTGGTCACCGCGCTCAAGGGCGGCATCCCCGACAACATCTACAACCGCGAGGTGATTCCACGCTGGAAGGAACGCTTCGGCGGCGCCAGCGCGACGCTTGATTGAGCCGGCCCTGACCTACTTATTCCCTTCGGGTCGGCCCCCGGATTTGCTGCCGGACGAGTGACGTCAATTGTCAAATTTCCGTGAAGAACCAGTGGCTTAAGGTATGCGTAATTCGCATATCTGCGGCGCAACATGGCGTCTAATGCACTGCACCATGGAACCCTATTTTATGGTGGAGTTTGAAAGAGCCCGGCTTGGCCGGGCAGAAAGGCAAGACAATGTTGGTCGCAATCCTCAACTTCCTCCGCGCCTGGAGGCGCTACAACCAGAGCCTGAGGGAACTCCGTCAGCTCGGCGATCGCGAGCTGGCCGATATCGGCATCACGCGATCGGACATCCCGCGCATCGCGTGGGATAGCGCCCAGCGCGTAAGCTCTTGAATCCACGCAGCGCCCGCTTTTGCGGGCGCTCATTTTTCGCCATACGCAAACAATCGGCAACAAGATGATCTTCCTGACAATTTTTTGGACGGCATTCATTCCGTTCGTTATGTTGATACTGGCGCTCGTCGGCAGGGTCGCTGTGAGCACCTTCCGAAGCCTTCGATCCGAAGGACATCCATTTGCAGGTGCTCGTTAGGGCAAGCGAACCCGCTCGGCAGCAAAAAAGCGCGTAAACACAGCAGTCCAAAACCGAAGTGTCCGGCGCCACCTGCGGGTGGCGTCCGCATTGTCGCCTGCTCGCGACAGGAATAATTTCTGTCCATGGCGCAGGCGCATTTGCAACCGGTGCACGTGATCGGCGGCGGACTTGCCGGAGCGGAGTCAGCTTGGCAGCTCGCCGCGAGCGGCGTTCCCGTCGTGCTTCACGAGATGCGCCCGCTGCGCATGACTGCGGCCCACAAGACCGACGCGCTTGCCGAATTGGTCTGCTCCAACTCGTTCCGCTCCGACGACAAGGAGCTCAACGCCGTCGGCCTCCTGCATGAGGAAATGCGTCGGCTCGGCTCACTCATCATGCGCATGGCCGACGCCAATCAGGTTCCGGCCGGCGCCGCCTTGGCCGTCGACCGCGAGGGCTTTGCCGAAGCCGTGACCGCGGCGCTCGCCGCACAGCCGCTGATCGACATTCGCCGCGAGGAGGTCGCAAGTCTACCGGCCGCCGATTGGGACAGCGCCATCGTCGCGACCGGACCGCTCACGTCGCCGGCGTTGGCCGAGGCGATCGCGACGCTCACCGGCGAGAACGCGCTTGCCTTCTTCGATGCCATCGCCCCAATCGTTCACCGGGATACGATTGACATGTCACGTGCCTGGCTGCAGTCGCGCTATGACAAGGCGGGGCCTGGCGGCTCCGCCGCCGCTTACATCAATTGTCCGCTCACGCGCGAACAATACGACGCGTTCGTTGATGCCTTGCTCGCGGGCGAGAAGGTCGCCTTTCACGACTGGGAGACGCCCTATTTCGACGGCTGCTTGCCGATCGAAGTGATGGCGGAGCGCGGCCGCGACACGCTGCGCCATGGTCCGATGAAGCCATTTGGCCTCACCAACCGGCATGCACCGGGCTTAAAACCCTGCGCTGTCGTTCAGCTGCGCCAGGACAACAGGCTCGGCACCCTCTTCAACATGGTTGGGTTCCAGACCAAGCTCAAACACGGCGAGCAGACGCGCATCTTCCGCACCATTCCCGGCCTCGAGCGCGCCGAGTTCGCGCGTCTGGGCGGCCTTCACCGCAACACCTTTCTCAACGCGCCGAAGCTGCTCGATGGGACATTGCGGCTCAAGACGCAGCCGCGTCTGCGCTTTGCCGGCCAGATCACCGGCTGTGAGGGCTATGTGGAATCCGCCGCCATGGGACTTCTCGCCGGTCGCTTCGCCGCCGCCGAACGGCTCGGGCGTTTCCTCACGCCGCCGCCTCCGACGACCGCGCACGGCGCGTTGCTGGCGCATATCACCGCAGGCCACATGGACAGCACGTCCGCCGCGCAGTCGGCGGAGGCGCGCTCGTACCAGCCCATGAACGTCAATTTCGGTTTGTTTCCGCCGCTTGCCCACGCCCTCAAGGGCGAAGGCGGCGTGCGTCTCCGCGGCAGCGAAAAAGTACTTGCGAAAAGGCGCGCGACCACGCAGCGCGCGCTGGCGGACCTGGAGCGCTGGATCAGCGGCGGTGACCGCGCCGTGGCGGCGGAATAATGGGCTTGCCACGCGACATCACGGAGCACTGGAGATCGAGCGTGGTGCTCAAGCGCGATCTCCTTTCCACCATTGAACGGGGGCGCTTTATCACCCCCGCCGGGGAAGTCGAGGCGGTGCTGCGCCGAATCGACGAAGTGCCATGGTGGTGTCTCGGTTTGGCGCGCCATCTGTTCGCCCGCGAGCGGCGCGCGCTCGCCGTCGCCGGCGAGCTCGGCATTGCGCCGCCGCTCCTGTTTGCCGGTCACAATGCCCTGATCCGCGGCTGGATGGACGGCTTGCCGCTGCATATTGCGAAACCGCACGGCGAGCGCGGCTTCTTTCGCTCGGCCAAGGCAGCGTTACGCAAGCTGCACCGCGCTGGCATCTGCCACAATGATCTGGCCAAGGAACAGAACTGGTTGCGGGGACGCGACGGGTGCGCCTATCTCACCGACTTCCAGCTTGCCGCTCGCTTCTCGCGCCGCTCCTGGCTGTTCCGTATCGCCGCCTATGAGGATCTGCGGCACCTGCTCAAGCACAAGCGGCGCTATGCCCCCGATGCTCTCACGTCCGCCGAACGGCGCGTGCTCGCGAAGAAGAGCCTGTTGACGCGCCTCTGGATGGCGACCGGCAAGAAGCTCTATTACGCAATCACCCGCGATGTGCTGCACGTCGGCGATCGCGAGGGTGGCGGCACGCGTCTCATCCATGACGCGCCGCGTATCGCTGCCCGGCTCAAGGCGCACCCGCAGGTGCGCGAGGCGGTCGTCGTCGCCTTCCCCGATCGCCGGGCAGGGACCGGCCTCTACGCCTTCGTCGAAGGCGGTCCGGAGCTCACCGAGCACGGATTGCGCGAATTCCTCGCCGCCGAGAATGCTGCAGGGCCGGCGCCAAAATTGCCGGAGCACTTGCAGGTGACCTCCGCATTGCCGCGCGCCGTTTCGGGGGAAGTGCGCAGCGAAATCCTCGAGCTCGTTGCCATCAACCAGGTCGACCTGATCGAGTCGCTGATCGCAAACGACGACGAGCGCAGCTTAGTCGCGCGCATCGTCGCCGATCGGCGCAACCTGCGCGACCGCTTTGCGTTTTAAGCTGGACGTTGAAGGAATCAGCCGGTGCGGCGAACTCGGTCGGCTCCCTCTCCCATAGGGAGAGGCAGCGCATCGAGCCCGCGGCGAACATGCATCAGCGGAAGATGTGACGCGGCCATCTCGCTGCGCGCCAGACGATCAGCTGTCGCCGCCACGGCGCGATTTCAACCGGCGTGAACGGGTCGTAACCGCGCCGCTCCATGCGTGCGAGCGTCGGCCCCGCAAGCGCGACCGGGAGCAGCGCGGGTATGATCGCAGCCGGCGCGGTGCCGAGGAGGCGCTGCGCGTCGTTTAGATGGCGGCGAGCCTGCCCACGCAACTCGGCCAGCGCAGCGTGCAGTTGCGGCGTCGCCTGCCATCCCACGACGTGCTCGCGGGCGCCTCCGTGGCGCGCCAGGATGTCAAGCGGAATGAAGAGTTGGCCGCGTGCGGCGTGGACCGGAAATGCCGCGAGCAGCCCGGCAACGGCGTGCGCGAGGCCGGCATGGCGGGTCAGCGCGTCGATATCGATGCCGCCGGCGAGAATTCGTGCCGCGAGCGCGACAAGCCCCGCAGATGCGCCTTCTGCATACCTTTCGAGATCGGCCAGGCTGCGCATCGGCTCGTCGTAGAGGTCGAACCTGCGCGCATCGATCAACGTCCGAAATGGCTCCGTCGGCAGCTGATAGCGCGCGACCGTTTCGAGCAGCGCCGCCGCGACCGGATGACCCTCGCCGCGACCTTCCACGGCGTCGCTCCACCATTGCAAACGGATCTCCCCTGCAAGCGCCTCGCGGGCCACCTCGCGCACGCGGGCGATTTCCAGATTGAAGGCATAGAGCGCAAGGAGCGCGTTCCGATGCTCGGCGGGCGCAAACAACGCGCTGAGAAAGCGGTCCTTGTCGGCCGCGCGCACGAGCCCCTCGCAATGGGCAAATGCATCCTGCATGGGGCTGCACAACGAGGCGCCTAAACCTGCGCGCGAGCTAAGACGGCCTGGCGGTCGATGCCCTCTCTTTGCCTGCCGCTTCCTCCGCTTCCATGCGCGCGGTTCCGACGCCGAGATAGATCAAGATCGGCGCGGCGATGAAGACCGAGGTATAGGTGCCGACCAGCACGACACCGAAGATCATGGTCGCCACGAAACTATGGATGGCATGCCCGCCGAAGAGAAGCAGCGCCAGTAGCGCGAGCGTCACGGTCACGTGGGTGATAATCGAGCGCGACAACGTCGAGTTGACCGAGATGTTGAGCAGGTCCGGCATCGACATGCGTTTGTACCGGCGGAGCATTTCGCGGATGCGGTCGTAGATCACGACAGTATCGTTGAGCGAGTAGCCGAGAATGGTGAGCAGCGCGGCGATGCTCGACAGATCGAAATCGATCTGGGTCAACGACATGTAACCGATCGTCAGCACCAGATCGTGCACGTTCGCGATCATGGCGCCGAGCGAGAACTGCCATTCGAAGCGGAACCAGAGATAGATGAGGATGCCGAAAATGGCGAGCCCGAGCCCGATCGTGCTCTTCGCCAACAGTTCCGATGATACGCGAGGGCCGACCACCTCGACCCGGCGATAGTCGACATCGCTGCCCAAAGCCTCGCGTACTTTGTTGATCGCCACCTGCTGAGCCTGCTCCCCGCCCGGCTGCTGAGCGACCCGGATCAGCACGTCGGCGGGTCCCCCGAACTCCTGCAGCTGCACGTCGCCGAGCCCGAGCCCGCTGAGCGTCGCCCGCATCTTGGCAAGATCCGCCGGACCGCTTTTCGACTGCACCTCGATCAGCGTACCGCCCACGAAATCGATGCCGAAATTGAGCCCGTGAAAAAAGTAGAGCAGGATGGCGAGGATGGATAACGCCGCGGAGGCGGGAAAGCTGATGCGCCGAAAGCGCATGAAATCAAACTTGGTGTCGTCCGGGACGATCCGCAGCAGCGGGAGTTTCGGATGCAGCCGCACGTCGGGCCTATGAAATCGCCAGCTGCCGCGGACGCGCCCACCTCACCCACCAGGCCACGATCAGCCGCGTCAGGGTGAAGGCGGTGAAGACGGTCGTGACGATGCCGATGCCAAGCGTCACGGCGAAGCCGCGCACCGGCCCGCTGCCGAAGAAGAACAGCACCGCCGCCGCGATGAAGGTCGTGATATTCGAGTCGAGGATCGTCGCCAGCGCCCGCGTGAAACCCGCGTCGATCGCGGTAATGGGGGTGCGGCCGGTGCGAACTTCCTCGCGAATGCGCTCGTAGATGAGCACGTTGCTATCGACCGCAATCCCAATCGTGAGCACGATGCCGATGATGCCCGGCAACGTGAGCGTTGCATTGAGCAGCGACAAAATGCCGAAGATCATGCCCACGTTGATGCCAACCGCGATGCTGGCGAACACGCCGAACAGCCCGTAGGTCACCACCATGAAGACGACGACGAGGGCGGCGCCGAAGTAGGACGCGAGCTTGCCTTTCTCGATCGAATCGGCTCCCAAGCCCGCGCCCACCACGCGCTGCTCGATCACCGTGAGCTTGGCCGGCAGCGCGCCGGCGCGCAGAAGAATGGCGAGATTGTTCGCGGATTCAACAGTGAAGTTACCGGAGATCTGCCCGCTTCCGCCCAGGATCGGCTCGCGGATGACCGGGGCGGAAATGACCTCGTCATCGAGCACGATTGCAAACGGCCGGCCAACATTCTCTTGGGTGACCTGCGCGAATTTGCGTGCGCCGGAGGTATTGAACTTGAAAGTGACGATCGGCTCACCGGTGCGCTGGTCGAAGCTCGGCTGCGCGTCGGTAAGCTCCTCGCCGGACACGATCACTCGCTTCTCGAGCAGATAGGGTTGCCGGTTCTCAGCCTTGGATCCGTAGACGATTTCCGATTCGGGCGGCGGGCGCCCTTGGAGCGCCTGCTCGACCGGCATCGACGTATCGACGAGGCGGAACGTCAGCTTCGCCGTCTTGCCGAGAATTTCGAGCAACTGCTGGGGATCGCCGAGACCCGGCACCTGCACGAGGATGCGGTCGTTGCCCTGACGCTGGATGGACGGCTCGACGAGACCGAGTTGATTGACGCGCTTACCGATGATCTCGACCGATTGATCGACGACCTGCCGGATGCGCTCGAGCAGCGCGGGCTCGGTGGGGGTGAGCCGGACCACCCCGCCGCCGACGTTCTCGATGTCGACCGAGCGCGCGCCGGTGCTGCCGATGAATCCACCGAGCGGCTGCGCCAGTTCACGCAGGCGCGTCAGCCCTTGCTGCAGATCGCTCTCGCGAATCGCGACCTCGACCGAGCTGCCCCGGATCACTGGCGCGCGGGCGAGACCGACGGGAGGCGACTGGCGAAGCACCCGGCGCACGTCGTCCTGCAGGGTCAAGAGCTTCTGGCGACGCACATCGTTGGCATCGACCTCCATCAGGATGTGGGAACCGCCCTGCAGATCAAGCCCGAGCACGATGTGGCGCTGCGCCCATGCCGGCCAGCGCTTGACCATACTCTCTGGGAAGAAATTGGGTACCGCGAACAGGCAACAGATCAGCGCCGTGAGCAGGATCGCCGTCGCCTTCCACTTCGAAATATAGAGCATGGCTCGTCCCGGTTCGCGCGGCAGCCGGTCTCAGCTCGAGCCGCCCTCATCCTTCACCGGCTCGCCCTTGGCGCGCACGCCCGACACCATCCCGCGCACCTGGCGCACCCGCACCCCATCGGCGATCTCGACCTCGATCTGATCGTCGTCGACGACCTTGGTGACCTTGCCGACGAGCCCTCCGGAGGTAATGACAGTGTCGCCACGGCGCAAGTTCTTGACCAGCTCCTGATGTTCCTTCGTGCGCTTTTGCTGCGGCCGCAGGATAAGGAAATACATGATCACGAAGATGAGAACGAAGGGCAGCAACTGCACCCACATATTGTCGCCGCCGAACGGGCTGCTCGCTTGGGCAAAAGCGGGCGTCACGAACATTTCCTTATCCTTCGTGCTTAGTGCATTCGGTCGGCGCGCCGCGCGCCGGCGCTGCCGAAGTCGACCAGCAAAATCGGCGCGGACTATAGCGGTCAGGGGCCCAATTGCAACGCTGCTTTGCCTTCAGAATTCGACCGATTCGGCCATTCGGCATGGCGAACTTGCAGGGTCGCCAGCGCCCCGCTAAGGGTGCGGCGCGCACGATTTCATCCCATGGTAAAACGCGTCCAAAAGCCCCCGCCCTCCTCGCGCCAGCGCACAGCCGCGCAACGCACTCCTTCGCAGGATGTATTCGAGCGCATCGCCGGCGCGCTCGAACGGCTTGCCCCCCGCGCGCCGGAAACGCCGCGTTTCGCGGCGGCGGACGCGTTCTCCTGGCATCCGGACGAGCGGCGGCTCGCCCCCGTCGCAAACGTCAATCGCGTGGAGATGTCGCTGCTCAAAGGCATCGATCGTCTGCGCGATATGCTCCTCGAGAACACGCAGCGCTTCGTGCGCGGGCTTCCAGCCAACAACGCCCTGTTGTGGGGAGCGCGCGGAATGGGCAAATCATCGCTAGTCAAAGCGGTGCATGCGGCCGTGAATGCCGCGCACGCGCGGCGCAAGACAAGCGACGGGCTGCTCAAGCTCATCGAGATCCATCGCGAGGACATCGAAAGCCTCCCCGACCTGATGGCGCTCATGCGCGGAGCGCCTTACCGTTTCATCGTGTTCTGCGATGACTTGTCCTTCGAAGCCGAGGACACCAGCTACAAATCGCTGAAGGCCATGCTGGAAGGCGGGATCGAGGGCCGGCCGGAGAACGTCGTGTTCTACGCGACGTCGAACCGGCGTCACCTCATGTCGCGCGACATGATGGAGAACGAGCGCTCGAGCGCGATCAATCCCGGCGAGGCGGTGGAAGAGAAGGTGTCGTTATCGGATCGTTTCGGCCTGTGGCTCGGCTTCCATCGCTGCAGCCAGGACGAATTTTTGGCAATGGTGGACGGCTATCTCGCCCACTACCGGATCACGCAGCCGCGCGAGAAGACGCATCGGGAAGCGCTCGAATGGGCGACCACGCGGGGAGCGCGCTCGGGGCGCGTCGCCTGGCAATACGTGCAGGACCTCGCGGGCCGGCTTGAGGTCAAGCTGGAGGACAAAGGACGCAAGTCAGACAGGTGACGATTTGTTGCCTTGTCTGTTGCGCGTCACGCGCCGTTCAAGAATCGCGTCGGATCGAGCGGCGAGGAGCCCTTGCGGATTTCGAAATGCAGCTGCGGGGTGTTGACGTTGCCGGTCTGACCGGAGCGCGCGATCACCTGACCGCGCTTGACCTGGTCTCCGCGCTTGACCAGAAGCTCCTTGGCGTGGGCATAGGCGGTGACATAGCCGTTGGGATGGCGCACCAGAACGAGGTTGCCATAACCCTTGAGCTCGTTGCCGGCATAGGCGACGACCCCGTCTTCCGCGGCTTTCACCGGCGTGTTCTCCGGCAGGGCGATGTTGATGCCGTCATTCTGCTGGCCGTGGGTCGTGGGCCCGTAACCGGCGATGACGCGCCCGTTCGCCGGCCAGCGGAATTTTGGCACGACACCGCTTGTGTCCGCGAGCTTCGCGGCTTCCTTGTCCAGCGCGTCGGCTGGCGCCACGACGCTCGCGCTGGGCATAGGCTCAGCCTCCTTCGGCGCCGCCGAAGCGACGACCGACTTTTGCGGCGCGGGGCTGGCCGCAGCAGCGGCCTTGGCTGCCGGGGCCTGTGCCCCCGGAATGGTGAGTCGGTCACCCACATTGAGGGTTGCGGTCGGCTGGATGTTGTTCGCTTTGGCAATCTCGTTGATCGACTTGTGGTAATGATGCGAAATCTTGCTCAGCGTGTCGCCGGCGGTGACAACATGAACATTTCCCGCAGCATTGGTGGCCGGGACGGTCGACGTGGGAGCAGCGGGCCGCGGCGCGGCAGCGGTTGCAAGGCGCGTCCGGAGGGGGCGCGGAATGACCAAGTGCTGGCCAGGGTGCAGCGTTGCGGGCGCGGCAATGTTGTTCGCTTGCATGATGGCGGAGGCCGACACGCCATAACGCTTTGCGATGGTATCTACGCTCTCGCCGGGCGCGACCGTGATGGCGGTGCCGCCGTCCCAGCTCCAATTGCCGGAGGAAGCCGATTTGCGCACCACCGATCCCGCGCCGTTCGAGACCATGGCCTTGCCGCTTCCCGGCGCAGACGGCGGCGGAGCCTGCGCGGTTTGCGTCTGCGGGATCGAAGCGGTCGCCTCGGGATGAGTGAGAGACGCGAATGGATTGTCATTAAATCGAGATGTGTCGCCGCTGCAGCCGGCAATGCCGGCGCTGATCAGCGCCAGCACGGCTGCTCGCGGCAAGCGCCCCGAGCGCAACATCTCGACAACGCGCAACATGCCCCCCTACTCGTACGCAACACGCGCGTCGACTTAATACCTTGCGGGTTAATACGACTTTAAACGATTACGCGGCCTCAACCTTGCCGCCACATCAACAAGATCGTTACAGTTCGCGAGCCTTTCCGGGCAAAAGCGGCACGAAGCGTACGCCGATCAGATCCTCCTGCTTAATGGCTTGTTCACCCTTTGTGAGCTTCACCAGCTGCTGTGGACCTGCGTGCGGCCCGAGCGGCAATACCATCACGCCATCTTCGGCAAGTTCCTGGAGAAGCGCCTCGGGAATGGTTTCGGCGGCGGCGGTGACAATGATGCGGTCGTAGGGCGCGCGCTCGGGCACGCCGGCGAGACCATCTCCCAAACGCACCTCGACGTTATCGTAGCCTAACGCGGCCAATCGCTGGCGCGCGGCTTCCGCCAGCGTGCGATAGCGCTCGACGCTGATCACCTCGCGCGCGAGGCGGGAGAGAATGGCAGCCTGATACCCCGAGCCGGTGCCCACTTCGAGCACACGATGGCTTTCCTGCACGGCGAGCTGTTCGGTCATGAAGGCGACCACGTAGGGTTGGCTGATGGTTTGCCCGCAGGCTATCGGCAGCGCCTGGTCGGCGTAGGCTTTGTCCAGCAACGAATTTTCGACGAAATGCTCGCGCGGCACCTCGTCCATGGCGCGCAGCACGGCCGGATCGCTGATGCCGCGCCTGCGCAGGCCGAGCAGAAACTGCATACGGCCGACATTGTCGTCGCTAGGCGATTGCTTGGGCACGCCGAGCCTCCTTGCCGACTTTAACGCAAAACCCGCCCGGCCACACAGCGAAAGCGACGTAAATCCAAGCGGTTGCGGATCAGCTGGCGGATGCCTCAACTTCGCCTTGACGCTCTGCTGCCCTCCCCCACACGTGCACGATCGCAAAGCCGGAGACAGGATGACAGCCCTCACGCAAGCTCAGCCGCCAGCGGCGAAGCGGGTGCTCGTCGTCGAGGACGAGTTGATGATCCGCATGCTGCTCGAGGACATGCTGGCCGAACTCGGCTACACCGTCGCCGCGGAAGCCGGGCGCATCGAGGAGGCCTTGCAGGCCGCGAAGACCGCGGACTTCGATCTCGCAATCCTCGACGTCAATCTCGATGGTGAGCCCGTCCTGCCGGTCGCCGACGCGCTTGTCGCCCGCGGCATGCCGTTCGTTTTTGCCACCGGTTATGGCGAGCGCGGTGTGCCCGGCCCCTACCGCGATCGGCCGATGCTGAAGAAGCCATTCCAGATGGAAGGCCTCAAGCAGATGCTGCAAAGCGCGCTCGACGGCGGCAAGAATTAGCGGCGGGTGTCGCGCCACGCCCCGCGAGAGGCGCGTCAATCGCCGCGAGAGCCGCGTCAATCGAAAAGCTCCGCCAGGCGCGTCATGAACGGCTCATCGGTCATGTCGAGCCGCAGCGGCGTCACTGCGATACGATTATCCGCGAGCGCGGAAATATCGCTGCCGTCGGCCGGCGGCTGCGCTCGCGCGCGGATATAGGCGATCCAATAATAGGCATTGCCGCGACCGTCCTGACGCTGATCGATCTGCAGCCGCTCCTGCCGATTGCGTCCCTGGGTGGTGACGGCGACGCCCTTGACGTCGGCGGGCGCGCAATCGGGAAAGTTGATGTTGACGAGCACGTCGCGCGGAATCCCGGCAGC